>ERZ824600.3810-NODE-3810-length-13951-cov-6.792242_pt1 | contig 13951 bp, 8 predicted proteins | sample MGYA00519933_ERZ824600 | MGnify/ENA primary metagenome ERZ824600 (study PRJEB31778, sample SAMEA3449178) | human gut metagenome | biome: human gut; feature: human-associated habitat; material: faeces | place: United Kingdom | collected 2010/2012 ... | reverse complement strand
GGCCATCTGGCCCATCGACCGCTCGGCGCTGCACAACAACCACATCGGCGCCTTCTCGCCGCGCCGCTACCACCCCGTGCTGCACCGCGTGCAGGCCCACACGGGCATCGACTTCGGCTGCGACCGCGGCACGCCGGTCTACGCCACGGGCGACGGCGTGGTGAAGATCGCCGCCTCCTCGGGCTTCAACGGCGGATACGGCCGGCAGGTGCTCATCGACCACGGCTTCGGCTACAAGACCCGCTACGCCCACCTGAACGAGGTGCTCGTCACGCCGGGCGAAAAGGTCAAGCGCGGGCAGACCATCGCCCTGACGGGCAACACGGGCCGCTCGACGGGCCCCCACCTCCACTACGAAGTGATCCACAAGGGCGTGCCGGTCAACCCGATCAACTATTTCAACCGCGACATGACGCCCGAGGAGTACAACGACCTGATGGAACGCATGCGCGAGACCAACTTTGAAGTCTACTGACATGACGGGCAAAAAGGATTTCAAGCGGCTCCGCCGCCGCAAACGCCGCCGCCAGCGCGTCATCCGCGCGACGGTCTACCTGTTCGTGTGGTTCGGCGTCGCGGTGTTGTACTACCTCGGTTTTTCGATCTTCTTCGATACGCCGTTCGAGTACTCGCTCAAGCACTCGACCGACCGTCTGCGCACCGAATATGCGGCACTCGAGGCGCGCTACGACTCGCTCATGCACGTCGTGGACAACCTCTCGGCCCGCGACCGCAGCGTCTTCCGCATCCTCTTCGAGTCGGACCCCTACGACTTCGACACGGAGTACGAGACGAAGCAGGCGGCCACCTACGAGCGTATCGTCGGCCGTTCGACGCGCCAGCTCAAGCGTGAGCTGCGCGAGCGCGTGGCCGACATGGAGGGGCGGCTCGACCGCCTGGCCGCGAGCTACCTCGCCCTGCAGGCGCGGATCGACTCGACGGGGCGCCGCTGCGACAACATCCCGGCCATCCAGCCCGTCATCAACAAGCAGCTGACGCTGCTCACGGCCTCCTACGGCATGCGCATCCACCCCTTCTACAAGACCCTGCAATCACACCAGGGCGTCGACTACACCATTCCCGAGGGATCGCGCGTCTTCGCCACGGCCGACGGCACCGTAAGCAGCGTGGCGCTGCGTCACTCGACGCAGGGGCAGACCGTCGTCATCGACCACGGCAACGGCTACCAGACGCAGTACAGCCACCTCTCGAAGATCAACGTCCGCCGCGGACAGCAGGTGCGCCGCGGCGACATCATCGCCCTGTCGGGTGACACGGGCCTCTCGCTGGCCCCGCACCTGCACTACGAGGTGCGCCTGAACGGCATGCGCGTCGACCCGATCCACTACTTCTTCATGGAGCTCTCGCCCACGGAGTACCAGCGGATGATCCGCATCGCCCAGTCGGGCATGCAGTCCTTCGACTGACGCCCGGGGCTGCCTCCACGATCCGAAACCAGACCTGCCCATGCAACTGAAACTCATCCTGCTGGATTTCGACGGCACGCTGGCCGACACGCGGCGCGCCAACACGCTGGCCTACCTGCAAACGCTCCGCGAGGCGGGCTACACGCTCACCGAAGAGGAGTACGCGGCCCGCTACTTCGGCATGCGCTGCGAGGAGTTCCTCACGCGGATAGGCATCGCCGACGCAGCGGAGCGCGAGCGGCTGCGGCTGCGCAAGATCGCCCTCTACCCCGACTATTTCGACACCGTGCGGCTCAACGAACCGTTGTGGAACTTCTGCCGGGAGTTCCAGCGGGGCGGCGGCCGGGTGTGGATCGTCTCGACGGGCAGCCGCGCCAACATCGAGCACGTCATGCGCCACCTCGGGCTCGGCGGCCCGGCCGGGGAGGTCCCCGCAGACCGGTCGGACGGGACGGACGGAGTGCACGGAGCGGCCGACGCTCCGCTGGGGCGTGTCGACGGCATCCTCTCGGGGCTCGACATCCCGACGCCGAAACCGGCTCCGGACTGCTTCCTGGAGGCGATGCGCCGCGAGGGATGCACCCCCGCCGAGACGCTCATCTTCGAGGATTCGGAGATCGGTCTCGAAGCGGCACGCCGCAGCGGTGCGGCCTACATCCGCGTAAGGCTCTGACTGCGATCGGAGAGAGATTCCGACGGCACCACGCCCGGCCGAAACAAACGCCCCGCAACCGGTAAAGTTGCGGGGCTTTTTCACGGCACCGGGGACGGGCGGGACGGCTGCGTCACCGCTTGCAGATCACGTTGAAATCGCAGAACCGGCACGTATCCGGATCGTCGCACTGCCGGAACGGCACCGCCGGGTCGTACAGCTCGGCAAGGGTCTCGCGCAACAGTTCCTCGAAGCGCCCGGCGTAGAGCGCGTAGCTCGCGCCGCAGAGGCCCGTCTCGCGGTCGACGAGCAACGGCGAGTAGTCTTCGCCGTGCATGTTGCGCACGTAATAGAGCGCCGGCACGGCATCGATACCCCGCGTGCGGTAGAGGATCATCGCATAGAGCAGCGTCTGGAGGATATTCGAGAGGCGCTGCTTGCCCGTCCCGCGGAAGAGGCTCTCCACCCCCGCGAAGTCGAGATGCGCAGCACCCGTCTTGTAGTCCACCACCCGCAGCGTGCCGTCGTCGAGGCGGTCGATGCGGTCGGCAATACCCGCGAACTTCATCTCCAGCCGCCGGCCGCCGGCATCAAAGGGGAAGGCGTGCGCCACCTGCTGTTCGAGCGCCTCGACCGTGAAGGCGTCGTGCGCGGCGTCGTAGGGCATCACCCCGCCGCGCAGGTAGCGTGTCACGATGTCACGCACGAGCAGCAGGTTGCCCGTATAGTCGTCGGCCGTGGCGTGCTCGTCGCGCAGGTAGTTGTCGTTGATCGCCCGCGTCACGGCCCGGTCGACGGCATCCGTGCGGAGCAGCGCCCGCAGCGTCTCACCGGGGGCATGCTCCCCCACCAGCGGCGTATAGAGCGCCTGCGCCGCGGCGTGGAGGATCGTGCCGAACATCGGGGCGTCGATCTCCTCGCTCACCTCGTCGTCGACGCGCAGCCGCGCCACGGAGTGGAAGTAGAAGCGCAGCGGGCAGGCCACGTAGCGGAAAAAGGCCGTCGGCGAGAGCGCCGCCTCGCTTTCGGGCGAGACGAAGCGTTCGAGCGACGCCATCACGGCGGCATCCTTCGCCACCTCGATGGGGGCCGTCTCTGCGAGGTTCACGTCGACGCCGACCTCGACCCGCGCAACGGGCAGACCGCTCTCGTAGTCTATCTGGTGGATGTAGCGGCTCGGCTCGCCCGTGGACTTGTCGTCGGCATGGGCGCAATAGAGCATCCGGACATCCGACGCGCGCTGGATCAGGCGGTAGAAATAGTAGGCGTAGACCCCTTCGTGGTGCTCGGGCGTGGGCAGCGAGAAGGCCGCACGCAGGTTGTAGGGGACGAACGACCCCTGTCCCATGAGGTTGCCGGGGAAGTTGTCGTCGTTCATCGAGAGCAGCAGCACGTGTTCGAAGTCGAGGTTGCGCGTCTCGAGGATACCCATGATCTGAATGCCCTCGAGCGGTTCGCCCTCGAAGGGGATGCGGACGGTCTGCAGGTGGCGGCGCAGCAGCGAGGCGTAGACCTCCGTCGTCAGCTCCACGTCGCACGCATCGAGCGAGTTGCGCAGCTTGGTGATCTCTTCGGAGAGCACGGCCAGAAACTCGACCCGCTGCCGGGCGTCGTCCCCCTCGTAGGGACGCCGGGCCACGGCGCCGACGCACCGCAGCAGGTAGTCCGACAGCGCGCGCCACTCCCCGGCCGGAGTGAAGAGCTGCCGCAGCAGGTCGTTCCGCCCGAGCCACGCGGCATCGACCGAGATGCGGCGCTCGCGCACGATCTCCTCCTGCAGGGAGCGGGTCAGCGCGGCATCGCTCTCCGCGACGTAGGGATGGGCCAGCAGCCCCTCCACGTCGCTGTGGTAGAAGCTCCAGCCGTCGCCCCTGCGGCGGCGGTGGGCCTGCAGCTCCAGGAGGCGTTCGACAAAGGTGTAGGCCAGGCTCGCCCGCAGCGGGTAGCCCATCGTGACGTTCACGCGCCCGATCTCCGCCGGCAGGGCGTAGAGCAGCGGCAGCAGGAGGTTCTCGTCGGTGAGCACCACGGCCGTCTCGCGGCCCAGCCGGGCATCGGGGCCTTCGGTGCGGCGCCGTTCGGCCAGCAGCTCGGCCAGCAGCTCGGCGGCATACTTGCACTGCACGGCATTCGAGACGGCCGCGATGGCTTCGATCCGCTTCGGCCGGGCCATGTTGTCATGCGACACGGCGCCGGCGCGCGGCGGGAAGAGCGCGAGGTTCTCGCGCACGAACATCCCGGCCTCCTGCTCGGGGTCGTTCACGTAGTAATCGTCCCAGTCCCAGTAGAAATCGGTCTCGGCGGCCGTCGCGAGGAAGCGGAAGAGCCGTTTTTCACACTCCGAGAGGGCGTTGAAACCCGCAACGACAAAGCGCCGCGGCCGGTCGAACGAGAATTCGCCCGTGCGGATGCGCTCCGCGGCGGCGCGCTGCACCATGCCGTTGTAGGCGATGCCGAGCTCCGCAAGGCGGGCGCGAAACTCCCCGTAGATCGGGTAAAGCGTCTTCCAGATGGCCAGGAAGCGGCGTTTCTCCTCCGAGAGGTCGGCCTCGGGGCCGAGCGTCGACCAGAAACGCAGGATTTGCAGCTGCTGCGGTGTGAGGTAGGAGATGTCGGCCTCGATCTCCTTGATGTCCGAGATGTTGCGGAAGAGCTCGCGGGCGTCGATCAGGTATTTGTCGATCGTGTCGAAATCCGCCAACAGCATGTCGCCCCAGAAGTAGAAGCGGTCGAAGGGCTCGTCGTGGTAGCGCGAGTAGACCTTGTAGAGCTCCGTGACAAGACGCACGCGATCGCCCGTCTCCAGCCCCGAGATTTCGGTCATCAGGTCGTCGACGGTCACCCATGCGGGCTGCCACATCGGACGCCGCGCGATGCGGGAGAGCGCCTCGGTGAAGAAGAGCCGCGCACGCCGCGACGGGAAGAGCACCTCGCACTCCGACAGCTCCTCCCCGCAGCGGGCGTAGAGGTCCACGGCGACCTCCTCCAGAAAGCCCTTCATGGGCTACTCCAGGGGTTTGATCTCCCCGCCCATGAACTTGAGCGCGGTCCGGACAATGGCCGGCTCACCCTTGTAGCGGAGCACCGCCCCGGTCGAGGTCCGTGCCTCGAGCCGGTCCGTGACCCACACGCGCACCTCGGCGTTGCTCTGGGCGCTGACGCGCGCCGACATGGTCTCCAGCTCCGCGGCGTTGACCTGGCCGCCCGACGCCTGGAGCGTCAGGTAGCGGGCGCTGCCGCCAAGCAGGGCCGAGGCCTTGTCCGAGACGCTCATGTCGAGGTCCTGCACCTCGAGTGCCCCCTCGAGCGAGGCGCCGCCGGCAAGGGCGACGTCCAACAGCGACTGGCGCAGCGTATCGGCAAGCGACGCCTTCGCGTCGGTCAGCGCAAACGACGAGAGCGTATTGTAGCAGACGCGCACCTGCGTGCGCTCGGGCCGGCGCGAGTCGATCCGCTCGCGGATGTGGAGCACGCGGTCCTTGACCTCGGCGCGGAACTTCGTCGTATAGGAACCCTTCGTGTCGTAGACGATCTTCGGGGCCTCGCTGTCGGGCACGCGCTCGAAGACCACGTCGAACGCGCCGCTCGCCTCGATGCGCGTAAAGGCCGGCAGCCACTCGCTCTTCTCCGCGGCGGCCGGGGCCGTCTGCTGCGCCCGGGCACCGAGTGCCGCGGCGATCATCACGATGCTGAAAAACAGTTTTTTCATCTCTGGAAGCATTTTTTTCGTCTGCTAATTTACGAAAATATCCCCAAATGCCACGGCCGTTCGGGATTTGTTTTGTAATTTTAGCTCCTGAAACGACTTTTCGGAGAGTGAGAGCGAAGATTCTGAATGCGAGCGCCGGGTCGGGCAAGACCTACCAGCTCGCCTACAAATACGTGCACGACACCGTGGAGCAGCCGACGCGCTACCGCCACATCCTCGCCGTGACCTTCACCAACAAGGCCACCGAGGAGATGAAGACGCGCATCCTGAAGGAGATCCACGCCCTGGCGTCGGGTGCCGCGAGCAGCTACCTCGAACCGCTCTGCCGTGAACTCGGCATGGACGCCGCGACGGTGCGCCGCCGGGCCCGCGAGGTGCGCTCGCACATCCTGCACGACTATTCGCACTTCACGGTACTGACCATCGACACCTTCTTCCAGCGCATCCTGCGCGCCTTCATCAAGGAGCTGGGCATCGACCTGAACTACACGGTCGAGATCGAGACGGCGCCCGTGCTGGCGCAGGGGGCCGACACGCTCATCGAGCAGATCGCCTCCGACAGCGGGCTGCAGCGCTGGATGAGCGACTTCGTGCAGGAGCGCATCGACGAGGGGCTCAAGTGGGACATCCGCGAGAGCATCCTCACGCTCGGCGCCGAGCTCTTCAAGGAGCGCAACCGCGAAACGCTCGCCGCGGCGCGTCCGCGCGAGGAGCTGCGCCGCATCGTCGGCCGCATGAGCGCCGAGGCAGCCCGCAGCCGCGAGGAGCTGCGCCGCACGGCCGCGGAGGCCGTCGGCATAATCGCCGCCGCGGGGTGCTCCGTCGCCGACTTTCCCTACAGGGAGAAGGGCTTTGCCGCGTGGTTCTACGCCGTGGCCGGAGGCTCGACCGACCGCTACGGCAGCCGCGTCGAGGCGGCCTGCACGGACGATGCGCGCTGGGGCAAGGCGGGGACGCCGTCGCAGCGTCTCCGACCGCAGCTGCAACCCCTGCTGCGCCGCCTGTGCGAGCTCTACGAGCGCAACGTCCGGCTATGGAACACGTGCGACCTGCTGCGCGAGAACTACCGCAGTTTCGCCCTGCTCTCGGACCTCTATGCGCGCGTGCAGGAGCTCTGCGACGCGCAGAACACGATGCTCCTCTCCGAAACGAAATACGTCCTCTCGGAGTTCATCGGTCACAACGACGCGCCGTTCATCTACGAAAAGGTCGGCAACCGCTTCGACCGCTTCATGATCGACGAGTTCCAGGACACGTCGGTCAAGGAGTGGGAGAACTTCCTGCCGCTGCTGCGCAACGCCATGGCGCAGGCCGCGCCCGACGAGACCGCGGTACTGCTCGTCGGCGACATCAAGCAGTCGATCTACCGCTGGCGCGGCGGCGACTGGCGGCTGCTGCACGGTGCGGCCCGCGAGGCGCTCGGCGCGGCCGACACGCAGGTGGTCGCCCTGCAGGAGAACTACCGCAGTCTGCCCGTGGTCGTGGAGTTCAACAACCGCATCATCGAGCGCATCGTCCGCAGCGACAACGACGAGCTGAACCGCACGCTCTCCGAGGCCGCCGCGCGGGGCGACCTCTCGCCGCAGACGGCCGCCGAGCTCACCAACACCCTCGCGGACGCCTACCGCGACCATGCGCAGCAGCCGCGCCGCACGGGGGCGCATCCGGGCTACGTCTCGGTCGAGACATTCGACGAGCGCCCGCCCGTCGTCGAGCGCATCTGCGAGCTGCTCGACCGCGGATTCCGCCCGGGCGACATCATGATCCTCGTGCGCGGGGCGACGGACGGCGCGAAGGTCGCCGCCGAGCTGCTGGAGTTCAAGCGCCGCAACACCGAGGAGCGCTACCGCTTCGACGTCATGACGCAGGAGGCGCTCGTCGTGGGCAATGCCCCCGTCGCCTCGTTCATCGCCGCGGCGCTGCGCCTGGCGCTCAACCCCGACGACTCGCTCCACCGCGCCGTCTACAACCACTACCTCGGCCGGGCCTTCGACCGCCCGCTCGACGACGAGGAGCGCACCTTCTTCCGCTCGATCCGCCTGCTCTCGCCCGAGGAGGCGTTCGAGCGCATCGTCATGCGCCACGACATCGCCGGCGACCGGCGCCAGACGGCCTACCTGCAGGCCGTGCACGAGCAGATCATCGCCTTCTGCTCGTCGAAGATCGCCGACATCCCGCTCTGGCTGCAATGGTGGGACTCTACGGGCAGCGGCCGCTCGCTGAGCGTCGAGGCCTCGGCCTCGGCCGTCGAGATCACCACAGTCCACAAGGCCAAGGGGCTCGAGAAGAGCGCCGTGCTGATCCCCTACTGCTCGTGGCAGCTCGACCCGAAGGCGGGCGGCGTCACGAACATCGTCTGGGCGGCGGCCCGCGGCGACGGCTCCGACGCGGGGTGCGTGCCCGTGCGGTTCCGGCAGTCGATGGCCGAATCGGGCTTCTCGGAGGAGTTTTACCGCGAGAAGGTCTACGCCCATGTCGACAACATCAACCTGCTCTACGTGGCGCTCACGCGCGCCAAGGAGTCGCTCCACGTCTTCCTGCCGCGGCGCAGCGCCCGCACGGTGGGGGCCCTGCTGCGGCAGAGCATCCCGACGGAGGGCGACCGCGCCCTGCTCGACGGGCTCGAGGGGCGCTGCACCTGCACGGAGCGGGGCGAGCGCTTCGAGTTCGGCGAGTTCGCGGGGCCCGTCGCCGAGCGGGGGACCGCCTCGGGGGGCCGCCACGTCGTGCTGGAGCGCTACGCCACCTCGCAGGCCGACCTGCGGCTGCGGCTCCCCTCGCAGCGCTACTTCGAGGAGGAGGACGAGGTGGAGCTCTCGCCGCGCAACTTCGGCATCCTGATGCACCGCGCCTTCGAGCAGGCCGACGACGAGGAGCAGATCCGCCGCGCCGTGGAGCGCATGACGGCCGACGGCACGCTCTCCGAAGCCGAGGCGCAGACCCTGCGCGAGACGATCGCCCGGGCGCTCGAACATCCCGTCGTACACGAATGGTTCGGCGGCGGGTGGCAGCGCGTGCGCAACGAGCAGGAGATCATCCTCCCGTCCGAAGCGTCCGCCGGGGAGCGCACGATCCGGCGTCCCGACCGCGTGATGACCGCCGGACGGCGCGCCGTCGTCGTCGACTACAAGTTCGGCCGCCACGAGGCGGCACGCTACCGCCGCCAGATCCGCGAATACTGCGACCTGCTGCGGCAAATGGGCTACACCGACGTCGAGGGGTACCTCTGGTACGTCCAACGCGGAAATATCGAAAAAGTGACCGATGAAGCATAACACGCATACCGAACGCCCGCTCGGGGGCATCGTCGACATCATCCCGCCGCCGTTCCGCCGCCGCGGGCTGCGCGTTGCGGCGACGCTGCTGCTGCGCGCGCTGCTCAACCTCGTGGGACTGGCCGTGCTGCTGCCCGTGCTGGTGCTGGTGCTCGATCCGGCGGGGCTCGAAGGCAGCGGCCCCCTCGCCCGCGCCTACGCCCTCTCGGGCATCTCGTCGCCCCGCGGCTTCGCCCTGGCCGTCTGCGGGGGCGTCGTCGCCGTCATCATCCTCAAGTCGCTGCTGAACCTCGTGCTCGCACGCACCGAGCGGCGCTACATCTACGACCTCTACCGCACGCTCTCGCGGCAGCTCTTCATCACCTACCACGACCGCGGCCTGGGCTTCATCAAGCGCTCGAACTCCGCCGTGCTGGCCCGCAACGTCAACGTCGTCTGCCTCGCCTTCACGGCCGGGGTGCTCAAGCCCGCCGCCGCCATCGCCGCCGAGGCGATGCTCTTCGTGCTGCTCTTCACGGCGCTGGCGCTCTACGCGCCGCTCGCCGCAGGGCTTGCCGTCGCGGTCTTCCTGCCCGGCACGTGGCTCTACTACGGACTGATCCGCAACCGCATCAACCGCTACGGCGAGGAGGAGAACCGCGCCCAGCGCGAGAAGTCGCGCCTGGTGGTCGAGACCTTCCGCGGCTATGCCGACATCGAGATCAACGCCGCCTTCCCGCAGATGCTCCGCTCGTTCGACCGCGCGATGGACGAGGTCGTGCGCACGCGCCTGCGCGAAACGGCCATCGGGCTGCTCCCGCCGGCCTTCACCGAGATCGCCCTGGCGCTCGGCATGGCGCTGCTCGTCGCCTTCGGCATCGGGCACGGCAGCCAGATGCAGCTGCTCTTCGGCATCTTCGCCGTGGCGGCGCTGCGGCTCATGCCCTCCGTGCGGGGCATCCTCTCGTCGTGGACCACGATCCGCTACAACCGCTATACGATCGACATCCTGCGCGAAGCCCATACGGCCGGACAGGAGCCTCCGACCGCGGAGGCCGAACGCCGCACGACCGACAAGCTGCCCTTCGAGCACGAGATCGCCGTGCGCGACCTCGCGTTCCGCTTCGAGGACGGCGACCGCACGCTCTTCGAGGGGCTCTCGCTCACGATCCGCAAGGGCGAGCGGGTCGGCATCCGCGGCGCCTCGGGCGCGGGCAAGACGACGCTCTTCAACCTGCTGCTGGGGCTCTACACCCCGACGGCGGGCGAGATCACGATCGACGGCACGCCCCTCACGCCGGCCAACCGCCGCGCCTGGCAGAACCGCATCGGCTACGTCTCGCAGAACCTCTTTCTCTGCGACGGCACCTTCGCCGAGAATGTCGCCCTCGGCACGCCCGCCGCGGAGATCGACCGCACACGGGCGCTCGAAGCGCTCGAGGCGGCGCGGCTGGGCGACTTCATCGCCTCGCTGCCGCAGGGGATCGACACCCCGATCGGAGAGTGCGGCTGCCGCCTCTCGGGCGGGCAGCGCCAGCGCATCGGCATCGCCCGGGCCCTCTACCGGGCGTCGGACGTCCTCTTCTTCGACGAGGCGACCTCGGCGCTCGACAACCGCACCGAGGAGGAGATCAACCGCGCCATCGCCGCGATCGCCGCGCGCCACGCGGGGCTGACGATCGTCGTGATCGCCCACCGCGCCTCCTCGCTCGAATACTGCAACCGCATCATCACACTCGGAGAGAAATGAAATACCGCAAATACGTCATCGCGGGCATTACGATCGAACTGCCCGACACCCTCCCGGGCGGGCACTTCGCCCGGGCACTCGAAACCTTTGCCGCCGGGAGCGCCTCAAAAGGCGCCGACGGCCTCCCCGCCGGAAGCACACACCCGGCTGCGACCACACCAGTCCCCCCTGCGGCCACACCGGCCGACACGACCGATTCCGCGGCAGGAGCGACAATCGCGGATACAGCCCCCGCGCTGCGGCTCGCCCCGGGCATCTGCCCGCCCGCACAGGCCGACTACCGCGAGTTGGACAATTTCGACTTCGCGGATGCCGACGCCGACTGCCGCTTCGGAATCGACGCCGCCGGCTACCTGCTCGAAATGGCGCCGCGCAGCGGCTCCTCCCCGGCCCGCTTCCGCAAGCAGTTCGACATGCCCGACGTCACGACCGACTTCACCCCGCTCCACGATCCGGCGCTGCTGCGCTTCGGACTCTGGACGATGTTCAACCTCGCGGCCCTGCGCCGCCACAGCGTGGCATTCCACTCCTCGGTGATCGCCTGGCACGGCCGCGGCGTCCTCTTCCTCGGGGAGTCCGGCACGGGCAAGAGCACCCACACGCGGCTGTGGCGCGAGCACATCCCCGGAGCCCGGCTGCTGAACGACGACAGCCCCATCGTCCGCATCCTCGGTGACGAAGCCCGCGTCTGCGGCTCGCCGTGGAGCGGCAAGACCCCCTGCTACCACAACGTGGAGCTTCCCATCGCGGGCATCGTGCGGCTCTCGCAGGCCCCCCGCAACGCCATCCGGCGGCTGCGCACCCTCGAGGCGCTCGGCGCCCTCATCCCGTCGGCACCCCCGGCCTTCGCACGCGACGAGCGGCTGCAGGACCGCATCTGCGAGATCATCTCGCAACTCATCCGCCGCGTGCCCGTCTACCACCTCGAATGCCTGCCCGACGCCGAGGCGGCCCGCCTGGCCTGCACGACGATCTTCCCCGACGAAAACCTCCGCTGACCATGCTGCTGCCCAACGAACTCTTCTTCGAGCAGGTGGAGGCGGTGCTCGCCGAGGGACAGCCCGTGCAGATCCGCATGAAGGGCCACAGCATGCGCCCCCTGCTGCGCAACGACAGGGACCGCGTCGTCGTGCGCGCCTACGGCGCAGGCGAGGAGCCGCAGCGGGGCGACGTCGTGCTCTTCCGCTACAAGGGGCGCCACGTACTCCACCGCATCGTGGCACGGCGCGGCGAGCGCTTCCTGCTGGCGGGCGACGGCAACTACCGCCTTCGCGAGGAGTGCTCGCGCGCCGACATCGCAGGCCGTGTCGTGCAGGTCATCCGCCCTTCGGGGCGCACCCTTTCCTGCGACGGGAAACGCTGGCGGCGGCTCTCGCGCCGCTGGCTCGCCCTGCCCGAGGGGCTGCGCCGCTTCCTCCTCCGCGTCCTCTGGCACCTCGGCATCCGCTGATCCATCCGAAAGCCGGACAGCCCTTCCCCTCCCGAAGCACCGACCGCGGGCCCGACTTCTCCGGCAGCAACCGCCTTCCGCTTCCCGCCTGAAGCGGTCGGCATACCCAGTCCCCCTCGGAGCGTGACCGGCATTCCCGGCAGAAGTTCTCTTTCGGACCGAAGCAGGTCCTGGCTATTCCTCCTCCCCCACCCGAAGCACCGACCGCGGGCCCGACTTCTCCGGCTGAATCTTCCTTCCGGCGGGGCTGCCCGGCATCCCCGACTGTCCCCTCCGGAGCAGATCCGACCCTTCCGGCAGCTCCCGAAGCGGGTCCGGCCGCCACAGACGGCGGTCCGACGATAACAAAAAAGACCTGAACCTCACGGTTCAGGTCTTTCATTTGCGGCCTTGCGGCCGGGACATTCGATTTACTCGCCCAGAGCGAAACGCTTGTAGGCAACCACCGTAGCCTCCTTGTCGGCCTTGTGGATGTAGTCGCGGATCGTCTCCTTCTCGCCAACGACGAGCTGGTTGAGCAGCGTGTTCTCCTCGAAGAACTTGCGCATCTTGCCCTCGGCAATCTTTGCAAGGATCTCCTCCGGCTTGTTGGCGTTCTTCGGATCCTGCTTCATGGCCTCGATGGCGATCTGACGCTCGTGAGCCACGACATCGGCCGGGCAGTCGTCCACGTCGATCGAAACGGGAGCCATGGCCGTAGCCTGCATGGCCACCGTGTGGGCCACCTCGGCGGGAACCGGCTTGTTGAAGCCGAGGATCGTGCCGAGCTTCTTGTTGAAGTGCACGTAGGCGTCGCAGAAGGGAGCCTCGATGCGGGCATAGTATGCCAGCTCGATCTTCTCACCCGTCTGACCCGACTTCTCGGTCACCATCTCCTCAACGGTGCGACCCTCGTCGTTCTTGATGGCAAGCAGGGCAGCCGCATCTGCGGCGTCGTTCTTGACGGCAATGTCGAGAATGGCATTGGCCGAAGCGGCGAACTCCGCATTCTGGGCAACGAAGTCGGTCTCGCACGCAAGGCACAGAAGATATGCCTTCGTACCTACGACCTTCGTTACGACAACGCCTTCGGTGGCGCTGCGGTCGGCACGCTTGCTTACAACAAGCTTACCCTTCTCGCGGATGATATCCTTAGCGCGCTCGTAATCGCCCTCGGCCTCGATGAGAGCCTTCTTGCAGTCCATCATGCCTGCGCCCGTCATCTTGCGGAGCTTCATTACATCTGCTGCTTTTACTTCCATAGTTTCGATTTGTTAAAAGGTTAAAAACTTACTTCAGCTGAGGATCTTCATTACTCGGCATCGGTCGTAGCCTCGCTCTTCTCCGCAGCGGCCTCGGTCGAAGCCACTACATCGGCTACGGTCTCCTCCTCGGCATCTACGGCCGCACGAACGGCCTTCTTGATACGGGGCTTGCCCTCCTTCTTTGCGGGAGCGGCTGCCTCAGCCTCCTGAGCCTCCTTCTCCTTCTCGAGACGGCGCTCCTCGGTGCCTTCGGCGATGGCCGCGCACACTACGTCGAGGATGGTAGCGATAGATTTTGCAGCGTCGTCATTTGCCGGTATAACGTAATCAATGTCTGTCGGATCACAACAAGTATCAACCATGGCAAATACGGGGATGCTCAATCGCTTGGCCTCCTTGACGGCATTGGCCTCCTTCTGCACGTCCACAACGAACAGGGCTGCCGGCAGACGCGTCAGGTCTGCT
>ERZ824600.3804-NODE-3804-length-13963-cov-4.340020_pt1 | contig 13963 bp, 6 predicted proteins | sample MGYA00519933_ERZ824600 | MGnify/ENA primary metagenome ERZ824600 (study PRJEB31778, sample SAMEA3449178) | human gut metagenome | biome: human gut; feature: human-associated habitat; material: faeces | place: United Kingdom | collected 2010/2012 ... | reverse complement strand
TCAACGCCTTCGGGAGTGAAGACATTCACTTTTGCGCCCTCGGGTGCGATAATGCAGCCGTTCTCTACGCGGACGTTGTCGTCTTGTTGCGTAACGGTGTTAATACCAACTTCGGTGTCGGCCTGCGAGAATGCCCAGGCGAATCCGGTGCCGTTCAGGTCGGTGTCGGGCAGTTCGTCGGTTTCGCTTCCGAGGGTTTGCGCGTTAAGCAGGCGCATTACCTTGTCGCTGCCTACAGATGATATTGCGTATTGTCCTTCGGCTATGGGCCGGATATTCCATGTGGTAGCCACAATGCCCTTGCCGTCGGCTGTAGGCACGTTGTATTTATCTTCGATAGTGAGGTTGGTGGAAATGCTGTTTCCCGTGGCACGTTTACTATGCTTACTTTACCCGGGTCGGTCTCGACTAAGCGCCACTGAGCGTTCAGGTCGGACGATTCCTTGGTGTCGACGGTGAACTTGTACTGTGCGTCAACCACCGAAGTGTTGTCTACTATTATGCGGCCCTCATTGCCTGCCTTCGAGCTGGCGATGTTGTACCACGTTACTGTCTCGCTGTTCTGCGGTGAATATGTATCGGTGAACTCGACGGTCTTTATTGCCGAGTCGAAGCCGGTTGAGAAGTCTACTCTCACAAGCCACACTATCGCGTCGTAGTTGTCGTTAGGGCCGGTGAGGGTGGGGTAGCGGAATATGTCGCCGCCGCCCGGAGCGGGGATGTCGGATTCGAGGCCGACGCAATCCTCGCCGGTTTCGGCCGAGAGGTCGCGCAGTTTGAACTTGGCCTGTGGCGCGTCCTGCATCATGAGGCTTTCGCCGTTAGGTCCCATTCCCACGCCGAGCTTGCGCCCGTCGTAGCGGTTGGTGATGGTGTACCATTCGCCGTCTTCGGTTTCGAAGCACCATAGCTGTTTGGCAAGGGTGGCGTAGTCGGAGTAATCCGCCTTAACGCGTCCGCGAATAAGGTCACCGTCCACGGTGTAGAACATCGGCTCGCCGTAGTCCTGCCGCATGGATTGGATGAAATACCATTTCACCTTGCCGTCTTTGCTTGTCTCTGGAAGGGTGACAGCCTTTAGCTGCCCGCTCCATGCAAGAGCAAAGACCATCAAAAGAAGTGTAATCTTTTTCATTTGCATAGGGTTTTTAAGTTATAAGTATGTTATGTAACAAGGTCGTTAGTTTGAATTTGTCTGTAGTGGGTAAGGATACTGAAAAAGGAAATAAAACTACATGTTATTGCTGAAATTTATGTATTTTTAACAAGAGAACTGTATTATTGAATCAGCAGTAAATTGCGGCGCTTTTTGGCGTGGGCGTTATCCGTGCATGCAGCGAAGGATAGTTCACTTAGCCAACCCCCGTGCAAATTTGCGAAACAAAATTTGTATGCACCGCAGCTTTCACGTCTTCCGCCCCAAAGTTAACCGAAACTTAATGCCGCGCGGTGGAGAAAGAGGCGTTTGCGGGTGTCTTTTGTCGCCACTGCGAACCGGCGTTACTTGTGAAAAGATAAAATGTTCGCATATTTGCGAATGTCATGAAAAGAATGTAATTTTGCATACAAGAAAGCCAAGGCATTATGTATATTGAGTTCGATAAAGATTACCTGTGCGAGCTGTTCGAGCACGGGAAAACGAGCGACAAGAAGCACCGCTACCAACCGGAAGTGGTAAAAGGATACCAAAAGGCGGTTTTTGTTCTTTTGTCTGCTAATTCTGTAACAGATTTGTTTCGAAATAACGCTTTGAACTATGAAGTCTTGCAAGGTGACAAGAAAGGAATTTCTTCTGTGCGTATAAACCGAAAGTACCGCCTTGAATTTACAGTACGGGATGTATTTAATGAACAAATAATAACAGTATGCCGGCTGTTGGATATTAGTAACCATTACAAATAACTTACGATATGGAAAAAGCAAGGAAGATTTATGCACCGAACGAATTGCAGCCGTCCGAGCCGATTCATCCAGGCGAAATACTTAAAGACGAGTTGGAAGCACGCGGTGTATCGCAAAGGAAATTCGCGTCCCTTATAGGTGTGTCTTACTCCGTTCTTAACGAGGTTGTGAACGGTAAACGGCCCATAACCACCGAATATGCTTTGAAGATAGAAGCGGCAACAGGTATTCCCGCCCATCTGTGGGTGAACATGCAATCGGCGTACAACATGCAGACGGCGCGGCGTAACAGCAAACTGGCTGCAGTGCTCGAGAATATACGCAAGGCCGTTGCCGTGCTTTGACGTAAGGAGAGTAGGGCCGTACCTGCGTGCCGGGATTCGCGTCGACGGTACGGCAGTCAGTACAATTCGGATTATGCGAAACAAACCTGACCCCGCGTTACGGTTTTCGCGCCCCTTTCCCAAAAGTTAACCGAAACTTAATGCCGCGCGGTGAAAACCGAGTAAAAATTCCGCGCACCGGAATGTATAAAATAAACACCCCCTTTGGAGCAAATAAAAAATATGTCTGAGATATTTTAAATTATCTCAGACATATTTCGAATTATGTCGGACATATTTTTTACCCCCTCCAAACCCGCATGAAAACTAAGGTTTCGTGTTCGGACAAATACAGACACGCTTTAACCCGAAACGGTCATCAGGAAATTAAGCAATGATGTATAGTGTCGTCACTTCGCCAACTTAAGCATTTCTGCCGTCATCCGGCTTCCCGCACGGTTTCGTCGTAGCCCGCTACGCCTTCAGCCGTGCGTAAAGCTATTTGACGGGCATAAGTGCGCAATTTGACAAAGCCTGATGACCGTTTCGGGTTTGTCGCCCCGGCGGGAGGGGAGGACGGATGAAAAAACCGCAACCCGTAACGGGCTGCGGTTTTTCAGTTTATGGCAAGCGGGTTGTGCTTACTTTACAAGCACTTTTTCCTTTCCCACTATGTAAACGCCTTTTGGCAGGTAGCGTGTAGCCTCGGAGGCTTTGACGTTACGCTTGAGCAGTATGCCGTCTATGGTGTAGACGTTTACAGGCGCGTCAGCACTGTCGGTGATTTCAACTTTGCCTATGTTGTTGATAATGCCGTCAATGCCTATTACTTTGTCGGGTGTGCCGCCGAGATTCTGTACTTTCGTCGCGTCGATATATCCGCCGCGGCCGGCGATGAACACTGGCGAGTCGCTGCAAACGTTGAGCACGGAGTTGTTGAAGTACAGACTTGCTTCGTTGCTTATGTTCATGCCTTGCAGTGTGCCGGTCAGGCCGTTGTAGTCGGTGGAGCAAGTGTCGGTTATGGCGTCTGCTTCGGCAGCCGGAAGTGCAAACTTGAGCGGCTGGTTGCCGTTTTCATCGGGTTCGCCGGTGGTGACGAGGATGAACGGCTCGCCTGCCTCGAACTCGTCCTTGGCTGTGAGCAGCAGGTTGTACGACGGTTCGCCGCCCTCGGGGTCTTCCACGGTTTCCACGCCGCTTACGGCGTAGGTCTCAATACCTGAGTTGTACTCGTGAATGGAGTTCTCGCCTTTCATAGCCCAAGGCAGTGTTATTATTGCGGTGTTGTTGGCAGGATACCAACCTATTTTCACTTCGGAGGTAACGTAGTCCACCCTCTCGAAGCGCCATGATTGCTGGTGTCCTCCGTCGGCCGGGTAGTTGAGCACCACGTTGTTCGTGCCGTCGGCCTTTATGCGGTCGGCCGGGTCGGCTACGCCTTCCTGCTGGAGCGCAAAGCAGCCCATGCCGTAGGAATAGAGATTGTAGGGTGCGGGTTCGCTGCTCATGAGCGGGCTAAGGCCTGAGCCCTGGCCGCGGTACGGACCCCAGTACTGTCCCGTGCCGAGGCTTTGTATTGCGTATTGTTTCTTCCAGGGCTTCGTTTCTGCGGCTGTTGCGTCGTCGTTTTCAACGGGCACAAGGCGCCAGATTGCGTAAACGTCGGTGTATTCGTTGCCGGTGGGATAGCCGCCTATGGAAAGCTGCGTGCCGGCATTGGTGCTGCCGAGGAATACTGGCTGGTTGATGGCGTAGGAGAATGCCTCGTCGGTAACGCCGCTCTTTATGACATACCATACATAGGGCTCGGGCATTACCACATGCTCCATGAACTTGTCGTAAGCGTCGTCCATGCGGCTTATTGCCTCGTCAAGAATAGCGTTCGAGATGTTGGGAGCCTGCACGCTTCCGTGGATTTCGTCGAGCGCGAGGTCGAACTCGTCAACGGGTTCGTAGCTGTCCACGTAGCCCGGTTCGTCGCCCGTTTCGGCAAGGGCGGCTGTCTGCTTGTAGGTGTTGTAGACGTATGCGAACTTCGTGGTGTCAACCCACGCTTCCAAAAGCTTGTTGTAAGCGGCCTGGAGAGCCGGTATGGCGTCGTCGCCCACAACTCCAGAGGCGATTACCTGCTCGGCGTCGGCTATTGCGGCTTGCAGGTTTTCAACGGCCGGTTTTATTTCGGGGAAGTTTATTTGCGACGCAGGGTCGGTGCCCGTGTAGGGATAGAGGTTGTACTCCGACATGGTGAAGAACGGGTGGCCGAAGCCGTCGTTAAGGTTGTCGCGGTGGTTGATTTCGAGCACTTTCATCAGGAAGTAGGTGTAGCCCGCGCCCTCAATGGGTTGCTTCGAGGTGTAGAACGTGTCGGTTTCGATAGTGGGCAGACCGTCGGCTGTGGTGAGCGTGTCAAGGCGTTCCCATGTCTCGCCGTCGTTCGAGAGACCTATCACAATCTTCGTGGGACGGTCGTCGGTGTTGCCGTCCGCCCACTGGCTGAAGCAGCGCTTTGCCCAGTGGATTCCGAACTTGTCGGGCAGGCCGTCGGGAGCGTAGACGCGCAGGTAGTGGTAGTCGTCTATGGGCACAGTGCTGTTGTAGACGGAGTGGAATATGGTGCCGTAGTCGCCGTCGATCAGGTGGTCGAAGGAAGTGTTCTCCATTTCGACGGGCGCCTGGGCGTTGGAGTAGAATTGGTCGGAATTGGTGACTACGGGCTTGGAGAAGTCGTAAACAGGAATGTCGGTGTCGGCAATCTTGGCTTCGGCCTGAGAAATGATATTGCGCAGCGTGTCGATACGGTCGCGGTTCAGGGCTTCAGCAATCAGTTTCTCGGCTTCTTCGGCATCAACGGGCTTCATGTACCAGCGTGCCGGGTTTCCCTCGGCGTAGCACACCGTGCCGTTAAGCGAGGTGTCCCAGTTGAGCGCGTGGTAGGGGAACGCTGGATAGTCGGTGTTGTAGATGTTTACTACGCCGCTGCGGCCTATCATGTCGATGTAGTGTTTGGTGAGTGGTTCGGCCGAGGAACTTATGTTCTGGCCGCGCCAAAGGTTAGTGCCGCACGATACGTATTGCTTGGTGGCGGCGTTCTGTATGTATATGTGCCCTTCGTTGTCGGCAAAGGTTACTTTCCAGATGTAGTCGGCTGAGCCGTCGTCCTTGCTCCACTCCACAACGGATGTGTTTTCCTTGTGCTGCGCCCAGGCAAGGGTGCGCAGCGATTCGTCGTCGGGGGTGAGTACGTCGGGGTTGGCCACGGTGAACTTGTAGTAGCCCTCGGTGAGCGGGTTTGTCACGCTCTCGTCGGCTGCGGCAATGGCAGCGTTCAGGTTGTCGAGGTATGTGCCGTACTCCTCGTTTGTGTGGTTGTTGCCCACTTCGTTGAGTACTGTCTCGTAGGCGGCTTTTATGTTGTCGTAAACGGTTTGGTCGTTAAGCTGGCCAACTCCCGTGCCCACAACGTAGTCGTCCATGAAGTCGGGGTTTTGTGCAAGGAAGAATTTGGTCTTCTCGAAGTTGAGGTTTGAGAGAATTTGTTGCAGTTCGGCTTCGGGTACCTCACGCAGGTACCACGCCGAGGGCGAGCCTGCTTCGCCGTCCCATTGCACCACAGTGCCGCTTTCGCCAGCACCTCCTTGATGGTCGTTCTGGTGGTAGGGAGCTACGGCGCCCTTGAACTCTATGTTGAACTGCCCGCCGCCGTTCAGGCGCGTTACAATTTGCTCGCGCACGGGCAGGTCTGCCATGAATGCCTGGTCGCTAAGCTGATTTACGAGCGTGGAGTCGACGTACATGTCGGTGAGCAGGTGCTTTATCTTGTATGTGCCGTCGTCGTTGCGCGTGAATGTCCACACAAAGCTGCTGTTGGGCTCGAGGGCCTTCCAGCCTATGTGTCCTTTCTCGTTCATGGGGCCGTACCAGCCGTAGTTTGTCTTGCCGTTGCCGGTGAAGTCGGTGTTGGCCGTTGTGATGTAATAATAGCTGTTTTCGTTTATGGGCACTATGTTGGCTTCGTCGTCAAGGTAGGAAGTGAGTTCCTGTATTTTGTCGTAAGCCTCTTGGCACTCGTCGTCGCTCATGGTGGCGATGTTGGTGAGTGCGTTGTACACCAGGTCGGTGTATTCTATCACCTTGGCCTCGTCTTTCTCGAAGCCCGGGTCGGTGCCATAAAGGTATGTGCTCTCCCAGTTGGCGGGCAACCGGTTGAGGTAGGTTTGCAGGAGTTCGCTCCCGGTGGCCGGCTCATATACGCCGTCGAATTCTACGGCAATAATGCCGCAGTCGTCACCCGTGGAGGAGCCTTCGCCCACGAGCCACACAAGGCCGTCATAAGGGTCGTTGGGCCCCGTCATGCTGGGCCAGCGGTACTGTGTGCCGCCGCCCGGGGCGGGAGTGTCGGTCTCGAGGCCGAAGCAGTCGTAGCCTACGGTGGCCGTGAGGTCGCGCAGCTTGAACTTGGCCTGCGGCGCGTCCTGCATCATGAGGCTCTCGCCGTTGGGGCCCACGCCCGTGCCGAGTTTGCGCCCGTCGTAGCAGTTGGTTATGGTGTACCACTCGCCGTCCTCCGTTTCGAATTTCCAGAGCTGCTTGTTCATGCCGTCAACGTCGGGATATACGGCCTGCGCGCGTCCTTTTATGAGGCCGTCGTCCATAACGGTGTAAAACGTTGGCTCGGCGTAGTCTGCCCGCGTTGTTTGCAGGAAGTACCATTTCACTTTGTCGCCTTCGCTCGTCTCGGGCAGGGTGACAGCCTTGAGCTGCCCGCCCAATGCAAGGACGAAGAACGCCAATAAGAATTTAATCTGTTTCATTTGCATAAGATTTTTGTTGGGTTATGATGTATGTGTCTGTTTACAAGAGAAAGCCAACCTTTGCATGGCTGAAGTATAAATCATGGTAAATCTACTTCAAAAAAGTCGAAATGCTTTTATGAAAATTAAAAATTACCCCGCCCGATTAACGATTTTTATAATTAAGGGATTTAGAAAGTGGTAAATAAGCGCCGCTTGTTAATAAATGTTTGTAATAAGAGGTATGCGACCGCAATTTTCAGGCTTTTGTGTTCATGCAGGTGCGACTGCGGGCGTGCCCTGAACTTAGTGCCGCGCGGTGAAAACCGAGTAAAAATTCCGCGCACCGGAATGTATAAAATAAACACCCCCTTTGGAGCAAATAAAAAATATGTCTGAGATATTTTAAATTATCTCAGACATATTTCGAATTATGTCGGACATATTTTTTACCCCTTCCAAACCCGCATGAAAACTAAGGTTTCGCCGGCGGATAAATACGGACACGCGGACTTGGTGTGCCGGGGTTGCGCGAATCACGGCAACTCATCCTGCCGTGTTATGCCGCCTACACCCGTGCGGCTCGTAAGACCGTGCGCTTTTGTTTGATATTTATGTAAGAATATGAAAGTATTTGAAAAACTTTCATATTCTTGGATTTTTACATTTGCTTTATCCCGGTGAAATTTATACTGCCGTTTATGGCTATATGTGCGGGCGCGTTTCAAGCGAATGCGTGCACGGTGTATTTGGCAAGGAAATATCCTCCCACAACCAACCATACGTACAGCATGCCTGCCAGGAGAAACGGCTTTGCCCCGGCCTGGCGGAACTTGTCGATACTCGTGTCGGTGCCCAGTGCCGTCATTGCCATGGTGAGCATGAACGTGTCGATGTATTCTATTGCGCCGTTGAGCGGGATGTCTTTAACCGTTTCCGCGCCGGTAGCGTGTTGCAGCAGTGTGTTGAGGCATATCACGCCAATGAAGCCGAACGCGAACCAGGGGATTGTTATCTTGCGTTTGCCGCCTGCGGCCTTGGCTTTGCCCGTGCGGCTGAGGCAAAAGGCCATAACCACGAGCACGGGAGCGAGCATCATTACGCGAATCATCTTCGTTATGGTGGCATTGCCTGCAATGCCGAGCGCGTCGGTGGGGTCCATGGCGTTGCCTGCCCCGGCCACGTGTGCCACCTCGTGCAGTGTTGAGCCGGTGTATATGGCCGTGCCCATGTTGCCCAGCGTGTCGAGCATTCCGGCGCGGTACATTATGGGGTAGAGGAACATAGAGATTGTGCCGAAGATTACCACGGTGCTTACCGCTATGGCCGTTTTGTGTCCCTCGCAGCGCACAACAGGTTCGGCGCCAAGTACGGCCGCCGCACCGCAGATGGAACTGCCCACGGATGTCATGAGCGACGTGTCGCGGTCGAGTTTGAGCAGCCTGCCGAACCACAGGCCCAGGAATATCGTGCCGCACACCACTACGGTGTCGGCCACAACGGCGGGCAGGCCAACGGCGGCCACGTCGGTGAGAGTGAGGCGGAAACCGTAGAGCACAATGCCCGTGCGGAGTATTTGCTTTGTGCAGAACTTAATGCCCGGCACCCATGTTTCGGGCAGCTTGTTGCGCAGGCTGTTGGCATAAAGCATTCCGAGAATTATTCCCACTATTAAGGGCGAGAAGGAAAGACTTTTTACGAATGGCACTTCGGCAAGGTAGAATGCCGCGAACGAAAACAATGCGATGAGCAATATCCCGTGCAGGGTGTTTGCCCTCGTTCCTTTTTCAAACATAGTAATGTGTGTTATTTGTTAATACGGATTGCAAAAGTAGCAATTTGTGCGCAGATAAGTTCCGTCTCTAACGCTGAGTGTGCCCTGAGACTGCGCTTTTTGCCGCCAGTTGTATTGAAGGATTGACAAACAGGGCGGATAAAACAGCATTACATGGTTAGTTTGAAACCGGCAGGGTAAAACAGACATGCAGGCATTCGGCGAAAGAAACGTTTTGTATGGCCTCGTCGGGTTGACATCGCAGAGCCGCATTGCTGCCATACGGGTTTTAACTATTGTGAACGGAAATACGGGGGCGCAAAAGGAGAGTTACAGGCGGGGATAGGAGCAAATAAAAATTAGGTCGGACATATTTTAAAATTCAAGGCACATATTTCGAAATATGTCGGACCTTTTTTCGGGCAGTCGAAAAGCGCTTGCAGAGAAGCTTTTAGCCACCGCCGTTTCCGCGCACCCGGTTTTAACATTCCGCGCCCCGATGCTTGACGTAATGACAATTATCTGGGCGAGGAGCTCCGCTCAGGCAATTGTGAAAAATAACGGGTCAGAATATAGAGATGTATCGGCAAGTTTAAACAAAAAAATCGCCACCTGCTTTGCTTGGCAGGTGGCGATTTTAAAATATTACCGGGTTAATCAGGCCGGGTTGCTTTCAACGGCTTCGGTTTCGCGGTTTTTGCGTTCGAAAGCCATTTGCTCGTATTCGTCGCGGTCGGCAACTATTACCTTGCTGAACTCGCGAAGACCGGTGCCGGCGGGGATGAGGTGTCCGCAAATCACGTTTTCCTTCATACCCTCGAGGCGGTCTACCTTGCCGTTTATAGCTGCTTCGTTGAGCACCTTGGTGGTTTCCTGGAACGAAGCGGCCGACATGAAGCTCGATGTCTGCAAAGCGGCGCGTGTGATACCCTGGAGTATCTGGGTTGATGTGGCCGGTACGGCGTCGCGCGTTTCTACAAGCTGCATGTCTTTGCGCTTGAGCTGCGAGTTTTCGTCGCGCAACTTGCGCACGGTAACAATCATACCGGGCTTGAGCGTTTCGCTGTCGCCTGCATTGGTTACGACTTTCTTGCCCCAAATACGGTCGTTCTCCTCGGCAAACTCGAGTTTGTCGACAATTTGCTGTTCGAGGAAGCGTGTGTCGCCGGGTTCTACAATCTGCACCTTGCGCATCATCTGGCGGATGATTACCTCGAAGTGCTTGTCGTTAATCTTAACACCCTGCAAGCGGTAAACGTCCTGTATTTCGTTGACAATGTATTCCTGCACAGCCGTCGAACCTTTGATTGCAAGGATGTCGGCGGGAGTTATGGAGCCGTCGGACAGAGGCGTGCCGGCGCGTACATAGTCGTTCTCCTGTACGAGGATTTGTTTTGACAGTGGCACAAGGTATTTCTTCGGGTCGCCGAACTTGGGAGTTACGATTATCTCGCGGTTTCCGCGTTTCACGCCGCCCATTGTGATTTCGCCGTCGATTTCGGAAACGATGGCGGGGTTCGACGGGTTGCGTGCTTCGAACAGCTCGGTAACGCGGGGGAGACCACCGGTGATGTCGCCAGCCTTGCCGGCAACACGAGGAATCTTAATGAGGATGTCGCCCGCTTTGAGCTTTTGCCCGTCTTCGATTGCGATGTGTCCTCCGATGGGGAAGTTGTAGGAACGAATGAGTTCTCCGTTCTCGTCGACGATGTGGCAGGTGGGGACGCGCGACTTCTCTTTGGATTCTATGATTATAAGCTCGCGCAGACCTGTTGCTTCGTCGGCTTCTACACGGTAGGTCACACCTTCGATGACATCTTCGAATTTTGCTATACCGGCGCATTCGGTTACGATTACGGCGTTGAAAGGATCCCATTTAGCAATGATTTTGCCTTTCTCCACTATGTCGCCTTCGTTTGCAAAGAGTTCGGCACCGTAGGGTACGTTTTGTGACGACAGCACTATGCCGGTGTTTTCGTCAATAAATTTGACTTCGGCCAGACGTCCTACTACAATCTTTCCGGTAGAACCGTCGTCGCGAACAACATTAACGGTATGTAGTTCGTCGAAACTGATTCGTGATTTGTTCTTTGCCACGATAGTTGCATTGGCAGCTGCGTTGGCAGCAACACCTCCGGCGTGGAATGTACGGAGCGTAAGCTGCGTACCCGGCTCGCCGATTGATTGTGCCGCAATAACACCTACTGCTTCGCCCTTTTGTACCATGCGCCCGGTGGCGAGGTTACGGCCGTAGCATTTCATACATACGCCGTGTTTGCTTTCGCATGTGAGCACAGAACGTATCTCGACGCTTTCGATAGGAGATTTTTCGATTTCGTCGGCAATGGCTTCTGTTATTTCTTCCCCGGCTGCAACTATCAGTTTGCCGGTTGTCGGGTGTACAATGTCGTGAACCGATACGCGACCGAGTATTCGGTCGTAGAGGGAAGAAATAACATCTTCGCCGTCTTTCAAGGCAGTACATACCAAGCCTCTCAGTGTGCCGCAGTCTTCTTCTGTAATGATAACATCGTGCGATACATCAACCAGACGGCGGGTAAGGTAACCTGCGTCGGCCGTTTTAAGAGCCGTGTCGGCAAGACCTTTACGGGCACCGTGGGTAGAGATGAAGTATTCAAGCACCGACATGCCTTCTTTGAAGTTCGAAAGAATCGGGTTTTCTATAATTTGTGCACCTTCGGCACCGGCTTTCTGAGGTTTTGCCATAAGTCCGCGCATACCGGCCAGCTGGGCAATCTGGTCGGCCGAACCACGTGCTCCCGAGTCAAGCATCATGAATACGGCGTTGAAGCCTTGGTCGGCTTCGGTCATCTGTTTCATGAGCGTTTTCTTAAGATCGGAGTTAACATGCGTCCATGCGTCGATAACTTGGTTGTAGCGTTCGTTGTCGGTTATGAAACCCATGTTGTAGTTCGCCGTGATTTGCTCCACCTCGTCGTTGCCGCGTTTCACGATTTCTTCTTTCTCCTTGGGAATGATGATGTCGTCGAGGTTGAACGAAAGGCCGCCCACGTAAGCCATGCGGTAGCCGAGGTTCTTGATACCGTCGAGGAACTCACAGGCACGTGCCATGCCGACTGCTTTTATTACTTGCGAAATAATGTCGCGAAGTGATTTCTTAGAGATGATCTTGTTTATGAAACCAACTTCTTCAGGTATTATTTCGTTTACGATAACGCGTCCGACAGAAGTCTCAACAAGGCGTTTTTCAAGGATTCCGTCATCGTTAAGGTCGTTCACAAGCACTTTTACCGGTGCGTGTATGTCGACACGTTTTTCATTGTATGCAATGATGGCTTCCTCCGGACCGTAGAAAGTAAGTCCCTCGCCTTTAGTGCCAGGACGTAGTTTTGTGATGTAATAGAGGCCGAGCACCATGTCCTGCGAAGGAACGGTGATAGGTGCTCCGTTTGCAGGGTTCAAGATGTTGTGGCTTTGTAACATCAGTATCTGCGCTTCGAGTATGGCCTCGTTGCTCAAAGGCAAGTGAACTGCCATCTGGTCGCCGTCGAAGTCGGCATTGAACGCCGTACATGCCAACGGGTGCAGCTGGATAGCTTTTCCTTCTATCATCTTTGGCTGGAAAGCCTGGATACCCAAACGGTGGAGTGTCGGCGCACGGTTTAGCAATACGGGATGGCCTTTCATCACGTATTCGAGGATGTCCCAGATTATTGGATCCTTGCGATCGACTATTTTCTTCGCGCTTTTTACTGTTTTTACAATGCCGCGTTCTATGAGTTTGCGGATTATAAACGGCTTGTATAATTCGGCTGCCATAAGTTTTGGCAGACCGCACTCGCCCATTTTCAGCTCAGGGCCTACAACGATTACCGAACGTGCAGAGTAGTCTACACGTTTACCGAGGAGGTTTTGGCGGAAACGTCCTTGTTTTCCTTTGAGGGAGTCGGACAAGGATTTTAACGGACGGCTTGACTCGCTTTTTACGGCACTGCTTTTGCGTGAGTTGTCGAAAAGGCTGTCTACAGCTTCCTGAAGCATACGTTTCTCGTTACGCAGGATGACTTCGGGAGCTTTTATTTCCAAAAGTCTCTTCAAACGGTTATTGCGTATGAGTACGCGGCGATACAGGTCGTTAAGGTCGGATGTTGCAAAACGCCCGCCGTCGAGTGGTACAAGAGGACGCAACTCAGGAGGAATGACAGGTATTATTTTCATTATCATCCACTCCGGCTTGTTGCGGTCGCGACTTGCACGGAAGGATTCTACAACCTGGAGGCGTTTTAGAGCCTCGTTTTTGCGCTGCTGCGACGAATCGGTATTTGCACGGTCGCGAAGTTCGTAGGATAATGCGTCAAGGTCTATTTGTGTGAGCAAATCGTAAACTGCCTCGCCGCCCATTTTGGCTATGAACTTGTTGGGATCGGTGTCTTCGAGATATTGGTTGTCTTTGGGCAATTTATCCAACCATTCTAAGTATTCGTCTTCTGTAAGGAGATCATATTTTGCGACTCCTTCTTCGGCCAATACACCGGGCTGGATAACGACATAACGTTCATAATAGATTATCATGTCAAGCTTCTTTGTAGGAAGCCCTAATAGATAACCCATTTTGTTAGGCAGTGAACGGAAGTACCAAATGTGTGCAACAGGCACAACAAGCTGAATGTGTCCGGAGCGTTCACGACGTACTTTTTTTTCAGTGACTTCTACACCGCAACGGTCGCAGACAATGCCTTTATAGCGTATGCCTTTGTATTTACCGCAGTGGCATTCGTAGTCTTTGGTAGGACCGAATATGCGTTCGCAGAACAATCCGTCGCGTTCGGGTTTGTATGTACGGTAGTTTATGGTTTCCGGTTTTAGTACTTCGCCATACGAATTTTCCAGGATTTCCTCAGGAGAGGCAAGTCCTATGGTAATTTTCGTAAATTGACTCTTTATCTTTGATTCTTTTTTGAAAGCCATTTTATGTATATTTATGTTGTGTAAAGAGTTCCGTTTATTAATCGAGCGTTACACTGAGTCCCAAACCTTGCAGCTCGTGTAATAGCACATTGAGAGATTCAGGTATGTTGGGCGTAGGTATCGGTTCGCCTTTTACGATGGCTTCGTATGCTTTTGCACGTCCTATAACGTCATCAGACTTGATAGTAAGGACTTCCTGCAGAACATGTGAAGCGCCGAAC
>ERZ824600.3799-NODE-3799-length-13976-cov-3.294232_pt1 | contig 13976 bp, 17 predicted proteins | sample MGYA00519933_ERZ824600 | MGnify/ENA primary metagenome ERZ824600 (study PRJEB31778, sample SAMEA3449178) | human gut metagenome | biome: human gut; feature: human-associated habitat; material: faeces | place: United Kingdom | collected 2010/2012 ... | reverse complement strand
AAATGGACTTCATCCAGTGTCCGACAGCTGAACAAATGTGCGCAAAATGGCGGACACTACCGATAAAAGTTTATCCCATGACAAGTTGATGTCGGTGAATCAGCTGATCAGCGGATCACGAGAATTACAAGTTGTGAATCATACAATTAAAAATCCTGTTTTTTCCAATCTTTTTTTTCACAATCCCAATGTAATTCAATTCCTGACTCAAGAAGAAACGTCAATGTGTTGATATCGCATTTCTTAACCCGTTCCCAGTGTCCTTTATAAAAACAGCTGACCTGTGTTTTCCCTGAATCATAATACATTTTATATGTCCAAATCAAATCAGGTCGACAAGCAAAATACTGTACATTATCTCTAGTCAGCTTATAGTAGTATTTCCGATTTTTCGATGCTTCAAATTGCTCTTCCCAAGCAAAATTCCGTATACATTTTCTGTTTTCAATAGAATCCCAGCTTAAATTAACTTTTTTTTGATTTGCAATTACACAAAAAACAGATTCCTTTCCTTCATTACTTCGTGCTAAAATCGAGAAATCTTCAGCGGCTCTTCTTTCATCTTCAACAATTAATTCAAAAGTTTCATTTGAAAAAACTTTTTTAAGTGTATATTCAGTATCTTTTAAATTTTCCCTTTGCAAAAAAGTCTTTAAGAAAAAAACAAGGAAAAATAAATTTATTAAAAAACTAATAATAACGATTAAATATATTCTTTTGCTCATTTTTTGTTCTCCTGACTTTTTTCTTTTTCAATAATCTACCAATATTTTAATGCGTCTCAGAAATCCACGTCCTGTTGGCGTGGTCAGAGAGCATCAGGGTTTGCCTGAAGGTCTCCCCATGCTATAGTATCTCAACCGTCCCCGTATATTTTCGAAACGTTCCGTATGAATCACCATTACCAAAGGGTCTAATGCTCTTTATTCACATTTATCGTGTGGGATAATAAGATTCTTTGTAAAGAGTTTCCAAAGCGGGCATCCAATACTTTAACGCCTATGTTTTCCCCTTGGGTTATATACCAACGCATATAAATATTTTCTCGAAAGCCACATGAATGTTTTTGATCTAGAACTAAATGGGCTTTCACCGCAGGATCTTGTTCACTCAGTTCATCAATAACATACGCCCTAAGCATTTGCATAAAAATCATATTTTTTTCTCCAGCTGATACAACCTTGTTTTGCAAGCGTTCAATTGTCAGTCTTAGGTGTTTTAAATATGCCTCATTCTCTACAGCTGATTGAAAAAATTTGTAACTGTTTGTCAACCCTTTTTTTTCATATTTATCATATATGACTCTGTATTTATTTTTCTCCGATGATTTTTTTACCTCGTCCGCCGCCGCCAAAAACATAGAATACCGCGTCAGATCTTCATTCTTATCTTTGCCGTGCTCCCTTATATATCGTTTTAGAACCTCATCGGTTACAATTCTATCAAAATACCTGTTTTTGATATCTTTATCGATTATCTTACAGAGCAGAGATATAAGCTTTTTTTGTTGCAACTCAAATTTTAAAAAATCCATTATTTTAGTATCGTTAGCATTAGGAGAGCGATTGTATCTTTTTTCAAACACCTTGTCAACAACTAATTTAGTTGGGGTAATATCCTCTTCACTAATTGTCTCGTTGCCTATTTTTATGATATCCTTACCGTTTGCCAATATAACAAAACAAGCAAGAAAACAAATTGCAAAAAACATTTTTCCCATCTTAAAAACTCCTTCTAATCAGCATTATCTCTTAGGAAAATAAAAAAATCCCGATAGTCGCTCGTGCTCTTATAATACCCAACATTATAATTAATCCCTGTTGCATAACGAGAACCCCATTCTTTGTCATGTGCGGGAATAAATGGTTCTGTTTTTCAGTAAAAAAAACAGGTGACACTTTTCTCCATGTTAATAAATTGAGCGTCTCTCCCCTAGGTTGGACAAATTTTATGAAGAAATTGGTGTAAAGACCCTTGATTTACTATATCCCAATTGTTTGCCGATTGCAAGTTCCAAAATAGACTTCACCCGATGTCTGATATTGGAGTGCCGAATGAATCCGCCTTGAGTTATAAAAATTCACATAATGCTGAACAAATGTGCGCAAAATTGAGGACACTACCCAAATGTGCGCAAAATGGCGGACACGACCTTCCGCAACGGCCACGTACAACAAATGGCGTTCGCCAATACCGCCGTGCTGACGGCAAAAAGCAATACCCAAATCAAAAAGCCGGTAACGCCGCTGTTGAAAATTACATCATACATTAGTTACCTTGCTTTGTCTTATTTTTAGAATCTATGCTTAATTTTTTAAAAGCCTCAATGCGTTTCTTGAAAAATGTGCTCCAAAACTCTGTATGTTGAATTGAAACTGGAGCTCTTTGCATCAGAAAACATAAAATTACCTTTTTATCGTGGTAACTCAAATCATATTCCTCTAATTTATGACTCCACCATACAGCGAGTTTTTGAGACGTAGAAAGTTTAGACATCTCTGGAGCTTGTATATCAAAATCGTGTAAAATGTATTGCTCAAGAAGCCAATGTTCTATTATGGGTTTAAAACATTTATTCGCACTTTTTGTTAAAATGTTGTTATTGTTCGGTATCCATTGTTCTAAAGAGTTAATTTTTTCAGAAGACTTGTAGTTGCTTAAATAATATTTCCAATTATCCTTTGTTATATTGTAATTGTTTAATTTTAACTTTGAATAAACTAAATCAGAATCTTCCTTTTTTTCAACTACCAATCTTAATCCGATTATCAAGTTTGTCATCATTTGTGCTGTATTTGACAACGAATCGATAGTTATATTTTCCAATTTTAAATAATTCTTGGCAACATCTTCTGCTTCCTTAGAAGACAATATACATGAATGTTTTTCCTTTTCCATTTGAAAGATTTTTTTAGCTAAAAGAATATCTTTATTCAAATCTGCTTGATCCGAATAGACAGGAGCAAACATTGTTAAAAGCAAAAAGATCAGTAAAATATTTTTCATAAAAAATCCTTGTTTTCATTTTTTTGAATTTGAAGTTGCATAAGATTGAACCTTATGCAGGAGTCATGTGCGAGAATAAATGGTTCTGTTTTTCAGTAAAAAACAGGTGACACTTTCCTCCTGGTTAATCAATTGACAGTCAGTAGGAGGATACAACAATGCATTCCATTCTATCTGTAAGAATAGCATGGGAAAATCGGATTGCAAATCCAAAATATTTTGAACGATGGATAAGATCCGGGATTTTGCGCACATTTCCCATGGTCTGTTTTCCTTTCTTTTGATTACGGTTTGGTCACTATAATCAATCAGAAAACAGGCCTTTTTCAAGAGCCTTCTCCTAAAATGTGCGCAATTCCCGGACGTTATCGAAGATCTACTCAATGCCAAGCATCTTCTTCTGTTCTTCCCAGTCTGGAGGAAGGCCGTTACGGAATGTCTTGAGCGTAATTTCCTTCGGCAAAGTCCCGATAATCGCCATGTGGATGATTTCCGGAGAAAGCTGAGCAAGTTGAAGCGTGTGGGAAACAATGGCCCGCTCCTTGCCTACATGTTTTGCCAGAGCATCCACACTGGGAATTACTCCCTCGTCCAACATCTGCTGCCATGCAAGCGCATTGGCAATTGCAGTGAGAAGCGGTGTTTGCATCTGAATACCGATTTCATTTTCCGGAAAAACAATGACTTTGGTCTGTTTAACGCACCGGAACTTTATCGGGACGACCACCCTGACATTTCCGTTCGGCAGAACTTCACTGATATTCATGTGTTCATTATTCCTTCAATAACAGCCTTGATGCCGGATGTTTTTATTTCATAGGCAAGCTGATGTTCATGAACGGTGATTTTTTCAAACAGTTCGGAATAGAGCCGATTCAGTTCCAGGCTGGAGCATTCCAGCCAGAATTCGTCTCGGAAAATCCGTTGTAATTCCGCCACGGTGATTCCTGTGGCTTTGAAAATCGTCTCCTGAAAAAACGTTGAGGAAAAAATCCTGACGGCCTGCTCTTTTACGGCATCCTCTATGATACTTGAACCGATTTTCCCGACCGGACAGAGTTTTTCTGAGCGATGAAAATCCGTATTGCAGTAGTAGTAATAATAACGTTTTTTCCCTTTTGTGCAGAATACAGGAATCATCGCGCATCCGCAGTGTCCGCATCGTAAAATTCCTTTCAGGGGAACCGTGATTTCCGTAATACCGCCGGAACGTTCGTAAGGACAGTTGGATTTTATGATTTCCTGTACTCGATTCCATGTCTGCCGCGAAACAATGGCTTCATGTTCACCTTTGAAAATCTCTCCCTTGTATTCCACATCTCCAACGTAAACTGGATTTTTCAAAATCCGTGCAACGTATGTATTGATCCATGCTTTTTTCTTTCGAGAAGTCAGACCGTCCTGATTCAGTTCATGCGCGATCAGTTTCGGAGACTGTGTTTCAACGAAACGCTGAAACATCCTTTTTACGACAGGGGGCGAATCTTCACAGAATCAAAAATCATTTTACCAGAAAAAGGAGGCGCAAATGAAAAAAGAAACTGTCCTGATCGCCGCATACGGCACACTCCGTTCCGGCGAATGCAATGAACGTTTCTGCCGGAATGCCATTTCCCGCAGAAGCGCAACGATTTCCGGGACGCTCTATGACACGGGATGGGGATTCCCGGCATTTGTCCCGGCGGGGAAAACGAAGGTCACAGTCGAACTGATTGAGATCCCGATCCAGGACTGGGCGGATGTCGACCGTCTGGAGGGATATCCACGCCTCTACGATCGTCTTCTGACGGATTTCCGCCTGCCGGACGGTTCGACTGTTCAGGCATGGATCTACACCATGAACCATCTGCCGGAGCAGGCAGAAGTCATCCCCTCCGGTGACTGGAAAGTGAGATGAATTATGGAAAAGACCGTATTGATAGAGCAGACCGCAAAGAAAATCAAACTTGCCGAACTGATCATACTGGTATGCTTGTTCGGAAGCATCGCCGCTGGATTGGGGCTGATGTATCTTTGGTTCCCTCTCGGTATCGCAATGTTCTGCATTGTCGGAGTTGCCTTTCTCGCATTCTGCGGTGTTCGCGTCTGGCGGTGGTGGGTGAACGGGTGAGCTGGAAGACTGATTGTATTTGAAAAATCGCATATTTGATTTGATTTTCAGCTCCGGTTTGCTATATTAACCATAGGAAGTGTAAATAATGTGGGAGAGATTGGCCGTGCAGGAGATCCTTCTTGCCGCCCCCCTTGCCTCATTCAGGGCGGGAAGAAGAAGGCCCGCAAGAATTGCAATGATCGCAATTACGACAAGCAGTTCTATCAAAGTGAAGTTTTCCGTTTTTTCCGTTTCATGATTCCTCCTTGTTTTTCTGTTTTTTTCCCTTTTTCCGACCGATCCCCGGACGACGATGCGCGGAGCGACACGGCTGGAAAAAGGTCCGTGATGCAGAAGCAGCGGACGTTTTGTAATATAATATTCCGCCAGATCGATCACCTGGGGAATACTGAATTCAACGGCGTCGACCGGGGGAAAATCCCGGACATACGCCTCGGCGGGGCCATCGTAAATCAGCAGCGAAACATCCTGCGGCACGCGCACCCCCCGCTCCGTCAGAAAGCGGTAGATCCGCAGCGCCAGCTCTCCGCAGGTTGCGAAGAACGCCTCCGGCATTGCCTCCGGATCCAGAAACCGTTCCGGATTTCCGTCCGGATACCGGCGCAGCGTTCCCTCCGGATGATTCCGCAGGAACTCATCGGCAAAGGCATCCCCCCGGTTCCGGTGTCCGGTCCGGAAATCGTAGGAGAACATGGACACGGAGCGGATCGCATTTCCGCGCAGATGGCGCGCCGCCAGCTTCCCGCCCAGATAATGATCTTCGCCAAGCGTGATGTTTCCGCCCTCGTTTCCGAAGATGTTGATGATTCCCGCATCCGGATTTGCATCGGCGATCCGGGCGATCCATTCGGCGGACGGATCGCTCAGCAGGACCACGGTGGAGGCGCTCTCCACTGCGCGCAGAAACTCCTGACGGGAGGAGTCCGGCGCAAGAGGACAGAGATCGAAAAACCGCAGATCCAGTTTCCGGATCAGCTGTTCCGCGATCTGCCGGGACCAGTTCCGTTCGGGCAGTCCGATCACGATCCTCTCCTTGCCGATCCGTGCGGCGTCGAAGAAACCGTTCCGGTTCAGGGCGGCAATCACTCTCTGCCGGGTGGCAGGAAGGACATTCGGCTCGTTGTTCAGAACCCGGTAGACGGTCTTCACATGAAGCGAAAGTTCCGCCGCAATATCGCGATAGGTTTTTCTCATTCTCGGGAAATCCTCAATCTTCCATTTCTGAAATTATACAGAAAAAAGCGGAAAAAGTCAATCCCCCTTCCCCGGATTTTCGCGGGATGCCATGTCCATTCTGTGACATGCCCTGCAGGGGAAAAGAGACGGGACAATGCGAGTTTCCGGGTCCGGAACAAAACGTTTTTTCAAATAAAATATTTCTTTTTCAAATAAAAATCCCCCCTCTCTGCATTTGTTTTTGCTCCGAACGCCCGGTATACTAACCGGAAAAGATCAGACAATCGCTGAGCAGAAGGGGAAAACATGAAACTGCAAATCGGAAAATGCCATGAAATTCCGACCATTTTTCTCGACGGGAAACCGGTCACCGGACTGATGAACTGGAACCGCCATCCAAGCCGGGAGGATACCGCGCTGTTCCGCGATGCGGGGCTTATCTTCTACTCCTTCATGGGGAATTTGTTTGTGGAACATGCGGATGTCCCGGACGAGGATCTCTCCACCTGCGACGGCGCGATCGACCGGATGCGCATGACGCCGGAAAACATCGACCGGACCATGACGATGCTTCTCTCCGTCAATCCGTCGATCAAGGTTCTTCCGCGGATCATTCTGAACGCCCCGGTCTGGTGGCTCCGGGAAAATCCGGACGACGTGCTGCTCTCCTACAATGTCAACACGCGGACTTACGAACGGCTTCCCCGCCCCTCCTTCCGCTCGGAACGCTGGGCGGAACTCTGGACAGAAACTCTGGCGGAAACGATCGAATATTTTGAGGCGCACTGGAGCGAACAGATCATCGGCTACCATACCGGAATGGGACACTGCGGAGAACATACCTACCAGTGGTGGGACCACATCGGCGACTTCTCGCCGGCGCAGACCCGCGCATTCCGGAAATGGCTGCGGGAGAAATATTCCGCCGTCGAAGAACTCAATGACTGCTGGAGGAGCTCCTATGCTTCGTTTGAAGAAATTCCGATGCCGGAGGCGGAGCGTCTGGCGAATTACACGGTCCGCGCCCCGTCGCTGCTTCTGCCGGAGAAGGAGAGCGACCTGATTGACTTCCAGAAGTTCTCCTCGGATGCCGTGGCCGACACCATTCTGCTGGAGGCCCGAACCGTCAAAGCCACCCTGCAGCGACTCGGGAAAGAGAAGCTCTGCGGCGTTTTTTACGGCTACATCAATCCGGTTGCGAACTCCACGCAGAGCGCGTCCGGCCACGCATCGCTGACCCGGGTTCTGCGCTCCCCGGATGTGGATTTCATCTGCGGACCGCTGAGCTACGCATCGCGCCAGAACGGAGGGACCGTCATGCCGCAGATGATCCCCGGGAGCATTGTCGCCCACGGAAAGTTCTTCTACAACGAGGACGACACCGGAACCCATGTGGCCGTCTGCTCCCACCACGGCTACCTTCCGGCGACCGCGGAGGAGTCGGTCCACGTCGAACGCCGCAACTTCATGGCGACCTGGCGCTCCGGCGGATCGCAGTGGTGGATGGATCTGTACGGGATCGGATGGTTTCTGGATGAACAGCTGAAAATGGAGTTTACGCGTCTGAGGGAGTTTGCGGAAGAGCATCTGGAACACCGGGAAAGCCTCGCGGAAACGGCGGTCTTCGTTTCGTTCGAGAGCTGTCACTACCTGCGGGACACGCCCGCGCCGCTGACCGGGAATCTGATCGAACACCAGCTCTGCGAGATCGGTTCCCTCGGCGCTCCGTTCGACCTGTTCCAGGAGGAGGATCTTCCGCTGCTGATCCGGAGCGGACGAATCAGACAATACAAGTTCTGCCTGTTTCTGAACAGCGTGGCGATGCCGGAGGAGATCCGGCGCCTTGTCCGCACCCACCTTCAGAACTCCGGACGGACCCTTCTGTGGTTCTATGCGCCGGGCTACATCCGGGGAAAGAGCCGGAGCGCGGACTATGCGGAGGAGCTGACCGGCATCCGCTTTTCCGCACTGGAAAGCGGAATCATGCCGATGCTGACCGAGACCTGGATCGGAGACCGGCGGATCAACTATGGACTTTCACGGGCGGTCTATCCGCGCCTGAGCGCCAAGGATCCGGACGCCGAAGAACTGGGATATTTTGTCAACGGCACAACGATCGTCGGGCGGGAGACCGGAGATGGAGCTGCGCTGGTCCGGAAGGAGTTTCCCGCCTGGCGGAGCATCTGGTCCGCCTCGCCCGGACTCCCCTCGTGTCTGCTGACGGAATTTGCCAAAGAGGCGGGAGTCCATCTGTTCTCCCGGCGGGGCGATCAGGTGTTCTACGCCCCCGGCTGGTTCGGGGTGCACAGCAAGAGGAGCGGCGAGTGTGAATTCCGTTTCCCGGAGGAATTTGAATTTGAAAATGCGATCACAAAGGAGCGCTGTCCGTGCGGGAAAGTTCTGCGACTGAAGATGAAGCGGGGCGAGAGTGCGCTGTTCCGTCTGCACCGGCCGGGAAGCGGGCAGGAATCGGCCGGATAAGCTGGAGAAACGGAAACACTTGAAAAATCCATCTCCGCGGATATATTTTCTACAACGAATGCGGAGGAATTCATGGGACATCTGCTGACGGCTGCCGTCATTATTCTGCTGATTGCACTGCTGATTTCCGGACTGACCGGGGGAGGAAAAGAGGAGGAGATCATCTGTCCGAATCCGAACTGCGGGTATCGCGGACCGGGAAAGAGGGATGGAGGAAGTTCGGGATGTCTTCTTCTGATTCTGCTTCTCTGCGGGATCCTGCCGGGGATTCTGTATCTTCTTCTGTGCGGGACCCCTGGAGTGATCTGCCCCCGCTGCGGGATGCGGATCCGCTGACGGTTCTGCAAACGCAGGAATCGCTCCCGATCGGGAAAGATCGTCCGTTCCGGCGGGAGAAAGGAGTTGGAAGTGCTGCAAAAAACGGGATTTGGAATTTGAAAACCTCCTGCGCAGTGCTATTGTACCCTCCATCAGGAGAAACGGGACCCCGGGGAAAAAGGGGATCCGGATTGAATCGAACGATGAAAAAAACGCGAATACTTCTGGCCGCCACCAGCGGAGGACATCTGACCGAGGGACTGGCCCTGTTCGGGAATCTTCCGGGGACCGAGCTGATTCTTTTTACGGAATACACGCCGCGCATGAAAAGCCTTGCATTCCGGAGCTATGGATATCGAAGGATCCGGAGTCCGTTTCTGACGATGATTCCATCGTTTTTCAAGGCGTTTTTTCTGATTCTGCTTCTGAGGCCGGAGTGGGTGGTTTCAACGGGGGCGGAATGCGGGACAGCCGCCATTCTCGCGGCCAAACTGCTGTTCCGGAAGACGATCTTTGTCGAGACGGCGTCCCGGTACCGGACGAAAACGATGTCGGCGAAAATCTGCTATCCGCTGGTGGACCGTTTTTATGTGCAATGGGAGGAAGCTCTTCCGCTCTACGGGAAAAAGGCGGAATACATCGGAGGGATCCTGTGATATGATTTTTTCGGCACTCGGGACCAGCGAACCGTTTCCGCGACTCCTGAAGAAACTGGATGAACTGGCGGGACAGACGGATGAGGAGATTGTGGTTCAGACGGGGAAAACACATCTCGCGGTCCGCAACTGCCGGACCTTTGACTACGCGCCGTCGCTTCAGGAGTATTTTTCGAAAGCGCGCCTTGTCATCTCCCATGCGGGCCTTGGAGTGCAGATCGAACTGATGCGGATGCACAAACCGTTTCTGGTGGTGCCCCGCCTGAAACGGTATGGAGAGCATTTTGACGATCATCAGCTGGAAAGCTGCGAGATTCTGAACAGACGCTACGGCGTTCGATATCTGGTGGACGTGGAGGATCTGACGGTGGATCTCCTGAACAGCGACCATCCGGTGATTCCTTATACAGAGGAAAATCTGAATCGTTTCCGGACGGGCATTCTCCGGGTGTTGAATCCGGAGGGGAAAGGAGATCTATGATCCGGCTTTTTTATTTCAAGAACAACTACGGGGATGATCTTTCGGCGTATCTGGTCTCGCGGCTTTCCGGGGAGGAGGTGGTCTCCTGCACCCCGCTGACGCTGAAGCGCTTTCTCCTGGACTGGATGATTCGCGGACGGGATCTTCTGTTCTTCAAAGGGTTTCACAATTTCTCCTTTTCCTATGCCCGGAAGTCGCGGATTCTCTTTGCGGTGGGATCCATTATCGGACTGGGCAGGAGCAACTGCACGATCTGGGGATCCGGAATCACCTACGGGAACGATCCGATCGACCCTGCAATGGACATCCGCGCGGTCCGGGGACCGCTGACGCGCAGACGAGCCGCCGAATGCGGATACGCGGGAGCGGAAAAACTGCCTCTCGGCGATCCGGGACTTCTGCTTCCCCTGCTCTATCCAAACCGGCGGAAAAAAGAGTGTCCGCTCGGACTGATTGCCCACAACAACGATTTTGCCGAATTCCGCCATCTGCTGCGCGGGAGAGAGGATACAATCCGTCTGATCTCCCTGCAGACCAGAAACCGGAGCGTGGAATCCATCACGGATCAGATCTGCTCCTGCGAACGGATTCTTTCCACCTCGCTTCACGGACTGATCGTCTCCCACGCATACGGAATTCCGGCGTTGCGGATCGCAAGCGGACGAATTCCGGGAGACGGAAGTAAATTCTCCGACTATTTTCTGTCGGTCGGCCTGCAGCCCTATCCGCCGATTCCGATGGAAGAGCTTCCCGGAATCCTCGAAAGCGGAGTCGACTCCCTGTTTGAGCGCCATGCGGATGTGTCACTTCCCCAAGCGGATCCGATTCAGGAGCGGCAGAAAGCACTTCTCGAATCCGCGCCGTTCCCGCTTCTTCCGGAATTCATGCGTCTGAAGGATGCGTTGAAATAGGAATCCTTCCCGGAGTTCCTCTGCGTTTTCCCCCATGTTCCTCCGTCCCGGCAGGCGGCCGGGAACGGAGCCGGAAAAAGTTTTTGAAAAAATTCCCCTTTCCCCCTCGCCATCCTCTTGACAAAATCAGCGAGATGTGTTATAATTTTAAAACTGGGACAACCTAGGACAAACGAGATGACAAAAAACGGAAAAAACAGCGGGATACCGGAATCGAATTCCATTCGGCACTACGTGTTCGGGATATTGCGGACGGCGGGGAATGAAGCGGTCCGGATTCCGTCATCCTATGAACTGGCGGAACAGTTTTCCGTCACGCGGCGTGTAGCCCGGTACGAACTGGAACGTCTGCGCGACGAGGGGTACCTGATCGCCAAACCGCGAATCGGGATGTTCACCAATCCGCGCCTGAACCATATCTCGGCCACCCCGGTTCAGAAAGGCATGCCGCTGATCGGCATCATCAATGCGGACGGCAGTCAGTTCATTTACGGTGTTTCGGAAGCGCGGATGATGGGCCATTTTCACATCACGCTGGCGGAGGCGGGCTGTATGCTTCATCCGATCCGCTTCAGTTTCCATGACGAGGAAATGCGGATCCGGGAACTGAAGAATCTGGGACTCGACGGAATACTCTGGCGAGTCTTCAACACCGCCTATCCCTCCAGAGAATTCATGAAACAGGTTCTGGCCTCCGGGATTGCGCTGGCGGTCGTCTCGGACCGGATTTATCCGGGGATTCCGCAGGTGCATCTTTCCACGGAAGAGGCGGAACAAAAGCTGTTCCGGCACCTGAAAAAACCGGACAGAGTTTTCCAGATTGCCAATACAGGGGTCATGTCCCTGGCGGATGCCCTCATCCGGAAATGGGAACTCCCGGAAAAGGCGGTCCGCCGGATTGGGAAAGGGAAAGTGTTCCAGGAGACCATGGAGGAGTTCCGGGAAATCATCCGATCCGAAAAACCGGATCTTCTGTTCTGCGACACTCTTTACGCGGAAACTCTTCCCCCGCTCTGCGAGGAACTCGGGATCGACTGCGAATTCATCACGGACAACGAGGTCAATCACACCCCTTCGCATCAGGAGTATGCCGGATGGTCGACCATTCCGGATGCGGAACAGGCGGCCCGTGCCGCCGTGGGTCTTCTTCTGAACCCGTCACAAAAAACCATTGTCATACAAAACAAACTCAAAAAGGGAGGCCGCTTCGTATGAAAGGACGAATCCATTTTACTTTGATAGAATTACTTGTTGTAATTTCTGTCATCGCAATTCTTGTCTCGCTTCTTCTTCCTGCGCTGAAGATTGCGCGGGAGAAGGCCCGCTCGGCGAGCTGTAACAGCAATCTGAAACAAGTCGGGCTTGCGCAGTTCCTCTATCAGAATGATTTTGACGGAGCCATTCTTCCGTACGGGATCGTTGCGGAAGACGGGGTCCTGCGGCCGTTCCAGATCCTGGTCCGGGATAAATACATCAACATGAAAACCATTCAATGTGAATCCACTCTGAGTACGACGCACGAATTTTTCCGTCTGTACTACAACAAGCGGCCGGAAGATTCCTGGTTCACAGCCTCGCAGTCCGGCTACTGGTGCAATGGAGGATACGGCATGAACTGGAAATTCGGATCCGAGGAGAGCGCCACCTATCAGGCGCATCGGAACACCCAGGTGAAACGCCCCGCCTCCATCCTATATTATGCGGAAACCAAGCACTACTCCTCCGAACGCCCCTTCTACATTGCTGTCGGCGGCGTCAACACGATTTCCCGTCTCTGGATTCAGCACAACGGAGTCTGCAATCTCCTGATGTTCGACGGCCACACGGACTCCGTTTCCGGCGGCTCCAATCCCGATGTCTTCTACGCCCTTCCCAAGGTTGCCTACACCAACAGCGACACCGCTTCGGACGCGTGGCACCCCTTTAACTAAACCAGCAAAGGATTTTCTGTATGAATAAACTGTTTTCACTTCTCCTTCTTCTCCCCCTGCTTGTTTTTTCGGCACCGGATCCGGAACCGATGGTCGTGGTCGGGCACGCGGGCAGTCCGATTCCTCTTGCGTTTGAAAACGAGCCGGGAATCCGGAAAGCGCACGCCACATGGATCGGCATCAACGCGGACAAAATGGCACTGATTTTCCTTCCCCGTTCCGAAAAGTGGACGCGGGGAAGTTTCACCATCACACCGAAAAAAGGCGGACGCCTGAAATTTGAACTGAAAGCCGGAGCCGTCCAGCAGAACGGGAAAGACGTGGCAAAAGCCTGTCTGTTCGACGAGATCACCGTGAACGGAAAACCGATCCGCAACAGCGGCGCCGAAGAGGGCGAAGCCGGGTTCGGCTTCTACCGGGTTCCGAAAGCCCGGACAACGCCGGGAGGCGTCCTGTACGATCCCCGGAAAGCCGGAGCGGGGAACGCCTGTCTGGCGGCATGGAATCTCGGACCGGTGTCCTTTGTGATTCCGGTTGAACAGGACCGCCCCGTCACCGTGAGCTTTCTCTATCGGAACAACGGAGTTCTTCCGCCGCTCGACCAGCGGAACGAATACGTCCCTCTCTCTCTGACACGGGCCGCGAACATGGGCTGCATCGACGAGAAGGCCGGAGACGGAAAAGGCGGATGGACCGACCAGGGACCCGGCAAAGATCTCCGCACCCTCTCCTCCGGACTTCACACTGCGATGGAGATTCCCTTCCTCGTGGCGGATCCCGCCGCAAACAACGGCAGGAACTGCGTGATTCTGAAATCCATCCATTCTCCGTTCGGTTCGTCCGGCTTCACGCTTCCGGTGAACCGGGTCTGCAACCGGATTGCGCTGATGACCGGAAGCGCCT
>ERZ824600.3797-NODE-3797-length-13981-cov-3.247379_pt1 | contig 13981 bp, 12 predicted proteins | sample MGYA00519933_ERZ824600 | MGnify/ENA primary metagenome ERZ824600 (study PRJEB31778, sample SAMEA3449178) | human gut metagenome | biome: human gut; feature: human-associated habitat; material: faeces | place: United Kingdom | collected 2010/2012 ... | reverse complement strand
GTCCGTCGGCGGACGTCATCACGGGCCTGATGAAGGCCAACATCCCGAGCCGCATTGCCTTTGCCGTCGCCTCCGCGATGGAATCGCGCATCATCCTCGATACCGCGGGCGCGGAAAAGCTCGTCGGCCGCGGCGATATGCTCTATGCGCCCCTCGGCGAGGGCAAGCCCAAGCGCGTGCAGGGCTGCTTCATCTCGAGCGAGGAGATCGAGCGCGTGGTCAACTTCGTCAAGGAAAACGGCGAAACGGACTATGATGAATCCGTCATCGACAAGATCAACGCCGCCGTTGCCGAAAAGGAGAAGGGCGGCGCCAAGGGCGGCGGCAATGCCGCGAGCGATCAGAACGCCGCTGACGAGGGCGACGAGCTGCTGCCCGCCGCGATCGACGTGGTGATGGAGACCGGGCAGGCCTCCGTTTCGATGCTCCAGCGTCGCTTGAAGCTCGGCTACTCGCGCGCTGCGCGCATTGTTGACGAGATGGAGACGCGCGGCATCGTGGGGCAGTTCGAAGGCTCCAAGCCCCGCCAGATCCTCATCACGAAGGAGCAGTGGCAGGAGCTCAAGATGAAGGGCGCCTACGGCCTCACCCCGCCAGAGGACGGAGAGAACGCCGCAGGCGGGGAAGAAAACTGAAGCAAAGCGAAAGCGCCGCAGGCATGACCTGCGGCGCTTTTTTTCGTTGGGGCACTGCGGGCGGCAGATGCATAGACTGGCGGGGAAGAAAAAATGGGGGAGGAGATCGACATGGCCTATTCCGACAGGGAGCTGCTCGCGCGCCTCATCGAGTGCGAAGCGGGCGGCGAGGGCGAGAACGGAATGAAAGCGGTGGCGAGCGTCGTGATGAACCGCGTGCGCTCGACCGGCGGCGAATACGCGCGCGTGGGGCAGGGCAGTATCCGCAAGATCATCTTTCAGCCGGGCCAGTTCGTCTGTGCGAGCGAGGCAGAACATGGCGCGTATAATCCGCAGAATATCTACAACATGCGTCCGACCGAAATTCATTATGAGATCGCGGATTGGGCCATTGCCGGCAACCGGCTTCCCGGACTTGGCGATGCGCTGTGGTTTTTCAACCCCTTTTCGCCGTCCTGCCGGGCGAACTTTCCCTCCGGCGTGGGGGTGTTCGTTATGCGCATCGGTGACCACTGCTTCTACGAACCCACCGCGGCGTATTACAGCACCTGAGAGAAGAAAATCAGCAGCATCGGGAAAAGGAGAGAACTTGGCTATGATCCAGATGGGAAAAAGCATGCCGTGCCTTTATGAGCAGATGGTTGCCGTGCCCGCCATGGCGAGCGCGCAGCAGAGCGGCAACGGCAATAATAGCAGTAATAACAACAGTAACAACAACGCGAGCCAGAGCTATGAGGAAATGCTTGGAGGATCGTCGGGGGCGGGGGGCATGTCGCTCGTGCCGCAGGGCGGCGCGAGCGGGCAGTTCCAGCCCACGCCCGACAAGATCGAAGAGTCGCAGACCGTCGACAAGATGGCCTACAATTCGTGGAAGGGGATGCTCGCGCGCAACATCGGCCGCGCAGTCATCGTGAGCTTCCTCGTCGGTTCGCAGAACACGGTCGTGGCGGTCGGCACGCTACAGGAGGTTGGAAACGACTATATCACGCTGTTCCACCCCGGCCGCAGCGCCTACATCACCGCCGACATCTACTCCATCCGCTTCGTGGAGTTCCCGCAGGGGGACGCGGTGCTCACGATCAATTAAAAAGGGACGCTTTCGCGTCCCTTCCTTTTTTGCGTGTTAGAATCTCCTTCTGCGGCCGCGGTAGCCGCTACCGGCTCTGCTGCGGCGGCGGTGGCCGTAGCGACGGCGGCGGGAGAACATTGTTACATAAACAACGAGCGCGACAATGAGCAGCAGTACGACGACGGAGAGAATCTTGACAAGCGGCTTTGCAAAAAAGTCCGAAACATCGCGTCGCGCCGTCAAAAACCAGGAGGCCGACACATCATTGAGCGCCAGAAGCTGCGTTTCGGCGTAAACGGTGTCATTGTAAGAGAGTGTCAGCGTGCCGAGCACGTCGCCTGCTGCAACAGGCGCGTCAACGGTCTCGTTCGTCAGTGTGACTGTGCGCTCGAGTATCTCGGGTTCTACATTATCCGGCAGCAGACAGGAAATATCCTCCGCGGCGTGAGCGACGACATAATTTGTCTCGCTCGAGAGTGCAACGGGAACCTCCTGCACGGGGTCGGCGGAGGAAAGAACGTCGCGACGGACGAAGTGATCAAAGCCCCAGTCGAACATGCGCGACGTTTCGGAGAAGCTGCGCGTCTGGATGGTCACGCCGTCCTCGAGCGTCACGCGCTCCGCGCCCAGTACCACGCTGATCATATGGCGGCTGCCGCGGACGGCGGAGGAAATGAGGCAGTAGCCCGCCTCGGGCGTGGAGCCGGTTTTGATGCCCTGCGCGTCACGGTAAACATAGCCGCGGGCGCGCCAGTTGGAGATGAGAAAGTTCGTCGAGTGCAGCTCGCGCGGCTTTTCGGTCATGTTGGTGGCGGGCACGGTGTAGCTCTTGGAATTGCAGATCTCCATGAACTTGTCATGCTTCATCGCCTCGCGCGTGATGAGGTAGAGATCCCATGCGGTCGTATAGTGCTGGGAATTGTGCAGACCCGTGGCATTGGCAAAGTGTGTGTGCTCGCAGCCAAGCTCTGTTGCGCGATCGTTCATGCGCGCAACAAACGCTTCGACCGAGCCGCTGATGTACTCGCCGAGAATGTTGCACGTCTCGTTTGCCGAGACGATGAGCATGCAGTTGAGCAGCTGCTCGACCGTCATCGTTTCGCCGGCGACGATGTTAGCGGTGCTGCCGTCACTTGCAAGGCCATTGAGCGCCGACTCCGTTGCGGTGACGGAGTCGTTGAGCGAGAGCCTGCCCTCGTCGATGGCCTCGAATACGAGCAGCGCGGTCATGATCTTCGTGAGCGAAGCGGGGTAGTTCTCCTGGTGGGCGTTTTTTTCGTAAAGGATCTCGCCCGTGTCCGCTTCGATGAGAAGACCCGCGCGCGCGTCCAGATCAAAGGATTCGTAAGCGTCGGCGCTTGTCAGAGAAAAGAGGGGGAGCAGGAGAAGAAAGGATAAAAAAAGTGACACAAGACGGCGTTTTTTCATGGAAATATACCTCATCGTATGATACAATAAAATATAGAATGTAGTTAAGAGAATGTAGTTAAGATGAGCGCGCCGTTCGGCACGTTTCGACATCAGTATAGCAAAAAAGGCAGGCGAGCGCAACCGTGGAAACAAAAGAAAAAACAGGCAGCTTTAGCGGCATTTCCCTTGTGCTTGCGGCGCTGACGGTTTTGTTTGCCGTTTCGCTCGTGTTTCTGCACAAAACGGCATACAAGGGGAACGCGCACGGCGACTATACCGTGACCGTGCAGCACAGGAACGATGAGATCACCGCGCCCACGCGCGTGCTCGTAAACGTCAATACCGCCGACGCGGCGGAACTGGAAACGCTCACGGGCATCGGCCCGTCGCTTGCGCAGGCGATCATCGACTACCGCGCCGAGCACGGAGACTTTACCGCGGCGGAGGAGCTTTTGCTTGTCAAGGGCATCGGAGAGGCAAAGCTCGAGGGTTTCCGCGCGCAGATCACATTCACGAAGGAGGAAACCAATGAAGATCCTGGTCGTTGATGACGAGCTTTTGCTCGTCAAAGGCATGAAATTCAATCTGGAAAACGAGGGCTACATGGTCGAGACCGCTTACGACGGCGCCACGGCGATCGACATGGCGAAAACAGAGGAATTCGACCTCATTATCCTCGATCTGATGATGCCGCAGGTGGACGGGCTGACGGCCTGCATGCGCATTCGCGAATTTTCCAATGTGCCGATCATCATGCTTACTGCCCGCAGCGAAGACGCCGATAAGATCATCGGCCTTGAGTCCGGCGCGGACGACTATATCACAAAGCCGTTCAATATTCTTGAGCTCAAGGCGCGCATCCGCGCGCTGCTGCGCCGGGCGAATGCCGCCCCGCAGCAAAAACAGCAGCCCTCACTTCTGACTGCGGGCGGCATCACGCTGGATCCCGAGCAGCGCGTCGCCATGAAAAACGGCGAGATCATCGAGCTGACGGCCAAGGAATATGACCTCATCGAGCTGCTTGTCAGAAATCCGCGCCGCATTTATTCGCGCGAAAATCTGATGGATCTTGTCTGGGGCTACACCTATGCGGGCGATTACCGCACGGTGGACGTACACATTCGGCGGCTGCGCGAAAAGCTTGAGGACAATCCTGCCGCCCCACAGCATATTCTGACGAAGTGGGGCGTGGGGTACTATTTGAAGGACTGAACGCAACACGTGAGAAAGAGGAAAGGAGGCACCGCCATGCAGGCGCATACGAGCTTACAGCGCAAATTCAGCTTTGGCTATATCGCCATCATTCTGGCGGTGCTGCTTCTGCTGAACACATACCCTCTCATCACGTCGGAAAACCTGACGTTCCGCTCCAAGCAAAGCTCACTGCAAGGCAGCGTTTCGGTGATGGTGACGGCGCTTGCGGGACTTGAAGAGCTGAGCGAGGAAAATGTGGCAGGTGCGATGACGCTTGTGGAAGAGAGCGGCATTTCGCGCGTTCTGGTCACGGACGCGTCCGGCCGTGTGCTGTACGATACGCGCGAGACCGACGGCGCCATCGGGCGCTACGCCTTTTATACGGAGCTTGTGCAGGCGCTGCGCGGGGAGGATGTTTTTTACACGGAGTTTTCAGACAAAGCGTTCAAAAGCCGCGCGGCCTCACCGGTCATTTACCACAACCAGACGATCGGCGCGGTCTACGCCTACGAATATGACACCGAGCAGGCGGCGCTGCTGCTGTCGCTGCAAAGAAACCTTGTGACCATTTCCGTGGTGGTGCTGGTATTTGCCGGCGGGATCAGCGTGCTTTTATCCCGCGTGCTGACGCGGCGCTTCGGCGTGCTGACCGACGCCATTCGAAAAATGCGCGAAGGCTCGTACAGCCACCGCGCCGAAGTCGGCGGAAATGACGAGATCAGCGAGCTTGCCGCCGAGTTCAACGACATGGCGGATCGCTTGCAGACCATTGAGGACGCGCGCCGCCGCTTTGTATCCGATGCGAGCCACGAGCTCAAAACGCCGCTTGCGGGCATTCGCCTGCTGTCTGATTCCATTTTGCAGACGCAGGATATGGACGCGCAGACTGTGCGCGAATTCGTCGGCGACATTGAGCAGGAATCTGAGCGTCTTGCGCGCATTACGGAAAATCTGCTGCGCCTGACGCGCCTTGACAGCGGCCTGCTGCCGGAGGCGCAGCGCGTCGATCTTTCGTCTGTCGTTGCGCGCGTGGCGCGCATGCTGCGCCTGGTGGCGGAGGAAAAGAAGGTCGACCTCTCCTATGAAGTGCGCCGCGAGGGGCAGACGCTTGCAAGCGAGGACGAGATCCATGAGATCATCTATAATCTGACGGAAAACGCCATCAAATATAACCACCCCGGCGGCTTTGTGAAGCTTGCTCTGGCGGGGGACGAGGACAACTGCCTGCTCACCGTCAGTGATGACGGCATCGGCATTCCGGAGGAGGACATGCCCCGCATCTTCGACCGCTTTTACCGTGTGGACAAGATGCGCTCCCGTGCAGCGGGCGGCACCGGCCTCGGCCTTTCCATCGCGGCCGACACGGCGCGACGCCGCGGCGGCAGTATCGAGGTGCGCGCAAGAGAGGGCGGCGGCACAGTGTTCACCGTGCGCCTGCCGCGCTGCAAAGAGGGAGGGGAGGAACGATGAAGAAACGCATTCTTCTTGCCGCGGTGCTTGCTATGGCGCTCACGCTCCTTTGCGCCTGCGCGCAGCGCGTGCAGGAGATGGACGAGAGCGGCTACGAAGTCTATTTCCTCAGCGATCCCGCTTCCGCGGGCGGCGAAGACGCCATCTGCGCGCAGCGGACGCGCCTTGCTCTTGACGATACGATGGAAACGGAGGACTGCGTCCGCGCCCTGATGGAGGCGCTGCTCACGGGGCCTGAGGACAAGTCGCTCAGATCCGCCGTCCCGGATGGGACAACGCTCAAGTCGCTCAAGGTATCCGGCCACCGGGCACAGATCGACCTGAGCGCGCAATATGCGCGATTGTCCGGCATTGACCTGTCGCTTGCGGACTATTGCATCACACTGACGCTGACGCAGCTGCCCAACGTGAACGCGGTGAGCATCACGGCGGACGGGCGCGAGATCCCGTATCGGGAAACGCAGGTGCTCCTTTCGGCGGACACGCTGCTCTCTTCCCGCGAGAGCGGTCTGCGGCCGATCACCGTTTCGCTCTACTTCTGGGATCCGGCGCGCGGCGAACTGCGCGCCGAGCAGCAGACCCTTGCCCTCTACGAAGGACAGACGCGCGTGAACGCGCTGCTCGAAGCGCTTGCGCAGGGGCCGGAGGACGATTCGCTCGTTTCGCTCCTGCCGGAGGATTTTTCGGTGATCTCTTCGCGCACTGAAAACGGCGTCTGTTATCTCAACCTTCCGGCGCACGGCGCGCTGCCGGAGAGAGAAGACGAGCGGGCGCTGATGCTCGAGGCGATCGAGCGGTCGATCCTCTCGCTCAGCGGCGTGGACGAGGTGCAGTTTCTCATCGAAGGCGCGGCGGGATCTGTCACGCACCGATAAAAAAAGCCCTCCGCAGAACCTGTCTGCGGAGGGCTTTTGCAATAGAATTTTGCGTCAGACGCGCGCGAGCATCGCCGCGCCGATCACGCCCGCGCGGTAGCCGAGTGTGCAGAGCTCGATGCGCGTGTGCGAGACGGCATAGCGCGCGCCGAACGAACGCTCGCGCACCCTTTCACGCAGCGGCGCGAGCAGCACCTCGCCCTGATTGGCAACGCCGCCCGAGAGGGCCAGCACTTCGGGGAAGAAAATGTTGACAAGATTTGTGAGCCCGCAGGTCAGATGCTCGATATAATCCTCCACGACCTGCGTACCCGCTTCGTCGCCGCGCGCCTTGGCGAGAAAGGCCGTGCGGCCGTCCACACCGCCGTTTTCCGCGGCGATCGTATGCAGAAGACTCTTGGGGTGCGCGGCCATGGCGCGCTTCGTGTCGCGGATGAGGGCTGTTGCGGAGGAGTAAGCCTCAAAGCAGCCGCGGCTGCCGCAGGTGCATTCCTCGCCGTTTTCCGCGATGACCATGTGCCCAAGCTCGCTTGCGGCGCCGGTGTAGCCCGTGAGGAGCTTGCCGCCGAGCACCACGCCGCCGCCCACGCCCGTGCCGAGCGTGACGACGATGGTGCTCTCCGCGCCTTTGCCGCAGCCGAAGAGCGCTTCGCCCAGCGCCGCGGCGTTTGCGTCGTTGCCGAGGTGAATGGGGAGCGCCGTATACGCGCACAGCGCGCTTCTGAGGTCAAAATTGATAAAATTCAGGTTTGCCGCAAAGCGGACGATGCCGCTCGCGTCGTCCACCGTGCCGGGGCAGCCGACGCCCACGCCGCCGATGGCGGCCTCACCGTCAGAGAGCTGCGCGATGACTTGACCGATGCGCGACGCGACGGCCTCAGGGCCGAGGTCGACGCAGGTCGGCACGGAGCATTCCTGCAAAATGTTGCCCTCTGCGCTCACAAGCGCACCCTTGATGTTTGTGCCGCCGAGGTCAATGCCGATATAGTTCATAAAAGCCCCTCCCGGGTAAAAGTTGTCCTCATTGTATGCCGCGGCAGGGGAAAAAGCAAGAGCGGGAACGCGGAAAAGTTTTTCTGAAAAGCGGAAGCGTGAAACTTTTTTGCGTTTTCTTCGTCTAAGAAAGTAAAGGAACAGAAAAGCGCCGCGCACGCGCGGCAAGAGGGGAGAAAGACAATGATGAACCGTTGGCAAGGGGCGGCGCTCGCCGCGTTGAGTGCCGCGCTGCTGCTCGCGGGCTGCGGCGCGCCGGAAACAGAGAACGATGCGGCGCAGGAGCATCAGATCACCTACGAACACATCTGTGAGAGAAATAAGATCCCCGCGCTGCTTGAGCGGCACGAGGTGGTGACTATTGTACGTGAGAGCACAGACAGCAGCAACGGCGGTCAGAACGTCAAGAGCACCGATCAGTACACGCGCGACGAAAAAGGCCGGCTGCAAAGCTGGAGCCACGGCTGGTATTCTGATGAGTACGGTGCAGACGATATTTACGGCATGAATGTCTGCCTGGATGAAGTGCCGGACGGTATGTGCATTATCGCTGGAACAAATGATGACGGCAGCGCTCGAATTGCCAGTGTGATCGCCTGCGGAAGCAATGAATGGTACGAGAAAAGCACCGCGCAGGAACCGTTTTTGCCCGTGGCCGGTGACGGTATCACGGTGGAGGTCGAAGAGCCGTATGAGCAGGACGGCCAGCTCGTGTTTCCGATCAAACATTATATCACCGACGATGACACTGACTACTCGCTGCGATGGCTCTATGTCGATCCAACCTCCGATGACCTGATATCGATCAAGTCAGAGCGGCACAGAAAAGACTTGCAGGGAAAAGACACTTGCTTTGCCACGGGAAGCTATACGTTCAGCTATGACCGCCCTTATGAACCGGAGGAAGACCTCTACGCGCAGATGCTGTCGGACGATGTTCCCAAGCATGAAATCACGCTCGTGTGGGACCCGGGTACCGCGCAGGAGCACGAGCAGCACTTTACCGTGCCGAGCACAGCGTACTTTTCCCCGAGCAGCGGTAAGGGCGTCATGCTTTACTATGACGAGGCCTTGACGCAGGAGTATCAAACCCCTGAGATCGAATGGCCGGAGGACGGCAGCACGACCGTCTATGTGAAGAGCGGGGATCCCGACTGACGAGCCTGCAACGAAAATGGAGGAAACGAAGATGAAAAACTGGAAGAAAACTGGTATTGCCGCGCTTTGCGTCGCGGCACTTCTTGCCGGCTGCGGCACGCAGGGCGGCAAGGACGACAAAGAGGACGATACCATCGGCGCTGACACGCCGATGGATGTGACGCTTGAAACACTGCGCGAGGTCAACGATCCGTGCATGCTGCTTGCAAAGTACGATGCCGTGACCGTGAACATTCAGGGCACCGACCGGGACGGCGAGGTGACCTACACCGCAAGATTGCAGTACACGGACGAGAGCGGGGAAGCGCTTCTCATGTCCTCGCATTATAACTATACCGCCAACAGCGGCCCGGGCGAGGAAGAACTGTGGAGCCAGGGGCGTGGCGACCTGTACGCCACGCGCATGACGAGCGACGATAACGCGAGCCTGAACATCTATCCCATTCCGGGCGAGGGGACGGAGTATCTCCTTGACATGCTGCCGCAGTGCACCGACCCCGCCGCCAAGAATGCCGAGGAAACGCTCGACGAGCGCAGCGAGCAGGACGGCGCGGTGCTGCTCTCGACCACCACGCGCTTTCAAGACGCCGGCGGCTACTACTATACCACCCTCTACTACGCCGATCCCGAGACGGGCGAGCTGCTTGCCATGTCCGTGACCGACTACATCGAGGACGGCGAGGGCGGCGCGACGGAGATGGGCACGACACTCTACAACTGGAGCTACAATGAGCCCTACAAAGAAGAGCCCTACAAGTCAGGCCGCTACCTTCTGAACGATGTCGTGTACGCGACGGACGACACGAGACCCGCCTGCCTGCTGACGGTCTGCCTCCCCACGAAAGAAGGGGGCGAAGACTGGTGGGTGAATGAATACCATGTGGCGAGGGGGACGTATGTCACCATCTGCTGCAGCATGGGCTGCACGCTCTACGCGGACGCGGCGCTGACGCAGCCCATCGACGACACTGTGTCCATCGACACGAGCGGCGAAGAGATGACGGTCTACGTCCTGCCCGACGTGCCGCTGGACTAAAACGGCATGAACTTAAAAAACGGCGGACTTCAAAAAAGTCCGCCGTTTTTTTCACGCAGCGTGAAACTTTTTCCTCATTTTTTCGTCTAACCATAACACAGGGATATTTGCGCGACAATTAAACAAATCTTAAAAAAATTGTAACCAAATCGCGCCTGATTGTAACGACTTCTTCATACGATGCGATTATAATAGAAACCTAATTTAGAATTGAGGAGAATCTGCGATGGCAAATGACCAGAAGCCCGTCATCTCGGTGCGAAAGCTCCGAAAGGTCTACATGATGGGGCAGGAGCACGTGGTCGCACTGCACAATATCGACCTCGATATCCCGCGCGGCGAGGTGTGCTGCATTTTCGGCACGTCCGGCAGCGGCAAGTCGACGCTGCTCAACCAGCTGGCGGGACTCGAAAAGCCCACGCGCGGCGTGGTGCGCATCGGCGGCGTGCCGATCTCACAGCTCAACGAAAATCAGCTTGCGGCCTTCCGGCAGAAGCACATCGGCTTTGTTTTTCAGTCCTACAATCTGCTGCCGGAGCTGACGGCGGCGGAAAATGTCGCCATGCCGCTCATGTTCAAGGGCGTCGACCCGGACGTGCGGCTGCTCGAGGCAAAGAAAATGCTCTGCCGCGTGGGACTCAAAGACCGCATGGATCACTTTCCCAACCAGATGTCCGGCGGTCAGCAGCAGCGCGTGGGCATCGCGCGCGCATTCGTCACGCACCCCGAGGTGGTGTTCGCCGACGAGCCGACCGGCAACCTCGACACAAGGACGACGAAAGAGGTCATGCACATGATCCGCGGCTTTGCCAAGCGCTTCCACCAGACGATCGTGCTCGTTTCGCACGACCCGGAGATGACCGAGTATGCCGACCGCATCGTGACGCTCATCGACGGCAGGATCGTCAGCAACGTAGAAAACCAGGTCAAGGCGGAGATCGACGCCGCCCCCTACATCGAATAACGGAGGAAATCGAACATGAAACGCATCTCAAGATCCCTGCTCTCGCTCTGCCTTGCCTTTGTGCTGTGCGCGGCGCTGCTGCCGAATGTGAATGTGGCGAATGCTGCCGAAGGTGATGATAAAGAGAGCGCAACGCCGAAGACGACCAGCTTTTTGATCACCGGCTACGAAGCCAGCAGGAGCAGCATCTACACCGGCGACAGTGTGAATATCACGGTGCATTTGTCCCGTACAGACAGCGGCAGCAGCAAGATTCGTGTTGTGCGCGGCCTTGACAGTTTTCAGGGCGGTACGGCAGATGCAGTTGCGGATGGTCAGAACGGAGATTATACAGTTACATTCAGCAATCTGACTTATGCAGGTGATAGTGATAAGCGCCTTGCTTTTACAATTTATTACAGCAGTGGAGATGGATTGACAAGTGCCTATCAGGACGGCAACACTGTACCCATCCGCGAGTGCGTGCCCTACACCGAGCCGAAGCCGGAGCCTGAGCCGACGCCGGAAACGATCCCCGCGCCGCGCGCCGTGTTCAATTCTGACGGCATGGTCTCGGCCATTGCTGCCGGAGAGACGAAAGTCATCACCGTTTACATTCAGAACGCCGGCACCACCGCCATGCGCGACCCCATTCTGACGCTCAAATCCTCCGGCTCGCTCCTCATCATGGGCAGCCAGGACTACATGCTCGACGATATCCGTGCGGGCCGCGATACGGCCGTCAACGTAACGGTCAAGGCGCTCGACAAGGTCGAGTCCCAGATGCAGACGATCGACGCCTCGCTGTCGTTCTACTATGACGATGGCACGCAGCTCACCAACGGCAGCGCCAGCGGCAGCGTCAACGTTCTTTCCGCCGTCAGCAACGATGGGCAGAATGAAGATATCGCAAGCCCCACGCCCATTGTCATTCTTTCAAAGTACAACTACGGCGGCTCGTCCGTTGCGGCAGGCTCGGGCACGAACCTGAGCTTCAGCTTCACCAACACCAGCAAGAAGCTTGCGATCGAAAACGTCATGGTCACCGTCACCGGCGGCAGCGATTTGATGCTCAACGGCTCGACCAACACCTTCTATTTTGATTCCGTCGCCGCGGGCGGCAGCAAGAGCGTTACCGTGCCGATGAAGGCCGCACAGCTCATCAGCGCGAGCGCACAGAACGTGCAGATCGCCGTTACCTACGAATACGTCGATCAGAACGCAAGAAAATCCGGCAGCGCAACGCTTTCCCTGAGCGTGCCGCTCTACCAGCCCGATCGCTTTGAGCTGAGCGAGCCCAAGACCTCCTATACCGGCTACGTCGGCGAGGAAACGAGCCTGACCATCGACTATGTCAACAAGGGCAAGAGCGCCATCAGCAACGTTGATGCGACCATCTCCGGCGACATTGATTCTCCCACGCCTTATCAGCGCGTCGGCACGATCGACGGCGGCAAGAACGGCACCATCGCCTTCGCCGTGACCCCGCAGCTGGAGGGCGAGAATCAGGTCAAGATCGTCATCACCTACGAGGATTCCAACGGCAACACGAAAGAGCGCGTCTTTGAAGCGACGGTCGAAGCCATGGCCTACGAGCCGGCCGACCCCGGCATGGACGATCCCGGCATGATCGACCCCGAGCCGGCAAGCACCTTCCCGTGGAAGTACGTCATCATCGCGGTGGTTGCTGCGCTTATCGTCCTTCTCATTGTGCTGCGCATCCGCAAGAAGAAGGCCAAGCAGAAGGCCGAGCAGGCGCTCTGGGACAAGTGGGACGAAGAGGAGCTTGCCGAGGAGAAGAAGGAGGCAGCGGACGCCGCGGCTGAAAACAAGGAGGGCGCGGCCACGGGTGCTGAGGAGCAGAACAAATGAGACTCGCAGATATCCTGAAAATGTGCTTCGACAGCCTGTCGCGGCGCAAGGGACGCACGATCCTGACGGTGCTGGGCGTGTTCATCGGCTGCACGTCCATCATCGTGATGGTCTCCATCGGCGCAGGCATGCAGGAGTCCTACGACCAGATGCTCAAAAATATGGGCGACCTCTCCATCATCGAGGTTTACCGCGGCTACAACCAGAATACCGGCACACAGACGGAAAGTAAGCTCGACGAAAAGGCGGTGGAGAGCTTCCACGAGATCGCGGGCGTGCAGGCCGTCATGCCCAAGGCAAGCCTCGACAACTACAACATTTCGTTTAAGGCGGGCATCAACGACCGCTACAGCGCAGACTGGGGCACCTTTGTCGGCATTGACGTGAGCGCCCTTGAGGACATGGGCTTCGAACTGGTCGCGGGCCGCTACCCGCAGAGCAGCGATGAGGTGGTCGTGGGCCAGTATTTTGCCTACACCTTCAAGGATACGCTCATGCCAGATGGCAGAAATTATGTCAGCCGCTGGAACTGGGACGAAAACGGCAATATCGACACGGAAAATGTCCCCGACCCGTTCTTTGACCCGCTCAAGACGGACGTGAAGATGCTCCTGACCTCCTGGGACGACTCCGGCAATGAGACGACGCCCTACAGCGTCGATCTCAAGGTCGTCGGCGTTCTGAAGGAAGATCAGGGCAAGGGCTACGAGACGAATGACGGCGTGATGATGGACATCAATGCGCTCAAAGCTCTTATTCAGGACCTGACCGGCAAGACCGACACGAAGTTCGAGTATTCAAGCATCAACGTCAAGGCTGAGAGCCTCGACGCCGTGTCGGATGTGGAGCAGTCCATCAAGGACTTGGGCTACAGCACCTATTCTATGCAGAGCATGCGCGACGAGCTCAACAAGCAGACCCGCCAGATCGAGCTGATGCTCGGTGGCCTCGGCGCGATCTCGCTTCTGGTCGCGGCCATCGGCATTACCAATACGATGATCATGTCCATCTCCGAGCGCACGAAGGAGATCGGCATCATGAAGGCGCTGGGCTGCTATGTGCGCGATATCCGCGCGATGTTCCTGATGGAGGCGGGCAGCATCGGCCTTCTTGGCGGCGTGCTGGGACTGATTTTCAGCTTTATCATCTCCGTTGGCATCAATCTATTCTCCTTCGGCGCGTTCGGCGGCGGGGGAGTGACGTGGGAGCTCATCAAGCAGGCGCTCATCGGCGGAGAAAACGTGACGCGCGTTTCCGTCATCAAGCCGGAGCTTATCCTCTTTGCGCTGGTGTTCTCGGTGCTGGTGGGGCTGGTGTCCGGCTACC
>ERZ824600.3790-NODE-3790-length-13997-cov-25.240138_pt1 | contig 13997 bp, 15 predicted proteins | sample MGYA00519933_ERZ824600 | MGnify/ENA primary metagenome ERZ824600 (study PRJEB31778, sample SAMEA3449178) | human gut metagenome | biome: human gut; feature: human-associated habitat; material: faeces | place: United Kingdom | collected 2010/2012 ... | reverse complement strand
GTTCCGGGCAAAGCGGTCCAGCTTCCAGACCAGAACCACATCGAAGATTTTCTTTGCGCTGTCCTTTATCATCCGCTGGAAATCCGGGCGGTCATCCGTCTTGGCAGAGTAGGCACGGTCGATGTAGGTGCCGACCACGGTGATACCGTTCTTCTCGGCGTAGTCCTTGCAATCGCGCAGCTGTCCTTCAATGGACGCTTCGCGCTGGCTATCGGAAGAATAGCGGGCGTAGATTACGGCGGTCATGGCAAGCACCTCCATTTATACATCATTGAACGGCAGATCGTTCTTTTGGGCTAATATTTCGTATAATTTATATACCATTTTTCGACTAGGAAATCAAGCCTTTTTTGAACAATCCTCGTTTTTTCATTAAAATCAAACAAGACAATACTTTACCGTAGAGAATTGAACAAGCTGTCAAGTGCTGTACAATTGGATTATAGCCCTAGTTAAGCAGAATCGTTGATTCCTTATTGAAATATTCAAATAACTAAACAGCCCTCAACTTGCAATCACTGCAAATAGAGGGCTGTTTATGTTTCTTGAGAATCAATCTAGTGAATACTGACACCTTCCATGATTTTTTCTAGCCAATTTGTAGAAGCATCATTTTTCTCACTAAATGACCCCAAATAATGTGACGAACTCTCAACCTCTATTATTACACCATCCGGCATTCTGTATTTTTCTAAACTGAGAGCTAAACCTTTAAGTGGGATTGTTCTGGCCAGTTGAGGGATAGAAACTTTACGGAGAATATCAATTTTCGACAAACCTTTATACTTTTCTGTCTTTTCAGCTTCACTTAACAGCCGTTCGGCATACTGATTTGAAATAACTTGTATGCGAAATTGTTCTTTTTCATCCTCGGTCATCTCAAGCGGAACTCCGTGCAATGTATCCACAATATAGGACGAAATTTTCGTGAAGTACTCGTCAAAATCAGTGGAATCTTCGTTAATCATATTTCAGTTCTACCTTTCACGAACTCTTTTAATATTTAGTTTTCCAATCGAATTGAATAGAGCAAAAAATCAATAATTACAATCACTCCGACAAACAGTAGTATATCAGTCTTTTTTATCACTTAATCACTAGCTTTCCTTTGGCAGATGTCGGCATCGAGGTTCCTGAAGTGAAACCAATAGAAGCATCTTTGCCTCCAGTATTGACAGAAAAACTCATCGTCGGATGAACTTGCGAATGGGTATAAAAAATATAGTAATAGAAATCCTTTTTGCTTTCAGTTGCCATTTTTAGTGTTTCATCGTAGAATAGCCAGAGCGATAGCTACTATCAAGAACAAAGTTGAAAGTCCGAGCTGAACCCACGCGGCTTTCTCGTTTTCGACATTGTTATAGCCTTTGGAGGATACTGCCACATAGATATAATGAACTGCTACGATTCCATATGAGAAAAACAAAGAAGCCCAAGCATAAGGTACGGCGCTTTTATCTGTCAATCGGACAAGATTACTAGTCCATACTGAAACGCAACCCCAAAGGGCAAAAGGAGCAATAAGAAAAAAGTTGCTTTTGCCTTTTTTCATTCTTAGCCTCCCACAGCTTGATGGTACGATTTTGTAGTATCCACAAGGTGTCCACCGGAATCATACGAATACAAAATATCATGATAGCAATGGGTATATTCATAGTCCGTAATTGTATGCTGATAGCCAACACGATACTTTCCTGCCTGTTCATTGCTTAAAACATCAACAGCAGGTTCGCCGTAAACATCTTGACTATATTGAGATTTATTCGGGTCAATATGTAATACTTCCTCTATATTGCTTCCGCTTTTTGTTGTGATTATCATTTGCTTTGAGCTTGGATCGTATTCAGCAATGATAGTTTTTCCATCGACCTCAACCGTGGCTACCTGAAATTGGCTGCTTTTCGTTTTGCTCACAACTTTAATTTTATTATTTGCTCCTGTTGCAAAAGAAGTCAAGGTAACTGCTAGCAGAATTGCGCCTGTAAGCACAAGCGATATAAGTCTATTCCACGTTTTCATAGCTTATCCTCACAATATATTATCCTCATAAAAGTTGCGTACTTTAGATTTTCAATCCCAGAGATAAGAATCCATCCATCGTTTCCCAGTCGGTTAAGTTCCTCAATCATTTCGTTGTGTTTTTTTTCCAAATCGAGTGACCAACTGGAAGAGAGATCCTTTGTCATATACTCTACTTTTGCTTTTTTCTGCACTGGAACCACCTTTCCTTGTTGAAACTTATGATTACGTTTTTCAGCCATTTGACTTTTCCCAAAGGATAAATAGCTGTTTTCTAAAAGTTATAAAAAAACAACGTCTTCTACAATGGTGTAGCTGCTGTTGTGGTTTACAGCTTCAATTTACCATAGATTTTTTTGAAATCAAGAGGTTTGGCAAAACTGGTCGTTCTGGTGACAAAAGTGGTAGGTCAAGCTACTTGTAAGGAGCCTTTACACAGTCTATAATAGTATCAGGACATTATTTTGTGGAGGTTGTCGAAATGCTGAAGTACCACGTTGCAGTCTGCGATGATGAGAAATCAGACCTTGATGGCATTGTTCAAAGCGTCCAGCAGTACGATGTGCAAGGCTGCTTTGACATTGAAACTTACATGGATGGAAACGAACTTCTGAGCGAATTGCAAATGCAGAAGAAATCCTTTGATCTGCTTCTTCTCGATATCGAGATGCCATCCAACGGTTTTCAGCTGGCACAGTCTCTGATCCAAATGGAGAAACATCCCTTGGTGGTATTTGTCACGAAGCGGCATGAGTACGCTGTGCAAGGATATGGCATTGCATTCCGCTACCTTGTCAAACCTTTGGATCAGACACTGTTCGCTGCAGCAATGGATGCCGTCCTTCAGGAGCTGAACTCCAAACATTTTACAATCGAATACGATGGTGTTACCATGTCCTTGGAGACATCGGACATTTACTTTCTGGAAAGCCACGGACATAAAGTTCTGATTCACTGTAAGGAGCAAGACCTTACATTGCGAATGAGCATTCCTGAAGCCTTGGAGCAGCTTCCCAAACGGTGCTTTGTGTCACCACACAAAAGTTATCTCGTCAACATGGAACACATTGTTTACGCTACGGGAACCGCTGTTTTTCTTTCCAGCGGACATCAGCTGCCGATCAGCAGGAGGAAGCGTCAGGAGTTCAATCAGATCTTCAACGCTTATTTGGGAAGATGATGCTTTATTATTTCGTTGAGTTTGCAGGGAGCTTTGCCAACATCGCCCTGTTGCTGCTTTTTATCGGTCGGCTGTTTCCTAAAAAGGAGCCCGTTTCAAAATGGTTCTATGTGTATGTTGTGCTTATGATCGTTGGCCAGTGTACACTGAGCTTATTCCCGGACTGGGTGACGCAGCGCACGATCTATCTTTTAGTTGGCGGATTTCTCCTCGCACTGCTGTTTTACGAAGTGCGAACATGGCAGGCGGTTTTTGCAAGCGGAGCTTTCTTTGCGCTGATTGCTTTGGTGGAAGTGCTTGCAATGCTCCTGATTGGGCTGCGCATCCCTGATACCGATATTCTGATGCAGGCTGGGGCAGCACGGTTGGTTTATGTCGTTTTTTCAAACCTGATTCAAATTCCACTTGTAGTCCTGATCTCACATTTTTTCAGTCGAAAGGGAAATGCTCTGCGCATCCTATGGCTGTTGCCAATCATTGTAATCCAAATCTCAAGTATTGCTGTCTGTTATGTAGCACAGTATCATGCTGTGGATGAGTATTTTCCGGATTATATGGTCGGCCTTATGGCTGTGCTTCTCCTTATAAACATCCTGATTGTGTTCTATGTGGAAGCTCTCCGGGAAAATGAACTGGAAAAATTCAAAGCCAAGTTCAATGAGCAGCAGTACAATCTTCAAATGGAATACTACCAGCAGCTCAAAGAACGCCAAGAAGAAGTCCGTTCTTTGCGGCATGATGTAAAGAAATACATTCTGGCGATGCAGGCGGTTGCAGAACACGGCGATACCGAAGAACTTCACAAGATTGCACAAGCTGCCACGGATATTTTTGAGCGTTCCACAAATGTTTCTGCTCTCGGGAACCCTGTTGTGGATGCTCTTTTGAATTATTACCTGCGAATTGCAGAGAAGAATAACATCAAGGTCAATCTGGATGTGACGATTCCTGAAGTTCTGACGATCTCATCGCTGTCTTTGAGCATCATCCTCGGAAACACATTTGACAATGCCATTGAAGCCTGTTGCGGTCTGCCAGCGGAACAACGAAGCATCCATTTACAGCTGCGCAAACAATATCGGAGCCTTTTCTATCGGCTGGAAAACCCATACAGTGATATTTCTCGCGGAATCCGCATCGGAGAACATCATGGCTACGGGCTAAAAAATATAAACCGTATCGTTCAGGAAAACCATGGTGACTTCTACACGAAGAAGAAAAACGGTGTATTTACGCTTCAAGTTCGTCTGAACTGCGAAAATTAAAACATTCTCCTAAAACATTGCTTTGCTTTCGCTTGTGCTTTGTGTGTTTCGTTCATCTGATGTATTCATTATCCTGAAGTGTTGACACACATCAATACTTATGTTATCATTCCCAACAAATCCACAGCGATTTCTGTAAAGAAACGATTCTGTGCGGTTTTATTTCCTGCGAAGATTAACCGCCCCGCAACACACCCGATTCATTTTGCCGCCGATTCACCCCGACAAAATCCATCGCTGCGCTGCTTGGGCGGTATTTTTCTTTATGGGAAACGTACCTTGAAAATTTCATGAGCCGACCGGACGTGATACCGACTTTTCGTCAACGCCGCTGCAAAACAGGGGCAGGAACTTCGTTCGGAGCAAACGGTGACCCACATACATGAGCAGCACAACCTCTACTTATTTTTTTGCGCCTTAACAATTCGGAAACAATTACCCAGAAACGGTTTTGAGCGCAGCGGTAGAGGGCAAGAACCGTCCCGTGGCCACAAATTTTCAATTCTTGAAAATGTTGTGCTCCACCGGGACTTCACTTCTTCAATGCGTCTGCATTTCCGAAGTGATCTTGTTGGGGCGTGCCTGCCCCAAACCCTGCTCATATTCGCACCTTGCGGTGCGAAAGAACGGCGTGTCGTGCTTACATAACTTCACCGAGGAGTTATCGAACAGACAGGAGGTTCAATGAACAAAACGAATGTCAAAGCGAATCCCAGCACGACCCACCGCCACGACACGCCGAACAACAAAACGCACATCATCAAGTTCCGTGTGACGGAAACTGAAAAGATGGAACTCCAATGCACAGCAAAACTCCTTCATCTCTCCCTGTCCACCCTCATCCGCCGTGCGCTGCACAGTGCGAAGATCGAGCGCACTGTTGTCGTTACCGGCGGCGGAGAAGAAACCCTGACTGCCGTTTCCACCCTGCTTGCCCAGTGCAGCAGGGTGGGCGGCAACCTGAACCAGCTTGCAAGGCACTTCAATTCTGGCGGTGCAGACACCGAGCAGATACGAGCGAAAATCCTTGATGAACTTGCAGACCTGACTGCATTTCGGCTCCACGCCGAGAAAGTTCTGGGTGAACTGTATGGCAACGCTCAAGCATATCAGCTCTAAGAACTCGGACTACTCCGCCATCGAAGCCTATCTGGTTTACCAGCACGATGAATTTTCCGGTAAGGTAATTCTGGACAAGCAAGGTCGTCCCATGCTGCGAGAATCGTACATTCTCGATACGCTTGAGTGTGACGATTTCTCGTTTGCAACGGCCTGTTTGCAGGCAAACCGCAAGTATGGCAAGAACACTCAGCGCGATGATATAAAGAGCCATCAATATATCATCAGCTTCGACCCAAGAGATGCAGCCGACAACGGCTTGACTATGGAAAAGGCACAGGCACTTGGTCTGAAGTTTTGTTCTGAAAATTTCCCCGGTCATCCTGCCATCGTCTGCACCCACCCGGATGGGCATAACCATTCGGGAAACATCCACGTCCACATCGTAATCGGCAGCATCCGAACGCGAGAAGTGGAACGCAAGCCCTATATGCAGAAGCCCCGCGACTGGTGCGAGGGTATGAAGCACTCCAGCACCGCCCAGACCATGCGGCACTTGCGTGTCGAGGTCATGGAAATGTGCGAGGGTGCCGGACTGTACCAGATCGACCTGCTCAACGGCTCCAAGGAGCGTGTGAGCGAAGCGGAGTATTGGGCAAGGCGGCACGGTCAACTAAAACTTGACCGCGAGAACGCAGCCCTTACCGAAACTGGACAGCAGCCCAAGCAGAAGAAGTTTGAAACCGTAAAGGACACTTTACGAAAGCAGATTTCTTCGGTGCTGTACCGAGCCACGAGCTTTGAAGATTTTTCCGATAGGCTCATGCAGCAGTACGGCATCGCCGTCAAGGAAAGTCGCGGATGCCTAAGTTATCTGCCTTCCGGCAGAACGAAGTTCATCCGAGCGAAACATCTTGGTAACAAGTTCGATAAGACGGAAGTGCTTACCGCTCTAAATGCAAATGCAGAGCGTAAGCACACGGTTATGCTGAAACCTGATAGGATTGGGAAACTGATTGACATTCAGGCAAAGCTGGCCGAAGGCAAGGGCGCAGGCTATGAACGTTGGGCGAAAAAGTTCAATCTCAAAGCCATGGCACAAACTCTGCTGCTTCTGCAAGAAAAGGGCTTGACCGATGAGGGCGCACTCAACCAGCGAATCGAGGAACTTCGCAATAAGTTCCATGAATCGTCGGATGTGGCGAAAGACCTCGAAGGCCGCATGAAAGCCAACAAAGAACTGCGCTACAATGTTGCAGTCTACACCAGCACCAAGAAGGTCGCACAGCAGTTAAAGACTGCCAAACGGCCAGCCGATTTTGAGAACCAGCACCGTGCAGAGCTGACCCAGTATCGGGCGGCAGCAGCCTATTTCAAGGCAAACAACATCACTTCGCTGCCCAGCCTGAAAAAGCTAGAAGCCGAGTACAATGCAATGGCATCCGAAAAGGCAAAGTTCTACGAGCAGTACAAGGAAGCTAAAACCGAACTGCTCAAACTTCAAACCGCGAAACAGAATGTTGCGTCCTATTTCCGGGAGGAAAAACAGACGCAGCAGGAGAGATAAAGGAGTGTGCGTATGATCAATCTGAAAATTGACCCGGAGTTTCAGTCCCAGATTCCGCCGCTGACGGATGATGAATTCCGGCAGCTTGAAGAAAACATCCTCAAGGAAGGCAAGCTGCTCTCTCCTTTGATCGTGTGGGGTAACACCCTTGTTGACGGTCACAATCGCTATGCCATTCTCCAAAAGCACCCGGAGATTTATTTCTCCACGATGCCGCTTCCATTTGAAAGCAGAGAAGAAGTTCTCGCTTGGATCTGCAAAAATCAACTGGGGCGGCGCAATCTCACGCCGGAGCAGAAGTACTATCTGATGGGCAAACAGTACGAAGCTGAAAAAGCTGCACACGGTGGTGACCGTAAGAGCAGCGATGCAAAATCAAGTTATCATTGTGATAACTTGATTGGTGGTGAGAAAACCTGCGACAGAATTGCAGAAGAAAATGGTGTCAGTAAGGCTACTGTCATTCGTGCCTCGAAGTATATGAAAGGTGTGGAGATTGCTGAATCCCTGATTCCCGGTATGCGTGAGAAGATTTTGAATAAGCAGGTAAAAGTCAGCAATGCCGATATGCGCCGCCTTGCCAGAGTAGATTATTTTGACAGGAAACAGACCTTGCAGGATATTCTGCACCCGGAACTGAAGGTTGAACCAAAGCCGGACGCGGATGGTGTGATTCGCGTTCCGGGCAAAGCACCGGTTATGCCGTTCAAGAAACTCGAATCGGTTTATGACAGCGATGCCTACCCGGAAGACCTGCGGTACAAGTATGTAGCGTTGGAAGATGTGACCACTCGTTTCCGCATCGCATTCGACTATCAGCTGGAGCAGATGCCGGATACGGCACAGCGCGATGTGATTCTGGAGATCATTCAGAAACACAAGGACTATCTTGCTTCTCTGGAAGCTGCACTCGTAGATGACAAGGAGCAGACAGCATAACAACAGGCACATGGTATGCTGTTCACGGAAGTCCAAAGGAGCGTGCGTTTGAACAAAAAGAAAAAGTCCACAAACATTTCCCCTTATCCCGATGAAGTCATTGACCGTCTGGCGCGGGCATTCTACTCGGCTATCCTTGCCTGTTGGAACAGCGAGGAAGGCCAGCGGGAGTTTGCCGCGTGGCAGGCGGAACAGGCTCATCATGCAAACAAAAAAGAAATCCAGGAAGTTCCCACTGGGGAACTTCCTGGTGTACATATTGCTGTTGTCTGTGGTCTTTGGCAGGGTGCGTCCGGTTGGGCGCGCCCTGTTTTTGTTTTGGGAGAACGAAAGATATTTGCTCACGGCCCCTTGCAGGGGCTTTGCCAGTAAGGTGCCCTTCTAAGGCTTACTCAAACCACCGGCTTAGCCGGTGGTTATGACTACAAATAAATCTTGGAGATTTTTATCATCACTCAGCTGAGAACTATAAATCAGCTCTTATTTAGAAATACAAAAAGGATGATTACAATTAGAAATACCGTAATTCTAAATTGTTTTGGATGATGTTTGATTTCCCAAACAATAAAGGAGATAAAACATACACTCATGATAAGGATTCCGGTTCCCCATCCCAAAGCACGAATCATAATGTCAACTAGGTGTTTTAACATGGCTTTTTCTCTCCTTTTTATTAAGTAGGGCTATTGTCTGCCCTCTAAGGAGAATATAGCAGAATCTCCTCAATAAAAAAAGCTGGACATTGATAAGCATTTTACTGGAATTTGATCATAGTTTTGGGAGCAACCGCTTTGTCGCATAATCTACAGAATACTGTATGAACTTCTCAGTTTTTATAGCATTGGCTTATTGAATTAAGCAATTTTGTCCTTCTTTACTAAAATTGAGTTGCAAGACACTATTGATTTTTACGCAAGATAGTGTATTCTATTTTTAAACAGAATGTTCGATTGCAAATCTACGGAGGAGGTAAAACATATGACTTTTAGCATTGCTGATTTTTTCAACCGCTTGACGTCTTCTGATACACACTCAAGTGTTCTTCCGGAAGATTCTCTTTTAAAGAAAAATCTACTTTGTGTAGATAGTAACGCTAAACGACTTCATCTGGTTATTCCTGAGAGTTTTTTTAATGAATATCCTGGTTTGGAGCCAAATAAGACGGTTGAAAGTGTACTTCTTACTACTCATTATAAAAACACCGGCGGAAAAGGACTTCGCCTTGATATTGCTGAAAAGCTTTCTTTCGAAAGCAACAAACATTATCTTTCAGAAAGTTATAGCATAATTGCAACTCTTTTTTCTGATACGGATCGAAAAAATTTCACTTTGGGTATCTTTCCTGATATAAAAAAATCTATTGATTCGTTTTCTTCTGCATCGAGACATGATGCATATGCGTTTTACAGGTATCTTCAGTATCTCTCAGCTTATCATTATGCTGAGGAACTTTTGTATTGGATCTTGCTGTTTTGCTTTTTCCAAGAAGACATTATTCGTTTGTATAAAGCTGAATTTACACCACATCCACTATCCACTACCCAATATCATTATATTAATAATTTTTTGGCTGCAACGATGCGAGACCGCATTTTCCAATTCGAAACGAGTCAATGTCTCGAAATCAATGATTCACTTTTTTGGCAATTAAGAGATAACTTGATAGCTTCTGCAAAAGGACATCTCTACATTGCGGGTCCCACACTCATGGATGCCTTTAGCATGAGTAGCGATCACTCCATCGTCAATACCCTAAGTAAATTGCTACAATCTCCATCGCCACTCACAGATGTATCAGTTTTCTTGATTGATCCAATTCTTTTTGATAAATATGAATGTTGTAATGCTTTAAAGAATACGGTGAATTCTACCATTTCAACATTGGAAGATCATCTGTATGCTCTATTTGAAAATGCACATGTGAATTTGCATATTTATTTTCTTCCGCTTTTACAGATCGATCACGCCGTAATCACTGATGAATTTATGGCTTTTCGAAGCACAAAATTGTGGACGCAAGATCGCGGATACAAAGGCGGATTTTTCTTATATTTGTCGGATATATATACAGAAAAGGAGCTTCAGACTCAATCTGAATATCGTGCTCACAAGGCTTATCTTGATACAGTAATTCAAAATTGCACTAAAATTTATCCTGCTTCAGACATAAATGAAAAGGCATTATCCGAACGCGATGCCCGTGGACAACATATGCATTGGCGTCAGAGACTCCGCATTCGAGGATGTAAACATATTTTCTTATATAAGTTAATGGAAATCAGTTGCAAAACTATGTTTCCAGTACATGGGGTGGGCCAGAACTGTCTGGAATGTTTATCTCTAGTAGCACAGTTCTCAAGTACGAATCTTTATTTGATGCTCAAAATCTTTTGAATGATCACACTCAATCTGTGCTGCTTCCCTACATTAAGGAAACAAATAAGCTGTTTAATGAAGCGATTCGAAAGCACGATAGTACCGGTTATTCTAGAATTTTTCCATCACTTGATTTGGGATACCCTAATAATATCCAACGGCTCGCAGGGGGATTTGCCACAGGAATGTTAATTACTTGGAAATGTGGCATTGATATGGTTCCTATTGATGCGACAGTTAATGTATGTACTAGTAGTGTATTTAAACTTAGTCAATTTGATCCCTCTTTGATTCAGAATTCTGAAAAACTTTATGAAAGGCTTGAATCCTATATGAGGATCGCTTCGGATGAAAAAGGATACTCGTTTAGTTTTACGTCTGGAAATCATTTTTTGATAATTGCAAAAGAAGAGAACGCAGACAATTACTATCTAGTACTTCACTCATCTGCTAATGAACTAAAAAATTCTTATATGGGACTATATCCCGTGGAAGGAAATTGGTATTCTGATCGATATAAAATTCAGCCCGGAGAAAATGGTCGATATTTTCGGTATTTAAAAGATGCTGATGCCTCGAATTTTATTGCGATGGCACACAATTTTGAACGATATAACGAGCAAATACACCGATGGCTTGCGCTTCAAATCAATAATCAGCGGGATTTTTCTTCAGCCGAATCCATTATAAAGCATCATTATTATATGCCAACTGATTCTTCAATTGCCATTGGCTCTTTTGCCGAACCAAGTGGTACGATTGTTCCCATTTTTTCAAGATATAAAAAGCCAATTTATCTATTTCAGATTGGTGATGACAACTGGAAAGTCAATCTTGGCGAGAAGAAAGGCAATGTTTGTGTGATTCCTCATGGATGGGGACAAAAAATTGATACAGTTGATTCTATTTTGATCAAGGGCAAAAACTTAGTTTTTACAATGAATGATGGAACTCTTTGGGAAAAGGAAATCACCTCTAGAAATCGTATCGATTGTATTGATAAAGAGGTGCGTGACTTTCATGATGGGAACGAGTTTTTAAAAATTGGTTCGAGAATGGTTCGAGGATCAATTGTAAAACGGCTAATCCCTGTATTTGAATATTCAAAAAATACAATACGGGGAAAAATTTCATGAATATCTATGTGCTGCGACACTTACAGACCCCCTATAACCAAACAGGTACCATTAGTGGTCGGAGTTTAAATCTTCCAATTTCAACGGCCAGCCCAATTTATCACACGGCTTTTTTTGATGCCATATTTTGTTCCTCTGCACTTCGTTGCATTCAAACTGTTGAACTGCTTTCGCCACCTGCGACCTTAAGTACAATCCAGTATTGTGATGAATTGCAAGAGCGTGATCTCGGAATTCTCGAAGGAATAAAAAAAGAATCGGCGATTAAGAACTATCCTCAAATTTTTTCTAACGGCCGTTTTGACGTGTTTGCCACACCTCCAAAAGGAGAGTCTTATGACGCTTTCTATCAACGAGTCAGCCGCATTTCACAACGGTTATTTGAGTTGCCCTACCACACTGTTCTGATTTGTTCTCACAATCAATTTTTAAAAATGCTATACTTTAATATAAATCAGCTTCCAGTTACTTCTTCAGGCTGGAACTCACTTGATTATGCTTCTGGCGTAATCACAAAAATATATTAAAATCGCCGCACAGAGTAAATTGTATAATTGCTCTGTGCGGCGATTTTAAGCTATAAGGAAAATGTATCTCATTTTACCGCTCTGCGTACTCTTTCCGCAGAACCTCCGATAAACAAAAAACGTACCCGAACCCTTTTTCGTAAAGAATCGGGTTCGAGTACGAACTGTTTGGTGGAGAATTAGGAACTCGAACCCCCAGACCCCCTGCGTGTGATGCATGATGACTTTTCGATTTTTAGAGCGTTAATTCGTCAAATAGATGAAATTTGCTACAGATCTGCTACAAACGGCAGTTTTTCGACTTGCATCAGTAACCTGTTTTTTATATTCTCACTGGCCAAACTTTCAACTCCTATACTCTCCCCTCGCCAAAAAAGTCTCAAATGTTTTGTGTGGTTTGATGATAGTATTTTCAGTTGACGTATGATACACTGAATTTTAAGGAGATATTCAGTTGTACTGTGACTACTTATCTAAGCATTTTTACGGACACCAAATCTTGCATACAAAAATGCGAAATCTGCTTTGAAATGGGGGTATTTGCTTATGTTTAAAATCAACAATCTGGCAAATCAGACAAGTCACATCGTCACCGAACAGAAGGGTATCTTCTCCATTGTTGAGCACAATGTCGATTTCTCCGTAGCGCCTTGCAATGCAATGGAAGAATACTATATGAGCCAGATGAATGTCAAACGGAAACAGGCCATTGCCAATCTCAACGGAAAAGTTGGGCTTGTTCTCCAAGCGGGCGCAATGCAGTACATTGTTGGCAACGTGCAAGCAACCACCGGATTGAAGGGTGTTGGCGACTTCTTAGGCAAAATGGTAAAAAGTTCCGTCACAAAAGAAAGCGCAATCAAGCCGGAGTACGTCGGAACGGGTGTGCTCGTGACCGAACCCACCTATAAATATCTTCTGACCGAAAATGTCGGTGACTGGACAGGCGGTCTTGTAATGGAAGACGGCATGTTCCTGGCCTGTGAATCCACTGTCAAGCACGAGATTCAGGCACGCTCCTCGCTTTCTTCTGCAGCACTCGGAAATGAAGGACTCTTCAATCTACGGCTTGCTGGCAATGGTGTATGTGTACTGGAAAGCAATGTTCCCCGTTCGGAAATCGTAGAAATCGACCTTCAAGACGACGTTTTAAAAATTGATGGCAGCTTTGCGATTTGCTGGTCCGGCAGTCTCAGCTTTACGGTTGAACGTTCCGGAAAAACCTTGCTTGGTTCTGCCGCATCCGGTGAGGGTCTGGTAAATGTTTATAATGGAACTGGCAAAGTATGGCTTGCTCCATTAACGCCTTCTCAATCACTGGTTAGCGCAACGCATGCAAAAAATGCAAAGTAATTGACCACCTGTTCTTATCGCTTTCACTGTTTTACTTCTTTACAGCATCATCTTTGCAAAAAGCTCTTCGCCTTTAATATAGAGGCCAAGAGCTTTTTTCTTGCCGCTGAACTTCTGCTTCAAAGACCGTGTTCAGCTTAATTTTCAATCATCTACACTTTGCGTTTCAGATAATTCTTCCCAGTCTTCTGGATTTCCGCATCTACGGAGATACTCATGCCCGCCATCGACTGCACACGATCCGCAAGAACAAAATTTGAAATCATGTACAGTGCAGCTTTCAATAACATCCCTGCACTTTTTACACCGGATCACATTTCTCACTATTTTCATCATGCACGTCACCCGCAGTCAATTATCGGAATTCACATCATTTTTTGAGCCGCAGATAATATTTTTCAAGGCTCTTGTCGCAGACGTCCACAATATGCAGCCAGTCTTCCCGTGTCAGCTTGCGGAAGATGATGGGATTCACCTCGATGGTCTCCACGTCCTTGCAGCGCATCAGGAATCGCATATCCTCAAAGCGCTTGAAGGGGTTGGAGAGGATGTTCTTCTCCACATCCTTCCGGGTAT
>ERZ824600.3783-NODE-3783-length-14024-cov-3.595676_pt1 | contig 14024 bp, 14 predicted proteins | sample MGYA00519933_ERZ824600 | MGnify/ENA primary metagenome ERZ824600 (study PRJEB31778, sample SAMEA3449178) | human gut metagenome | biome: human gut; feature: human-associated habitat; material: faeces | place: United Kingdom | collected 2010/2012 ... | reverse complement strand
AAAAGTAGCAATCAATGGTTTTGGACGTATCGGACGTCTTGCTTTCAGACAGATGTTCGGAGCAGAAGGATATGAGGTAGTAGCAATCAACGACCTTACATCCCCTAAGATGCTTGCTCATCTGTTAAAATATGACTCAACTCAGGGAACATACGCTCTGGCTGATAAAGTAGAGGCAGGAGAGGATTCCATCACAGTTGACGGAAAAGAGATCAAAATCTACGCTAAGGCTAATGCAGCTGAACTTCCTTGGGGAGAGATCGGTGTTGACGTTGTTCTGGAGTGTACAGGATTCTACACATCCAAAGCAAAAGCTCAGGCTCACATCGATGCAGGTGCTAAGAAAGTAGTTATCTCCGCTCCGGCTGGAAATGACCTTCCGACAATCGTTTACAATGTAAACCACGAGACACTTACAAAAGATGACAACATCATCTCAGCAGCTTCTTGTACAACAAACTGCCTGGCTCCGATGGCAAAAGCTCTTAATGACCTTGCAGCAATCAAGTCCGGTATCATGTGTACAATCCATGCTTACACAGGAGATCAGATGACTCTTGATGGACCGCAGAGAAAAGGCGATCTCAGAAGATCCCGTGCAGCAGCAGTTAATATCGTTCCTAACAGCACAGGTGCTGCAAAGGCAATCGGTCTTGTTATCCCAGAACTGAATGGCAAGCTGATCGGATCTGCACAGCGTGTTCCTACACCAACAGGTTCTACAACAATCCTTACAGCAGTAGTTGACGGAGAAGTTACAGTAGATCAGATCAATGCAGCTATGAAGGCAGCAGCTAATGAGTCTTATGGATACAACGAAGATCAGATCGTTTCCAGCGATATCGTAGGAATGAGATTTGGTTCTCTGTTCGATTCAACTCAGACAATGGCTCTTCCGGTTGGCGATGGTACAACAGAAGTTCAGGTTGTTTCATGGTATGACAATGAGAACTCTTACACAAGCCAGATGGTAAGAACAATCAAATACTTCGGAAAACTTCTTGAGGCTTAATTCTCATAAGAGGATCATGACTCAATAGGCAATTTGAATTATTGACTCACAATGGGGTCCGGTCTTATTGTTGGACCGGACTCCATTTTTGCTATCAAGCAAAGAAAAATTAACAGGAGGCTATTATTATGGCAGCACTTAACAAAAAATCAGTAGATGATATTAATGTAAAAGGAAAGAGAGTCCTTGTAAGATGTGACTTCAATGTTCCGCTTATCGATGGAAAAATCACAGATGAGAACCGTATCGTAGCAGCACTTCCGACGATCAAAAAGCTGATTGCAGACGGTGGAAAGGTAATCCTCTGCTCTCATCTTGGAAAGCCGAAGGGAGAGCCAAAACCGGAGCTGTCTCTTGCACCGGTTGCAGTAAGACTTTCCGAACTTCTTGGACAGGAAGTTAAATTTGCAGCAGATCCGGAAGTTGTAGGACCAAATGCAAGAGCTGCAGTTGCAGCTATGAAGGACGGAGACGTTATCCTTCTTGAGAATACACGTTATAGAGCAGAAGAGACAAAGAATGGTGAGGCATTCAGCAAAGATCTTGCCTCTCTTTGTGATGTATTTGTAAATGATGCATTCGGAACAGCTCACAGAGCACACTGCTCTAACGTTGGAGTTACTCAGTTTGTTGATACAGCAGTTGTTGGATATCTGATGCAGAAAGAAATCGATTTCCTCGGAAATGCTGTAGAGAATCCGGAAAGACCATTTGTTGCAATCCTTGGTGGTGCAAAAGTATCCAGCAAAATCTCAGTGATCGAGAACTTGCTTGAGAAAGTTGATACACTGATCATTGGAGGTGGAATGGCTTATACATTCAGCAAAGCAATGGGTGGAAATGTTGGTACATCTCTCCTTGAGGAAGACTATTGCCAGTATGCACTTGATATGCTGAAAAAAGCAGAAGATAAAGGTGTAAAGCTGCTTCTTCCGGTTGATAATGTGATCGCTGATGATTTCTCAAATGATGCAAATATTCAGGTAGTTGCAAGTGGAGAAATCCCGGATGGATGGGAAGGTCTTGATATCGGACCGAAGACAGCAGAGTTATTTGCTGATGCTGTTAAGACAGCTAAGACAGTTGTATGGAACGGACCAATGGGATGCTTCGAGATGCCTAAATTTGCAGCAGGTACAAAAGCAGTAGCAGAAGCACTGGCTGCGACTGATGCAGTAACGATCATCGGTGGTGGAGATTCAGCAGCCGCTGTAAATCAGCTTGGATATGGTGACAAGATGACTCATATTTCAACAGGTGGCGGTGCATCACTTGAGTTCCTTGAAGGAAAAGAACTTCCGGGTGTTGCAGCAGCAAATGATAAATAATCACCTGACTAAAGTGGGCGTAAGCAAAAAATGAGTCCAGACAGGGATCACGTTCACCATATCTGATAAGTACGGGCGTATGCAACGGACAGGCATGATAGGGTGAATATCCCTGTAATATGGAAAAGGAGATAGAACAATGGCAAGAAAAAAAATTATTGCAGGAAACTGGAAAATGAATAAGACTCCAAGCGAGGCAGTAGCACTTGTAGAAGAGTTGAAGCCGCTCGTTGCGAACGAGGAAGTTGATGTAGTATTCTGTGTACCGGCTATCGACATTGTACCGGTTGTAGAGGCTGCAAAAGGAACCAATATTCAGGTTGGTGCTGAGAATATGTATTTTGAGGAAAGCGGAGCTTATACAGGCGAAATTTCTCCGAATATGCTTGTAGATGCAGGTGTTAAATATGTAGTTCTCGGTCATTCAGAGAGAAGAGATTACTTCGGTGAGACAAATGAGGATGTTAATAAGAAAGTCCTGAAAGCATTTGAGCATGGTATCACACCGATCATGTGCTGCGGAGAAACTCTTGAGCAGAGAGAGCAGGGCGTAACAATGGACTTCATCCGTCAGCAGGTTAAAGTTGGATTCCAGGGAGTCACAGCAGATCAGGCTAAGACAGCAGTAATCGCTTATGAGCCAATCTGGGCAATCGGAACAGGAAAGACAGCTACAACAGAGCAGGCACAGGAAGTTTGTGCAGGTATCCGTGCATGCATCGCAGAAGTTTATGATGAAGCTACAGCAGAAGCAATCCGTATCCAGTATGGCGGATCTGTAAATGCTGCTACAGCTCCGGAGTTATTTGCTCAGGCAGATATCGATGGTGGTCTTGTAGGTGGAGCATCTCTGAAGGCTGATTTTGGTAAGATCGTAAATTATAAATAAGCCGAATAATTTTGTGTAAAGTTAATAAAAAGTAAGCTTATATATAAGCAGAAAGGCTATTTGATTTGGTAAAGATTACCGGTTGAATAGCCTTTTATCAAAGGAGAAGCAAAAATATGATAGGAATTATCGGTGCAATGGAAGAGGAAGTCCGTGAGTTAATTGCGGATATGCAGGAATGTGAGATGAATGAAAAAGCATCTATGAAATTCTACAAAGGAAAGCTTTATGGAAAAGATGCTGTAGTTGTGCAGAGCGGAATTGGTAAAGTAAATGCGGCGATCTGTACGCAGATTCTTGCAGATTGTTATCATGTTGATGAGTTGATCAATACGGGCGTGGCAGGTTCTTTGGATGCAGAGATCAATATTGGCGATATCGTAATCTCTACAGATGCAGTGCATCATGACATGGATGTAAGTGCATTGGGCGATCCGGTCGGACAGGTTCCAAGAATGGATGTATTTGCATTTCCGGCAGATAAGGAACTTGCTGAAAAAGCAATGCAGGCAAATAAAAAGGCAAATCCGGAGATCCGCACCTTTATGGGAAGAGTTGCGAGTGGTGATCAGTTTATTTCCAAAAAGGAAGTAAAAGATCGGATTGTTGAAAATTTTCAGGCAAAATGTACTGAAATGGAAGGTGCAGCAATCGCACATGGAGCATATCTGAATCACATTCCGTATGTTATTATCAGAGCAATTTCAGATAAGGCAGACGGAACAGCACAGGTTGACTATCCGACCTTTGAGAAGCAGGCAATTACACATAGTGTAAATCTGATGAGAGAATTACTGCCGATGATCTAAGGACGGGAAAATAGACGGGAGAAATAAAATGTAAGGCGTAGTACTAATTTTGATTTAGTGCTACGCCTTACATTTTATTTAGCGGTTGTGAATATATTCTTGTAATAAAATTTTTAAGATATTTTTCTCATGAGAAGAAAGTTGAGCATAGAGTTCTTCGAAATCCTGAGCTAGATAGTGTTCAGTATTGGAATTAATTCCATCTATAAAGAAATCTATATTGCAATTAAAATATTCGGAAATGGAAACTAACCGCTCAAGACTGACTTTCGATATGCCTCGCTCTAACTGGCTGATATAGCCAACAGAAACGTCCATATGTTCTGCAAATTTTTCTTGAGTAATACCTTGAGAAATTCGCTTGGTTTTTATGCGATCTCCGAGAGTTTTGTAATTAATAGCCATGTTAATCACCTACTTTCGAATCATTATAATGTAGCTAAACACTAAAATTAAAGAAAGTAATAACTAAAACTTTAGTTATAAGTATTGAAAAAAGAAAAATAAAATGTATAATAAAGTAAGTACAAAAGTAAAAACGAAGGGAGGGGAAAAGATGAATAGAAAAATTATAGCAGTTCTTATGTTAGTTTTGACTATAAGTTTTCTCTTAATGGGAGCTTTGTATGGAAAAACTGCAGAAACCCAAAAAGGAATAGAAGTCAGTTTTGGAACAATGGTTGATGGAGAATTTGTATCGAATGAGACGGGAACACTTGGTGGAAATCAGCGAAAGTATGAAATATTGCAGTCAAGTGGAAAGCTTTTTTATGGTCTTAGTGGAGTAACTGGGATTGGATTTGTTTTGTCACTTGTAATAAGGAAAAAAGATTAAAGGGGAGAGAAGAAGATGACAGTTAGAATTGATAATTCAGGAGTAGATAAATTTGGAGAAGCTTTTCCTGTAATTTTTGCGATTTTGGTAATTCTTATGTTAGTAGTAATTGCAGCCAATTTTATATTGAGAACAAAAGATGATTCAAAAGAGGCAATTAGAAGAAAAGTAAAAATTTTAGAGAAGCAGTCAAATGCAGGAGCCGAATGGTATATCGTGGAATGTGAAAATGGAGAGCGTTTGCGATTAAGAAATTTTCAGGGATATAAGGTATTTATTACTGTTGGGGATGAAGGAATTTTAGAATATAAAGGCTTAACAATAAAATCTTTTCAAAAGCTGTAATAAAGGGATGAAAAATGAATAGAAAGGCATTAATCTTATATATAAGAGATTTAAGAGATCTGGAAATTGCTGCACGTAGGATAGAAAAGCTTTATCAAGAAGAAAAAAAGGATTATGAGCAGGTACTGGACAGTTTAGAAAACGGTAAATTCATGTCGGAAATTGAAGAACCGATTTTTGGAGTGTTGATGGGATGTGGAGTATGTTTTCTGATGGGATATTTTTGCAATTGGTTAAAGAAATTAGTTGCACTTCAGTTATGGAATTATTGTTTCTTTGGCGTTGCAATCTTTTTTTGGTTTATGGGGATAGTTTTCTTATTTGCAGTTATCAGTGGCGTACTTGAAAATAGTCGAAAAAGGGATGAAGCTCAAAAAAATAATGCAAGAGAGGAAAAAAGGATTGCTGATAATCAAGAGCTGATTAATCAGGTGAAAAGCAATTGGAAAAAGAAAGAAACTTATATCCAGTCAGAATATAGAAAAGTGTATGAGTTGAAAAAGAATTATTATGATCAGAATATTTTGGCAAAACCATATAGAAACTTGCCGGCACTTATTTATATATATGATTATATGTCTACATCATCTGCGTCATTATCAGAAACATTATTACATGAACATATAGATTATGGAATAAAGAAAATAGTAGAAAGATTGGATTATATTATAAAGCAAAATCAAGCTATTATTTTTAATCAACATAGACAGGAAGCCAGAAATCAAACTATGATTGACCAAAATCAAAAAATGTTATCTACATTGAGAAGAACAGAAGCGAATACAGAGCAAACTGCTCAATATGCAAAATTATCTGCTAACTATAGCAGGACATGTGCTTATTTTTCAATGGCAAACTATTTAGAAAAGAATTTTTAAAAACCATAGATTGTCGGCGAATGATGAACTGACAGTATTGTATTGAAAAGAATTACAATACTGTCAGTTTTTTCTATGTATAAAAGGAAAATATGCAAAGCCAACAAATATTACAAATCGTATTGACAAAAAAAGAAAAGGATACCTATAATGAAATTAGATATGAAATGGGTTTCAAAAAATGAAGAAAAAAGCTAGGAAATAGATTATAAAATGAAGGAGAAAGAAAAATGAGGCTTGCAGTTGTAGGAAGTATCAATACGGATATGACAGTTACTGCGGAGAGAATCCCTTTAAAGGGTGAGACGCTGATGGGAAGCTCCCTTTCTTATATTCCAGGAGGAAAAGGGGCGAATCAGGCAGTAGCAATGGCAAAGCTTGGTGCAGCGGTGGAGATGTTTGGATGTGTCGGAGACGACAGCAATGGAGAAAAAATGCTGGAAAATCTGAAAGCAGTCGGAGTCGGAACAGAACATATTCCGATTCTGAAAGGCGTTCCGACGGGTATCGCAATGATTACGGTCGGAGACAATGACAATACGATCATCGTTGTACCGGGAGCAAATGGCAAGGTAGACAGAGCCTATATTGACAGCATTAAATCAGAACTTGAGAAATTTGATATGGTAGTGCTTCAGCATGAAATTCCATTAGAGACGGTTCATTATGTGATCGAGTTTTGTTATGAAAAAGGGATCAAAATTGTTCTGAATCCCGCACCTGCTGCAGCAGTCCCGATGGAAATCATTGATAAGGTGACTTATGTGACACCAAATGAACATGAAGCAGTGCTGATTTTCGGTGATGAATTAAGTACAGAAGATCTGTTGAGAAAGTACCCGGAAAAACTGGTCATTACCCAGGGATCAAGAGGTGTTTCAACGTGTCTTAAGGATGGACAGATTTTGAATGTTCCGGCAAGAAAAGCACAGGTTGTAGATACGACAGGAGCGGGAGATACGCTGAATGGTGCTTTTTCGGTGCAGATTGCAGAAGGAAAGGCGATAGAAGATGCACTTGCCTATGCAAATGTGGCAGCAAGTCTGTCTACAGAAAAATTTGGAGCACAGACAGGAATGCCGACAGCAGAAGAAGTAGAGACAGCACTGAAAATCCTGAATGGTGAAAGTGTTGAAAAGGAGATCCCGGTAGAAATGGAATTGATCACCAAATAAGAAAAAATGATATTTAGAGATTCATCGTCCATAAAATAAGTTGAATGCAGATGCACAGACGGGAAGTCCTGCCTGTGCATCTGTATTTATACAGGAAAAAATCAGGACATCAGATTGACAAAAAATAGACAAAGAAATATAATAAAAGCTATGTAACGGGTTACAGACAGATTGATATTGTGAGATTGAGATTATTGATAATACTGAATTGGGTAAGACTTGCAAATCCTTAATGATGATGGAGTCGGCATAGACTTAGGAATCAAAGATCTGGCTGTCTGTTCTGATGCTGTTAAATATAAGAACATCAATAAGAGTCAGAAAGTAAAGAAACTAGAAAAACAGAAACGCAGATTACAGCGTAGTATCTCTCGTTCTTACGAGAAGAATAAGAAAGGGGAAAGTTACTGCAAAACCAATAATGTAATCAAAAAGGAAAAACTTTTATTAAAATGAAATCACAGATTAACCAACATCCTCAAGGCTTATGGAGAATGCTTTGCAAGCTAACACTGAAACGTTCGTGCAAATATGTACGGATACGTTAGTTTGGAATTTACGCCTATGGAGAGTACAAGAACATGTGAGTAGATAGATATTTATATCATCAAAAGAATACTCGTTGAAGTAGGAATGGAACATAGAAGTTTATAACTTTTTATAAGTTTTCAGTAACGGAAAATAAAAAGAATGACAAGTATCAGAGATGTGGCAAAGATTGCCGGAGTATCACCTGCGACCGTTTCCAGAGTCATGAATGGAACAGCGAATGTAAATGAAGAAAAAAGACAGCGGGTGGAGGCTGCAATAGAAAAGACCGGATTTTGTCCGAATGAGCTTGCTCGTGCTTTATATAAAAAGTCCTCAAAGATCATCGGAGTGATCGTACCGGATATTGAAAATCCCTTTTTCAGCGAACTGGCAAAGGCAGTGGAGGATGAGGCATTTCAGAAAGGTTACAGAATGCTTCTGTGCAGTTCAGGGAATAATGCAGAAAAAGAGATGCAGAATATTCAGATGCTGGTACAGATGAAAGCAGATGGAGTCATTATCATGACCAACAGTGTGGATACAGGAAAAGTATTGAAGACCTGTCCGGTTCCGGTTGTTCTTGTAGACCGGACTTTGCAGAATGTAAATGAAAAAGCGGTTGTAAAATCGGATCATTATAAAGGAGGGTATCTGGCGGCAGAGCATCTGGTACAGTGCGGATGCAAAAATATTGTGTGTCTGAAAGAACCGTCAGGCTATTCCAGTGGAAATGAGCGATACAGAGGTTATTTTGCGGTCTGTGAAAAATACGGGCTGAAAGAGCAGTCTGTGGATTGTACCTATGTATATGAAGAGGGAATCCGGGCTGCAGGAAAAATGCTGGAACGATACCCTGATGTGGACGGGGTTATTGCAGGAAATGATATGATCGCGATGGCTGTGTATAAAGAACTTATCAGAAGGGGGAAAAAAATTCCGCAGGAGATCCAGCTGATCGGATTTGATGATGTAAAATTCGGGCAGATATTTACCCCGGAATTGACGACGATCCACCAGTCAATCCGGGAAATGGGAACTGCTGCGGCACAGATCATAGAGAAATGTGTAGAAGGGCAGCCCTGTCAGAAGAAAAATATATTTGATGTGAGCCTTGTGGTAAGAGAGACAACGATGGAGTGGTGATTTTTACTTGAACCGGAATGAAATACTGTTATTTTTCGGATATATTTGTTCGGTGCTCTGTCTTGCAAAATTGTGCTAAAACTAGTACAATAGGCTGTGGAGTTAAAAATTAGACAATCTAAATGCAAAGGAGATTTTGGAATGAGCAAAAAACCAACCGTATTGATGATTTTAGATGGATATGGATTAAGAGATAAGACGGAGGGCAATGCAGTAGCACTTGCGAATACTCCGGTTATGGATAAACTGATGGCAGAGTGTCCGTTCGTAAAAGGAAATGCCAGTGGACTTGCTGTAGGTCTTCCGGATGGACAGATGGGTAACTCAGAAGTAGGACATATGAATATGGGTGCCGGACGTATCATTTATCAGGAGCTTACAAAGATTACGAAGTCCATTGAAGATGGAGATTTTTTTGAGAACAAGGCACTTCTTGCAGCCTGCGAAAATGTTAAGAAAAATGATTCTGCACTGCATCTGATGGGACTGGTATCTGATGGAGGGGTCCACAGTCATATTACTCATATCTATGGAATCCTTGAACTGGCAAAGAGACAGGGAATCGAAAAGGTTTATGTACACTGTTTCCTGGATGGTCGTGATACACCACCGGCATCAGGCAAGGAGTATGTAGAGCAGCTTGAAGAAAAGATGAAAGAGATCGGTGTAGGTGAAGTTGCATCCGTATCCGGTCGTTATTATGCAATGGATCGTGATAATCGTTGGGATCGTGTGGAGAAAGCGTATAAAGCACTGGTTGCAGGAGAAGGAAATACAGCAGAGTCAGCAACAGCAGGAATCCAGGCTTCTTATGATGAAGATGTAACGGATGAGTTTGTTGTACCATTTGTTGTAACAAAAGACGGTGCTGCTAAAGCTACAGTAAAAGAGAATGATTCTGTAGTGTTCTTCAACTTCCGTCCTGACAGAGCAAGAGAGCTGACAAGAACATTCTGCGACGACAGCTTTGACGGATTTGACAGAGGAGAGAGAGTTAAGACAACTTTCGTATGCTTTACTGAGTATGATGCAACGATTGAAAATAAGATGGTAGCATTTGTAAAAGAGTCTATTACGAATACGTTCGGACAGTTCCTTGCAGATAATGGACTGAAGCAGGCACGTATTGCTGAGACAGAGAAGTATGCTCATGTAACGTTCTTCTTTAACGGCGGAGTGGAAGAGCCAAATGAGGGAGAGGACAGAATCCTTGTAAAATCTCCAAAAGTTGCTACTTATGATCTGAAGCCGGAAATGAGTGCTTATGAAGTATGTGACAAGCTGGTTGGGGCGATCAAGTCTGAGAATTATGATGTGATCGTGATCAACTTTGCAAACCCTGATATGGTAGGACATACTGGTGTGCAGGCTGCAGCGATCAAGGCAGTAGAAGCAGTTGATGAGTGCGTAGGAAAAGCGGTAGAAGCTCTGAAAGAGGTAGACGGACAGATGTTTATTTGTGCAGACCACGGAAATGCAGAAATGGTCATTGATGATGAAGGTAAACCATATACCGCTCATACCACCAACCCAGTTCCATATTCCATCAATATCCCAGGTGCAGTTTTAAGAAAAGATGGTAAATTGTCGAACATTGCACCAACAATTATTAGCTTATTAGGAGAAAAAGTTCCTGAAGAAATGACAGAACCAAGCATGATTCTTGAGGTGAAGTAAATGACATTTGAAGAAATTCCTTTACGAATTCCTAATCTTACAATTGTGGAAAAGAAAGCAAAAAAGTTTTTAGAAGAATTTCAAAATGCCACAAGTGCTAAAGAACAAGCAAAAGTAATTCGTAAATTTGATAAATATTACTTTAACATTCAATCGGATTTAACGGTTATTTCCATTCGATATACCTTAAATACCCAAGATCCAGAATATCAAGAAGCGCAAGCCAAAGCGGATGAACTTATTCCTGAAATTGAATCCATTTTAAATATTCCTTTTGCCAAAGCTATGCTTTCTTCGCCTTATTATGAGGAATTAAAGAAAATCTTTGGCGAACATTTCATGAATATTTATCGCGCTAAAGTGGAAAGTTTTGATGATCGTATTGTTGAAGATTTACAAGAAGAGAATCGATTACTTACCCAATATAACCGCGTCGTGAGTGCGGCTAAGATTCCTTTTAGAGGAGAAATCTATAATCTTTCACAACTTGCAAAATTCACGGAAGATTTAGACCGCGAAACACGGAAAGAAGCTTCCAAGGCTTATTGGAAGTTCTTTGAAGAGCACAATGAAGAACTCGGCAAAATTTATGATGATTTAGTGCATGTTCGTACGAAAATGGCTCATAAATTAGGCTACAAAAACTTTGTTGAATTAGGATATCTTCGTTTAGGAAGAACCGATTATGGCGCTGAAGAAGTGAAAAAATATCGCGATCAAATTTATCATGATGTTGTTCCGGTTACCAAAAAACTCTTCCGTCAACAAGCCAAGAGATTAGAAATCAAAAATCCCAAATATTATGATTACAATTTAACATTTAAAGATGGTAATCCAACACCAATCGGTAATCGTGACACTTTAGTGTTAAAAGCGCAAAAAATGTATGATGAAATGAGTGCAGAAACGGGATCTTTCTTCCGTTTCATGTGTGAACATCATCTTTTAGACTTAGATGCAAGAGCTGGAAAAAGTGGGGGAGGATATATGACCTATTTATCCCGCTATGAATTCCCATTCGTCTTTGCAAACTTCAATGGAACACAAGGCGATGTGGAAGTTTTAACCCATGAAATCGGCCATTCTTATCAAGGTTATTGCGCTCGTAAAATTTTTCCCCAAGTTCTTCAATCTCCAACCTATGAAGCTTGTGAAATTCATTCAATGAGCATGGAATTCTTTGCTTGGCCTTGGATGAAAGATTTCTTTGGTGATCAAGAAAAGAAATTCTTATTTGCCCATTTATCTAATGCAGTAACTTTCTTACCTTATGGAGTTGCTGTGGATGAATTCCAACACTTTGTATATGAAAATCCTGATGTTACCCATCAAGAACGATTGGCAAAGTGGAGAGAAATTGAAAAGAAATATCTACCTCATAAAGAATACAGAAAAGGTAGTTTCTTAGATTTGGGTGGATTCTGGATGAAACAAAGACATATTTTTGAAAGTCCATTCTATTATATTGATTATACTTTGGCTCAAGTGGTTGCTTTTGAATTCTTAATTGAAATGCAAAAAGATTATAAAAAGGCATGGAAAAAATATAATCGTCTCTGCAATTTAGGCGGAAAATATCCGTTCACTCTTCTTTTAAAGAAAGCGCATTTAGCGAATCCTTTCATAGAAGGTACAGTGAAAAAGATTATTCGCCCCATTGAAAGAAAACTTAAAAGTATATTATAAAACGTAGCAGAAGCTACGTTTTTTTATAAAAATAAAAAAGGCTAATCAAAATCAGCCTTATCTTTTAAAAACTGGTGCAGGCAATGAGACTTGAACTCACACGGGTCTCCCCATACGCCCCTCAAACGTACGCGTCTACCATTCCGCCATGCCTGCAAGCGTGTATATTATACCAAAATTAAAAAATATTGCAATAATAAAAAATAGAAATCTAATGGGGCTATAACCAAAATTAGGTAGAACAAGTGATAATTACGTTGGTAATGAAAACTGGTTAAAGGTAAACTTACGACAAATGTGTGAAATGTTATATTTTTTATGACCTTTAAAAATTGACTTTACAAAAACAATTTTTTATAATAGCCTTACTTTGTAAGGAGTTGAACGATTTATGGCAGGTGACATGTCGAAACTACGCATTGTTCAGTTTTGCGACAATTTTTTTCCGCAAATTGATGGTGTTGTTAAAGTTGTTCATAATTGCGCGTTACGCTTAAATCAAAAAGAAGATTGTATTGTTGTCGTTCCTAAGTATGAAAAGCATCCCTATGATGATTCGAAATTTTCGTATCCAGTATGTAGAAAATTAACAAAAGTAATGACATTTAATAATTTTGAAGTCCCTTTTCCTAAAACGGATCGTGAATTAACAAAGAAGATTCTAGATTTTGATGGTGAAATCTACCATTGCCATTCGCCTTTTTTTATGGGTCATTATGCTTTAAAACTAGCAAAGAAAAAGAATATTCCAGTGGTTGCAACATTTCATAGTCAATTTAAAGAAGACTTTTTAGCCACTACGAATAATAAAGTGCTCACCAATTGGATGATTAAATATATTGTAGATTTCTTTGAACAATGTGATGAAGTTTGGGCACCTTCTAGAAAAGCGGCCGAAATATTAAAATCGTATGGGTATGAAAAAGAAGTTTTTGTAATGGAAAATGGTACAGATTTCGTCTATCCTGAACATATTGATGAAATTAAAGAAAAAGCGCGACAAGATTTTAAAATTGATAAAGCGCATAAAAACTTATTATACGTTGGACAACTTCGGTTTGTTAAAAATCTTAAATTAGTGTTACATACCATGCTTCGATTGATTCGAAAAGATAATTCTTATCATCTTTATTTAGTCGGTGAAGGATTAAACGAAGAAGAAATGCGCACATATGTGAGAAAACATCATTTAGAAAACAATATTCATTTTGTTGGAAAAATTGCAGATATTAAGGTTTTAAGCAGTATTTACGCGATTTGTGATTTATTCTTCTTCCCATCAACTTATGATACATATTCCATTGCGGTAAGAGAAGCCTGCATTATGGAAACTCCAAGTTTATTAACCATTGGTTCAAGTGCTGCTGAAGCTTTTACTAACGACGTGAATGGCTTTTTAGCGAATGGTGATGTTTGTTCCATGGAAAAACGTATTTTAGAAATTTTTAGTGATGACGCTCATCGAATTGAAGTAGGAAAAGTAGCGGCAAAAACCATTCCAATTACGTTTGATACGATGGTAGATAGAACTTTAGAACGTTATCGTTACTTAATAGCAAAACGTAAAGAAAGCGAAGGAAAAAAGAAAAGAACTGTGCGAAAATCACCTCAAAGAAGAGTAAAAAAACAAAAACAAGAGAAAAAGAAAGAAGCGTAGTGCTTCTTTTTTTGATTATTCAATTAATCCAGAAAGCGAATTAAAAATTCTTCTAGAGG
>ERZ824600.3777-NODE-3777-length-14045-cov-3.748177_pt1 | contig 14045 bp, 17 predicted proteins | sample MGYA00519933_ERZ824600 | MGnify/ENA primary metagenome ERZ824600 (study PRJEB31778, sample SAMEA3449178) | human gut metagenome | biome: human gut; feature: human-associated habitat; material: faeces | place: United Kingdom | collected 2010/2012 ... | reverse complement strand
CATAATGAGCAACTGAATTAAAGCCTAAACCTTTGGTTATTTTTAATTCTTTTAGCATTTTTGCAAGTTCATCAGAAGTTTTTCCAGCAATATCAGATGCTTTTTTGCCGAAATATTTTAATTCTTCTTCTTGCAATTTTCGCATTTTTTCTTGTTTGGACAAGCCTTTTACGCTGTCTAAAAATGCATTTACTTCATCATTTGTTTTTCCATATTGTTTTAATTGTTCTGCATATTTTGTCGGTTTTAAGAATTCTTCAAAAACCTGTCTTGTGTCCGCTTCTAAAAAACCTGCAAGACCTGCAGCCGGAGTTTTTACTAATTTACATTCCGGAGTGGTTTTGTGATTTTTTAAAGCATAAAGCAGTCTGTTTTTCGGATTGCTTGAAGCTTTATCAATATAGCTGCTGATAGAATTGTATGTGTTTCCAAGCCATTGCCCGAATCTTGAGTTTGCAAATTTACTGTTTGTTACTTTGTCAGAGAGAGCATCAGCTTTACCTGTAAATTTACCCAGTATACTTTCGTCATATGTGCCGCCGCATTTTCTTCCAAACGAATCCATACCTTGAGCTATTGCATACCAGGTACCTGCTGCAACAGGAAGAGTATATGGGCTTTGAGCCATATCTGAACTGTTTTTTACACGGTTGCCAAGTTCGGTATCTCCAACGTTTTGTGGCATTCCCTGCATTGCTGTATTCCCTTGCATTGCAGGATTTTGCTGTGATTGCTGAAAATAAATTTGTTTATTATTTTGTATACTTGGTATATTTAAAGCGTTTATTGACTGATTAGACATACTACTTTCCTGTTTTCCCTACAAGTATATAAAAACATTTTATGTCAGAAAGTTGCTAAAAGATTGAATATTTCTCTAAAATGTAAAGTTATGTTACAAAATAAGCAAAGAGTGAAATCTGGAAAGTTATATATACTTTATATATACATAAGAGATAACTAAAGAAGAGAGGCAAAAGCAATGGCAGTTGCAAATTTAAAAAAGATTGATAATAAATTAAAAGATATTTATAAAGATCAAGTAACAACATCTGTTGCAGCAAGTCAGGAACCTTTTGTTGATAAATCAGAATTGTTATTCCAACAAATGAATTTTATAGCGGCATATAATAAGCAAATGCTGCATATAGCATAAAAAGTTTTATTTTATATTTTATTTCCAATTTAATTTTTCCCCTACAAATTTTTTCCCTGATTTCTAAATGAAATCAGGTTTTTTTTAGCATTTCGCAGAGGCAGAAGCGAAGCGGAAGTCGAACACGCATCGGCAAGGCAAGTCGCAATTTAATAACTAACCTTACTAGCTCTTTCCATTTCTCGTTTTTGATCTTTTTTAGCTATATCATCGCGTTTATCATGGAGTTTTTTACCTTTTGCCAGGCCTATTTCTATTTTTGCAAAGCCTTTTGCTATAAAAACTTCAAGAGGTATAATTGTATAACCGTCTTTTTTTATTTTAGACTGCATTTTAAGAATTTCTTTTTTTGTTAATAAAAGTTTTCTTGTTCTTTCTGCTTTGTGATTATATCTGTTGCCCTGCTCATACGGTGAAATATGACAGTTATACATAAATATTTCATTATCTTCAATTTTGCAAAAACTGTCTTTCAAATTTATTGCATTTTTTCTAATTGATTTTATTTCAGTTCCGGTTAACACAATTCCTGCAGTAAATTTGTCAAAAATTGTGTAATCGTGAAAAGCTTTTCTATTGGTTGATATAATTTTTTTGTCCATAAGCTGATTATAACACAAGAGTTTTATTTTGGGCTTTTTCTGTTTTTAGTGATATTTTTCTAGTTATATAAAAAACATTTGCATTTATGAGTTTCAGAAAAATCTATATATTCCGGATTTTCACTCTTGCATTTTTCCATTACATACGGGCAGCGTGTGTGAAATTTGCAGCCGGATGGTAAATTTTCAGGCGATGGAAGTTCCCCCTGGAGTTTTATTTGTTCTTTTGAATTGTTAGGGTTAAGTTCAGGGACAGAACTTAATAACGCTTTTGTGTACGGATGTTTTGGATAATTAAAAATTTCTTCGGTTTTTCCAATTTCAACAATTTCTCCCAGATACATTATAGCAATTCTGTCAGATAGATATTTTATTACGCTTAAATCGTGAGAAATAAATAAAAATGTTAAATTAAAATCATCTTTTAGTTGTTTTAAAAGATTTATAATTTGAGCCTGTATGCTGACATCCAGTGCACTGACCGGTTCATCCGCAATAATAAATTCGGGTTCCAGTATTAGTGAGCGTGCAATTGCAATTCTCTGTCTTTGACCGCCTGAAAATTCATGCGGATAAAGATTTAAGCAATTTTTATCTAAACCTACTTTTTGAATTTTATCTTCTATTATTTTATTTATTTCTTGTTTTTTTAAGCTTGTGTTTATTTCTAGTGGCTCTTTTAGAATTTGTCCTATTTTCATTTTGGGATTCAAGCTGGAATAAGGGTTTTGAAAGATTATTTGCATGTTTTGGTAAAAATTTTTCAAATCTTCTCTTTTTTTTAAGGTTATAATATTTTTTTCTTTAAATAAAATTTCACCGGATTTTGTATCTACAAGTTTCATAACAGCTTTTGCCAGTGTAGATTTTCCGCATCCTGATTCTCCTGCAATTGCAAGAATTTCACCTCTATGTACATCTAATGATACATTATTTACGGCATGCACGGTCTGTTGATTTCCTAAAAATTTTTTTTTTGTCTGGTAAACAACATTTAAATTTTTAATTTCTAAAATATTTGTATTCATAACACTAAATATAACCTGAGTATAAGTAAATAATAATGCCCGATTAGTTTATTTCTCGACGACCTTCTATTGCTTTTGCTATCGTAATTTCATCAGCGTATTCCAAATCCGCACCTACAGGCAGACCAAATGCTATGCGGGAAACTTTTATACCAAAAGGTTTAATAAGTTTTGTCAAATACAGACTGGTGGCTTCCCCCTCAACTGATGGACTGAGGGCAAGAATAACTTCTTTTACTTCATCGTTAGTCAACCTGTTTAATAGTTCTTTAATTCTTATGTCATCGGCTCCAATACCGTCCATAGGAGAAATTAAACCTTGCAGAACATGATAAAGCCCTTTGAATTCGTTAGTTTTTTCAATGGCAATTAAATCTTTTGTTTCTGCGACAACGCAGATAGTTGAACGGTCTCTTTGAGAAGAAGAACAGATTTCGCAAGGACTTGTAGCAGATAAATTGAAGCAAATTTCACACGTGTGAGTGTTTTGTTTTGCTTCAATTACTGCTTTTGCAAATTTTTCAACATCAACCATAGGCATTCTTAAAAGGTGAAATGCCATTCTTTGAGCAGATTTTGGTCCTACTGAGGGGAACTTTTGAAATTGCTCTATTAAGGTTGCTATTGATTTAGGATATATCATTATTTAAATAGTCCAGGAATTTTTAAACCGCCGGTTACTTGAGTCATTCTTGATTCCATTTCTTTTGAAGCTTTATCATTCGCTTGTTTAATAGCTGCAGAGATAACGTCTTCAAGCATTTCAATTGTTTCAGAATCAACAGATGACGGATTTTCAGGATTAATTGCTTCAGGTTTTATAGTGATAGATTTGAATCTTCCTTGACCGTCGCAAATAACTTTTACAGCGCCGCCTGCAGATTCACCTGTTACTTCAAGATTAGCAAGCTCTTCCTGCATGATAGTTGCTTTTTTTTGAACATTTTGAACTTGTTTCATGATATTCATTAAATCCATACCCATAATTTTTTCTCCTTAGTCTGTATATATCTTACTTTTCTTCTTGTAAGTTTTATTATACAATAAAAATATAAAAAAAAATAGATATTATTGTAAAAATATGCAGAAGAAAACTTATTTACAAGAATCGGTAAAAAATGGTCGTTTAATGCGGTGGAATATGATGCCGTTGAAAGTTTATATTGCACCGATGAAGTTTTATTCTAAAAGAGGGCAGGATTTAAAATATCGTCAGTATGTAAAACAGGCTCTTGATGAGTGGCACAGAGTTTCTAACGGGAAAGTTTCGTTTGTAGTTGTGGATACCTTATTGCAATCAAATATTAACATTGATTGGAAAAGAGTTGAGCGTCAGGCTTTAGGTCATTGTTATTTTCAGTATGATAATGCAAATCGTTTATATAGTGCGGAGGTTGCTATTGGTTTAACCGAAGGGCTTGTGCATGCTGATTATATGGATGAAGAAGAAGTTTATCATACTATTTTGCATGAAATCGGGCATGCAATCGGGCTTGGGCACAGTCCGTTTAAGAAAGATATCATGTATACCCCGCATCAAAAGGGTGTAATGCATATTGGAGATGGGGACAGGTTGTCTGTTAATTGGTTGTATACTTTTCCTCAAGGAAAATCCGTATCAGAAATAGCAGCGAAATACGGTGTTGCTGGGAATGATTTGGATGAAGTTGTTGCAAGAATTATATCAAAGCAGGCAAAGACAGATTTTGAAAAAGTAAAAGATAATATTCAACCTCAGCAAACACGTAATTTACTTGAAGAATCTGAGACTATTGCGAATTTACGAAAGTATCATATGACACTGCAAAATATCAAAATCTCCGGTGATTTGCAGGAACAAATCAGAAAACATTACAGGGATAGTTCAATGAATTCCAAAAATGATTTGTAAATATTTTCATATAAATTATAAAATTTTTGCCACTTAAACTTTTTTGTGTATAATTAGGTGTGTAAGTTAAATTATAAATTTTCTTATAGGGATATAGTTAAAGGATTAAGATATTATGACAGTTCAAGATTGGTTTGAAAAGCGTAAAGAGGCACAAATTCAACGCAGAGCTTTAGAGGCCAGAGTAGAAATTGAGGCAAATCCTGATTTATGGACAAAATGTGTTCATTGTGATACTCAATTATTGAAAAAAGATATTGAAGAAAATGGAATGGTTTGTCCTGTTTGTGATTACCATTTCAGGGTTAATGCAAGAACAAGAATTAAACAATTGTTTGATGAGGGTTCTTTCCAAGAATTATTTACAGAAATAAAACCAACTGATCCGCTGGATTTTGTTGATACTGAAAGTTATAAAGACAGACTGGCTGCTGCTCAGGCAAAAACCGGTTTAGATGATGCCTGTGTTGCAGGATTAGCTTCTATCAAGGGGCATAAATTAGCAGCTGCAGTTATGGATTTTGATTTTATGGGCGGTTCTATGGGTAGTGTTGTTGGTGAAAAAGTTACACGAACTATGGAAAAAGCTATAGAATTAAGACTTCCCGTTTTAGTTATCTCTTCTTCTGGCGGTGCCAGAATGCAGGAAAGCGCATTGAGTTTAATGCAAATGGCTAAAACATCATGTGCTTGTGCTAGATTGGATGAAGCCGGTCTATTGTATATTAATTTAATTACAGATCCTACATTTGGCGGTGTAACCGCAAGTTTTGGAACTTTAGGAGATATTATTGTTGCAGAACAAGGTGCAAGAGTGGGTTTTGCAGGCAGAAGAGTTATTGAACAAACTATAAGACAAAAACTTCCTGCAGATTTCCAAACTGCCGAATATCTGATGAAATATGGTCAGGTTGATGTTGTTTCTTCGCGTAAAGAGCTTAGAGATACATTAGCAAATCTCTTGGCTATGCATGAATAAGGAGTATGATTGATGGCAACAGCTTTAGATTTTGAAAAACCTATATTGGAAATTCAAGAAAAAATTGAGGAATTGAAAAAAATGAGTTTGGAGTCCGGCATGGATTTAAATAAAGATATTGAAATATTGGAACAAGAAGCAGAGGATTTCAAAAAGGAATTATTTGCAAATCTTGATCCTACACAAAAAATGCAGATTGCGCGTCATCCGGAACGTCCTAAGTTTCTGGATTATGTGAATTTGATGTGTACTGATTTTGTAGAACTGCACGGTGACAGAGTTGGTACAGATGACAGAGCTATAGTTGGCGGTCTGGCTAAACTTGACGGCAAACCGGTTATGATTATCGGGACAATGAAAGGCAAATCTACCAAAGAAAATCTTGAGTATAACTTTGGTATGCCGCAGCCTGAGGGGTATAGAAAAGCTTTAAGATTATTCAAACATGCTGATAAATTTAATATTCCTATAGTTACAATTATTGATACTCCGGGAGCTTATCCGGGGATAAGTGCAGAAGAACATGCTCAAGGGGCTGCTATTGCAATGAATTTGCGAGAAATGGCAAAACTAAGAGTTCCTGTAATTGCGATTATTTCAGGCGAGGGTTGTTCAGGCGGAGCTTTAGGTTTAGCTGTAGCAAACAAAGTTTATTTGCTTGAACATGCTTACTATACTGTAATTTCACCGGAGGGTTGTGCTTCTATTTTATGGCGTGATGCTTCTAAAAATCTCGAAGCTGCTACTGCTCTTAAGATTACAGCACCTCATCTTTTACAGCATGGAATTATTGATGGAGCCATAAAAGAACCTACCCGCGGTGCTCATACAAATTATGAAGAAATGGCTGCTGAGATGAAAAAGACTATTTTGGAAGCTTTGAACGAGCTTTCTGGCATGTCTGATGAAGAACTTAGAATTCAGCGTTATGATAAGTTTAGAAAAATGGGTGCTTTTTTAAGCTAATTTTGTAAAAAATATTATATAAGGGTGGGATTTCTATCTCACCTTTTTAGTTTAAGGAAATGTTATGGATAAAAATTATTTTGAATTGAGATTGCAGATTAACCCTGAGATGGAAGATTTAATAGCAGAAATATTTTTTGATAATTTTGACTGCGAGGGTGTTGTTCTGGCAGAAGAGACTTATAAAGATTTAGAGATGGTTTCAACTACAGAGGGTACTCTAAAAATTTTTCTAAGAGGTGACTGCGGTGAGATTTATGAAGATTTGAAATATGATATTGAAAATATTCTTGATTTGACTAGAGATGAGTTTTTGTCTCGAGGTTTGACAGATGCAGATTTAGGGTCTTGGGATTTTGAACTCGAAGAAAAACAAACTGAAGACTGGTCTCAAAAATGGAAAGAAAAATGGGACGTAACGCATGTTACGGATAAAATAGCCGTAGTTCCTGATTGGATTGATTATGAGCAAAAAAATAATGAAGTTACGATAAAACTTGAACCAGGGTGTGCATTTGGTACAGGTACTCATCAGACAACTCAATTGTGTATGAAAGCTTTAGAAAAATATATGAAACAAGGGGATAGAGTTGCCGATATAGGTATGGGGTCAGGAATTTTGTCAATTCTTGCTAAAAAACTCGGTGCTTCTTATGTTTATGGCTGTGATAATGATGAAACTGTAATTGAAGTTGCCAAAGAAAATGCAGCGAAGAATAATGTTGAAGCGGCATTTGAACTTGGTACAGCAGATAAAGTTAATGACAAATTCGATTTCGTTGTCGCAAATATTCTGCATTTTGTGCTTGCTGAGATTATGGGAGATTTGAAAAATATAATGAAATCTGGAGCGTTGATGTCATTAAGCGGAATCTTGGAAGAGAAAAAACAAATGGTTATTGATGCTTATGAAAAAGAAAGTCTTGAACTAGTTGAAGAAATCAAGCAGGATCAATGGACTTCATTTGTTGTAAGAAAGTGTGATTAAAAATGCTTTTACAACCATTGGTTAACTTATATCATAATCTTACTTCAGGGAACCCTGTTGTATATGTTATATTATTTGTTGTATTTATTTCTATTATCGTAGGATATAAATCTGCAATGGGTGATATCATTAGAGAAAGATATTGGAGGAATAAAAAATGACAAAAACCGCAATAATAATACCTGCACGATACGGGTCATCAAGATTAGAGGGCAAGCCGTTACTTGAAGTTTTGGGTAAACCTATTATTCAATGGGTGTATGAGAAAGCTCAGGCTGCAAAACTTGCCGATATGATTATTGTGGCAACTGATGATAAGAGAATTTATGACTGTGTAAAATTTTTTGGCGGAGATGTTGAAATGACTTCAACAGAGCATAAATGCGGTTCTGATAGAATTATGGAAGTTGTATCACGTCATCCTGAAATTTCTTATATTTGTAATCTTCAAGGAGATGAGCCTTTGATAAAACCTGAAAGTATAGATGATGTAATTCGAAATGTAAAAGACGATGAATCCGCGGATATTTCAACTCTAATCAGAGTTCTTAAAGATGAAGTAGAAATTAATAATCCAAATCTCGTCAAGTGTGTTGTTGATAATAATGGTTTTGCACTTTATTTTTCTCGTTCAAAGATTCCGTTTGAAAGAAATTCAAATATTGCAACTTTTTATGGACATTTGGGCATTTACGGGTATAAGCGCAAAGCCTTAGAATCGATGACAACCTTACCTCAAACGCCGTTAGAAAAGACCGAAAGTCTTGAACAGTTAAGAGCTTTAGAAAACGGAATGAAAATAAAAACTTCTGTTGTTGATTTTGTGCCTGTTGGAATTGATACAAAAGAAGATTTGGAGAAATTTAAACAGATTGTGGAAGCTAAACTTTAATTCTTTTCGAAGAAATATTGGGGCTGTACATTGAATAAAAATGCCAGTTTTAACAGCATTTTTAAACTTGGTTTTTCTTTTAAATTTTCCATTCTGCTCACGAATTCTCGTGAGCAGTTAATTTTTTCTGCAAAAGTTTCCTGTGACATTTTTGCATTTTTTCGTAGTTTCTTAATGTTATCTGCGATTATTTTGTGATACATTACTTCATATTTTTGCATATTTTAATTTTGATTGTTTATAATATTCTTACTATGAAGTAATACATCACAATGGGAGATTTTATGAGGAAAGGCTTTACTTTATCGGAAGTTTTAATTACGCTCGGTATTATCGGTATCGTTGCAGCATTAACTATTCCATCGCTAGTGAGTGCATATCAAAAACATGTTGTGGAAGAAAAACTTAAACAGGCTTATTCAATACTGGTTAATGCAAGTCGAATGGCACAAGTTGACCCTGATTTCAGTTATACCCCTCCGAAACAGTATACCGCAGAAGGTTTATATGAAAATGATAAATATGGAATTTTTAAGGCTTATTTTGTACCATATTTGCAGGGAGTTACTGAAATGAAAAGAGCTAAATATAGTTGGAATGGTAAAACTATGGCTGGTGAAGGCTCTTTAGCATCGTTCAGTAAAGGATGTTTTTGTTTGAATAATGGTATGTGTTTTATGATGGTTAACCATGGGACTAATTATTTTTACATATATGTTGATTTAAATGGACCATCAACTCCAAATGTAGTGGGGCGGGATATTTTTTATTTTGCGTTGCACTTTACAGATAATGGATTGAAAATTGATGGTAAGGTTTATCAGGTTTACAATTCAACTACAAATGATGAATTGCTGCGATGGTGTGGTAAAACAGCATCAGGTTGGCAGGGTGGTAAATCTTGTACTGAATTGATAATTAGAAATAGTTGGAAAATTCCAAAAGATTATCCGTGGTAATATTTTTTCCTAAGATCTTTCAAACTTATACTTGCAATTTTTTGTAAATTAGTGTAACATATTGTTATAAAAATATAAAAAAATAAACATAACGTAATATTTTTTTGTTTTTAAGCAATTGGTGTAAGATTTTGTAATGTAAGTAAGGAAAAGACTATGTCAGAAAATGTTGAAATGGCTAATGAAACAGAAGATCGTCAAAGAATTCTTTTAGCAGATGACGAATCCAGTATTAGACGTATTTTAGAAACCCGTTTAAAAATGGCAGGTTATGATGTGTATACAGCACAGGACGGTGAAGAAGCTGTTGCTGCTTTTAATAAATATAATCCTGATTTGGTAGTGTTAGATGTAATGATGCCTAAAATGGATGGTTACGGAGTAACAAGAGAAATTAGAAGATCTTCAGATGTTCCTATTATTATTCTGACAGCTTTAGGTGATGTATCAGAAAGAATTACCGGTTTAGAATTAGGTGCAGATGATTATGTTATTAAACCATTCAGCCCTAAAGAATTAGAGGCAAGAGTTAAAGCAGTTTTGAGAAGAACAAATAACAGAGAAATGGTTACTCCATCTGGTAAGGTTACTAAAAATGTAATTACAACAGGTAATATCAAAATTGATACTGCACGTCGTCAAGTTTATAGAAAGAATGAAAGAATCAGGCTTACCGGTATGGAATTCAGTTTGTTAGAATTGCTGGTTAATAATTCCGGTCAAGCTTTCTCTAGAAATGAAATTCTTCAACACGTTTGGGCATATCCGCCAGATCATAGAATTGACACTCGTGTAGTTGACGTTCATATCTCAAGATTACGTTCAAAATTAGAAACAGATCCTGCTAATCCTGAATTGATATTGACAGCACGTGGCATAGGTTATATGTTTCAGAGAATAAATTAGTTTAAAAAGGGCTTGTTTTGCAAGCCTTTTTTTAGGAGATGTGTTATGAATAAACTTATAGATATATTATTGAGTTCTAAAGGTGCGGTCCCATTTATTGCTTGTGCTGTTTTATTTGTTGTTATTACTTTTTTGAATCCAACCCATACAACTGTTGAATGTGTAAGTAAAGATCAATATTGTGTTATAACTTCAAAATTTTTAGGTTTTAATGAGACAGATAATACTCTTAAACCAGAGAGTATTTCAAAAACTACTGTTAGTGAATATTATAAGCGGGAATATTCTGTAAGACATGGAAAGAAAAAGAGACATAATTATCAACGTTATAAGCTATATGCAGTTGATAGTTCCGGAAATAGTAGTTTGCTAATGGAAAATATTAGTACTAAATATAAAGCTGAAGAATTAGGGGCTGATTTGTTGACTTGTATAAATGCTCAAAATTATCCTTGTAAAATATCTAAATAATGTAGATTTAGTTATTTTAGTCGGAAATTGTTGTATTCAACTTTAAAATATATACTTGATTTTAAACATTTTTTTGATAATATATGAATATAGATTTGATGGCGGGTGTCGCCAAGCGGTTAAGGCCTCGGATTGTGGTTCCGATATGCGTGGGTTCGAATCCCATCACCCGCCCCATTTATAGAAAGAGCTTCATTAAGAGGCTCTTTTTAGTTAAAGAGAGTTTTTTCAGTGGAAGAGTATATTCCATTACAATAAATGTTGTGTAAGTATGCTAAGCCTACAGTGTGAAAATAGTGTATAAATTTTTTAAAATTTTTCTTTAAAATCTTCATTTTCTAGTTTTAAGAGTTTTATTTTGTTATTTAATCCGCCTGCATATCCTGTGAGCTTTCCGTTTGAGCCGATAACTCTATGGCATGGGATAATTATAGAAATAGGGTTATGCCCTACTGCACCTCCGACTGCCTGTGCTGACATTGATTTTTTATTATATTTATTAGCAAGGATTTCTGCTATTTCTTTATATGTCATAGTTTTTCCATATGGAATTTTACAAAGAATATTCCATACATCTAGTTGAAAATGTGTTCCGGCAGGTGCCATTGGAATTTCTGAAATTTCAGGGGTTTCCTTATTGAAGTATCTGTTGAGCCATTCTTTAGTCTGAATAAGTACTTTTAGGTTATTGTTTTCATATACAGTATTGTCTTTTATTGATTCTTCAAAATATTTTTGTCCCTCAAGCCAGACTCCTGTAATATTATCAGTATCACTTGCGATAGTTAATTCTCCTAAAGGTGATTTATATGTTGTTTTGTAGTATATAATATTATTATTTTTCATTATATGCCATTTCGTTTGAGTATAAATGTTTATATAACTCTTCCGGTGAATAAAAACAATAATTTGCATTTTTTTTCATAAAACTGCTTATTTCAGGAACATTATGCGCCCAGCAGGCTGCTGCAAATTTTACATTACCTGATTTTGCCATTGCATACCCGGGTTTTAAATCATCTACTACAAGAATATCTGAGTTGGTTAAATCTTTGAAATTGTTTAAAATTTCATTGATTGCATATGGTGATGGTTTTACCAGCTCTAATGGCAGCTCTTTTCCAAAAATTAAGTCAGGCAGCGGGAGATTATTTGCTTTATAATCTCTTAAGATATTTGTTTGCAAAGAGTGCGAAGCTACGCATACATATCCACCGAGTTCTTTTTGCTTTAAAATTATTTTTTTCATCCATTCGTAAGCTTTTGGAACATGTTGAGCTACGTATTCTTTCCAGTGCTGATATTCCAATGCTGATTCTTCTTTATTTAAATTAATAACGTGCTGGCAAAAATTGACGAATCCCGGATGACAGTTCATCTCATAGAATTCGTTTAAACTCATTTGTAATTGAGGTCTCAATATTTTCATAATTTCTACAAATGCAGGATAATGTATCGTTGCCGTACTATTAACTACGGTGTCATCATGATCTAAAACCAAACATTTATATTTCAAACTTTCCATTTATTCTCCTTAAAAAAGGGGTGTATATAGTAATATCATATTATGAGTACTGTATCTAATCAATCCTTTTGCAGCTATATTGTAATAAGATTTACAAAGTGTCCTGTTCTCTGTTTTCTGGTAGAATAAACTAAGGGAGGGATAATGGAAGATAATTTTGTATCAACTGCAACAATGACTAACTGGCAGCGATTAAATGTCAGTGAATCCGAGGTTAAATTCAGATTATCCAAAAGAGCAAATAAAAGGTTTTCGACCAAAAAAATCATTCCTGTTGAATATTTTTTTAATAAGAAAAATGTCGTGTTTATTGAAACTATCTTGTCTTATGTAAATACTAACCGAATGGAAACTAAAGCTGTCATTTATAATATTGCTTTAAATATTTTGAATAGAATAAATATAATTGATATTGATAATCAACATAGTATATTTACTGCTAATACATTTTTATCTGAAATATTAAAATGTTTTTCTCAAAGTTTGGATGATTATTTGATATCAATGCCAGTGCCATTGGAAGAGTATGATTTTTTAGGTCTTTTATATCAATCACTATTAAATGAAGGAGTTAAAAACTGTAAAGGTTCTTATTATACTCCGACTTATCTGCTGCAAGATTTTATGCAAAATTTAAATGTTGATACGAAATTCTTAGATCCTTGCTGTGGAACAGGCAGTTTTTTATTAGCGGCTGCAGATAAAATTGATAATCCAAATTATATTTATGGTGTTGATTCTGATGAAATTGCGTGTTTTATTGCAAAAATAAATTTGATAATTAAATATCGGGATTTTGAATTTAAACCTAATATTTATAATACAGATTTTCTTTTGAATTGCGGGGATTTAGAAAATGCAAGGTTTGATGTTATTGCAACAAATCCTCCATGGGGAGCTAAAACAGATGGGGTATATAATGAATTTTATCCTGAAATTTTGTCCGGCGAGTCATATTCTTATTTTATAGTAAAATCTGAACGGCTTTTAAAACCGAATGGCTGTTGCTTTTTTTTACTGCCTGAATCCATATTAAATGTTTCAGTACATAAGGATGTAAGAAAGTTTATACTAAAGAAATTCCATATAACTTCAATTAAACATTCGGGCAGACTTTTCGCAGGTGTGTTAACTAATTCGGTGTTTCTTATATTGAATAAAGAAAAATTATCAGATTCTATAAAAATTGTTTCTAAAAATAAAACAATGTTTTTGTATCAAGATATTTATCAGAATTTTGATAACTACAATTTTGCTTTAATTAGTAATGATGATGCTGCTATAATCAATCGGTTATACTCTGTTAAATACACTACATTGAATAATAGTTTATGGGCTCTTGGTATAGTAACAGGAAATAACAAAAAACATATTTTAAGTTCCTGCGAAAGCGGTGCTGAAAAAATTTATACAGGTAAGAATATTTCAAAATATTTTCTAACACAGGCAGATAAATTTATTAAATATGATAGAGAAAATTTTCAACAGGCTGCAGCTGATAATTTATATAGAACAGAAGAAAAACTGGTTTATAAATTTATATCTAAAAAACTTGTATTTGCATATGACAACAGCTCGAGTTTGGTTTTAAATAGTGCAAATGTTTTGATTCCACAGGTAAAAACTCATTCAATAAAAACGGTTCTGGCATTTTTGAATTCAGAAATTTTTGAATATTTATA
>ERZ824600.3775-NODE-3775-length-14051-cov-12.118820_pt1 | contig 14051 bp, 10 predicted proteins | sample MGYA00519933_ERZ824600 | MGnify/ENA primary metagenome ERZ824600 (study PRJEB31778, sample SAMEA3449178) | human gut metagenome | biome: human gut; feature: human-associated habitat; material: faeces | place: United Kingdom | collected 2010/2012 ... | reverse complement strand
CGAAGGTGATCCACAGGAACACCACGGGGCCCCACAGAGCACCCTGCAGTGCACCAAAGATGGGTCCCAGACCTGCAATGTTCAGCAGCTGGACGAGGAACAGCTTCCACTGGGGCATCACAACGTAGTCAACGCCATCGTTGATGCGCACAGCAGGAGTTTCGCGGTCGTCCGGTCCGAACGTATTGTCAACGATCTTGCCATAGACAAAGTAGCCGATGATCAGGAGCGCCAGACAGAGTAAGAAACTAATCATACCAGAAACCTCCTTTTATCGTCCGTGCCCGGAGCCCCATTCTGCCCCGTCACGGCCATTCCTTAGCCCTATGTTAACACAATCTTCATAAATCTGGTAATATCCTTCCAGAATGGCCCTTATATCAAAAACTATATAAGTCAGCCGTTCCCGGGAATCCCGGCAAAACTTTTTTAACGTATCCTCGGCAAAACTTCTTTGCCGAAATCGTTTCAGCGGGTGTTTTTTCGCTTTTAGTGCACCCTGCCAAACTTTTTGGCATATTTTTGTGCATCTTGTCTGCATTCCTGTTCTTTTTGCCGCAATTCGTTGTTTCTCTGCACAAGCAAAAGCCGCCTGCCGGACGGCCCGGCAGGCGGCTTTTGCGGTTGTGAATGGGTATCGGGAAGGTTGAAGAGGGGGAAATGTCAATTATGCAGTCTTTTTCACTGTCTGCTTTTTGGTCGCATAGATGAACAGCGCCAGCATGGCGATCGCAAAGACGATGCCCACCGGGTAAGCAACTGCGGTGTTATAGACGATAGCTTCCTCAGCAGTCTTATGGTTCAGCAGGCCGCCCAGGCACTCGGGAGCCAGCACGAAGTAAGTAGCGGACACAGCGCTCATAAAGGTAGCGGGCACTGCGGTGATCCAGTAGTTCTTCTTCTCCTTGAACAGGTACATGGAAGCAGCCCACAGAACGATCATAGCCAGCGTCTGGTTGGTCCAGCTGAAGTAACGCCAGATCACGGTGTAATTGATGAAGCCCAGCGCGTTGCCGATGCCCAGGAAAGCGCCCACGCCCAGCACGGGGATGCAGAGCTTCAGGCGGTTGCCGTAGCTGTCCTGATCGATCTTGAACCAGTCGGCCAGGGTCAGGCGGGCGGAACGGAAGGCGGTATCGCCGGAGGTGATGGGGCAGACGACCACGCCGATCATGGCCAGTGCGATGCCCACGCCGCCCATGGTCTTGGAGCAGACATCATAGATGGCCTTGGACTGACCCATTGCCAGTGCCTGTGCCAGACCGGTGTTCAGGCCATCAGTGACCTCGTACAGAGAGCAGCCTGCAGCGGCCCAGATCAGGGCAATGACACCCTCGCAGACCATGGCACCGTAGAACACGAAGTGGCCCTGCTTCTCACTCTTCATGCAGCGGGCCATCAGAGGCGACTGGGTGGAGTGGAAGCCGGAGATCGCGCCGCAGGCAACCGTGATGAACATGAAGCTCCAGATGGGCGTGCCCGACGGGTGCATGCTGCCGAAGTGATCCCAGATCTCGGGGATGGTATAAGCCGGGTTGGTGAAGATGCCAAAGATGACACCGATGGCCATGATGATGAGGCAGATGCCGAACACGGGGTAGATCTTGCCGATGACCGCATCGATGGAGATAAAGGTCGCGATGAAGTAGTAGGTCAGAATGATGACCAGCCAGAACAGCAGCGAGGTCATCACGCCGGATGCGCCGCTCTGGCTGCACAGCTCAACGATCAGGCCGGCGGGGCCGACGGCGAACACGGTGCCCACCATGATCAGCAGCACAACAGAGAACACACGCATCACGTTCTGCATCACAGGGCCTAAGTATTTGCCGGTGATCTCCGCGATGGAAGCACCGTCATTGCGCTCACTCATCATGCCGGAGAAGTAGTCATGCACACCACCGGCAAAGATGGTGCCGAAGGTGATCCACAGGAACACCACGGGGCCCCACAAAGCGCCCTGCATGGCACCAAAGATGGGGCCAAGGCCCGCAATGTTCAGCAGCTGGACGAGGAACAGCTTCCACTGGGGCATCACGACATAGTCCACGCCGTCGTTGATGCGCACAGCAGGCGTTTCACGGTCGTCCGGGCCGAAGGTATTGTCCACGATCTTGCCATAGACGAAGTATCCGCCCACCAGGATCGCAAGACAGAGCAGGAAACTAATCATACCAGAAACCTCCTTTTTGCCCCTGCCAGCCGCGGCCCCATTCTGCCGCATACCCGGGGCTCTTTTCTGGCCTCATGGTAGCACACTTTTTTCCAGCGGAGAAATATCTTTCCGGCATGGGGCCATATAGTTTCCGATATAGCTGCAAAGAATTTTTGCCGCTTTTCCGTTTATTTTTTGACCATTTATCAGCAAAAATAAAACCGGGCACTTATTTTCGCCCGGTTTTGCATCCATTTATTGGTTTTTCTGTCAATTCCAAAAGGAGCAACCTTTGCCGTGCCTTAGCCGGAAAGCCCCTTTATTTCACGGTGGAAGCCGCTTCCTTGTGGAGCAGATCCACAAAGGCCTGCTCCTCGGGGCGCAGGCGGCCCTTGTCCGGGTAGACCAGTACATCCCGCATCTGCTGGCGCTGGGCCGGGCACTTCTTCAGCACCAGATGGTACTGCTCCAGTGCCCTGCGGGGCATGGGCGATGCCCACATGTAGGCCGTGGGCAGCCGCTGCAGGATCGAGAACTGGCTGCACCGCTCATACACATGGATGCGGCGCTCCGGGTTGACATGCCAGCGCACACCGTCGCCACCCTCCTCGCCGGGCAGCTGGAAATCATCGTGGAGGATCTCCATATACTTGTCCAGCTCAGACAGGTCGCGGATCGCCTTCCGGGCCAGCGGGCCGTCCCGGTTGGTCAGCAGACTGTATTCAAAATCCATAATGGGTTCCATTTTCAGGCCCCGCCGGGCGCAGTAATGGGTATAGTGCTCGTCATCCTCCACGGCGTACCGCAGCAGAGCCAGATGATACCCCTGCCGCAGGACATGATCCAGTGCCTCCATGGAGCCGCCCTCCCGGATGTGGATGTGGAGCCGCTCAATGGAGGCCGCCTGCTCCAGATAATCCACCGCCGCATAGGAGGCATAGGTGGCGTGGGGGATCATTACCCGCAGTTCGGCGCAGCGCTCCTGCTCCTCCTGCACGCTCCGGTCCAGCCGGTCCACCTCCCGCAGCACCCGCTCGGCCTGCTCGATGAAGTGCCGCCCCTGCTCCGTGGGGATCATGCCGGTGGATGACCGCTCAAAAATGCGGAGATGGTATTCTTCTTCCAGATTTTTCAGCGCCTTGCTCACGTTGGGCTGAGCGGCATACAGCCGCTTTGCCGCCGCACTCACAGATCCGCATTCCATGATGGCGACGAGATACCGCAGTTCTGTAATGTTCAACTTTTTCTCTCCTTTTGGCGTTTTTATCCCTTGCGCTTAGTTTATCAGGCGGCACACGGGGCTGTCAAGCGTTGACGGGGCCCCGCTGCCGTTTTATAATGTAAGAAACAATCTGCCCGAAAGAGGTCGAAGAGGATGGAAGAAAAAAAATACCGCGTTCTGCGCATTGAGGAGCAGCTTTATGGCTGCGAGGAACTGCCCGAGGGCCAGCCCGTGCTCTGTGATGTCCTGCTGGAGGCTGCCGACGGCACGCAGCGGGTTCTCCCCTACCCGGATGCCGAGCTGACCCGGCTGGACATCAACGAGGGCAGCACCGTCACCCTGCGGGATCACAGGCTGGCCAAAGCGGCGCACAAGGTCTATTTCACCCGCCACGGCGAGACCGTGTGGAACGTGGAAAACAAGATCTGCGGCATGACCGACAGCCCCCTGACCGAAAAAGGCCGTGCCCAGGCCCGGGAGCTGGGCGAAAAGCTCCGGACCAGCGGTCTCCGGATCGATGAGATCCTGTACTCTCCCCTGTCCCGCGCCGCCGACACCGCCCGGGCCATTGCGGAGGCCACCGGCATTCCTGCCCGGTGTGAGCCCCGGCTCCGGGAGCAGTGCTTTGGCCGCTACGAGGGCACGCCCCGGGACGGCGAGGAGTTCCGCATTTCCAAGACCCACTTTGCCGACCGCTACTCCGGCGGCGAGAGCATGATGCAGCTGGCCCAGCGCATCTACAACCTGCTGGACGAGCTCCGGGCCGACACCGACAAGACCTACCTGCTGGTGGCCCACAACGGCATTGCCCGGGTGGTGCAGTCCTATTTTTACGATATGACCAACGAGGAGTACGCGGCGGCAGGCATCAAAAACTGCGAATTCGTGGAGTTTACATTTAACAAGTAAGGAGGCTTTGATATGAAAACCCAAGCTAACGCAAAAATACCTGGTTTTACTTTGCTATATTGTTGCACGGTTATTCTTGGAGGCATTACCACAATATCAACTATTTTGTCGATGAGTGGAAACTATATTTTCTTTTATCTTTTCTTTCTCATTCCCCCTATCCTTCAATTTATTGCTTTTTTCTCTCGCAACAATCGTTTGCTCTTGGTTGGCTTTTATGGCGCAGTCTGCCTCCATATTATCGAGTATGTTTCTGGAGGGCTCCTTTATGGATTCGACCGCTTATTTTCAGCTTTCGGTTCAAATATCATTGGCTATTTTATTGCGGTTATTATTTGGTGGTGTTATTTTCATTTCAGCAAAAAAGTTGCGGCTTACTTTCACGTCGAACGAGTAACTTCTTGGAAGTCACCGTTTTCTTCTACGTCTTCTTCCGTCGAAGCCCCCATAATTTCCAATCCGACAGCTACCACCTCATCCCTCAACACGTATAGACCTACTTCTCTAGAAAGCCGTTCATCCCACTTCTTAAAAACGGCCACAAACACAGCTTCATCCAGCTCTCCTTCTCCTCGACCGCCTTGGGATAATCAATCTGCCACCGTCTCCGCCTCATTACGTTCTCCTTTTAAAATTAACAGCACAATAATCGTTTTTGTTCTAACTATTTTGCTGTTGATTTCTGGTATACTAAATTTCTATCAGTTTTTAATTACTCAAAATAATCGTTCTGAAATTTCAAAATCTCTTCAGGATATTTCTGCTCTTCAAGAAAAGGTTGATAGTCAGAAAAGAACAATTTCCAGCCAAGAAAACAAATACAAAGAACTTCAAGAAAAATATTCCGAATCGTCATATTCCCTTTTTATTCTAAAATACCATGCCTTTTATATTCTCGATGATGGAACAAAATACTATCATTTTTATGACTGCCCCTTAGTTAAAGCTTATAGCGGTGAGTTTTGGGTTCACAATTCCGAGTATTGCCAATATCTAGGCTATGCTCCCTGTCCATATTGTTCACCAGTCTGATTTTCATTTCGGAACAATCGTTTCAACACAACGTTTAATGTGAAAATGAATTTTTTATGCAGCTATTGACTTTTTTTCAAATTCGCATATACTGAAAGTGGACAATGGATTGGTTACGAGATTCATAATGTCACCAAAAGCGAACCCCTTCAGAGGTGGACACTCTGAAGGGGTTCTTTTGTGCTTGCTGACCCTTAGATCCAGTCGTCAAGCCACTTGCAGATGTAGCGGACAATTACACCTGCTGCGACGGCTACAACCAAATCGGTTACGAGATTATACATAATGTCACCTCCCATCTGTTGCCAGAATGGAAAGGGGCAGCGCAAACAGTATAACACATGTTTCGACAAAAACAAAGCGGCCTCCCGTATCTGTGCGGAAAGCCGCTTTGTTCTTCTCTATCCTTATTCTGCCTTGCGGTAATGGAACTGCTGGTCTCTGGTGATGAACAGGCCGATGCTGACCAGCAGAGCGGCCAGCTCGGCGGCAGTCACGGCCAGCCAGATGCCATCGATGCCCAGCAGGAGCGGCAGCAGCAAAACCGCCGCCACCTGGAACAGCAGGGTGCGCAGGAACGAGATGAGCGCACTGGTCACGCCATCGCCCAGGGCCGTGAAGAAGGAGGACGCATAGACATTGAACCCCATGATGAGGAAGCTCAGGCCATAGAGCCGGAAGGCCCGGGTGGTCAGAATGAGCAGGTTTTCATCATAGCCCACAAAGAAGCGGGCCACATGGGGGATGATGAACATGGAGCCGATGGTCATTACCACCGCAACCACGCCGATGAGCTTCAGGCTCTTGCGGTAGAGGTTGTTGACCTCTTTGCGGTTATTGGCACCATAGTGGTAGCTGACGATGGGCGCGCTGCCCACGGCGTAGCCCACAAATACTGCCACGAACAGGAAGGACGCGTACATGATCACACCATAGGCGGCCACACCATCCTCGCCCGCAAAACGGAGCAGCTGGTAGTTGTACAGGATGTTCACCAGCGACATGGAAAGATTGGTCATCAGCTCAGAGGAGCCGTTCACACAGGCTTTCAGCAGCACACCGCCCTCAAACTGCGTGCGGCAGAGGTGGAGCAGGCTGGTGTTTTTCCGGTTGAGGAAGTAGAACACCGGCAGCAGGCCGCCCACCACCTGGCTGAGCATGGTGGCAATGGCGGCACCCTCCACGCTCCAGTGCAGGATGCCCACCAGCAGCACGTCCAGCACCATGTTGGTGCAGCCCGCGCCCACCGTGAAATAAAAGCCCAGATGCGGCTTTTCGGCGGTGACAAAAAAACTCTGGAACATATTCTGCAGGATAAAGGTGGGCAGGCTGAGCATCAGCACCCGGCCATAGCGCAGGGCGTAGTCCAGCATCTCGCCTTCTGCACCCAGCATCAGGGCCACCGGCCGGAGCAGCAGCATCCCCAGCACGGACAGCACGATGCCGGCGATCAGCGCCGTTGACATAAACAGGCTGAAATAGCGGTCGGCACGGGCTTTATCGCCCTCACCCAGCGTGATGCCCACAATGGCGCTGCCGCCGGTGCCCAGCATAAAGCCCACTGTGCCCACCAGCATGGGCACGGGCATGATGAGATTGACTGCCGCAAAGGCCGTTTTGCCCACAAAGTTTGAGACACACAGGCCGTCCACAATGCCGTAAATGGAAGTAAACAGCATGGTGCCGATGCAGGGCAGCACAAAACGGATCAGCCGTGAATAATCAAAGTGATCCGAAAGTTGGATTTTCTGTTTTGACATAGATTCTCCTTTTTGCAGGGGTGGATCACATCATCCCGCCGGGCCGCCAGCCGGTGCAGTAGCGGGCGTAATCGCGGTCGGCCTGTTTGACGTAAAGGAGGAACTGTTCCCTGCCTTCCTTGTCCGTGACCTGACGGACTTTGGTGGGCAGGCTCTGGCGCTGGAGCAGCTCCAGTTCATCGTTGAGCTCTTCCTCGGTATCAAAGGCATCCAGCTTGGTCCAGTGGGTGGCAAAGAGCCAGATGTTTGCAAGGGTGTTATTCATATTCAGTCTCCTTTTCCGGGGCATCGGCAAGGGTGCCGGCCCGGTAGAACGGCGCAATGGCGTTGGCATCGCCGTGGCGCACGATGGAATAGGTAATATCACAGTAGGGCTGGATGGCCGTGCTCTTTTCCACGGTGGAGATGAGCAGCACCTGCAGCTGCAGGCGGCGGAACAGCTCCATCATGGGGCGGATGCGGTCACTGGTCATCTTGCTGAAGGCCTCGTCCAGCAGGACAAGGCGGATGCTGTTCTCGCTCTTCTGGTAGATCTGCAGCAGGCTGGCGCAGATGGCCACATAGAAGGGAGCCTGGTTCTCGCCGCCGGAGGAATCGCGGCTGACGCGGGAAAGATAGGCCTGCTGGCCCGAGACGGTGTTGGTCACCTTGATGTCATAGTCCAGATAGGTGCGGTAGTCCACATAATCCGAGAGGGTGGCACCGGAGGTGGTGCGGCCCTCCTGCCGGGCCCGGGTGTTCTCATCCACATCGGCCATGATCTTTTCCATCAGCGCGTCCACCTGCCGCTCGTAGACGGGGTCGGCGGTGGCGGCAAGGTTGTCCAGCGAGTCGCCATCGGTCATCTGCTGGTTGCCCTTGTCCACAATGACCTGATAGAAGGCGGCCAGCTGGGGGTCACGGCTGGGCTCCAGCTCAAAGCGGTAGACTTCCTCGCCGTAGGTCAGCTGCTCCATCACCTTGTTCAGCTCCCGGAACTGGCGGCGGGCGTTGAAGATATCATCCTTCATCCGGAAGAGGATATCCTTGCGGAAGCGATCCTTGCAGTCCCGCTGTGCCTGCTCCAGCCGGGCGGCGTAGCGTTCCAGATCAATGCGGACAAGGCTGTCGTGCTGGGCGCGGTACTGCTCCACTCCGGCCAGACCCAGCGGATAATCGCAGACGTAGTGCTCGTTGTAATCCCTCTGGGCGGGTTCCAGCGTGGAAGTGAGATAAGCTCGCAGGGCATCGTCCAGCCTGGTCTGTGCCTTTTCGGCAGTCTGCGCGGCGGCACGGGCCGTGCGCCCGCCCGTCATCAGGCCCTTTTTGCGTTCCTGTGCCAGAGGCTCCAGCAGCGGGTGCTGTGCAAAGAATGCCTCTGCCGCCTCCCGGCTCTGTGCGGCGGTCTCCACCGCCTTACCCTGCTCTGCCTCGCAGGATGCGATCTGCTTTTCGCAGACGCGGATATCGCCGCCCACCTGCTCCACGGCCTTGCGGGCAGTCTCCCATGCGGCTTCCCGGGCTTCTTCCTCGCGGTAGAGCTGCTGCAGCATGGGGTTCTCGCGGCAGTCCGCCAGCTTCTGCTCCTGCGCGGCGTAGTCGGCACGGGCGGCATCCAGCGCGGCCCGGCTGGCCCAGAGTTCGGCCAGCTGTTCCAGCGCATGGCCCCGCAGGACGTTCTGGTACTGGTCGTAGGCAGATTTCAGGGTCTTTTCGGTCTGGGCGGCTTCGCGGCAGCGGTCGGCCTGAGCGGCAAGCTGTGCTTCCAGCGCTTCGGCACGCTCCCTGCGGGCATCCAGGCCGATATAGCGCTGGGGCCTGCGCAGGCGTTCCAGCCGGAAGGGATGGTGGCGCAGCAGGTCCCGGGTGGCGCTGTCGGGGAAATGTTCCAGCGTATCGGGGGTGTCGCAGCAGACGATGCGGCGCAGGATGGTGTCCGCATACTGTGCGGCCAGCGGGTTCTCGCTGGTGACCTGGGCGGCAAGGCTGTCGGCGGGGGCCGTCTCCGCATGGCGGTCCGCCTTGCGGATGCCCGGGGTATCCAGCAGGCTGATGGGCCCCACCCGGTCGCCCAGCGCCACAAAGGCGCTCTTGGCGGCGGCGTAGTGGGCAGGCGGCACTAGGATATCGAACCGGCGGTCACCCAGGCAGGCCTCCACACAGTCCTGCCAGCTCTCGTCGGCCACGGTCAGCAGCTCACAGAAGATCTTTGCATCCGCTGTCATGCCGCGGCTTTTCAGCTCGGCATTCACGGCATCCCGCACTTTGGTGGCGGCATCGCCGTGGGGGTAGACCCACTTGCCGCCGGACACGGCGTTCAGCTCGGCCCGCAGGGCCTCCTGCTCTTTTGCCAGATCCGCCGAAGCCTGCCGGGCAGCAAAATACTGCTCCTCCAGCGGCTTTTCGATGCGGGCCAGTGCCTCAGTCAGGGCGGGGAGATGTTCCGCTGTCAGGCGCTGGGGCCAGAGCTCCTTCTCCACCGCAAAGCCGCTGCGGTTCAGCTGGGTCAGCAGGCCGGTGATGGTATCTGCAGTTGCTTCCAGACCGTTCCTTGTCCGGGCTGCTGCATCCAGCGCGCTCTTTTTCCGGGCCAGCTCCTCGGTCAGGGCATCCAGCGCCCGGCCCGCGCCGCTGTCACCGGCCGCTCCGTGGGCCGCCAGATAGGCCCGGCGGGCTTCGGCTTCGGCGTTCTTGGCGGCCTCGTATTTTGCGTTCAGGTCGGCCAGCTGGCGGCGGCCTGCGTCCAGATGGCTCTGCCAGGAAGCATCCTCACCGGCATCCGCTTCGGCGCGGGCCAGCAGGGCCGCGCCCCGGTTGACAAGGGCATCCGTTTCTTTGGCAGCGGCTTCCCGGCCATACGCCACGATCTGTTCCAGCGCGGCGGCACGGGTCTGGGCCTCGGCCAGAACGGCGTGGAGGTTTTCCAGCTCCACCCGGTCGCCCTGCAGCGCTTCCAGATCCAGCTCCGGCTGGGGCAGGATGTACTGGTACAGGAACTCCCGGAAGTTGGGGATCTCGTCCATGCTGGTGCCCATCTGGAACACTTCGTTGAACTTTTTGCCCAGCGGGCTGGAGGCGCGGCCAATGCCCAGGGCACGGCAGATGCGGTCCCGGGCCTCGCTGGGGCTGCGGGTGTAGGACAGGCGGCCCACGGCGGGCTTGAAGTTCTCCTTGGCGCTGGGGGCACCGGTGCGCGGATCAAGGAAGGGCAGCTTTTCCAGCGTGATGCCGTCCTCGGAGATGTACCAGGTCTGGTCGCCGGGGTGGAGCTCCTGCATGGGGCCCTCGGATTCCACCCGGACAGCGATGACAAAGTTTGTTCGCTTGACGGTATCCCAGAACTCGGCACCGATGTATGCCACCGTGCGGCCCGGGCGGCGGTAGGCATTCTCGCCGCGCTGCTTGGCGTGGACAGAGCCCTGCAGGGTGCGGCCGCTCTTTTTATTGCCCAGGGCATTGAAATTGCGGTTGGTGGTCAGGCAGTAGCGGATGGCATCCAGAATGGTGGTCTTGCCCACCGCGTTGACACCGATCATATAGGTCAGACGGGCACAATCGAAGGTGACATTTTCAAAGTTGTGCCAGTTGATGAGCTTCAGGCGCTTTAATTCGATCATTCTTCTTCCTCCCCGCTGGCATCTCCGTCAGGCCGCTCGTAGAGGGCCAGTTCCTCCCGGGTGCGGCTGCTCTCGGCGGCGGCATCGGCAAGGTCTGCGTCCGGCAGGGCCAGCAGCACGGTGGGGAACACCTCGATGCGGCTGTCCAGACCGGTCAGCCGCCCCACCGGGCGGGCCAGATTGTACCTGCGCAGGGTGCGCATCAGCTCCTCCAGCGTGCGCTGGTCCAGCCGCCGGGGCAGGTTCATCTTCTGCAGCTCTGTCTGCACCTCTTCCACCGTGACCAGCACCTGATCGGCGCTGGCGGCAAGGCTTTCCCGCTTTTGCAGGTAGAGCAGGCGGAGCACCAGCAGCAGGATGCTCTCGTATTTCAGCAGCCGGGCCTGGCTGCCCTCGTGCTCGTTGACCAGCGCCGCCGCCTGCAGCGGAGCCGGGTAAAGCGTTACCGCATAGCCCAGCGGCGCGAACACGGCCCGCACCTCGGGCAGATGATCCTGCACATAGAGGTATTTTGCCCGCTGATCCTCCACGCCGCCCAGCACAAAGCAGTGGTTGAGCAGATAGTTTGCGGTCTCTTCCAGCATTTTATTCGGTTCGGCCATGGTCAGCGTCCTCCCTGCGGGGTGTCAGAATAAACTCTTCAAACCGGAAGCCGCCCCGTTCGACCCAGTTTCCGGTAAGGGTGATATCGTAAGCCCGGCGCGGCGACTGCGAATAGGTGTGCAGGCCAATGATGCGGGCAAAATCGCGAGGGTATTCCTCCGCCAGCGTGGAGGCAGCCACCGCACTGCGGGCGGCAAGGGCCTGTTTTGCCAGCAGGCCCACGTTTTCCTCAGTCACGGCCATCCGGGCGTAGTCCAGCAGCAGCTGCTGTTCTTTGCGCAGCTGCTCCTCATCCCGGCGGCCTTCCTTGTTGTCGTACAGAGGAGCCAATTCACTGAAAATGGGCTGGACGGAAAAGTGAGCTACAAAGGAGCCTTCGCCCACGCGCGTCTCAATGAGGCCCAGCGTGCTGAGTTTTTGCAAGGCCATCCGCACGCTTAGGCGGTTGACGCCATAATATTCCGCAAGTTCTCCTTCGGACGGAAGCTTGTCCCCCTCTTTCCAGACCTGGTCCAGCAGGCTCTGTTTGATAGAGTCGCTGACCTGGTCCACCACGGACAGCCGCCGGATCTTTGGGCTGCGGAGTTTCTGTAATGCCATGATTATTCTCCATTTCCGCTTCGCGTTTTATGTCCCAAAGAATCCAAAACCATATTCCTCAGGCGAAATAATTCCCGAAACTAATTGCTGGATTTTGTAGATGCAACTTTTTCCAATCACAATCTAAGTATAAGTTTTTTGGGGATGGACGTCAAGCTAAGAATTTAGAGTGAAACTCGTGAAATGAAAAGTTTTTCATAAACGGAAAATGCTGCACAAGGCAACGCCCTGTGCAGCATTTTCTATTGGTTAGAAGTTATGATCCATGACGGACTTGGTGGGTCTGTATTTTATCTTTGCGTTGGGGCGTTGGAGACGGGTTTAGCCTCCAATGACGACCTTGCGGCAGGTTGCCAGGAACTCGTCGGTCATTTCCTGGCCGATACCGGGCAGATCGGGCACGGTGTAGTAACCGTTCTCGGGTTTGTAATAGTACTTGCCGGCCTGGATGAAGATGTTCTTCAGGTTTGCGTTGTGCTCCTCATGGATGGTGAAGTTGGGGATCGCGGCTTCGACCTGCAGAGCAGCGGCGGTAGCGATGGGGCCGCCGCAGACATGGATCTGAACGCCCATATCGTAGACCTGAGCCATATCACAGATCTTCTTGGTTTCGGTGATGCCGCCGGTGTTGCACAGATCGGGCTGGATCACGGAGAGGGTGCGGTCCTCGAAGAACTGCCGGAAGCCCCAACGAGTGTAGCTGCGCTCACCCGTTGCCAGAGGCAGGTCGCATTTCTGCTTGATGTGGCGGAAGTTGCTGGGGTTCTCGGGGCTGGTGGGTTCCTCAAAGTACATGATGTGCAGTGGCTCCAAAGCCTTGCCCAGCTCAGCGGCGGTGTTGGCGTCCAGCAGAGAGTGGATCTCAACGATGATGTCCATATCGGGGCCGCCGGCCTCACGGCAGGCTGCAATGCGCTCTACCGAGCGCTGCAGGTCGTGCTGGCGATAGCAGCCGCGAATCTGAGTGCCCTGGCTGCCCCAGATCTTTTCGAGCGGGGTGTCGGGATCGGTGGGAGCAAAGACGGGGTCTACCTTGATGGCATCGTAGCCGTCGCGGAGGGCGTTTTTGGTCACTTCGTAGTAATCTTTCGGGTCGAACAGCAGGCCGAGAGCCTCGCCCTTGTTATCTTTCTGGATCAGGTCGCTCCAGCCAAACTGCAGCTGAGAAGCGTATGCGCGGAGCTTATCGTTGGTCTTGCCGCCCAGCAGCTGCCACACAGGCTGGTTCAGGGCCTTGCCCTTGATGTCCCACAGGGCGATGTCGATGCCGCTCATGCCGGCATAGACCACGGTACCGCCGCCCATGCCCCAGAAAGTCTTGCGGAAGATGGTCTCCCAGATGTGTTCGATATTCATGGGGTCTTCGCCGATGATGACCTCGGCGAAGTCCTGCACCATACCCAGACCGGCACGCCAGCCCTTGCCGTAGGCGAGGCCGACTTCGCCGAAACCGCTGATGCCTTCATCGGTGTTGATGCGTACGATGACGGGGGACCAGTCGCCGCGGGATGCCCCGGCGTTGCCGCTGGGCACCTGCATGACGTCGACGCTGACAATCTTCATGATGTTCTCCTTTATACGTACCGTGACCAGAGGGCGCGTGTACGGTTCAAAATCGGTTCGAAAACTGTCCCTTTCCCGTTACTTCGCGGCCTTCTTGCGCATATTGTAGAGGGAGTAGGCCACAGACAGGATGGAGATGGCGATAAAGAACATGGCGATGGGGCTGTCCAGGAAGGCCGCGGGCGTACCATGGCCCAGCGTGATGCTGATGCGCAGCTGGCTTTCCGCCATGCGGCCCAGCATGAGGCCCAGCACCAGCGGCAGGAGCGGGAAGTTGAGCGCCGCCATGACCGTGCCCAGGATGCCCATGCCGAAGAAGACCCAGACGTCGAACATGCTGCTGTTGAGGGCGTAGCAGCCGATGACGCAGAGCATCACGATGATGGGGAAGAGGATCTCGCGCGGCAGGCTCAGGGCCTTCACCATAAGGCGGATGCCGTAGATGAGCATCAGCAGCATGAGGATGACGCTGATGAAGAAGGCCAGGTAGATGAGCATGATCAGCTCGGGATTGTCGCGCATCAGCAGGGGACCAGGCTGCAGGCCCTGCAGCATGAAGGCGCCGAGCATCATCATGGTGGTGGCGTCGCCGGGGATGCCCAGCGTCAGCA
>ERZ824600.3774-NODE-3774-length-14053-cov-11.759180_pt1 | contig 14053 bp, 20 predicted proteins | sample MGYA00519933_ERZ824600 | MGnify/ENA primary metagenome ERZ824600 (study PRJEB31778, sample SAMEA3449178) | human gut metagenome | biome: human gut; feature: human-associated habitat; material: faeces | place: United Kingdom | collected 2010/2012 ... | reverse complement strand
ACCTCACAGTAGAGATTCGCAGTAACATTCATTTTCGTTTACCAGACCAACGAACATATCGTCTGTCCAGAAATCAGCATCAGGAGCTTCCGCGATATGATATCCACCATTTTTATACGATTTAATCGTCACAATAGCTCCTGCAAAAGAGAGGTGTCGTTTGGTGCACGAGGCCCAGCCACCAGCATGCGGTCCAGATCGCATCTTGTAACTATCACTATACGTGAGAGCTTCGTGCAGATCATTTTTTACAAGAACCTTGTCGCCGATTTTATACCTATATTCTGTAGGATAAGTTGCCATCAAATCACCACTTTCAGAACTCGCTCAGTTGCCCCCTGCACCTTAACGATGAAACTGTTATGCTGCGTCTCAGAGAAGCCAACACCGGACAACTGGTCATCCACGGACTGAACTGCCATCTGAGAACCCAGCGCCTCAAACACACGCTTATGCTGCAGCAAGTCTGCCTTCAGGAATTCATTGTAGAAACCATTGGGCTTTTCCGGATTGACGCAATCCTTGAGCATGAAGAAGTAGTGACGGTTGCCATTGCCGGTCTGTTCGTCCCAGTAGTTCGGAGAGTACATCGCCACAGACACAGGTACAAACTGATTGGAATTCACACCCCAGATCTCGCGGGTACTGGTAGAACTGGGCAGCAGCTCCTTGATGGAGAACTGACCGTCCTTCAGTGTGACTTTTGCCACGGCGACATTCTGACCACCATGCAGCGGCTTATCGTAGTTAAACGAGTAGATGTTGCCATCAAACTCGATCTCAGCACGGAAACCAGTTTTACCGCCACGACTAGTGAAGCAGTTCACATAGAAACTGTACTCGCCTTCCTTCATTTTCTTAATGTCAGGCCAGGTAATGTTCTCAACAGCAGCCTTATCCCGCGAAGGATGAGTGATATCCACATCCAGGCGGCCATCAGTACGAGGGTGCCACTTGTTTCTGAAATAGATGTGATTCTTATCGGGTTCAATACAATGAGCGTCCTCATCGTTTTCATCCCATTCACCAGGCATATCGTTCCACTGAATCGAGAAACGCAGCACGCCATCCACCTTACCGCCAGCAGCCTTAACGTTTTCGCGGATATCGCTGTCTGCCATATTGCCGGTATACGCCCAGCTGAAACCATTGGACCACTTGAACATGCTTGGCGCGCTCTTATCCTGCGGCGCAATCAGAGATACCATGTTCTTCGAGAAGCGATTTTCCATGAACAGTTCCAGACCTGCCGCAGTAGGCAGAACTTCTTTGACGAACTTTTCGATGCCGATTTCTTCCGCGCGGCTGAACTTCTTAGGGTCGGCACCCAGAGACTTTACCATTGCCTCAAACGGATTCACAGCGCCCATCACCCGAGGAGCAGCATCACGGTTGCAGAACAAGATGTTGTTTGCAGTAACATCGTCCAGAGTAGCAAACCGGCGACCCAGACTGTTCATATAGCCCAGCTCAGTGACGGTTTTCTGTGCGTCTTCCAGCATCTTCTTGGTGAAAATCGCCTTAGGACGCTTATAGTTTGCGGGAGCAACCACCTTTTCAAAAGCAGTCACAGCAGCATCCACGTCCATACCCTCGCTCAGGTTCACCAGCAGAGTACCGATTGCCGTATTGCGGATACGAAGCCGGTTCATCGACATACCGCCGGGAGCCATCCAAACATAAGCGGACTTCTTTTCATCAGGCAGACGATCATACACTCGCTTATCGATTTTGAAGCCACGAACCAGAGATTCAAACTCCTTACCGCGATACAGGCTGTTCTGCGCAATCAGCTCAAGCACGGTATCCACGGCATCCATGGTCAGCTCCTCCAGAGAACGCTTGAACACATTAGCAGAATCACGCCACTGAGCCATCTTGGTAGGTACGTCATCGGGACGCACAATGAACCGCTGAGGAATCTCGACAGCGAAATGATCCCAGGTATGAACCGCCTTATGATCAGCGTCATACTCATAGTTCATCTCAGTGCCAAACTTGCCATCAGAGATCATATTGCGGCTGATGTAATACGGGTTCACAACAGCGCAGGTTTTCACATAGGCAGCCAGCGCATCCACAACCGGCTGATAAACGTCAGACTTGGTGTCGAAATCCCAGACGGTGATCATCTGACCATCCATGAAAGAAACCAGCTTACCGATGTTCTTCACGAAGCGACGGCAGCAGGAGCAATCATACTCACGGCGCTTACGGAAAATAGGATTCGTGCCAGCCGGGAAGCTGTCCAGATAGAGGTCATATAGCTTATCCTCATCTGCATTGGTAATAAACAGAGGTGCGTCATCCTTCACCATCTCATTGAAATGCTTCTGAATCAGAGCGCGAAATTCTTTGAAGTTTGCCATTGTTTTCATTCTCCTTTTTGATTACAGTAAACTGTTACAAATACATTCGGTCTGGTCTTCAAACATAGACTCAGTCCACCAATAAGGGATTCCCTGTAGTCTATAAAAATCATCATCATCGGCGTAATCCTCGACTTCATAGGTCTTTCCGCTATAGTTGACCATATCGTCGTTACAGAAAAGGTCTCGTTTGCCTGCTGACGGCCCATACCAGACAGGGTAATCGCGGTCTGCGGTCAAATCTGAACGAATCGTTACCAGATCACCCGGCTTGTACAATAAAGGTTTCATCACATTCACCTCACAATAAAGATTCGCAGCAGCATTCGCTACTATCTTCTTCAACAAACATATCGTCAGTCCACAGGACGGTACCTCTACATTCTTTGATGACGTATCTGCTAAGGGTATATCCTTCTATCGTAACGATTTTGCCCAAAAGACTATTTCTTATATCAATCGTTCTTTCGCTGATTGTAACAGTGTTTTCCGCCAGCCTATCTGTAAGGGGACCAGATAACATATGATATCTGTCGTCCTTATAAAAAGCATTTGCTTATACTTGAACCTGATCGCCCGGCTTGTATTTAAAATCCATTCAATCACCTCACAATAAAGAGTCACAAATACATTCGTTTACAGACACCGGCTCAAACATTTCATCAGACCAGTACAGATGATCAGGATCATTATCGATTTTGTAACAACCCCGCTCATAAGAAATGATTTTGTGGACTGACCCTTTATATTTTTCGATTTCATATACAGTACCCGGTTCATGTCCAGCTCTGGGACCGGAGCGCATATAATATTTCTTGCTATGATTGATATCGTCACGAACTTTTACAAGGTCGCCAATTTCATACAGGTATTTCCCTTCCATGATTCACCTCACAGCAGCGGCGTGCAGATACATTCGTTGGGTGCTGCAAACATCTCGTCCGTCCATCGATCACGGCCATAATCTTCTTCGATGTAATAGCAGCCATTGCGCTTGCCGGCAATATGAACCACAGTGCCGAGCCGCTGTGGCTGAGAATAACTAAGGGCTGCGCTGACATCATTTGCACGATAACCGGAACGCATATAATACTGAACGCCGCGCTCCAAATCAGGCCGAACAACTACTTCCTCTCCGTTTTTGTACCGATAATATCTTGACATTGCTCTACTTCCTCCATTCCATTACAGCAATGAATCGCAAACGCACTCGTCCACGACAAACGGCTCAAACATCTCGTCACTCCAGATGCAGCCATCGATTCCTTGTGCTTTGTAAACACCAGAAGCTGATTTGATCTTTTCAATGACGATCTCTTGTCCTGCGTATTTTTTCATCCAGTCAAGAATTACCCAAGGTTTGCCTTTGTTTTCGCCAGACAGCATTTTATAACCTTCACCTTCCGAGAGATCAGGACGAACGCGAACTCTGTCGCCCGGGTGATACATATAATCAATCATTCTGTTCCTCCATCATCGAACCAGTCCGACACACGATCAGACATTTCGTCCATCTTATCCTGGTCTGCCTTGACATAATGCATTGTGACACGCTGGCTGCTATGCTTAAACTTTTCTTGAAGCATCTCGATCGTTTGCCCAGATGTACCAGCCTTTTTCGCTGTCTGAAGTGCAGCCATTGCATAGGTTTTGCGCATGGTATGAGTGGACAGATCGATATCCAGCTCACACGCCTTCCCTGCTTCTTTCAAGATCCGATAAAATCCGCGCACTGTCAGAGGACCACCCTTGCGACTGCGAAACAGATAATCAGATTGACTGATCTCGAAATTCTGTTCATCGAAATAATCTTCCAAAATGTCGGCTGCCATCTTGGGGATCTTGCACACATTGCGCTTACGGGTCTTTTCTTCAATCAGTTCGACATGCTCTTTCACACTGCCATCCTGTTCGTAAACATCAGCCGTTTTTAGACTGAGAAGATCGCCACAACGAATACCCAGACTGCACCCGAACACGAAAATCGCCTTGTTGCGCAGACGAAACTTAGGGTCGCCGTTGGAAGCGAGATAATTCGCCAGTTTCTGGAAATCCTCTTTGGAACGAATCGGATCAGCAGGCGAAGGTTTGATGCGGCCATCCTTTGTATAAAGGCTGTTGGTTGGCTTTGTCTTGCGCTTTTTCTTGCGAGCGGCAGCCACGATGTCCTGAATCATTTCCTTCAGTTCTGCCTCACTCATGGTAATGTGAGCTTCAGAACCAGGCTGCTGTGGAAACTGAACCACACGATCTTTACGCTTACGTGCCGGTTCTGCCATTGATCTTCATCCTTTCTATGTAAATCAATATCTATGTTGATGTTTTTCTCTATAACGCAGGTTATGAGTGTATAGCTCGTTATCGAAATCGTTGATCATGCGGCACTTTTCTTTGTATTGGTGCTGCTGTGTCAGCTCAGTTTCGACGTACTGCTGGCGCTCCTGACAGTGATCGTGACACCCGGGATAACGCTTGGGAGCCACACAATAATGGCAGGGATTCTGCATTTTCAAATCATTCCAATCATAGTAAACTTTCGCAAACACAAGCGGTATCGTATTCGTACCGTGCTTGGAACATCTGATCCGTCCAGGCATATGATTTATTGTCTTCTTCAATGAAATATTGACCATCAAGATGTCCTGAGATATGAACGGTCTTGCCTTCGAACTCCTTCATTCCGTCAGCAATATTGTTGTATGTGTATGTATTTGGGCCAGACTCCATAAAGTAGCTGCATTCCATTTTGAGATCTCTCTTTACGACCACTGCGTCGCCCTTATTGTATCTGTATTTCATTGTTTACCTCACAGAAGAGATTCACAGCAGCACTCATTGATAGAAATAAACATCTCGTCGGTCCAGCCATAATCAGACTCTTCCAGAGTGTATCCAGCTCCTCCGTGGCGAGGACCCTGAATCGTAAAAACCTTTCCAGCCTGATCTACCATTTGATCAACCACATTGTAGGTACAGTCTCCATTGTGGCGGCCTGACCTCATACAATAAATTTCACGGCAGTTCAGATCCGGACGAATCATTACTTTATCGCCTGGCTTATACATCAATTCCATATTTCTACCTCATTTTCTTTTTTTATCAAAATCACTTTCTAAATCCGATGCTCTGGAAACGGGAGGACGCACGATCGGAGACTTCGTCACGCGACCTGGCGCGTGACCTCGTCTCGGATCGAAGGACGAGTGTTTCCAGACAAGGATTGGCAGAGGCCAGCTGCACGATCAAGGTCCGTGTTGTGCAGCGGCCGGTTGTTGGAGTATTCTTCTTAACATCCGCCTTGGGCGTGATGCTCGCTCTTTTGGAACGATATACAAAGTGACTTTTTTTGTTTACTGATTACTGATCGGGCTCATCGAATTCGATTTGTTCGCCCATGGATGCCGCCGTTTCACAGACTTCATCAAACAGGACATCTCTGCCGGCTTCCAACATTGCCTGGTGAATGCTCGGCTCTGCGGCGGCCACAATGGTATCGCAGAAATTGGTATCGTCTGTGTTGATCGATTTCAGATTCAAACTTTCCACGATCTCTTTGACATCCTCAGGACCCCAAAACACCAGGGCTCGCCGATCCTCTTCGTAGACCACCTCTGTTTCGATGCCCGTGGAATAGTAGATCATATCCGCGACCTTTTCGAGTTCTTTCGACGGAACCTTTCCATCCCGACACATAATTTCAATCATAGATCATCACTCCTTGTGTGTATCTCCATTTTTTTATGCAACAACGCCCTCTTTGGGACGAAGATCCTCTTTAAGCATCGCCACAATATCGGTGCCGAACTTTGCATTGTAACGACGGATCAGTTCGTCGATCACCTCGGGCTCGACCATGTGATAATAGTTGAGCTTGCCATTGAACTTTTGCAGATCTTCCAGCTCCCAGGTTCTGCCATGCTGTTTTGCATCGATATAATTCGTCATAGCCGAACGGAACATCTTAAGATTGCGCCAGCCAACCGTGATTTGATTGTCCTTGTTCCACATCAGGCCGAGGCACCAGTTCTTGCTGGAGTGCCGGTTGCCGTAATGCGTTTTCGTTTCGTTCAGAGTAAACGGCGCATGGAAGAAGTTCAACGCATCAATGATGATCTGCTGAATTTCCATCGGGTCAAAGTGATGATAACAGCTAATGAGGATATCATCTGCATATCGTGTGAAAGTAAACTCACGATCGATGCCGTCCTTTGCTTTGTAGCCATAGCACAGCTTGCGAGTGATACAGTGGTCAAACGGAATCATCATCACATTGGTAAGCCACGGACTGATGGGAGCTCCTTGCGGCAGGCTGTTGCGAAGGAAGCACAGGTTGACCGCCTTTGCCAGTTCATCTCGGCCACGTGCATCCCGCATGATCAGAGCGAATGGATAGATCACACTCATCATGCCAAGCAGAAAATCCGGTGTCGTGCTAGGGAAGAAACCATGGAAGTCGAACTTGACTGCCCAATGATTCTGATAGTTGACGACCTTTTTCATGCCGGTCGCCTCATCAACGACGGTTTTATTGTGACCTGCCTGATGTTTGCGAACTGCATCGATAAAGCTGCGATTGGGAATATATGCGAAAGCATTCGTGTGATAATCTGCGATCATAAAGCTCTTCAGCAGTTCCCGCAGCTCAATCAGTGCATCATAAAGAGTTTTATCGGGCGCATCAATGGGTCGCCAGCCGCCAGATTTCTTTGGAATCTCAAAGTGAGAATAGTGACTCGGGATATCGCTGGATTCAAGCGCCGCATACTTCACGTTGTAGGCCGCCAGCTTCTCGATCATCTCAGGAACATTGGTGATAGCGCGAAGTTTGGCGGTTAAATCATTGCGGCACACGGTCATTGTAGATGTGTTGCTGCCGCCATAGTGCAGTGCTTCTACATTCTGGACACCGGCGAGGATCTCATCAAAAGTGATCTGCCGGGTCTTAGGAGGATTCAGATATGTAATGTACATTGTTTCTCCTTTATGATTTCATCGTGATCTAAATGGGTTTCTTGAGGCTAAAATGCGTGCTGCAGGAGGTCCCGATCATGATTGGATGCTGGAATTGGCTATATAACCATCTTCGGGTGCTCCGATAAGTGCTATCTCGACCACCTTCGAACGGATTGGAATCAGCTTACGAGCTCCTCGACGATGTCCTGCGTCGCCTCCTGGGTAGGTACCTCGGCTTGACAATTCGATACACTTGGCTTGGCCTAAGTGCGCTGTTTATAAAAACAACTATTCATCACGATTATTTATTTACGATTTATCAGAACGCCATGACGCTCTCTTCACCCAGAATGAACGGAGTTGCAACGATCTGCTTTTTCAGCTGGTTACCTCTCACGAAATTGATAAAGTTCGTAACCGCCAGACAGCAGATGAAACGAACGGTCGGTGCGACACCCTGAACGATGCCACATGCAGACACCGGCGTACTTACCTTTGCTTCCTCGTGAGTGAAATTCATGGAGTTCTTCAGATTGTCGATCTGCTTGCGATCCTTCCAATCGGCCGACCAGCACTGTGCATCATACAGGCCAGTGCGGATATCGAACACACCGAGCAGCTCAGGATTGTACTTGTTCTTCTCCAGGAACTGCTTGCGGATCTCGATGCTGTCCACGGCCAGGAACACATAACCCTTGACGGTTTCGCCCTGCCAGCCATTGGGCATCAGAACCAGATCCTCTTTGATATCAGGATTCACATTGCACAGAATGTTCCCCACAGCTTCTACCTTGGGATGGGCGATATCCTGCTGGAAGAACATCTGGTTGACGATATTCTTGGGTTCGACAAAGTCCATATCCCACAGAGTGAACTTGGTCAGACCGTATCGTGCCAGCAGTTCAGCCACAGTAGAGCCGACCGAACCACAGCCGATGATATGAATGCGACCCTTAACAGACGCAGGGTCAAACACCATTTCGATTTTGCTCAGATCCATTGTTGTTTCCTTTCTTAGTCCTGAAATGCGTCAGCGTAGGGATAGCAGCTCGAATTCCAATTGTTCATCAGGTCGTTCGGATTCTCCTGATAATACTTCATCAGATTGGATTCGCTTCCCTTGCTCTTGGCTGGATCGATCTTAGGGGCGGCTCCACCCGTGACAGTTTTCAGCGCCGGGTTCGTCGTGGCTGCCGGTTTCGTTTCTGCTTTTGTTTTCGTGGACGCGGCTGCGGTGCTTGTGTTACCAACGAACGCGCCTCCCTGATAAGCTGCTGTACCCGCGCTGTAGCTGCCGGAGTAAGCTGCACCATTGTAGTTGCCGCTGTAGCCACTGTTGTAGCCACTGTATGTAGTTGTGACCGGCTTTTGGACAAGCGCTTCCGCCTGTTCGAGAAACCCTTTCGTATCGGCCTCTCCAATCGTCACCTTTACATCATCGCCGCTGTAGATGGCATTGTCCGCCATATCCACAACACGGACGTTATACTCCCGCCGCTTGTTCCAGATCATAAAGATGTAGTAGTCCTCAGAGCTCAGGGTCTCAATGAGATCCCACTGATTCTGCATATCCACGCCGCTGGGAGAAGTGCCCATGTTCACATGACTGTGGCCCTGGAACCGCAGCGTATTAAAGGATTCATCGTCCAGCTCATACAGCCAGGTCGTATACTTTTCCTGGTCCGTATTCACTGTTGCGCCCGTGACCTGCTGCGGATAGACCAGGATCTTGGTGATCTGGAAATGAGTCTTATCAATGCGATTCACCAGACCGTGCCAGGCGACCTCGGTACTGAAGTGATCGATCAGAGCACACATCTCGTGATAAGCTTCCAGAGTGAAATTCACCTCGACTGCGTCCTTAGCAGGCTTGGAAAAATTCTTGTTAAAGGAGAACTTATCCATCTGCAGATTACCCAACGCAGAAGCCTGTGCATAGAACTCCTGCAAAATCCCCTGGATCAGTTCGTCATTCATCTTAACCGGCTGCATACTTCAAACCTCCTTATGCCGTTTCATTGCTTTCGTTTTCCAGAATCTCAATCACCTCTCCGACGGTGTAGAGATTGCCATCCTTATCTTCCAGACACTTCCTGTTTCTATAATCACCGAACAGACGCTCCATCATCCATTCGACAACCGTAGAATCCGTCCAGTTGATATAAGAAGAAGAGGTCACCAGAGTGGACAGAATGCCGATGTAATCACGACGAAGAGCCAGATCCTGAAGCATACCGCGATAGCCGCCGTAACAGGTAAACCGGTCGATATGCGGCTGAGGAAAACGATCCTTCATCAGGTCTTCTCGATGATTCATGTTACTGCTTCTGATGGCTTCGACGCGGCAGTCATCATAGACGATCCACTCGCAGTAGACACGCAGATTGAACCGGTGCTCTTTCCAGATAGCCAGGAACAACTTCTTGGTGAGATCCATATCATACGGGCTCTCCTCGTAGATGTAGCTGGACATCTTATCCTGCTTTTCGACATACTGCTTAAAGATATCTTCGTTGTAGTCATTCAGATAGCAGTTCACGCCGACCCACAGCTGATTGCCGGACTTATCCAGAGCGATAAGAGATTTGTTCGCCTTGAAGAAATCGACCAGCTCCTTCTCATCGTCTCCAGAGTTGCAGGCTCGATTCCGGAGAACCAGAAGTTTCATCTGCTCTTCGTCCACTTGCTTCATGGCATCGCGGGCGCTGCTCATGTAATCATTGACGTTGTTCTCTGCCCGGCGGACACGTTCTTCCTGATCGTGGATCGAGCGGGTGAAGTTCTGACTGCAGAATCCCTTGAGCATGCCTTCGACTTTCTTGCCGTAGAAGTCATAAGTCGCATAGATCTTGTCGATTGCTGCATTGAACTTGTCATACTTCTGCTCGGCCAGCATCTTCAGCAGATCGAGTTCATCCCTGGTTGCCGGGTGATCCTTGAATGCCCACGGAAGCAGACGGGGCAGACAGCTCATCATCATCTGCATAACCTGGATTCTCTTGGGCGAAGGAGCGAACACCATGGTCGCCTGCTTGGTTTCGTTCTGATAGACCAGAGCGTCACCGCTGCGATCGACATACAGAGAGACATCCTCAAGACGAACCCAGCCCGCCTTCTTGTAGTCCTCGTCGAACGTTTTCACCTGCTTGATGTAATCGGCTGCTTTCTTGTTGGGGATGAAATGGAAATACAGACCGAGCTTGATCTTTGTGAACGGACCACGCTCACCAGCGTAATAGGCTGCTGTCAGCTTCTCATCGTCCGGGAGCCGGATCTCGTTCTCGACCACCAGAGACTGCATGATACCCTTGTTCTCGGGGTCAGCGGTAAAAGTCGCCAGCCGCTCCTCGTTCATCACTGCCCGGAGAACGGTCAGGACGGTGTTATCTTCGGTTTCGAATTTGTTCCTGCTCTTGATGTCAGAGAAAAATTCGTTGCATTCGTTCGAGCCGAGCTTCGTCAGCAAACCAGTGAATGCCATAGTTACTTCCTCCTTAAATTCATATCTTGCATTTAAAAAGCCCAGATACTGGACACATATAAGGCAGACTTTAACCGGCCTGCCAGCGGCTGCAATGCTACTTATCTGTTGTAACCAGAACAGATTTATATTCGGACTTTATTCGAGATTCGCTCGAACAGATTCAGGATCAAGCTCCGTTAATCCCTTAACGGGCGTTGTCCATCTTCTGAACACAGACCAGATAAGCCTTCTCGGTAACGTGCATAGCGGCGAAGGTCTTGTCCATGTCGCCAGGCTGCAGAACACAACCATCAAGAGAAGTCTGACCAGTAGCGTAGTTGATATCGTTCTCCTCCAGGCACTGACGCAGGGTAGTGTCCTCGGTAACCATGACAGTCTTACGGTTGGTGTTGGTACCCACAGTGATCTTCAGCATAATATGTACTCCTTTTTAATTTGAAAAATTTATTGTTGAAACGTCGGATTGACGAATCATCTAAAACGAATGCCGGACGTATTGCGCTGGAACATCCGGCGTGGAACCACAGTGGCGCTCTTACCAGGCGGCGCTCTTACTCAGCGGCGGCCTCGGGCTCAGCGTCGTTCTCGATGGTGATAGCAGCGTTCATAGCGGCCTCATCAGCAGCGATAGAGCCCATAGCCTCGGCGATCTGCTCCTCGATCTTGGTGCAGTTCACGATGGCCAGACCCAGCTTCTCACGAACGAACTCGTTGATCTCCTCGACGGTGGTCTTGCCGTTGGGCAGCTCGATGCTCATGGTAGCGACCTTGGGAGTAGTGACGGAATTCTTTGCGAAGGTCACACCCATCTCATTGGCAGAAGCAGAACCGCTGACACCGATAGCGCAGACAGGCTCCTTCTCCTTGCCCTCGCCCTTGTACAGAACCAGAGCCTCGGGACGGAACTTCTTGACCTTCTTCAGAGTCTCGATGTCGTAAGCGGAAGTGACGAAAACGTTGTTGTACTTAACAGTTGCCTTCATAATATTGATCTCCTTTATAATAAAAAATGTTATGTAAACGAGCCGGTTTGCTCGTTATACCGTTGTTGTTAGCAGCTCTTTCATATCGTCAAGAGCCTCGTCCCATGTGTCGGCCGACTGAATGAACTGGCCATTATCCGCCGACACGATTTCATAATGGCCGTCCACATACTTGATATGCATCCGTTTTCTCCTTTCATTTGATAGTGTAAAGTGTGTTTGGATGGCGAAAAAATTAAAGCAGAGACTCGCAGCGGCATTCATTGGTTGGCTCAACCAGCGTCCACCAATCATCATACAGGTGCTCGATCAGGCGAAATTCTGGTCTGCTCCATTGGTACCCATCGCAGAGCTGCACTTGAAGACAATCGGTATCTTCTGTATACCCAACAACGATTCCCTCTTTACCCTCATTGGGATCATCAGGACCCCAAGGAGACTCAAGCCTTACGCGATCACCGATATTGAACTTTTGTCTTTCATCGTTTTACCTCACAATAAAGAATCGCAAACGCATTCGTTGGGATGGCCAATTAAAGTCCACCAAGACTCTTCGAACCAATCAACCTTTCTATCATCCCCATTATAAAGATAGGAATCTTCATCAAGCTGAACAACTGGATATAATCCGCCCCAGCTCTCATCATAATCAATCACGATTCCCTGTAATCCATATTCCGGGTTGCCGTGATCTCCTTTACAAGTAAGCATGATATGATCGCCAAGATGAAATTTCTTTTCCATCTTACTCCTCCGTATTCGGCTGCAACTCTTTGACCTTATCCACCGCATAATCAATCACATCAGTGACATACTCGGTGGCATTGTTGATATTGTCCTGAGTGAACATCTTGGCGGCGAGCATCTTATAGCAGGTATCTTCAGAAGGAACCACACAAACCAGAACTGCGACAACAAAAGTTGCAATTGCAACCTTGATGCAGAGTTTTGCTTCTTCGACTACATTTTTGTTTTTAAAGCCATAATCGTCTGCATCGCTCATGGTGCACATGAACATAATCGCTACCACGATCACAAGCACAATTAGAATGGCGATTAGTAGTGTTCTGATACTATCTACGATGCCGATCCAGTAGAACACCCAAGGATTGATAATGGAGTTCATACAGTTGTATCCTCCTTACTTGAGCCCTTTTAAGATATTTTCCTTTAAGACTTTGCATAAGATATCAGTGTACACTTTCTTATCTTCTTTCGACATCTTCTTACTGTTGAGCCAATCAATGGTAGTGGCAATCATGCTGTTACCAACCACATCCATCACGTCGCTCTTGTCTTCTCCCGTATCGAGAGTAATATCAGTCAGTACGCCGTTAAGAGGAGTTGTGCTAATAATCACCTTCATAATACATCGTCCTTTCGCTTTTTATTGTTGATATTCGAACATGGTGCGGCTAGAGGGACTTGAACCCTCACCCGAAGACCAGATCCTAAATCTGGCGCGTCTGCCAGTTCCGCCATAGCCGCATATAAATTAGGTACACCTGCACTCCCGATTCTCCAAGCAGGACAACTTCCATTCCGGACCACAATATCCGAAACATTAGGGCGCAACAAGGAAGTCGTGGCTATTTTATTGATCGTACTTTTACCACCATATACCTATTCCCCATTTTGTTAGAGACCTAATGGGCAAAGCTGTCTACCTGCACCGGTTGTGGACGGACTTACCCGGCTGGATTTATATGTAGGAGTCTCAAACCGTCGCACATAATGGAGCAGCGAATGGGAGTCGAACCCACATTTTCGACTTGGAAGGCCGACGTATTAGCCGTTATACGACCGCTGCATAGAAACCCGGCTTACAAAGCCTTGTTGCTTTCGATACGATATAGACCGAAGCATCGTATCAAAAGAGCCGGGAATAACAAGAATGAGGTAAAAGGTTCCTGCTGAATAACATACCTAAAAAGACAGGAACCCTGGTGCGACTGGATGGACTTGAACCATCGACGTGCATTCAGCCTGCTGCTCTACCAACTGAGCTACAATCGCATAAGATACTCGGCTTACAAAGGCACGCTGCACTCTTTCGAGCGAGCCGAGAATAACGTACATGGAAAAATTTAACATTCCCCACAGGGGATGGTATCTCGCACAGGCGCGGCCGGATCTGACCGCTAAAGATCCTACCAGTACGAGATTGGTGCTACAGGTGGGATTCGAACCCAACAATCCATCGTTTCAGGCGCTCCGTCTTAAGCGGAGTGTGTCTCGCCAGTTGCACCACTGTAGCATATCAA
>ERZ824600.3770-NODE-3770-length-14068-cov-4.924784_pt1 | contig 14068 bp, 6 predicted proteins | sample MGYA00519933_ERZ824600 | MGnify/ENA primary metagenome ERZ824600 (study PRJEB31778, sample SAMEA3449178) | human gut metagenome | biome: human gut; feature: human-associated habitat; material: faeces | place: United Kingdom | collected 2010/2012 ... | reverse complement strand
AAATCCGAGCCACTAATTTTAAAAAGCAAGCCACTAATTTTTCACCTTCCGGAAAACCGTTTGCTACATGCCCCGAAAACGCAGACAAACTCCGACACGCCTTTCCGCCCCCAACTACCGGGGCTTGCGCACCCGTTTTTCCGCAAAAATTAACTAACTTTGCAACTTCGGGAAATTATATGCCACTCAACACAATATTCCTACAAAATGGCGATAGAAATACGAAAAGTAGACAGCAAAAGCGACCTAAAGAAATTCATACGTTTCAACTACGAACTTTACAAGGACAACCCCTACTCCGTGCCCGACCTGTACGAGGACATGCTCAAGACATTCTCGCCCGGGCGCAACGCCGCACTCGAGTTCTGCGAAGCCGATTATTTCCTCGCACTGCGCGACGGCAAAATCGTGGGGCGCGTGGCGGCCATAATAAACCACCGCGCCAACGAAACGTGGAACACACACAGCGTGCGCTTCGGATGGATTGACTTCATCGACGACCGCGAAGTGTCGGCCGCGCTGCTGCGCACAGTGGAGCAATGGGGACGCGAACGGGGCATGACCGAGATAGTAGGTCCTTTGGGCTTCACCGACCTCGACGCCGAAGGAATGCTAATCTACGGGTTCGACCAGCTCTCTACCATGTCGACCATATACAACTACCCTTACTATCCCGAACACATGGAGGCACTGGGATTTGAAAAGCAAACCGACTGGATAGAAAAGAAACTGCTCGTGCCCGAGTCGCTGCCCGAAGGCTACAAACGCCCCGCCGAGATAGTAAAGAAACGCTACAACCTGCACATTCGCAAGATAAAATCGAAACGCGAACTCAAGAAAACCGGACTGGCATATAAGATTTTCGACCTCATAAACGAAGCCTACGCGCCGCTCTACGGATTCTCGCGCATGACAAACCGCCAGGTCGACCAGTACGTAAGGGAATACTTCCCGCTGCTCGACCTGCGCATGGTTACCGTAGTGGAAGACGAAAACAACGAACCCGTGGCCGTGGGAGTGTCAATGCCGTCAATCTCGCGCGCACTGCAAAAGGCAAAAGGAAAGCTCTTCCCCTTCGGATGGTTCCACCTGCTCAAAGCATTGTTCTTCAAACACCCCGACACGCTCGATCTGCTGCTCGTGGGAGTAAAGACCGAATACCAGAGCAAGGGCGTGAACGCACTGCTCTTTACCGACCTCATACCAATATACATGAAGATGGGCTTCAAGTACGGCGAAACAAACCCCGAACTCGAAAGCAACAGCAAAGTGCAGGCACAATGGAAATACCTTGACGGCGAAATACACAAACGCCGCCGCTGCTACCGAAAAAACATCGGATAACCGCCGCCGGACAAGGCAAAACGCCACGGCACAACGGAAAGAAAAGCAATTATGGAAGACAACATACTATACGACAAAAACAACACCTCACAACAAACGCCCGAATACTCCGACGAGAGCATACGCCACCTCTCCGACATCGAGCACATACGCACACGTCCGGGAATGTACATCGGACGCCTGGGCGACGGCTCGCACGCCGAGGACGGCATTTACGTGCTGCTCAAGGAAACAATCGACAACTCCATAGACGAATTCAAAATGAACGCCGGCAAGCGCATAGAAATCACGCTTACCGACAACAAATACGTTTCCGTGCGCGACTACGGGCGAGGCATACCCCAGGGCAAGCTAATCGAAGCCGTGAGCGTGCTAAACACCGGCGCGAAATACGATTCCAAGACGTTCAAGAAAAGCGTAGGCCTCAACGGCGTGGGAGCAAAGGCCGTAAACGCCCTGAGCGCGCGCTACGAAGTGCGTTCCTACCGCGACGGCGTGGTACGCACCGCAAAATTCGAGCGCGGACAGCTCGTGAGCGACACAACCGAACCCACCGACGAGGAGAACGGCACGTACACCGCCTTTGAGCCCGACAACACGCTCTTTCTGAATTACCACTTCCGCACGGAAATAATCGAAAACCTGCTCCGCAACTACACATACCTCAACACCGGGCTGGCAATAATCTTCAACGGAAGCAAAATACAAAGCCGCAACGGCCTCGAAGACCTGCTCACCGACACCATGACGTCCCCAGCACTTTACCCGATAATACACCTTACGGGCGAAGACATCGAGATAGCCTTTACACACACCAACCAATACGGCGAAGAATACCACTCGTTCGTAAACGGACAGCACACCACGCTCGGCGGAACGCACCAGAGCGCCTTCAAGGAGCACGTGGCCAAGACGATAAAGGAGTTCTTCAACAAGAACTTCGACTACCAGGACATACGCAACGGCATTGTGGCCGCCATAGCCGTGAACGTAGAGGAACCGCAGTTCGAGAGCCAGACGAAGATAAAGCTCGGCAGCCTCACCATGTCGCCCGGCGGCGTGAGCGTAAACAAGTTCGTTGGCGACTACATCAAGGAAAACCTCGACAACTACCTGCACAAGACGCCCGACACGGCCGAGGCAATGCTCGACAAGATACAGTCGTCCGAAAAGGAACGCAAGGCCATAAGCGGCGTCACCAAACTGGCACGCGAGCGGGCTAAGAAAGCCAACCTCCACAACCGCAAGCTGCGCGACTGCCGAATACACTTCAACGACGCACGCGGCGACCGGCGCGATGAGAGCAGCATTTTCATAACCGAGGGCGACTCGGCCTCGGGAAGCATAACCAAAAGCCGCGACGTGAACACGCAGGCCGTGTTCAGCCTCAGGGGAAAGCCGCTCAACTCGTTCGGGCTTACAAAGAAGGTGGTGTACGAAAACGAGGAGTTCAACCTCCTGCAGGCAGCCCTCAACATCGAAGACGGCCTTGACGGCCTTCGATACAACAAAGTCATCGTAGCCACCGACGCCGATGTGGACGGAATGCACATACGCCTGCTCATGATTACGTTCTTCCTGCAGTTCTTCCCCGAACTGATTAAGAAAGGCCACGTCTACATACTGCAAACGCCGCTCTTCCGCGTGCGCAACAAGAAGAAGAAACAACCCGCCGCCAAAGCCGCAAACGTGAGCGACGAGGCCGCGGGAGCCTCCATACTCAAGAAAAGCCGCAGTTCCGAACGCTCGGAATTCGAAACCGTATATTGCTACAACGACGAAGAACGCCAGGCAGCAATAAAACGCCTGCAACCAAACCCCGAGATAACACGCTTCAAAGGACTGGGAGAGATTTCGCCCGACGAGTTCAAGCACTTCATCGGACCGGAAATGCGACTCGAACAGGTAACACTACAAAAGAGCGACAAGGTAAACGAACTGCTGGCATACTACATGGGCAAAAACACCATGGAACGCCAGAACTTCATTATCGACAACCTCGTAATCGAAGAAGACCGCCCCGAAGACCTCGACGGCACGGAGAACTAAACAACCTCCACATAAAAAAAGATGAAAGAAAACAGAATAGCCATTTTCCCCGGCAGCTTCGACCCGTTCACCATAGGCCACGCGGCCATAGTAAAGCGCGGGCTGCAACTGTTCGACCGCATAATAATAGGCATTGGCGTGAACAAACAGAAACGCATGCTGTCGGAGGCCGAAAAAAGGGTTGCAATAATAAAAAGCTACTACTCCGACGAGCCGCGTGTGGGCGTAGAAAGCTACAACGACCTTACCATCGACTTCGCGCGCCGCAACGGGGCACAGTTCATACTCCGCGGGCTGCGTTCGGTAAGAGACTTTGAATACGAACGCGACATGGCCGACATGAACCGCCGCCTGACGGGCATAGAAACAGTGCTGCTGTTCACCGAGCCGCCACTCGCGGCGATAAGCTCGAGCGTTGTGCGCGACCTAATAGGCCACGGCTACGACGTGTCGGACTTTCTGCCCCGCGTACCCGGGAAAAACAAAACCAAACAGCCTTAATTCATACCCGCCCGGGCTGTACATGGCAGAGACGCGAAGAATCGCGTCCGGGAACCGGTCCACCGCGTCGCCGCAACGTCATCACGCAGCCGCGTGTCTGTGTTTGTCTGCACGCAAAAGCCCAGTTTTCATGCGGGTTTGGAGGGGGTTGAAAATATGTGCCTTGTATTTTAAAATATGTCTGACATATTTCGAATTATGTCAGACATATTTTTTATTTGCTCCAAAGGGGGTGCTTATTTTACACACAAAAGTTTTCGTTTTCCGCACCCCGAAACGACAATGCCAATCGTCGTATAAAACGCAAAGGCGCGAATAATCGCGGCCGCGTAAAGACGGCGGCGACCGCCCCGCCGCAGCACACTTTCCCCGTGCAACGACGCCACGTTCCCCTCGCGGGGCATACAACCGGCAAGGCACGCGAAAAAAATGCCGCACCCCCGGCGGGAGTGCGGCACACCTTAATATATAATGTATCACCTTTGCTATTTCACGCACGCGCCGTCGGCGCATTTGCGGTCGGGCGTGAGCACGCTGAGCGTGCCGTCGGGGTTTTCGGCGCTGAGAATCATGCCCTGGCTCTCTATGCCCCGCAGCTTGCGCGGCGGCAGGTTGGCTATGAAGCATACCTGTTTGCCCACGAGCTCCTCGGGCTTGTAGAACTTGGCTATGCCGCTCACTATGGTGCGCGTCTCCAACCCGTCGTCAATAACGAAGCGCAGCAGCTTGTCGCTCTTTTCCACTTTGACGCATTCCTTTACCGTTCCCACGCGGAGGTCCATCTTTTCGAAGTTCTCAAACGGCATGTCTGCCTTCTGCGGCTCGGCCTTGCGCCCGGCAGCCTCGTTGGCGGCCTTGGTGGCGAGCAGTTTGTCCACCTGCGCCTGTATGGGCGCGTCGTCTATCTTCTCGAACAGCAGTTCGGGCTTGTTAATCTTGTGGCCGGCGGCAATAAGCGTGGTGGATCCGAGGTCGTTCCAGTCGAACTCTTCCATGTTGAGCATGTGGCGCAGTTTCTTGCTGCTGAACGGCAGGAACGGCTCGAAAGCGATTGCCAGGTTGGCCACCAGCTGGAGCGAGAGGTTCAATATTGTCTCAACGCGCTTGGGGTCGGTTTTCTGCAGTTTCCACGGCTCGCTATCGGCCAGGTACTTGTTTCCTATGCGGGCCAGGTTCATGGCTTCCTTTTGCGCGTCGCGGAAGCGGAACTCGTCCAGGAGCTTCTCCACGTCGGCCTTTACGCCGGTGAACTCCGATATGGTCTGCCGGTCGTAGTCGGTTAGCTCTCCCTGCTCGGGCACAACCCCGCCGTAGTACTTGTCGGTAAGCACGAGGGCGCGGTTCACGAAGTTTCCGTACACGGCCACAAGCTCGTTGTTGTTGCGCGCCTGGAAGTCTTTCCACGTAAAGTTGTTGTCTTTCGTTTCGGGTGCGTTTGCCGTGAGCACGTAGCGCAGCACGTCCTGCTTGCCGGGGAAATCGACGAGGTACTCGTCGAGCCACACGGCCCAGTTCCTCGACGTGGAAATCTTGTCGTCCTCGAGGTTGAGGAACTCGTTTGCCGGAACATTGTCGGGCAGTATGTAGCTGCCTTCGGCCTTGAGCATGGTGGGGAACACAATGCAGTGGAACACGATGTTGTCTTTTCCTATGAAGTGCACGAGGCGCGTGGAAGAATCCTTCCACCACGTTTCCCAATCGTCGCGCAATTCCTTGGTGTTGCTTATGTATCCTATGGGAGCGTCGAACCACACGTAGAGCACCTTGCCCTCGGCTCCCTCGACGGGAACGGGTATTCCCCAGTCGAGGTCGCGGCTAACGGCGCGCGGCTGCAAGCCCATGTCTATCCAGCTCTTGCACTGGCCGTAAACGTTGGGCCTCCACTCCTTGTGCTCCTCGAGAATCCATTTCTCGAGCCACGGCTGGTACTTGTCGAGCGGCAGATACCAGTGTTTCGTCTTTTTAAGCACGGGCTTCGAGCCGCTCACGGCGCTCTTGGGGTTTATCAGCTCGTTTGGCGAGAGCGTCGAGCCGCAATGCTCGCACTGGTCGCCGTAAGCCTTCGGGAAATGGCAGTGGGGGCACTCGCCCGTGATGTAACGGTCGGCCAGGAACGTCTTTGCCTCCTCGTCGTAATACTGCTCGCTCTCCTTTTCGACGAACACGCCCTTGTCGTAAAGCGTGCGGAAGAAAGCCGAGGCCGTCTCGGCGTGTATCTTCGAGGTGGTGCGGCTGTAAATATCGAATGAAATGCCGAAATCGGCAAAACTTTTCTTTATCAGCGCATGAAAGCGGTCGCACACGTCCTGCGGCGTGCAGCCTTCCTTCTTTGCGCGCAGCGTGATGGGCACTCCGTGCTCGTCGCTGCCGCAGATAAATAGCACGTCCTTCTTTTTCAACCTGAGGTAACGGACATAAATGTCGGCAGGCACGTAAACGCCGGCAAGGTGTCCTATGTGTACCCCGCCGTTCGCATACGGAAGGGCGGCGGTTACCAATGTACGCTTGAAATTCTTGCTTTCCATTCAAAAAGATATTTTTCAGGTTGTAAAATTACGGCTTTTATATGAATTTAACATCCCGGAATGCTTGTTTTATGCCGTTTGTGCGACCAAAGGATACCACTTTAGGAAAAAAGTTAGTAATATTGCAACATACAAGGGTCGTGTTTCACGCACAAGGCCGTAAAACTAACATAACAGATGATAAAGGAAAGCTGGAAACAGAAAGGATTCGTAGACGAACCCATACCCGCTGGCACCGACCTCGCCGCCGAAATACGCAGGATGTGCCGCGAAAAGAATGCAATAATACTGTCGCACTACTACACGCCGGGCGATGTGCAGGACGTGGCCGATTTCGTGGGCGACAGCCTTGCGCTGGCGCAAAAAGCCGCAAAAACCGACGCCGACATCATAGTAATGTGCGGCGTGCACTTCATGGCCGAGACAAACAAGATACTCTGCCCCGACAAAACAGTGCTCATCCCCGACCTGAACGCACAATGCTCGCTCGCAGAAAGCTGCCCGCCCGACAAGTTCGCGAAATTCGTGGAAGAACATCCGGGATACACCGTACTTTCATACGTAAACACATCGGCCGCGATAAAGGCGCTCACCGACGTGGTAGTAACGTCGGGCAACGCAGTGCAGGTAGTAGAAAGTTTCCCCAAAGACGAGAAACTAATCTTCGGGCCCGACCGCAACCTCGGCAGCTACATCAACTCCGTAACCGGACGCAACATGCTGCTGTGGGACGGCGCATGCCACGTGCATTCGCGCTTCTCGCCGGCAAAGCTCGCGCAAATGAAAAAGGAACACCCCGCGGCCAAAGTGCTTGCACACCCCGAATGCGGCGCGGAAATACTGAAACTGGCCGACTACACCGGCTCAACGGCCGCAATGCTCAAGTTCGCCGCAACAAGCAACGCAGAAGAATTCCTCGTAGTAACCGAAAGCGGCATACTGCACGAAATGCACAAGTCGTGCCCCGACAAAAAGTTCATCCCCGTTCCACCCGAAGACGGCGCATGCCCATGCAACGAATGCGAATACATGCGCCTCGTAACGATGGAAAAACTATATAATTGCCTAAAATACCAATGGCCCGCCGTGGATGTGAATCCCTCGGTTGCCGAAAAAGCCGTGAGGCCAATAAAACGCATGCTCGACATAAGCAACAGGGCAAAACAGTAAGCCCCGCAACAACACTTCCCCAAAACCACAACCGCAACCTCCTTGCCGGGGCAAAAAGCCCCTGAGGCCGTCGGGCAGGGCAAACCATTTACGTTTTCATACTTTCCGGCCGCAAAGGCCGGACCGTAAACGCGCGAAGTGATTCGCGCGTTTACTCTTTAACCCAAATCGGTAGTTAGGCTTCGTCAAATTGCGTGCTTATGACCGGCAGAAAAATGTCTGTTTCGGGGTGAAAAAAGTGAAAACTGATTTTCAGTGCGTTTACCCCGCATGGGAGCAAAGAAAAAATATGTCTGACATAATTCGAAATATGTCAGACATATTTTAAAATACAAGGCACATATTTTCCGCCCCACGGAAACCCGTTTGAAAACCGCCCCCGGAGAGGCGGACAAAAAAGGCGAGTGCAATTATGCACTCGCCTTTAGTCTTGCCGCAAGGCCTTTCATTCGCTTATCAGGCGGAAGCCCTTGTCGGAATTACGTAGTTTCTTTTGCTCGCGTTTGGCCTTGCCGCGGTTCTGGAACTTGTAGCGGAAGCCAATCATGGCTATGCTGCCGCGGTTGGTGAACTTGTTTTCGTAATAGTAGGAATACCCTGGCATTTCGGTCCACCGCTCAATGTGTTTGGGCCACGCGATGAAGCGCATTCCGGCCGTGATGTCCCAGCTGCGTGAGGGCGAGAATGTAAGTGTGGCATTCGACTCCGGCGACGAGTAGGAGCGCGACCACATGTCGTAGGTGCGCACAGGCAGCCCGTAGTTGAAATTGAACGCGAACCTGCGGTAATTCACCCCTCCGTATACACGCCCGCTTACGTAGTCGTCCTTGCGACCGTTGGAGGGGAATTCGCTGTGGTTGTAGTAGGCTGCCAGTCCGAGGTATCCCCATTTTCCGAACGAGTAGCGCATGTTTGCCCCGGCGGTGAGCAGGTTGCGGCTCCCGCGGTTTACGGGTCTGGTCCGGTAAAACACGCCGAAGTCCTCGCCCGACGACACGATGGCGTTCTCCGTATGGCGGAACGCGAGTTCGGGTTCTATGTAAAGGTGGCGCGAGGTGAACGTGTAGGCCAGCCGTGCCGTGTGCACGCGGTAGGGGCGCAGCGAGGGGTTGCCCGTTGCCACGGTGAGCATGTCGGACGAAGTGTTGTAGGGATTGAGCTGCAATATTCCCGGTGCGTACGACTGCATGTTGTAGCTCAGGAGCAGCGAGTGGCTTTCGCTGAAACTGTAGCCGGCGTTTACCGCCGGGAGGAAATTCCAGAAGTGCGATGAATAGCCGTCAATGCTGCGGAACACCGCGTCTACGCCCACCGAGGCCGCGAGCGAGAAACCGCCCCACGCGCGGCTGACGTCGGCGTAGAGGTATTTGTCCCATTCGCGGTGCTTGAAGGCCGAAGAGGCCGTGCCCGCCTGCCTTATGCTGTTGTCCTGGTAGTAGGTGTTCAGCCCGACCTTGGTGTCGAGGCCCGCAAGGGAGAATTTGTACGCCGGTGCGAACGACATGCCGAAATGCTTGTTGCGGTAGTCGTAGCTCAGTGTGCTGGCCCCGCTTGCGGCGGTCTCGGTCTGGTCCACGCGGTTGGTGTTCTTGCCCAGGTCGAAAGTGAGCAGCATGTCGAGGGCTGATTTGTTGTCAAACGTGTGCTTGTGGTAAAGGTTGGCCGAGCCTGTGTACGACTTGTCGTCGAACTTGCGGAAGTGGTCGTAAGGCGTTTCAACTCCCGAGGCGATGTCGGTGAGCATGTCCTGCCCCTTGGCCTTGGTGCTTTGGGGAATGTAGTCGAACGTGAGGCTGAACGACGAATAGTCGGCTTTCGACCATGTGCGGTCGCCGCCTGCGGCCACGTATGTGTCGTTGTAGTGCGAGTTGCGGCGCGTGGCCAGCTCGCGCAGGCTGTTGGCGGTTTGCGTGCGCTCGAGCATGTCCGACTTGTTGTTGAGGAAAGCGAAGCTCTGCGCGTTTACGTAGAACGAGGAGCGTGCGTCGCCTGTCTCGAACGAGGCGTCGGCCAAGCCGTAGCGCAGCAGCGGATGGGCGTTCACCCCGGCGTTGAACATGGTGTACCTGCCCGTGCCGGGCCTTACCTTTATGTTGATTACGCTGGTGTATCCCTCGCGCATGAACTCGGCCGAGGCGGTCTGCGCCACGTCTACCGACAATATGTCTTCGGGATTCACCGAGGCCAGCCCTCCTTCGCGCCTCACGCCGTTTATGAGCACGAGCGGCTGCCCGCCGTTGTTGAGCGTTATCTTGCGGGTGTCGGGGTCGATTTGCAGCACGGGTATTTCCTGCAGCGCGCTGTATGCGTCTTTCTTTCCGGCAGCGGCGGCCGAGAGCATGAATGTCTGCCCCGAGGCTGAACGGCGCACGGTGTTGCCGCGGTTGCCTTTCACAGTTACGGTGCCGAGTGCCATGTCTTTTTCCTCGAGCACTATGTCGAGCCCTTTGGCCGCCCCGGCCGACAGGCGTACAGGTTTTTTGCATGGCTTGTAGCCTATCAGGCTTACGGAAACGACGTACTCGCCGTCGGGTACGCCCTCGAATGCGAACTCTCCCGCGCTGCCGCTCATGGTGCCGCCTGCGAGTGTCACGGTGTCGGTCTTGAGCAGTGCCACGGAGGCATAGGCCACGGCGTTTCCTTTTGTGTCCTTGATGTTCCCCGAGGGGAGGTAAGCTTGTGCGCCTGCGTTTGTGGCAACGAACAGCATGGCCGCAGGCAGGATTCTGTGTATCTTCATTTCCTGGAGTCTTGTTTGTTCTTGTTTTGGCAGTGCGAAAATAAGGAAATCCCGGTTTTGGCACGTAAGAAAGTTAATGAAAACAAATAAATGGGGGGGGTAATTAAAATTTGTAAACTCCGGTTTGCAAGTGCATGGTTCGCAATGGCGCAAGGGCTGTTTACGGGCGGTGCGCGCACGTGTCGCGGCTGGGGAAACCGGGGCGCGGGGACGGGCGTTCCGGCGCCCGCAGGGCGGAAACTCTTTTTCAGTGCGTTTACCCCGCATGGGAGCAAAGAAAAAATATGTCCGATGTATTTTAAAATATGTCTGACATAATTCGAAATATGTCAGACATATTTTCCGCCCCTTGAAAACCCGTTTGAAAACCGCCCCGAAAAGGCAGACAAATGAGGATAGTGTGCTTCATGCGCCGGGCGGGTGGTTGTGTCGGGCGGCGTTGCGGCGTGTGTTTTTCAAATGCCGGATATGCGTATGTAGCTGTAGCCTTCGGATTTCTGCTTCAGTACCTGTAGCTGGGGGTGTATGCTGTCGCGTATCTGCGACGTGTGGCTTATTATTCCTACCTTGCGGCCTTGTGCGCTCTGTAGGTTTCCGAGCGCCTTGATTACCATGGCGAGGCTTTCGTTGTCGAGGTTGCCGAATCCTTCGTCGATGAAGAGGCTTCCTATTGCGAGGTTGCTGCTCGAGAGGGAGGCGAGGCCGAGGGCGAGGCCGAGGCTGACGACGAAGGTTTCCCCGCCCGAGAGGCTCGACACGGGGCGTTTCTGGTCGCACATGTATCGGTCTATTATTTCGAGCCCGAGTGAGTCGGGGATACATTGCAGGCGGTAGCGCGGCGACAGGTTCGAGAGTTGCACGTTTGCGTGCTCGACAAGCAGTTTGAGGGTGAAACATTGTGCCTGTACGCGGAAGAGGTTGCCGTCGGCCGAGCCGATAAGGGCGTTGAGCTTTCCCCAGTCGGTGCGTTTGGCTTCGAGAGCCTTGAGTTCGGGTTCGAACTGTGCTATCTTGGCCTTGCTTTCCTCGTGTGCCCTGAGGCGCGAGGCGGTTTCGGCGAGCAGCCTGCTTACCTCGTCTTTCTGCGCGTTCATGCGCGTTATGCTGTTTTCGATGGTTACGCGGCTTTCGGTGGCACGGTCGGGCCGCTGCGGGAGCGTGAGCAGGCTGTTGAGCTGCCTTTGCGCGAAGTTCATGCGGTCTTCGGCCAGGATACGCGCTGTCTTTGCCTTGTCTACCTTGTCGCGCAGCTCGTTCCAGTTGCATGTGTCCTTGAAAATGCGTTCGAGTTCGTTGAACTGCACCGGCGAGTGCGTGTTGTTGAAACTGAAAATCCACCGGTCTATGTCGTCGCGCAAGGCTGCGGCGCGTTTTTCCTGTTTTGCCACATTCTGTTCGGCACTGCCGCGCATTTGGCTTATGTCGTGCAGGGCGTTGCGGTTTTCCTGCAGCAGCTTGTCCTTGCGTTCCATGTTGTCGCGCGCAATCTTGACGGCGGCTTCCATTCTGTGCTCCACGTCGTCGGGGTCTTCGCGACCGAACATTTCGGAAATGGCGTTTTGCTTGTCGTTTATCGAAGCGTCGAGCATTTCGATTTCCTCTTTCAGTTTTTGTGCGTTGCGTTCCAGCTCTTCGAGCATTGCAGCGAGCGTTTTGATGTCGTGCTCCGTTTCGGCACGCATTCCTTTGAGCTTTTGCAGCTGCTCGAGGTTGCGTTGGCGGTTGGCCGTCATGGCGATTATCTTTCCTACGAATTCTTCGGCATTGTCGCGCACGAGTGTGTGCCAGTTGGATATTGTAACCAGGTTTTCGAGGTCGGAGTAAAGTTCGTTCACCGAGGCGTTGTTTTCCTTTATCTCCTTGTTTGCCTTGTCGAGCTGGCTTTCGGCCTGGCCTATGCTGCGCAGCAGGTTGGAGCGCCGCCGCTGCAGGTCGTCGGCACGGCCGGCAAGCTGTTCTATCTCGGCAGTGAGCGCCTCGATGGTGTTGCGGTTCTTGTTGAATTCGTCAAGCCTTGCCTTGGCGCTGTTCACGGTGCGGTCGGCATTGTCGGCTATTTGTGCCAGCATTACGTGCCTTGCCGGGCGGTTGACGTTTTGCGAACAGTTGGCGAACGAGGGGTCGAGGCTTGCGTATTCTCCCCACTCCTCCGTGTCGACGGCCAGCTGCGCCTTCAGTTTCCTGATTTGTTCGTCTATGGAATTGAGGCGCACCTCGTCGGCGCTTTGTTTTTGTTTCAACGCGTTGAACTCGTCGGTCTGTTTGTTGAGCTGTGCCTCCACTTCGCGGAATTCCTTTTCTATCATTGTGAGCAATTCACCCAAATGTTGCTCCGTTTCGGTGTGGTACGGGTGGTGGGTGGCGCCGCAAACGGGACACGGTGCGCCTTCCTTCAATCCCTGCCGCAGACCTTTGATGTCTTCGCTCTGGCTCAGGGTGTAGGCTTTAAGACGGTTGTCGTATGTTTCGTGCAGCTGCTTTATCTGCTTTTCTTTTGCAGAGATGTCGTTCGCCAGGTATGACAGAGTCGTGGACGTGCGGCTCCGGAGTTCTTCGAGGTCTTCTATTCCCGAGTATCCGTCGGATATGCTTTTCCACAGCTTGCGCGCGCCGCGCAGTTTCTCCTGCATTGCGAACGCCGCGTCGTAATTCTTTTGCAGCAACCCGCCTTCGAATTCCGAATTGCGGGCCTTGCATAGGTTTCGCTGCTCGACAAGCGATTTTTGTTTCTGCGACAGGAGGTTCAGTTCGGATTCCATTGCGGCGAACTCCTTGCGCAAGTTCTCGAGGCTGCGCTGTATTGCCTGCTGTTCGGCGTTGAGGTGCACGCTTTTGCCTTGCGTGGCCGAATATCTCTTGAGTTTTTCGATTATCGCGGCCGACTGGTCGAGCATTTTCTGATGTACCGACAGTTCCTGCAGCGTGCCTTCGCAGATTTGTTCCTGCTTTTCTATTTCAGCCAGTTCGTGTTGCCTTGCTTCGAGTTCTTTTTTGCGTGCGGCGGCCTGCGACTCGGTGGCTTTTATCTTACTCTGCCGTTCGTTTATGGAATTTTTATCGTAAAGTACGTCGCGTTTCAGGTCGTGTCCCTTCTTGAGCAGCGGGCGTTGCTGTTCGTACTGGCTGTCGGCTTTCCTGAAGCTGTTTTGTGCTTCTTCGTATTCCTTGGCGGCCACGGCGAAGATTCTTTCTTTCGTTTTTTCCTGCTCGCGGTAGCTTTCGGCTTCTGATTTACCGACAGTCTTGAGGTTTTCCACGTCTTTTAGCAGGAGGAATTTGTCTTTCACGGCGGCAACTTCGTCGTAACGCGCCAGCTTCTCCCTCATGTCGCGCAAATCTATGAAATGTCGGTTGGCTTCGTCGAAACTTTCGGTGGCTTTCCTTACCTCGTCCGACAGTTTCTCGTATTTGTCGTACCAGTCTATTTGTTTTTTAAGGTATTCCAGTTTCTGGTCTATTGCTTGTGCCGACGATTCGCGCAGGTGTCTTTCGTTTTCCAGGCGTGCAAGGTCGGCTTCGTCCAAGTAACCGGCGGTGAGGCCCTTGAGTTCGGAACATTTCACTTCGTATGCCTTTTGCGCTTCCTGGTTAAGGCGGTACACTTCCTTGGATATGAGCGCGTAGATTTCAGTGCCCGTTATTTTTTCGAGCAGTGCCGACTTGTCGTTCTGGTGTGCGCGCAGGAAGTTGGCAAAGCTGTTTTGCGCGAGTATTACGGTGCGGGTGAACTGTTCGTAAT
>ERZ824600.3768-NODE-3768-length-14073-cov-11.075760_pt1 | contig 14073 bp, 8 predicted proteins | sample MGYA00519933_ERZ824600 | MGnify/ENA primary metagenome ERZ824600 (study PRJEB31778, sample SAMEA3449178) | human gut metagenome | biome: human gut; feature: human-associated habitat; material: faeces | place: United Kingdom | collected 2010/2012 ... | reverse complement strand
TGAACACAATGGCGAAAGCCAATGCGACACCAACAGAGATAAGATACTCCCTATAATTTGTGCCGTCATTGCTACGCAATGACGGCACATTATTTTATCTATTCCCCTTTTTAAGGCTATCGCCTGTTTTCAAAACATTGTCTTAGCACGCAAACAGCTTTGCTGTTTGCGCCCGATAATTTGATGTAAGGGAAACTTTTTATGGGCTCTGCCCAAACCCGCAAGCCTTTAAAAAGGCTTGACCTAAATTTTTTAATTATTTTACCAAACCACAATTACACCAACTTTTGATAAAGAGCCTTAATTATTAATCTTAGCGATGAAACACACAAAAAATACCCGACTATAGCTTTTGCTATAATCGGGTAAATGTTTTTTATATAAGAATTACTCTTTGCTCTTAATGTACTCGTCAATAGCTGCTGCGGCTGTTTTGCCTGCACCCATTGCAAGAATTACTGTAGCAGCACCTGTTACAGCGTCACCGCCTGCATATACGCCCTCACGAGATGTAAGACCGTGCTCATCAGTGATAATGCCGCCCCACTTCTGTGTTTCAAGGCCCTTTGTAGTAGCCTTGATAAGTGGGTTTGGTGATGTACCGATAGAAATAACTACTGCGTCAACATCAAGTACAAACTCGCTGTCCGGCTTAACAACAGGTCTTCTTCTGCCGCTTTCGTCAGGCTCACCGAGTTCCATCTCAACGCACTTCATACCTGTTACAAACTCGTTTTCATCACCGAGGATTTCAACAGGGTTGTTAAGGAGCTTAAAGATAATGCCCTCTTCCTTAGCGTGCTCAACTTCTTCTCTTCTTGCAGGAAGTTCCTCTTCGCTTCTTCTGTAAACAATGTAAACTTCATCTGCACCAAGACGCTTTGCGCAACGGGCAGCGTCCATAGCAACATTACCGCCGCCTACGATAGCAACCTTTTTAGCGTGCATAATAGGTGTAGCGGAATCCTCTTTATAAGACTTCATAAGGTTTGTTCTTGTGAGGAACTCATTTGCGGAATAAACGCCGCAAAGGTTCTCGCCCGGAATCTTCATAAATCTCGGAAGACCTGCACCTGAACCGATAAATACTGCCTCAAAGCCCATATCGTCCATAAGCTCGTCAATAGAGATAACTCTGCCGATAACCATATTTGTTTCAACCTTAACGCCGAGAGCCTTAAGTGTATCAACTTCTTTCTGAACGATTGACTTTGGAAGTCTGAATTCAGGAATACCGTAAACAAGAACGCCGCCTGCAAGGTGGAGTGCCTCAAAAACAGTTACATCGTAACCCATTTTTGCAAGGTCGCCTGCGCAAGTAAGACCTGAAGGGCCTGAACCTACTACAGCTACCTTATGACCGTTTGGCTCCGGCTTATTTACAACAACATCTGTCTGAGCATTGTGCCAGTCGGCAACAAATCTCTCAAGTCTGCCGATACCTACAGGTTCGGTCTTAATACCTCTTACGCACTTAGACTCACACTGTGTTTCCTGTGGGCAAACACGGCCGCAAACTGCAGGAAGTGAGCTTGATTTTGAAATTACATCATAAGCACCCGAAAAGTTGCCCTGTGCAACTTCCTTAATAAAATCAGGAATTGAAATATGTACCGGACAGCCCGATACGCAAGGCTTATGCTTACAATTAAGGCAACGCTGTGCCTCTTCGATTGCAACTTCCTCTGTGTAGCCTGTAGCTACCTCAAGAAAGTTTTTATTTCTTACATTAGGCTCCTGTGTAGGCATAGGAGCTTTTTTAGGTGACATATTCGGCATAATTACTCAACCTCCTTCTTAAACAGATTACAAGCTTCGCTGTAAGCCTTACGCTCAAATTCCTTGTACATAGCGCCACGCTTCATAGCCTCATCAAAGTCAACCTGGAAGCCGTCAAAATCAGGGCCGTCAACGCAAGCAAACTTTGTTTCGCCGCCAACCGTAAGACGACAGCCGCCGCACATACCTGTGCCGTCAATCATAATCGGGTTCATAGAAACTGTGGTAGGAATGTTGTAAGGCTTTGTTGTCTTAACAACGAACTTCATCATAATAAGTGGACCGATAGTAATTACAAGGTCGTAGTTCTCGCCGGCTTTAATCATCTCTTCGAGCGGAGTTGTAACAACGCCCTGTCTGCCGTGTGAACCGTCATCTGTCATAACAATAAACTTGTCTGAACAAGCCTTGAATTCGTCTTCAAGAATAACAAGGTCTTTGTTTCTGAAACCGACAATAGAGTGAACCTCTACGCCGAGCTCGTGGAGCTTTTCAGCGATAGGAAGTGCAATTGCACAGCCCACGCCGCCGCCTACAACGCAAACTTTCTTGTAGCCGTCTGTATGAGTAGGAACACCGAGCGGGCCTACAAAATCGTGAAGGCAGTCGCCCTCATTTAAGTGGTTGAGTTTTTCTGTTGTAGCACCGACAATCTGGAAAATAATACGAACTGTACCCTTTTCTCTGTCATAACCTGCAACAGTAAGCGGAATACGCTCACCGTCCTCGTCAACTCTAAGGATAATAAACTGACCCGGCTGTGCTTTTTTTGCAATAAGCGGAGCGTCAATTTCCATAAGAGTAACGGTAGGGTTGAGTGATTTCTTTTTAACTATCTTATACATCTCAAATCTATCCCTTCGTATAATCTTTTTAAATCCAACACATAAAATCGCATTGTATGCTTAATATTAGTTTATCACAATAGCATTAAATTTTCAATACAAATTCGTCTTTTTTCATCATAATCCTTAAGCACTTTTTTCCAAAACAATGTACATACAGCCGTATAAATTCATCTTTTATTGTAAAAATATATTTGATACATTTTCAAATTCGCAGCAAAAAATCCGATTTGCAAAAAGCAAAACAAAATCACTCCAACTCTACATTATAAGTCAGAAAGGATAATAATATGTTTACAAACAAAAAGAAAATCGCACTTGTCGGTACAGGAATGGTCGGTATGAGTTTTGCATATGCGGCTCTGAATCAAAACCTTTGTGACGAGCTTGTACTCATCGACATAAACGAACAGCGAGCCAGAGGCGAGGCAATGGATTTAAACCACGGCATTGCTTTTTCGCCTGCCAGCACAAAAATCTACGCAGGAAATTACAGCGACTGTAAAGATGCCGACATCGTTGTAATCTGTGCGGGTGCCAATCAGCGGCAACCGTCGCAAAGCAGACTTGAGCTGTTAAAAGGCAATTACGAAATTTTCCGAAAAATTGTTCCGCAGGTAACGGAAAGCGGATTTGAGGGCATATTTATTGTCGCTACAAACCCCGTTGACATTATGACAAGAATTACCTGCGAGCTTTCGGGATTTAAAGCCGAAAAAGTAATCGGCACGGGTACAACCCTTGACACCGCAAGACTTCGGTATCTTTTGGGCGAATACTTTGAAGTTGACCCACGCAACATACACGCCTATGTAATCGGCGAACACGGTGACAGTGAATTTGTACCTTGGTCGCAGGCTCTAATTGCGGTAAAACCGATTTGCGATGTTCTTTCAGACAATTCCAAAAGCTATTTTATGGAGGATTTAGACCGAATAACCCGAGAAGTCCGTACCGCCGCACACGAAATTATCGCCGCCAAAAAAGCGACATACTACGGCATAGGAATGGCAATAGTGCGTGTAGCAAGAGCCGTGCTTGAAAACGAAAACTCCGTACTCACGGTATCCGTTAGATTACGGGGTGAATACGGTGGCAAAAAAGATGTTTTCCTCGGCAATCCGGCAATAATCGGAAGTGAGGGCGCAAAGCGTATGCTTGAACTAAAACTTACTCCGTCAGAACAAAAATATCTTGAAAATTCGTATAACATTTTAAACGACACCTATAAAAGTATTTTGTAAATAAATACAAAGATTAATAATTCGATAAACAGTCCGTCGGGAGAAAACTCCGCTCTCAACGGACTGTTTTTATTTGACTTTAATTTTTCCGAATGTTATAATGTAAGTATAAACAGGAATTTCGGGAGGTAAAGACATTTGAAAAAGTTTAGAACCGCAGTGTCTGTTATCATTATGGTCATTGCCGGAATCGTCGGCTTTTTTGTCGGAGCATCTGTTAATGAGGCAATGACAGGAGCAGTTTTGTTCTCGATGATTTCCGGAATTGCGTGCATTATTTACACAATTGATAATTTTGAGAAATAATCGGATATACTTAAAAATAAAATATGATTTTATGTTAAAACTCTTTAAATTCTTGACATTGGTATAAAAATATACTAAAATGTCTATACAACAATGAATAAAGTCATCGGAGGACAGGGTGTCGTAACACCGTTCCGAGTATTCGGAACACTGTCGATAAGATGTCGGGTGAGCTCGGTTATTGATAATATAACCGAGCTGTTTTTATGTAAAATAAAGGAGAGTGAAATATGATTCAGTTATTGGAGCATTTTACCTACAAAAAACTTATCCGATTTACAATTCCAACTGTTGCAATGATGATTTTTACATCTGTTTACGGGGTTGTTGACGGACTGTTCGTATCAAATGTTGCGGGCAGTGAGTCTTTTGCGGGAGTTAATCTGATTATGCCTGCGCTGATGATGCTCGGCTCTGTGGGATTTATGATTGGTACAGGCGGCAGTGCTCTTGTTTCAAAGACCATTGGCGAGGGCAACAAAAAACTTGCCAACCGCTATTTTTCAATGCTGATTTATTTTTTGGTAATTGCGAGTATTGTTTTAGCGGCAATCGGTATTTTGTATATAAGACAAATCTCCGAACTTTTGGGCGCAGAGGGCGAAATGGTTAATATTTGTTCGGTTTACGGCAGAACTCTTTTGTTCGCTCTCCCCTTCTTTATGCTGCAAAACTGCTTTCAAAGTTTTCTTGTAGTTGCCGAAAAACCTACAATGGGACTTGGAGTTTCTCTTGCCGTAGGACTTACAAATATGGTGCTTGACTTCCTGTTTATCTATGTATTCGGCTTGGGCGTATTTGGCGCTGCGCTTGCAACCGGTATAAGCCAATTTATCGGCGCAATGATCCCGATATTCTACTTTGCACGCAAAAACAAGTCGCCGCTGAAGCTTGTTAAAACCAAACTTGAACTTAAACCGATACTTAAAACCTGCACAAACGGCTCTTCCGAAATGGTAACAAACATTTCAATGTCGCTTGTAAATATGCTCTACAATTTACAGCTTGTTAAATATGCGGGTTACGACGGCGTTGTAGCTTACGGCATTATAATGTATGTCGGATTTATTTTTGTCGGCACTTACCTCGGCTACTCGGTCGGAGTTGCTCCGATTATCGGATACCACTACGGCGCAGGAAATACCGATGAGCTGAAAAGCCTTTTCAAAAAAAGTCTTATTTTGCTGTCGGCAACCGCAGTTATCCTTACCGCCTGTGCAGAAATTTTTTCCTCTGCTCTGGCAGGAATTTTCGTAGGATACAACAAAGAACTGCACGATATGACAACCAATGCAATCTGCCTGTTTGCGCTGTCATACATTATAAGCGGTATCAATATCTTTGCATCGGCATTTTTTACAGCGCTGAACAATGGTCTTGTTTCCGCTATAATTTCATTTTTGAGAACGCTGGTTTTTCAGGTCGCATTTATCTTTATTCTTCCGTTATTACTTGACCTCAACGGAATTTGGCTTGCCGTTGTCGGCGCCGAAATTTGCTCGCTCATTGTAAGCATATCGTTCTTTGCAGCCAACAGAAAAAAATATAAATATGTATAATAAAAAAGCTGTTTTTCTTGTGGGAAAGACAGCTTTTATTTTGGAGTGAACAGAGTAACTGAGGTTTGGATTAAAAATTTTTAGGCTCAACTTTTATGCCAAAAAGTCAGTTTTTTAAAATTCTCTCCCCCAAAAGCAAAAAACTTTTTTTAATTTTCTATTTTTTGTCACTATATTGTCATAGTCCGAATGTTATAATATATTCATAAAGTAACAGTATAGGAGCAATATTATGAAAGGTAATTATAAACTCAAATGGCATAAATTTACAATTTATTTTGCACTTTTCACGCTGACAGCGATTACACTTTTTGCGGCTGTTCCGTTTTTTATAGGCAAAACCCACGCTGTCATCAACGGCTCACAAATTATATTTAACAATGCTCAAATATATGCCCAGCATCCTATGATGCAGACCTATGACATATTATTCGGTATATTTTTTGTGATGTATGCCATACTGATTGTAATAACCCGACAAAAACTCGCAGGTTTTAAAAAAGACGCACTCCAACTATTATACACCTGCTTGGGTGTTTCGGTATTAATACCGGCAGCGTATGCGGTGACAAATATTGTTGTAATTGGCTTTTTAAGAATATATTTTTACTTAATTGTTGTATCAATGATTGCGGCAGTAATACTTTTTTTAATTTACGCTGTATATTACGGCAAGAGAAAATCTCTCTTTACAAACTGATTTACTAAACCTTTTCCTAAAACTTCATATAAATAATTACCCAAAGAAAATGCAGTCCATATAAACGGACTGCATTTTTCTTTTATGATTTTTGTAAATAGTTGTAAGAAATGATGGTTTAGCGGATTATCAGTCGGGAAACAAAGTAAAACAAAATTAATAGTTTCTGTCCCGAATTAAAAAATTTATTAAACTAAACTGTGCGTGCTAAACCATAATATTAATGTTACCCCAACATTTAGAATAGAACCTTTTATACTTACTGTTTATACAGCAAAAGCACTACAAAGTATGAAATTGCAAACAATACAAATGAAATTATCTGACTTAAGTAATAGTTTTTGAAATAGCTTTCCGGCGGATCCGGTTCAAGCTGAGATTTTTTGTATTTTTTTAATGAATACATATTTCCGAAAAATGTAAGTATAACAACAAAAGCAACAAAGATATAAGCACAGTTCAATTCGATTAGATCTAATGTTTTTGAAAAGAAACTATTATAGCTGTGATAATAAAAATAAAATGCAGCAAGTGCCGGTGCTGCCTCAAACATATAAACAATTCGTTTTTTCTTAGCAAACACAGCATAATTCCAAAGCGAGAACTCACCATGATGATGCCATCGCATCTCTATAAAGTAATCGTCAGTTTCAAAGATTTTCAGCAGTATAACTATAAAACAAGATATTAAATAAACAGCACTTCCAAAAACAGCTGCGGAAATGTTAGGACAAGCCTTTTCCAGTAACTCGCCGTCATTTCTAAGTGGGTTAACTTCCAGTATGGAAACCACTATAAAATTCATTACCATATACTTTGTGGGAATTATAATGCTTTGGTCGGTTTTACCAATACACTCCATAAGCGACATAATTGAAAGAAATGTTATAATACCGATAACCACGAAACTTTCTATCAAGTACAAATAATCTTGAGAAAATGAAAAATAAAATTTGTAAAGCGGCACCGTTACACTTTCCAAGCTACCTAAAAAGAAATGAAAATGATGCGTAAAAAGTAAACTAACAACATTTATCACCGAACAAAGAATGATTGCAAACTGAAATCCGCTGAGAATTTTATAAGCAAGCTGAAACCTCGGCTTGCGTGATGTGTAGTTATAATCATTTACTGAAATCATAATAAAGCACCTTAAAATCGTTTTGTTTTTATCTGTATTTCTCTGTAACTTAATAATACTACCTTTTAGCTCTTTTTTCAATGCTTCCCATCCACAATATTATTAACATACCATTAAAATAATGTTAAAAACTTTTCTGCTTTAAAGGTCAAATTGAGCATAAACCCTTGACATTGATAAAAAAATGTACTAAAATGTCTGTACTTATAATAAAATATGGTCATCGGAGGACATGGTGTCGTAACACCGTTCCGAGTATTCGGAACACTGTCGATAAGATGTCGGGTGAGCTCGGTTATTGATAATATAACCGAGCTGTTTTTATGTAAAATAAAGGAGAGTGAAATATGATTCAGTTATTGGAGCATTTTACCTACAAAAAACTTATCCGATTTACAATTCCAACTGTTGCAATGATGATTTTTACATCTGTTTACGGGGTTGTTGACGGACTGTTCGTATCAAATGTTGCGGGCAGTGAGTCTTTTGCGGGAGTTAATCTGATTATGCCTGCGCTGATGATGCTCGGCTCTGTGGGATTTATGATTGGTACAGGCGGCAGTGCTCTTGTTTCAAAGACCATTGGCGAGGGCAACAAAAAACTTGCCAACCGCTATTTTTCAATGCTGATTTATTTTTTGGTAATTGCGAGTATTGTTTTAGCGGCAATCGGTATTTTGTATATAAGACAAATCTCCGAACTTTTGGGCGCAGAGGGCGAAATGGTTAATATTTGTTCGGTTTACGGCAGAACTCTTTTGTTCGCTCTCCCCTTCTTTATGCTGCAAAACTGCTTTCAAAGTTTTCTTGTAGTTGCCGAAAAACCTACAATGGGACTTGGAGTTTCTCTTGCCGTAGGACTTACAAATATGGTGCTTGACTTCCTGTTTATCTATGTATTCGGCTTGGGCGTATTTGGCGCTGCGCTTGCAACCGGTATAAGCCAATTTATCGGCGCAATGATCCCGATATTCTACTTTGCACGCAAAAACAAGTCGCCGCTGAAGCTTGTTAAAACCAAACTTGAACTTAAACCGATACTTAAAACCTGCACAAACGGCTCTTCCGAAATGGTAACAAACATTTCAATGTCGCTTGTAAATATGCTCTACAATTTACAGCTTGTTAAATATGCGGGTTACGACGGCGTTGTAGCTTACGGCATTATAATGTATGTCGGATTTATTTTTGTCGGCACTTACCTCGGCTACTCGGTCGGAGTTGCTCCGATTATCGGATACCACTACGGCGCAGGAAATACCGATGAGCTGAAAAGCCTTTTCAAAAAAAGTCTTATTTTGCTGTCGGCAACCGCAGTTATCCTTACCGCCTGTGCAGAAATTTTTTCCTCTGCTCTGGCAGGAATTTTCGTAGGATACAACAAAGAACTGCACGATATGACAACCAATGCAATCTGCCTGTTTGCGCTGTCATACATTATAAGCGGTATCAATATCTTTGCATCGGCATTTTTTACAGCGCTGAACAATGGTCTTGTTTCCGCTATAATTTCATTTTTGAGAACGCTGGTTTTTCAGGTCGCATTTATCTTTATTCTTCCGTTATTACTTGACCTCAACGGAATTTGGCTTGCCGTTGTCGGCGCCGAAATTTGCTCGCTCATTGTAAGCATATCGTTCTTTGCAGCCAACAGAAAAAAATATAAATTTGTATAATAAAAAAGCTGTTTTTCCTTGCGAAACACAGCTTTTTCTCCGCTTGGCGCACAAATTTATTGCCAACAAATGCAAAATGTGTTATTATAAATATGTATATATTCGGACAGGCGTTCAGTCTGTTAATTCAGGTGCAGGCTTACCTGCAAATATCTGCGAAAAGGTGATAGAATTGTCATTTCCACAGGACAAAATTAGAAATTTCAGCATAATTGCTCATATTGACCACGGCAAAAGTACGCTTGCCGACCGTATTCTTGAGCAGACCAATTCGGTATCTGCCCGTGATATGGAGTCACAGCTCCTTGACGATATGGAACTTGAGCGTGAGCGTGGCATAACAATAAAGGCTCGTGCCGTATCGGTTACTTATGATGCCGACAACGGCGAAAAATATCTTTTCAACCTCATTGACACTCCCGGTCATGTTGACTTTAACTACGAGGTTTCCCGTTCTTTGGCGGCTTGTGAGGGTGCAGTGCTTATTGTTGACGCATCTCAAGGCATTGAGGCTCAAACTCTCGCCAACACTTATCTTGCTGTCGACAGCGGTCTTGAAATTGTGCCCGTAATCAACAAAATCGACCTGCCGAGTGCCGATCCTGACAGAGTTATCGAAGAAATTGAAGATGTAATCGGTATTCCTGCCGAGGACGCACCAAAAATTTCCGCTAAGCAAGGCATCAATATTCACGCTGTCCTCGAAAAAATCGTATCAGACATTCCTGCTCCGACAGGCGATGTCAACGCACCTCTCCGTGCGCTGATTTTTGACAGCTACTACGACAGCTACAAAGGCGTTATCATTTATGTTCGTCTTAAAGAGGGACAGATTCACCCGGGTGACGAATTTAAACTTATGGCAACAGGAAGTACATTCACCGTTGTGGAATGTGGTCTTATGCATGCCACATCAATGGAATCTACCAACGGACTTTATGCCGGCGAGGTTGGCTACATTGCGGCATCTATCAAAACTCTTGCAGACGCAAAAGTCGGCGACACTGTTACTCTTACCGCAAATCCTGCCAAAGAGCCTTTACCGGGTTATCGTGAGGCACAGCCTATGGTTTACTGCGGTATATATCCTGTTGACGGTGCAAAATACGGTGATCTTAAAGACGCTCTTGAAAAATTACAGCTTAATGACGCAGCACTCTCTTTTGAACCCGAAACATCTGTTGCACTCGGCTTTGGCTATCGCTGCGGATTCCTCGGACTTCTTCATATGGAGATTATTCAGGAAAGACTTGAGCGTGAATATCAGCTTGACCTTATTACAACCGCACCGAGCGTAATTTACCGAATAACCAAAACAGACGGCACTGTTGAGATGATTGACAACCCGACAAATTATCCTGACCCTGCGCTTATAGCAATGGCTGAAGAGCCGATGACTACCGCACATATTTACTCACCAAAGGAATATGTGGGCAACATTATGGAGCTTTGTCAGGACAGACGAGGCATATTTATAGATATGCAGTACATTGATGCAGACAGGGTTGACTTGCACTATGAATTACCGCTTGCCGAGATTATTTACGATTTCTTTGATACCTTAAAATCACGCACAAGAGGTTATGCATCTTTTGACTATGAGCTTAAGGATTATGTAAAGAGCAACCTTGTTAAACTTGACATTATGCTCAACGGCGATGTTGTCGATGCACTGTCGTTTATTATTCACGCAGACAAGGCATATGGCAGAGCGAGAAAGATGGCGGAAAAGCTCAAGGAGAAAATTCCAAGACAGCTGTTTGAAGTTCCGATTCAGGCATGTATCGGCGGTAAGATTATTGCAAGAGAAACCGTTAAGGCTATGAGAAAAGATGTACTTGCAAAGTGCTACGGCGGCGATATTTCCCGTAAAAAGAAACTTCTTGAAAAGCAGAAAGAGGGTAAAAAGCGTATGCGCCAGCTCGGCTCGGTAGAAGTTCCGCAAGAGGCATTTATGGCTGTACTTAAACTCGATACAGATTGATTTAATCGGTAGAATTTATATAATGATAAAATTAAACTCGGATTACGGCAATGGCTGTAATCCGAGTTTTGGTTTTGAGAAAAAGCTGCACTTAAAAACAAAAGAGTTAAAATTTAGGTCAACCCTTTTTAAAGGGTTGCGGGTTTGGGCAGAGCCCATAAAACAGTAAAAATAGACTGATTAAAAATATAAACAAGCATTTGTAATTAATACCACAGAATAACTATACTTTAGATTTATCAAGACTTTAAAATAAAGTAAAAATCAAGATTAATGAGTGGCAGAAAGTAGGAAAGTAGCACTTGAGTGTCAGTAGAAAAAAGGAATTTTAAAGAACGCAAAAGTTTGTGTGTGGCTATTTTGCCCTTGAAAAGTGGCAAAATAGTAGTTGCAGTAGCGTGGCTTTTCCTTTATTGCTGTCACATTTTTAGGCTCTCGCCATTATGTTCAAGCCGCCAAACGGCAAGCCGTTTGGCTATTAAAATTCGCAATAAACTAAAGTTTTGTGGGCGTTGCCCACACCCACAACCTTTGAAAAGGTTGACCAAACTTTTTAATTCGTGACGGAAAGTCTTTTCATTCGCTAAAATTGTTGCCCGACCAAAAGTAACCTGTTTTTTATTCCACTTGATGGTAACAAAATGGTTGACCTAAATTTTTTAACTTTATCTCTGTAATTTAATTCTGCAATTACGCAAAAGAAAAATACTCGTCATCGCAAATGCAATGACGAGTACTTATTTTTAAATCATCCGATTATTAAGTGTGATAATTTAGTTTGCTTTGCCGAGATCCCAGTAGCCGAGGAACATACCGTAGCCGTCTGTGCTTGAACCTGTTACCTTAGAATCGCAAACAACGAATGTTTCGTTGTTGTGGTCTGCAACTGAGAATGTACCCTTGTTGTATGCTGAGCTGTAAGCACCGCTCTTTGCGTTAAGTACATTGTAGCCTTTTGAGAGGATTGTTCTGAAATCACCGTTGCTGTTGCAGAATACAACATTCTTTGCACCGTCAATAGCCTCAATCTGATCGCTGTTGAGTGTTACCTTATATACAGAGTACTCACCTGCTGTAAGAGCGTTTGTCTTTAATGAAGGTGTGAACTTTTCATTTGTTTTCTCCATAGCAATCATTGTAAGGCCATTTGCCGAGTTGCTTGAACCGTATGCAAGGTAAACGCCCTTATTCATAGCTGTTTTGCTCTTTGCAGGGTTAGGGAATACACAATAAAGTGTAGCTGTGCTCTCAACAATTTCGATTTCAGTTGTTGACCAGTAACCTGTAAATGTGCCGTAGCCCTCAATGCTTGTGCCTGTTGTTACACCGTCACAAATTACAAATGTGTTCTTCTCTCTGTCAGCAAGTTTTGCCTTTGTTGTTGAGTATGTGCTTGAATACTGAGTACCTGCCGGAGCTTTCATAACGCTGTACTTACCGTTGATGTATGTTCTGTAAGTACCTGATGCGTTCTCGAAGATTACATATGATGAAGAATCAATAGCCTTTACCTGATCCTCTGTAAGAGTTACAGTGTATACAGGATATGTGCCGTCTACAAGCTGTGTTGACTTAGAATCAACATCAACATATGTGCTTGTTCTTGTCATCTTAATCTTTGTGAATGAATCGAGCTTATAGTCGTTGCTGTAAGCAAGGTAAACACCCTGATTCCAGCAGTTCTTCCACTTAGCAGATGCAGGAGCTACAGCATTGATAGTTGTGCACTTTGTCCAGTAACCTGTGTATGTACCGAAACCGTCAATGCTTGTGCCTGTTGCTACATCACCGTTCATAATGAATGTGTAGCCGTTGAGGTCTGCTACTGAAGTTTTAGCTGTGTTGTAGTCTGCACTGTATGTGCCTGACGGAGCTTTAAGTAAGTTGTACTTTGAGCTTACATAAGTTCTGTAAGTATTTGACTTGTTTGTAAGAACAACATATGTTGCCTTGTTAATAGCCTCTGCCTGTTCCTTTGTAAGTGATACCGAGTAGAGAGCATATGTGCCGTTTGTGAGTTTTGTTGACTTTAAGTCAGGTGTGAGATACTCTGTTGTCTTTGTGAGCGGAATCTTTGTGAATGAGTTGAGCTGGTAGTTGTTGCTGTATGCAAGGTAAATACCGTCATCCCAACACTTAGGACTTGATACTGTCTTTGGAACAACAAAGTTGAGTGTTACCTCGTCAGTTTGCTCTGCTGTTGCAGAAATCTTTGTGCTTGTCTTAGCTGTGAAGTTTTTAAAACCAGGAGTTGAAGTAACATCTGTCTGAGCTACTCCGCCTCTTACAACAGGCTTGAACTTAAGGTTGTAGTTGCTGTCAAGGTAACCTACGCTAAGTGTTTTAAGGTTGAAGTCAACTGTTGTGTCGCCTGTGCCGATTACATTGAAGTAAACTCTTGCAAGAGCCTTGCCGCCACTGAAATCAGCAAGATTCTGAATTTCACTGAAGTTAGATTTGATTGTGCCCTTAGCGTCAATAATGTTAGTAACCTCGTTAGTAACATATGGCATAAGCTTAGCTGAACGCTCCTTATCAACAGCGAGCTTTGTGTTATCGTAAGTAAGTGTCCACTCTGCATTTACAAGATTCATTGATGAATCTACAATGTACTCAAGACAAACTGTATCGCCCTTCTTAAATGTTACATTTGCATTTGAGAAGTAGTTAGATTTACTTGAGATATTAAGGTTTGTGCCCTGTGTAGGTGACTGTGTTGTCGGAGCTACTGTAGTCGGCTGTGTAGGTCTTACTGTAGTCGGCTGTGTAGGTCTTACTGTTGTTGGCTGTGTAGCCTGAGAAGCTGTTGTAGGAACAATAAGGCTTGTGATGTCACCGC
>ERZ824600.3767-NODE-3767-length-14077-cov-10.334474_pt1 | contig 14077 bp, 10 predicted proteins | sample MGYA00519933_ERZ824600 | MGnify/ENA primary metagenome ERZ824600 (study PRJEB31778, sample SAMEA3449178) | human gut metagenome | biome: human gut; feature: human-associated habitat; material: faeces | place: United Kingdom | collected 2010/2012 ... | reverse complement strand
TCGCGGAACAGGTCATGTACGGTCTTGACCTTATCAACACCTCTGTGCTGGGGGCTCTGGGCTGCGACATGACCACCTTCCTGCGCTACTTCCCTGCCGCGGAGACGATGTACAACATCTTCGTGGCACTGGCTATCGGCATGATCCTGCTGAACCTGAGCTGGCAGCTATTCAAGAACTACGGCCTTATAGCAGGCGTAGAGGCAGAAGACCCGGTAAAGCTGACGATCCGCTCTGTGCTGTTTATCCTGCTGGCCTATTTCGCAGATGAAATCGTGGAGCTGATACTGAAAATCGGCGGGACACCCTACGCGTGGATCATGTCGTCTGAGCTGCCCACACTGAACTTTGCCGACTTCAATTCGGTCATACTTACCATCCTTGGGGTCTGCGCCAACGGCGCGGTGGCTCTAATCGCCCTGATCCTCGTCCTCATATTGGCGTGGAACTATATCAAGCTGCTATTTGAGGCGGCGGAGCGTTATGTGCTCCTGGGCGTTCTGGTATTCACGGCGCCGGTGGCTTTTGCTACGGGCGCGGCGCAGGCCACCTCCAACATCTTCAAGGCGTGGTGCCGGATGTTCGGCGGCCAGATATTTCTGCTGCTGATGAACGCATGGTGCCTTCGCCTGTTCATCACCATGGTGGGAACCTTCCTGGCAAACCCCTTATCCCTATAGGAGACGATCATGAATCAAAAAACGAAATACATCACAGGGATCGTGTTGTCCGTACTGGTTATATGTGCGCTCACGATCCCGGCCTTTGCTCTGACGGAATCAGATGTGCAGTCTCAGGTCTCAGCTTCCGGTAAAGAAGGCGTGGCCGGAAACCTGTTCGTCTGGTTTCTGTGCGCAGTGGCATTTTTGAAGATCTCACAGAAAATCGACAGCTTCATGCAGGGTCTTGGCATCAATGTGGGTCATACAGGCGGCTCTATGCTGGCAGAAGCGATGCTGGCCGCGCGGAGCATCGCTGCCGCCCGTGGCATCGCCGGACGCGGTCGAGGCGGTAATGCAGGGCGAGCTGGAAGCACCGGTGGCAGCAGCGGTGACAGCAATACCTTCCTGCAAGGTGGTCTGGCCGGTGTTGCCAATCGCAGCTTCTATAACGGCGCATACCGAAACGCCACCGGCACAGGCAGCGGCGGCGTTGGCGGCATGGCGTTCCGTGCCTCTGTGACCAAGGGCGGCGATATTGCCAATAACGTTATCAGCCGTATTGCCACCGGCGGTGCGGGATCTGGGGATGTCATGTCCGGCAATATGGCGGCGGACGCTCTCAAGTCCTATATGGGCTATACGGCTCTTGGTGAAGGCGCGGCGGATATTCCGACCTTCTCCAATGTGGAGATCGGCGGTGGGCATATCACCGGCACGGAGACCTCTGAGGAAGAACCTGACGGTCGTGCCTTTGCCATGTATAGCACTGAACAGTATATGGAGCCAAAACGGGAATACACCACCGTAACCACTGTGGATGGCGCAAAATGGTATAGGCAGTACGCACAGGACGTAGTGGAGAAAAAGCCTTATCAGAATCCGGATGGCGGCATTTCCTATCGTGAGAGCCTGATCCGGCGCCTGCCTGACCCGCCTCGCAGAAAGGACAAGACCTGATATGACCCAGCAAGAACGCAGCGGTCTGAACGAAGCCGCTGAGATCAGCGCACACGCTGGCGGTGCTGTGCGCGGCGCCATCAAGACAGGAAAAGCGGTAAGCGGCGCGGTAAAAGGCGCTGCTGCCGCAGGCCCTTACGGTGCGGCGGCAGCGGCACTCTGGACACATCGCAAGGCGGTTGCTGCCATCATTGCCGGGTTGCTGGTGCTTCCCGTCCTGTTCATCATGCTGCTGCCTTCCCTGATCTTCGGCGGGTTGACCAAGGCAGGGGTTGAAGGAAGTCCAGACACACCGATCCTCAACGACAACGCCGCCGTTGTGGAGAACATCAATCAGATCTCGCAGGCAATCAGTGACTTGCTGGAGGAAGGGCAGGAGGATGTTCGCGCCCGGATTGACGCGGATTTTACCGCTTCCGGCGCTGACCAGAAGGAGATCATCAATCCATACGAAAGCTCCCCGGCCTACAATGCCAACCGCTTCATTGCCATGTACTGTGCCGCCAAAAATCAGGACTACGCATCTATCTCCCTCAAGGATATGGAAACGCTGATCCGCAAGGCAAAGGATGCCCTCTATACATTCACGAGCACGGAGGAGCCTCGCACGACAACGGTGACAGACACGACCGTTGACCAAAAGACCGGCAAGGTTACGGTGACGGAAACGGAAGTCACGGAGATATGGAAGATATATACCATCGTCTATAACGGAGAGGCCTATTTTGAGGATAAGATATTCGCCCTGTCGGATGAACAAAAGGGACTGGCGGAAAACTACGCCCAGAACCTGAGCGTATTCCTGGGCGATGGTATGATGCAGGGCTTGCTGCCTGCCGAGTCCGCCGGCCTTGTATCTTTGGGCGACATTCGTTTCTCGGATGGCGCGACGCAGGTGGTCTACTATAATCAGTTGGACAAGCGGTACGCGCACAAGCCCTACGGCACCGACGACATCGGCACCTACGGCTGCGGGCCTACCTGTATGGCAATGGTGGTATCTTCTTTGACCAGCGAGACGGTCGATCCCGTTGAGATGGCACGTTGGGCCTATGAAAACGGCTACTGGTGCAGTAGAAGCGGTTCCTACCATTCGCTGATCCCCAGTGCTGCTAAAGCTTGGGGGCTTCCGGTACAGGGCTGCGGGAAAACAGAAGGGCAGCGCATTGTGGATGCGCTCTCTCAAGGCAAGCTGGTGGTGGCAATCATGCTGAAAGGTCATTTCACCAGCTCCGGCCACTTCATCGTGCTGCGCGGTGTGGAGAACGGAAAGATACTGGTGGCAGACCCTGCCAACTATACCCGAAGCCAACAGGCATGGGATCTGTCTATCATCCTGAATGAAGCCAGCGGCCGTGCCGGTGCTGGTGGGCCTTTCTGGATCATAGGGTAGGAAGGAGAACTAAATGTGAGTAAACCAAATGAATATGACACCTATATCATCCCGCCCAATTTTATTGAAGGCGGGACTTTTTTCGGCGGACTGCTGAAGCTCCGCAATACAGCCGAGGCACTGGTTATCGTGCTGGCTATCGGCATACCGGTGTTCTCGGTGTCCGCCCTGACATTGACTGCTAAAATCATCATTCTGTGCCTGACCGCGCTGCCTCTTGGCATCATCGCGCTGGTTGGCATCAACGGCGAAAGCCTCTCGTCATTTATCTTTCTTGTTCTGAAATATCTCTGCAACCGCCGTATTATTACACGCAATGAAGAGGGACAGGACAAGCGGAAAAAACGCAAGAAGCGAAAAGCTAAGAGCGGTGACGACGCGCCCAAGTACATCAATCCAGTGGCGGAATACCTGCCTGTGGAGAAGATCGAAAACGGCATCATCTACACACGGGATCACCGTTACCTGAAGATCGTTGAGGTCGTGCCCATCAACTTCCTGCTGCGCAGTGCCAGAGAGCAGCGGAACATCATCTACTCGTTCATCTCGTTTCTCAAGATCAGCCCGGTCAAAATGCAGATCAAGGTCATTGCCAAGCGTGCTGACCTGAACCGGCACAGAGAGATCGTGCAGCAGGAGATGGCGCAGGAAACCGATGAAAACTGTCGCCTGCTGCAGCAGGACTACCTGACGCTCATTGACCGGATCGGTGCACGGGAAGCTACCTCGCGCCGGTTCTTCATGGTATTTGAATATGAGGCATGGGCAGGCCGGAAAAGGGATAACGAGGAAGCGGAGGCCATTGCCTCCCTGCAAACGGCAGCCCGCACCGCAGTCAATTATCTCAAGCAATGCGGCAATGAGGTGCTGATCCCGGAAAACGATGATGAATTTACGGTCGATACCCTCTACCATTTGCTGTGCCGCAACACCACCACGTCGCTGCCGGATCGAGTTCGCCGGATCGTTGCCCAGTATCAGGAGAAAGGGCTGGAATCTGAGATCGACGCCATTCCCTGTACGGAGTTTTTCGCCCCTGACAGCATCGACTTTACCAACGGGCGGCATATCTGTATTGACGGACTCTACTACGCCTATCTGCTGGTGCCCTCTACCGGCTATAAGGCGCAGGTGCCGGCCGGCTGGCTGTCTCTCATTGTCAACGCCGGGGATGGCATTGACCTGGATATGTTCATCAGCCGCCAGCCGAAAGCCCGCATGGTACAGCGGCTGGGACAGCAGCTTCGTATCAATCGCAGTAAGATCAAGGACGCCAGCGATACCAACACGGACTTTGATGATCTGGACGGTGCTATCCGAAGCGGCTACTTCCTGAAGGAAGGGCTGGGCAACAACGAGGACTTTTATTACCTGAACCTGCTGATCGCAGTGACAGCTCCCACAGTGGATGAACTGGAATGGAAGGTCAATGAACTGAAAAAACTGCTCGTGTCCCGTGATATGGACGTGTGCAGCTGCGCCTTTCATGAGGAGCAGGCGTTTCTATCGTCGCTGCCGCTGGTCAGCATGGAGAAGCACCTCTTTGAACGCTCCAAGCGCAATGCGCTGACCACCGGCGTGGCAAGCTGCTACCCCTTCACGTCCTATGAGCTGAGTGATGAAAACGGCATCCTGTTCGGTCTGAACAAGTACAACAACTCTCCGGTCATCATCGACATCTTTGACTCCAAGGTCTATAAAAACGCCAATATTGCCGTATGCGGCACCAGCGGCGCAGGAAAGACCTTCCTGATCCTGCTGATGGCCCTCCGTATGCGGCGTAAGGGCATACAGGTTTTCATGCTGGCACCCCTGAAGGGCCACGAGTTCCACCGTGCCTGCATCAACACAGGCGGCGAGTTTATCAGCATCTCCCCCGCCTCCAAAAGCTGCATCAACGTGCTGGAGATACGTAAGATAGACAAGTCCGTGGAGGAAACGCTGGATGGCCCCGGTATCGAACGCTCTGAGCTGGCAGCAAAAATTCAGCGGCTTCATATCTTCTTTGCCCTGCTGATCCCCGATATGTCCTATGAGGAAAAACAGCTTTTGGACGATGCCCTGATTCGTGCCTACGCACGGAAAGGTATCACCCATGATAACGCCTCTCTCAGTGATCCGGATAACCCCAACGTTTACCGCCAGATGCCTGTGCTGGGCGACCTCTACGACGTTCTGCGGGAGGAAAGCGATACCAAACGCCTTTCCAACATCATCAACCGCTTTGTACACGGCTCGGCCAGCACCTTCAACCAGCAGACCAATGTGAATCTGGACAACAAGTTCACGGTGCTGGACATCTCGGAACTCAGCGGCGATCTGCTGCCTATCGGCATGTTCGTAGCTCTGGATTTCGTGTGGGATAAAGCCAAAGCCAACCGCACGGAGGAAAAGGCCATCTTCATCGACGAATGCTGGCAGCTCATCGGCGGCGGCTCCGGCACCTTCGGCGTCGGCAACCGTCTTGCGGCCGAGATGGTGCTGGAGATCTTCAAGACCATCCGCGCCTATTCCGGCAGCGGCATTTGCGCGACGCAGGATCTGAACGACTTCTTCTCCCTGGACAACGGCAAGTACGGCAAGGGGATTATCAACAACTGCCGCACGAAAGTCATCTTGAACCTGGAGGACGAGGAAGCCCAGCGCGTTCAGCAGGTATTGCATCTCTCCGAAGCGGAGGTCATGGAGATCACCCACTTTGAGCGGGGCAATGGCCTGATCAGCAGCAATAACAACAATATCACGGTGGAAATCAAGGCCAGCCCACTGGAACGCGACCTTATCACCACAGACCGCCGTGAGCTGCTTGACCTGCTGCGCCGCATGAAGCGACCGGAAGCCTAATACGGCGTTTATACGGAGATAACACGCATTACAAAATCAATACGCATATAATACGGAGTTAATACGCATTACGGAGGTGGTGCCGCCTATGAGAAACAGAGAGCAGATCTATGGACAGGAGGCCGCAGGGCTGCTGCGGAACATAACCGTCTATCACTGCATACGCCGTGACCAGCTTCTACGCCTGTATCCGGGCAAGGAGGGCGTCATTGAGAACCTGCTGCGCTATCTGGTCAAGCAGCAGCGGATATTTTATAACACTGACCGGGATTGCTACGGAGATGTCCCTGACTGCCGCGAGGACAGAGAACTGACAGCGGCACTATGGGTGCTGCTGGACTTTATCGAAAAGGTGGAGTATCACAGCCCCGACAATATGCCGGCAAAGCTGGTATTCTTCGCCGATGGCGAGGTATATGAGGTCGTCTATGTAACCCCGGGTAAGGAAGCGTTGCTGCAGCACGCACTGGCCGCAGAAGATGATTCCGGGCGACGGCTCGTTATCATTGAGGAAGAAGACCAAATGCAGCACCTGCACATCCCTCATATCGCCGCCTACTGCATGGTGGATGACCAAGGCTGCGTACAGTACTTCAGGAAGGAGGAACCTTGTGGACAGAGCCACCCTCTCGCAGCGGATAGAGAGCATTTTGAATGAGATCACCCGCCTGTCCAACACGCTCTACGCTATGGACAACACGAATATCCAGCGGCATTCAGATAACTATGAAATGCTGTCCACCGAGGCCGCACTGCGGGGTGAGGTCATTGCCTGCCGGCTGCGGCACCTGATCTATGAGACGACCACCATCCGAAAAGCCGAGTATCTGACATCGGCTGGTGTCATGCAGGGCATCTCTGTTATAGAGAAAGATGGCATACTGGAAATCACGCTCCCCTGCCTACTGCCTAAGAAGAGCAAGAAGCATATCTGTGAGTATCTGACAGACCCCATCTACTACACGCTTAGTAAGTATGCGCAGACACACACGCTGCTCAAGTTCCGGCACTGTGTTGTCTGCTTTTCTCATATCTACAGCCGCGAGCTGTCCCCCAACCGGGTGCGTGACTATGACAATCTGGAGCTCAAGCAGCTTTTGGATGTGATTTCCACCTTCGTTATGGAGGATGATACGGGTCTGCTGTGCGATGCCTATAACACGACGGAGATCGGCGACAGTGACTGTACCCGCGTGTCGGTGATGGATAAGGAGCGTTTTCAGGGCTGGCTTTCGGACCGCGAGAATCGGCTTCGCTCTATATCCGATTTATAGTGTTTTGGCTGTATCAGAAACGGTACACATGACCACGGTACGGCAAAGCCTGTATTTCCGGGCATTTTCACATGACCGGTGCGGGCGAAAAATACCGTGGTCATGGCAGTCTGGGTACTGCACACCAGAAGGAGGTGGTCAGTATGAGTACCCTACCACAGAAAGCTCCCGGTAGCCTATCACAAGCCTATCAGCTATTGGCCCTGGTCGCCCTGTCCGGTGAGCTGCCGGCCAGCCAACTGAGCAGGCTCGCCGGTGGCACCAGCTACAAAGAGAACGTGGTCAAGTCGCTGAAGCGTCAGCGGCTTTTGCTGTCCTACTACAAGAACGGACTGCGTGGATACCGGCTCACCGCCGCGGCGAAAAAGCTGCTGCTGGAGCGTGACCCTGAGCGTTTTTCCTTCTACCTGTCCGGTGCCTGCGCCACCAACCACATCAGGAGCGAGCCGGAGCAGCGGCTTCGACTCCACCGTGTCTCTCAGACATTGATCACCATGCGTAACGCCAACGTTAGTATCTTCCGCGATGAAAAACCCGGCGTATTCCGTCCCGGTGAAACAGCGATTGGTAGCATCTGCACACCTGCCTTCTATTCATCCCGTGAGATCAAGGAGATGGGGACAACCTTTGTTAAAATCCGTGGGGCCCGGTCCGTGGGCGTTTTACTGACACCGCAGCATATCCACGTGGTTTACAACATGGGCAATGCGCTGATGAAATGGAGCTATAAAGCCGAAATGCGGACAAAGGCGCTCATGCAGACGGTGCTGTGCCGTGAACGAATGCCGCACCAGTACCACCCGGATGCGGTGCGGGGGCTTCTGCTGGGTGACAGTATGGAACAGGCCTATGAGCTGCTGACCAACCAGGGCGGCAAGAACTATTTCATTCTGGATGGCAGCTATGAACGGTTCTGCTTCCTGACCAACGACCATCATGGAGAGGTGCTGCTGCGCCTTATCTGCGATGAAGAACTGGACAATGAGCTGCGTGAGCTGCTGCTCCTTGATTTGGAGCCCCAACAGCCGGGTGAAACGGTGGAGAACGACGCCATGACGCCAGAGGGCGCACCGGTGCTGTTCGCCTATGATTGTGACCTGCCGCGGATCAGGCGGTTTGATACGGCGCTACGGCTCCAAGACCGCTATGGCATCCTGATCTGCTTCGATCATCAGGCCGAAGTGCTGCGCCGCTACTGCGGTGACAGGGCCGTTGTGCAGGCCATTGACTTTGATGCGTTTGAAGGGAGGTTTTTGCCGTAGAGAAAAAGAAGCTGCGAAGTCTGCTGTTTTCGCTCCCGCTTTTTCTGGCGGGACTGCTGTTTGGCGGCGGCTATCTGGCGCAATTCGTCCGGAACTATCAGCAGTGGAAGGACGCAGGCGGAACGCCCGGCGACGGAAGCTCACCGGCCACGCCGGTGCTGTCCTTCTCCGCCTGCTGCGAAGCGCTGTTCAGTAAGAGCGGGATCATCGGCGTGGGGCTTTGCCTGTTGCTGCTGGGGCTGCTGATCGTCATGGTGATGCGCATGGGCTATTCCGACGTTGGGGAGTATGATGCGGAGCGTAATCTGACCTACTCCAACAAAGGCACCTACGGCACAGCCGGATTCATGGAGAAAGCGGAGATGAAGGGCGTCCTTGATCTGGTATCCGACATCCGCAAGCACAGCGGCGTCATACTGGGCAAGCTGGACAACCAGGTGGTGTGTATTCCGGAAAACTCCCGGCTCAACGGCAATATTGCCGTGTTCGGCGCCAGCGGCTCCATGAAAACGCGTGCCTACTGCATCAACCGTATCCTGCAAAGCGCGTCCGAGGCCCACAACGGCCACAAGGAGTCTCTGATCATCACCGACCCGAAATCCGAGCTTTACGAAAAGACCAGCGAGTATCTGCGCAGCAAGGGCTATGTGGTGAGGGTGTTCAACCTGATCCAGCCGGAGAACTCCGATTCATGGAACTGTCTGGCGGAGATCGAGGGCGATGAACTGATGGCGCAGATCTTCTGTGACATTATCATCAAGAATACCGGCAGCGAGAAGGGCGACCATTTCTGGAACGCCGCGGAGATGAACCTATTGAAAGCACTGGTGCTGTATGTGGCGCTGGGCTATCCACCAGAGAGCCGGAATATCGGCGAGGTCTATAAGCTGCTGGTGCTGAACGCGGAAAAGGAGCTGGATAACCTCTTTTCCATGCTGCCGGCCAGCCATCCCGCCAGAGCGCCCTATGCGCTGTTCAGCCAATCCTCGGATACGGTGCGCAGCGGCGTTATCATCGGACTGGGCAGCCGCTTGCAGGTATTCCAGAACCGGCCCATCTGCCAGATCACCAGCCATGATGAAATTGATATGGCGCTGCTGGGCAAGCAGCCCTGCGCCTATTTCTGCATTACATCCGATCAGGACAGCACCTTTGATTTCCTCACGTCCCTGTTCCTATCCTTCGCGTTTATCAAGCTGATCCGTTACGCGGATAAGAACTGTGCTGACCGCAGGCTGCCAGTCCCCGTTCATGTGCTGGGCGAAGAGTTGACAGCCTGCGGTGTTATTCCAGACTTGAGCCGAAAGATCAGTGTGATCCGCTCGCGGGGCGTCAGCATGAGCTGCGTGTTTCAGAATCTGGCGGGCTTACAGAACCGGTATCCCTACAACCAATGGCAGGAGATATTGGGCTGCTGCGACTATCAGCTTGCACTGGGCTGCACCGATGAGCTGACTGCCAAATTCCTCAGTGACCGTACAGGAGAGGTCAGCGTCCATGTCTCTAGCAAGGCCAAGCAGTTGGGTACATGGCGTATCAGCAACTACACGCCGGAGTTCCGCGAAACCAGCGGCGTGGGCAAGCGCAAGCTACTGACTATGGATGAGGTGCTGCGCCTGCCGGTAAACCGCGCGCTGGTCATCGCACGCGGCAACAAGGTGCTGCAGGTAGATAAGTACGACTATACCAATCACTACGAGGCAAAGAAGCTGCGGGACTGCAAGGCCTCCGCCCATATCCCGGAATGGCGTAAAAGCCCTGTGTTTTCACCCGCGCCGAAACAAACAGAGCAGCCTATTAAGTCAAAGAAAGTGCCGAGCAGGCGCAGTGAGTTTGTAAAAACCGATAAAGATTCCATCATGTCAACCAAAATGTGAGCTAAGGAGGAAAGTAATATGCCGAGAAAGAAAACAGAAGAACTTGCCGTGATGCCGGAAGCACCGGCACTTCCCATCGTCCCCGAGGATGCGGCAGAACAGCCGGTGACAGAAGAGTGTTTGCCGGAAATCGCAGCCGATCCTGTTGTGGAGGATACTGTACCTACAGAGAGTGTTCTCGCCGAACCTGCGGAAGTGGTGACTGTGCCGGAGGATCCCCAGCCCTCTGAAAAGCCGAAGCGCACCGTCCGCAAACGAACCGCTGCAAAAAAGACGGTAGAGGTGGAGAAGCAGGCTACGCCGCCTACTGAGGATGCTGCCGCCTCTGCTGAACCTGCCCCTGCCGCTGTCCAACAGAGAGATATTTTGACATTGGATGCCCGGGGCGAAGCGGAAACGCAGGCGCAGATGGAGGACATTATCTGGCACGAGATCCACAATGCCTACCGCACCCGGCGCATGCTCTCCGGTATGCTGAGCGGCATTGAAAGAACGGAGGCGGGGAAAACCATTGCCATTGTGGACTACAAGGGATTCCGCATTGTGATCCCCTTGAAGGAGATGGTGCTGGACTTCCCGGCAGATATGTACGGTGCTGACTATAATGAGATGATCCTTCGACACCAGAAGATCCTCAATAAGATGCTGGGCGCAGAGGTGGATCTTATGGTCAAGGGCATCGACGCCAAAAGCCGAACCGTTGTTGCCAGCCGAAAGGACGCCATGCTGAAGAAGCAGCAGATCTACTATTTCGGTAAGGACGGTGACGGACAGTATCGTATTTATGACGGGCGCGTGGTGGAGGCTCGTGTGATCGCTGTGGCGGAGCAGGTCGTCCGGGTCGAAGTGTTTGGCGTGGAGACATCCATCCTGGCTCGCGATCTTTCGTGGGACTGGATCGGCGATGCTCATGACCGCTATGCTGTGGGAGACAAGGCTCTGGTACGCGTGCTGGAGATTGACCGCACAGAGCCGGAGCGCATCAGAATTAAAGCCGACATCAAAAGCGTATCCGGCAACAGCAAGAATGACAATCTCCAGAAATGCCGTATTCAGGGCAAATATGCCGGGAAGGTCACCCATATCCATAAGGGCGTTGTGTATATCCGCCTTAGCAACGGTGCCAATGCCATAGCACATTCCTGCTATGATCGGCGCAGACCCGGACGAAAGGATGATGTCAGCTTTGCCGTTACCCATCTGGATGAGGAACACGGCGTTGCGCTGGGGATCATCACCCGAATTATCAAGCAGCATATTTAGGATGCGCGAAAAGCAGCTGGCCGCAAATGCGACCAGCTGTTTTTTTTGTGAATTATTCAAGCATCATGAACGTATCAGTGTTGTGCCTGTGCTATCAGGCCGGTAGCTGACCGGTGTGCAGGTAACGGAGAAGCTGCTCTTTGTCCAAATGGCCGATGCCGAGATAGTCCAAATCGAAGGGATTGTCTTCAAAGAAGCTGGTTTCGTGCATGGCACCGCCCAGCACGATCATGCTGTCAATGATCGGTGTCGGTACGCCGAACTTTTTGCCTAGGTCGTGGTAGATCTTGCAGCCCACGGGAATGTCCTCGGTGATGTAGCGGTGGTCGATGGAATTTGGCCCCGTATTGCCCTCGTCGCAGGGCTTGTCCAGCGGAAAGATCACATTATCCTCGCCCTCGGAGCCAAGGCCCATGTACTCCTGCGTCAATATGCTGCGGCGGGAGAAGAATGACTCATAGGCATAGTCCGGGATGCGGATGCCGATCGCGTCGGCAATGGCACATTCTTCCTGATAGAACTGATACTGCACTCGGCAGATGGAGGGGCACAGCCCGTGGGAGTACATGGAATAGCTGTCGGGGTCGTTGCCATAGATGGATGACCAGTTTTCCATGCTCGACACGCCCAGCACCGAAGCGGGAACGTGGATCACCGGGTTGACATTGGAAAAGCCAATGTCCAGCACCGTGTCTCCGGCCACAGGGCCATCCCCGTGGGTAACGGCATCCATGCAGGGCAGATATTTGGCGGACTCCAGAAAATCATCGATATCTGTCATGGGCTGCGTCGCGCCGCGAAGGGTAATGGCGCGATATTTCGCGCCTACATGGGGCATTGTAAAGCCGCCGATCTTCTCCAGCCGCGTTCCGTAGGGAGCGGAGCTCCAGCCGCCCACGATGACTTTCTTGGTGCAGCCGGCCTCGCGCATGAAGCGGCGCAGCAGAAGCGTGGCGTAGTTATCAGTAAAGATATGTACGACCTGACCGTCCTCCAGCAGCGGCACCAGGGTGCGCAGGTAGTGTTCCTGGGCGTTGGCGGTAATGCCGATCACGATAAGCCCCGCGCCCTTTACCACCTCGGCCATATCCGTGCTGGCCAGATCCAGAAACGCACGGCCTGACCGCTCAAAGCCGTACAGGTTCCGCTGTACGCCATCCAGCAGGATGCCGGTCTTGTCCAGATTCGCCACGGCCTTGGGGGTGCGGGAATAGAGCCGCACTTCCCGTCCGGCCAGCTTCATATCTGCGGCGCAGGTCTTTCCGACCGCACCACCGCCTAAAACGGCAATGGGCAGATCCTTCAGGTACGACATATCATGCTTCATCAAATATTGCCCTCCTTCTGCTTTTTTGACTTTATCATTATGCACAATACCAGTTTACCATAGAGAACACGAGAATTGCAGTTAAAAAAGTGTAAAATATATGGCACACCAAAGGCCACGTCACTACATCGGCAGAGGATGGCAGCAGATTGGCACTGTTTTGCGATTTCGCCGTAAATCACCATGTGCTATACTTGGTACAGTCAAAATTGTAAAGACCGCCGGGTGGTAACTCGGCGGTCTTTCGCATACAGGAAGAGGGTGTTTTATATGTGGTAGGCAGAGCAGCGTTTCACGCCCGAGCGGCAAATGCAATCGCCGCAAAACCCAAACAACAGTACATAGTGTTGAAAAAGGCGAGGCTCCAGTCGTAAATATCTTCAAAGCACATTAAACAGTGCTGCGATATTTACGTAAAGGAGAGAACGCCCATGAGGAGAAAAAGAATGCGTTTAGTTTCACTTATTTTGAGTGCCGTGTGTCTGTTAGGCTGCGCAGTCCAGCCGGCACCGGTCTCGGATTCGTCTGAGTCCAACACCAAGGTCTCTGCCTATGCAGCAAGTCAGGCCGAGCAGAACGAAGAGGAGCGCACGGAGGCCGAATCCCTGCTGCCGCAAACAGAAGATGGAGGCGATACATCTGAGAGCAGCGTCGCTCCTGAGCGGGCAAATGCATCAGAGAATGCGGATAAAGCCGCAGAAAAGCAGCCTACAGCTGTTGAAACGGCACCGCCCGCTGCACCGAAAGAGCCGGCAATACCCGCGCCTGCGCCGGAGAGCAAACCTGCTCCTACGCCTACGCCGGCACCTACCCCGGCAGAGGAGAAACAGGAGGAAGAACCTGCGCCTACGCCCGAACCTACGCCTGCGCCTAAGCCTGCCGCCAGCGGGAACATCTACTCCATCGCGGAGGCTATCCGGGCGGGCAACGAGTATGCGCGGGCGCAATACGGCATGACCATCGACACCAGTATGACCGCCGCCGACTCCAGCTTCTTCCCCGGTACAGCGGACAGCGTGGCATGGCTGGCAGAGAATGGCGGACAGGCGGCACTGACCGCCGCCGTAAAGGGCAACGTGGACGCCACCTTCGCCTGTCTCGCCGCCATGGACGGCGCGGAGACGGTCAGCGCGTATGCGCGGTTCAACTGCACCGTCCGCTATGATGCGGCATCGGACGAATACATCGTGGTGGTGCTGTACGGATAAACCAACTGAA
>ERZ824600.3761-NODE-3761-length-14102-cov-3.349612_pt1 | contig 14102 bp, 14 predicted proteins | sample MGYA00519933_ERZ824600 | MGnify/ENA primary metagenome ERZ824600 (study PRJEB31778, sample SAMEA3449178) | human gut metagenome | biome: human gut; feature: human-associated habitat; material: faeces | place: United Kingdom | collected 2010/2012 ... | reverse complement strand
GCCTACGCCGAACTTTGACGAAAGCAATTCGGCGTTCGCCTGTCCCGCAAAGCTGATCCCGCGCGTTTCGGCTGTTCCGCCTACATTGTCGGCATCGGTATGTTCAAGGTAATACACGCATTTTTCAACATAGTCGTCGGCATATTCGGCGTGCGCATCCATGCGTATCACATATTCGCCGCGCGCGTTGTCAATGCCGATGTTTAGCGCGTATGTCACGAGTCGTTTTTCGTTTATCAATATACGCAGGTTGTCTATTCCCGTGTAATTGCGGATCTTACTCACCGTGTCGTCGGTGGAATTCCCATCAATGATGAGCAGCTCTGTATTTTCGGCGGGGAATGTCTGCCTTTTTACGGAGTCAAGACATCTTATTATATACTTCGATTCGTTATATACGGGAATGATGATCGAAACCGTGATCTTCTGTGCCATCTTTTCTTTCCGAAATGCATCATTATGCATATTTGCCTTTTTGTTTTGCGCGCAGAATTCGCCTATAAACGCCTTTATATCATATCACAACAAGCCATTTTTGTCAATAGCAATTGATTTCACACCATATGCTTTCATTATTAATAAACATACATATAAATATTTTCCCGATTTTTCCGCCCAAGCTGCCGATATGCCCGAAAAAGGAGCGCACTGCATTTACAAAGTGCATTTTTTGTGATATAATAACTTGATCGAACCGGCTGCCGCCGGCGGTATTTCCGGGAGGATGTCATTGAATGAACGGTGCTGACGAAAAAAAGAATATTCTTGACGGTATAGGAAAACCGGAGGATCTCAGGTCGCTTTCGGACGCCGAACTTGACACACTTGCCGGAGAGATAAGGGAAAAGCTTGTCAACATAATTACTTCGGAGGATGGCTGTCTCGGCAGAGGCGGACACCTTGCTTCCAATCTGGGGGTTGTTGAGCTTACAATAGCGCTTCATCGCGTTTTCGACAGTCCGCACGATTATATAATCTGGGATGTCGGGCATCAGAGCTATGTGCACAAGCTGCTCACCGGAAGGAAAGACCGGTTTGACACGTTGCGTATGCCCGGCGGACTTTCGGGATTCACCAAACGCTCCGAAAGCGAACATGATCCGTTTGGGGCGGGGCACAGTTCGACGGCGCTTTCCGCCGCGTTGGGCATTGCAAAGGCTGAAAGCCTGCGCGGTACCGGCGGGTACACGGTAGCCGTTATCGGTGACGGCGCGTTTACGGGCGGAATGGTCCAGGAGGCGCTCAACAACTGTGAGAACACCAAGGGATTGCGGCTCATCATAATCATAAACGAAAATGAAATGTCGATATCCCGCAACATCGGCAGCTTTGCAAAGAGCATATCCAAGATACGTATGCGGGCAAGCTATTTCCGCACAAAGGCAGCTACAAGGCATTTTCTTTCAAGCCTGCCCCTCATCGGAAAGCCGATGGTCGGATTTATCACCAAGGTAAAAAAGGGGCTCAAGGATCTCCTTTACGGTTCCAACTATTTTGAAAACCTCGGCATTTACTATCTGGGACCTATCGACGGTAACGACAGGAATGCTGTAGAGACGATGCTGCGTGAAGCAAAAAAATTCGACGAGAGCGTTGTTCTCCACGTCAAAACAAAAAAAGGAAAGGGATATGAGCCGGCGGAAAAAAATCCGGGCGTGTATCATTCCGTTGCGCCGCGCGGCGCCGTGCCCGGCGGAGGTTTTTCGAAGGTGTTCGGAAATGCCATCGTCAGGGAAGCGACGGCAGACGGAAAAATATGCGCTATCACTGCTGCAATGAGCAGCGGAACGGGGCTCGACACCTTTCGCAAGCTGTTCCCGGAGCGTTTTTTTGATGTTGGAATTGCCGAGGAGCACGCAGTGACGTTTGCCGCAGGTCTTGCGGCAGGCGGCATGAAGCCTGTTGCGGCTATATATTCGACGTTCATACAGCGCGCATACGATAACATTCTTCACGATGTGGCGCTCCAGTCGCTGCCGGTCGTGCTTTGCATCGATCGTGCCGGGTTGTCTGTGGGCGACGGTGCAACGCATCACGGGATATTTGACGTGTCGTTTCTATCGGCTATCCCGGGGATCACGATATACACGCCCGCAACGTATGCCGGGCTCGAGATGTCGCTTCGCACGGCGCTTGCGCTAGGCGCACCCGCGGCTGTGAGGTATCCGAATGCGGTCGAGGATGACAGGGTAAAGAGGCGTTTCTATGCCGAAGACACACCTGATGACGTGCCGGGGGTACGTTACGATCTCTCGGCGACGGATGCACCGAGAGCGGTGATTGCCGTTCACGGCAGGATGGCGTCCGAGGCGATAGAAATATCCGATGCGCTCGCAGCGCGCGGCATCGGTTGCGGTATTTTGCTTTGCGAGTACATAAAACCGTATGAGCAGCTTGCCGGTGAGATCGAAAAAATGCTTCCCGAATGCACAGAGCTTTTTGTCTGCCTTGAAGAGGAGATACGCTCGGGCGGTTTCGGCATGAACCTCTGCGATGTGCTTGAGCGCCGCGGAGCGTTTGAAAAAATGAAAAAGCTTATAATTGCCACCGACGATACATTTGCCGTGCCTGATGCCGGGCAGACGGTCTACGAAGCTGCCGGAGTTGACACAGCATCGGCGATCGCGAAAATATCCGAAGCGTTGAAAGCATAACATACCCGACGGTAAACATCAAACGGGCTGCCTCTTTTTGAGGCAGCCCGTTTGATGTTTGCTATTGTCAGATTTCGTTTCTGTGCTTTTCGATGTCGCGCCTGATGAAGTCCTTCACATTTTTGACCCATGCGGCAAAGTTATCGAAAATGCTTCTTATTACCCTGTTGACCGAGAATGCGAGGAGCGCAAGCGCAGTCAGAATCAGCGCCGCGCCGAGATCGAGCGGCACGAGGTTGAACCATGTCGGTATCACGCTTACGGCGACAACGAACAGCGCGCCCATTGAAACGAACAGCGCTTTATGAAGAAGGTTCAGGGGCTTGCAAACGGTGTACAGCATCATGTACGCCACGAACGAATAAATGTAGAATGCCACGGTCGAGCGCAGATCGGCAGCAATATCGAATGCAGCAGAGAAGAGCAGTGACCAGCCGACAAGTATCACCGCAGTCAATGCGGCGGGAAAAGCTCTGAAAAGTACATTGCGCAGGAATTTTCCCTTTACCATCTCGGTGTTCGGTTCAAGCGCAAGGAAGAACGACGGTATACCTATCATGAGTCCGGAGACGAGCGAGAGCTGCGCCGGTTTGAAGGGGTATACGGCGGTCGTTATCAGCGTGAGCAGCGTGAGAATGAACGAGAAGATATTTTTGACAAGGAACAGCGAGGCGGAACGCTCGATATTGTTTATGACACGTCTGCCCTCTGCGACCACAGCGGGCATCGAGGCAAAGTTTGAATCGAGCAGAACAAGATCGGACACATTTGCGGCGGCATCGCTGCCGGAAGCCATTGCAATGCTGCAATCCGCATTTTTCAGCGCAAGCACATCGTTTACGCCGTCTCCGGTCATTGCGACGGTGTGCCCCGCTTTTTTGAGAGCCAGAATGAAGAGACGCTTCTGCTCGGGCGTTACCCTGCCGAAAACGTTGTATTCCAGTATGCCCTTGTAGATTTTTTCTTTTGTGTCGAGGATGGTGGCGTCAACATACTTATCCGAATCGGGTATGCCCGCCTCCCGTGCGGCTTTTGATACCGTGACCGGATTGTCTCCCGATATGACCTTTATCGCTACGCCCTGACGTGCGAAATAGCCGAAGGTCTCACGCGCTTCGGGCCTTACGCGGTTTTCGAGCGTGATAAGTGCCATGGGTATCACGATGCCGTCAAGCGAACCGCCCGCGAAAATATCCTCCGGAGTGCCCGGGGCGTATCTGTATTCGGCGAAAAGCAGCACGCGTTCACCGACCGACGAATGTGCTTCCGTTATGTCTTGCAGCTCATTGTAGCCGTCTCGAAGCAAAAATTCCGGTGCGCCGAGGACATATGCGCCGTCGCGAAACGCAGCCGCGCTGTATTTTGTTTCGGATGAAAAGCTTTTTACGGCATATGCGCGACGAAAATCTTTTTTGTCGTCAAAATATTCCGTGAGCGAGCGCATTGTTGCGTTGTCTGCCGTCATATTGAGCACAAGATCGCGTATCGTGCGTGCGCATTCCGCACGCGCAGCGGGAGTGTCCGAATCCAGCGGTATTATGTCCTTGATGTGCATCACCGGTTCTGTTACGGTGCCCGTTTTGTCAACGCATATCACGTCCACCCTTGCGAGCGTTTCTATGCATTTCATGTCGTGGACCAGTGTTTTCTTTTTTGCCAGCCTCATAACGCTGACGGCAAGGGCAATGCTCGTGAGAAGATAAAGTCCCTCGGGGATCATTCCGATAACGGACGCGGCGGTGCTTTCGATATTTTCCTTTATAGGCATGCCCTGCACGTTACGCTGATTGATGAACATGAGCACGGAAAAGGGAATTATGATGATGCCTATCACCTTTATCAGCAGCGTCAGCGATTTCATCATGCCAGGCTGCTGCTTTTTCTTTATTTTCTTGGCATCGAGCGTGAGCTTTGAGGCAAAGGACTCGCGTCCGACTCTTTCAAGCCTTGCACGGCAGCGCCCTGAGACCACAAAGCTGCCCGAGAGCAGAGGAGCGCCTGCTTTCTTGGCGATCTCGTCCGATTCTCCTGTGACAAGAGCCTCGTTTACCGTTACATTTCCGCTGCATACAACGGCGTCGGCACATATCTGGTTGCCTGCTTCGAATATCACGATATCGTCAAGCACGAGCTCCTCACTGCCGACGCAGCCTTCCTTGCCGTCGCGTATGACCTTTGTGAGAGGAGCAGACACGAGCGAGAGTTTTTCAAGCGTTTTTTTGGCGCGTATCTCCTGTATTGTGCCGATAACGGTGTTGACAAAAACCACGACGAGAAACGTGAGGTTGTTGTACGAGCCTTCGACAAGCAGTATACCGGCAAGGATGAAGAAGATCATGTTGAAGTATGTGAAAACGTTTGTAAGAATGATTTTCGGTATGGTTTTTGTGGTGTTGCCTACGTCGATGTTCGAAAGACCGTCAAGCGTGCGTTCTTCGACCTGTGCGGCGCTGAGACCGTATTCGGGAGAAGGAAAGTATCGCTTGGCGTTTTTCTGATCGGTTATTTTGATCTTATGCTTTTCGGCTCTGTTTGCGGTCGCGGATTTATTTTCAGAGCCGCTTTCGGGATTTCTCTGCATTATTCTGCCTTTCGTCATTTTTCGCTGAAAAGCGCGTGTGATCTTGCGGAAAGCACTGTCACCGACAGTATACGCGTTCATTATACCACACGGTGATGTGAAATGTAAAGAGAAATTGTAAAATTCTATTTTCGAGTTGCTTTCGCGCTGCAAAAAAGATCGGATCGGCGTGCGCCGATCCGGTTCTTATAAAATATCAAAACAGTTTTTTTATCGTGCCGAGCAGACCTCTTCCTACCTGTCTGCCGATCTCGCGTCCGATGCTGCTCATTGCGGAGTCGGCGGCTTTGGAGAGCGAGGATTTTTAATTCAATATACCCTTGATGAACGGTCATTCTCTTATTTTACCAAGGAAAGTAAATTCATTCTTCCTTATGATGAACGCATTAAAAAAATCAAGATTATTCCTTCTTTTGAAAACAAAAAAGACGTTCAAGGAACGCCTTATGAATTTGATTTATAGTGACAGAAATCCGTTAATTTACAAGATGCACAACTTGGATTTTTTGCTTTACAGAAATAACGTCCAAAATGGATCATTTGATGATGCGTTAAAATATATCGTTCTTCTTTAAAAATCTTTTTTAAACGTTTTTCTACTTGAGTAACGCTATCTTTTTCTTTCGCTAATCCTAAACGTTTAGCAATACGTTCTACATGCGTATCTACGGCAAATTCAGGAAAATGAAAGAGTTCTGCACGGACTACATTCGCGGTTTTATTCCCTACGCCACTTAAAGTCACTAAGTCCCCTTTGCCCTCCGGTTCTTTTCCATTGAAGCGAGTTAATAAATCAATCGCGATTTGTTTTACGTGTTTAGCTTTTTGACGAAACATGCCAATCGTGTGAATAATATCTTCAATATCCTCTACTTCTGCATTTGCTAAACGAATTAAAGTGGGGTACTTAGAAAACAATACGCTTGTTACTCGATTGACACTTTTATCGGTGGTCTGTGCACTTAACATGACCGCAATAACGAGTTCATAATCTTGATGGTAAATGAGTTCACAACCGGCATTTGGAAAAAGTTCATCCAAAAAGTCCGTGATGGCTTCTATTTTATTCGTCATCATCATTTACCCATTTTTCTGAAGCAATTTGAATGGTCTTTTCGATATCTTTATTCCAGCCTTCACTAATGGCGGAATAGCCTTCTTTTTGGATATCTTTTCTTGCAGTCTTTTTTAATAAAATTTTATCGATGGAACGAATGGATTTTTTATTGGCGTCTAATGCTTCATGAAGGGCATCAATAATGACATCTTCTTCATAGCCTAAACTAATCCATTCCCGTATTTTTTGAAATTCAGCGGGAGAAAGAGTGCGTCCAAATTCTTTTTCAAAAACACCATAAATGTTTTGTACTTGGGTATCAAAACCTTTTTCTAAAGATTCTTCTCTTCTTTTTAATAGTGCGACTTCAAATTCGCGGTATAAACGAAGTTCTAATGGTTTTAAAGTGGTTTTCATTTCTCCATTATCGCTTTCAAATTCAATTAAACGTTTGGATAATAAATGCGATAACACTTGATCAATATCTTGAATTGAAAGTGTCATTTTTAACGCTAATAACTCCTGTGTAATTAATGTATTCCCTTGTTTTAAAAGATGTTGAATCATAAAAATAATCGCTAATTCGGTCTCGGTTATTCCTAATTTTTTATAGTTTTCTAATAGGACATATTCCATATCAATGCCCATTAAAGATAAATCCTTCATCTTACTTCACCACCATCTTTTTCATTCTATCATAGTTTGATAAAGAAAAATAAAAAAACACTTAATTTTTTTCTATCTTCTTTAAGACGGGGCTAAGCACATCTAAAAGTTCATATTTTTCTAAAAAAGATAGATATTCTTTGCTTGATATTTTTTTCATTTTTCTTATTTCTTCTTCTACCTTTTGTGGATTCATATTTAAAATGAGATCTTTTTCTTTCATCATTGCTGACTTCGTTTCTTCTTCTATTTCAAAATGAAGAAGCATAGCAAAACGAACAGCCCTAAGAATACGTAAAGGATCTTCTTTAAACCGAACATAAGGGTCTCCTATGGTTTTAATCATACCTTTAGCTAAATCTTCTTGGCCGTTAAATGAGTCTAAGATATTTTGATTCAAATCCATATAAATGGCATTCATGGTAAAATCTCGTCTTTTAGCGTCTATATCTAACTCACGAACAAATTCTACTTTCGTTGGATGACGATAATCTTCATAGCCTTTTTCTATACGGAAAGTTGTGATGTCTACATGTCCAAAAGAAGTGGATAAACGTAGCGTTCCAAAGCGCATAAAAGTGGTTTGAGCGTCTTTTAAAAAAGTCAGCATTTCTTCTGGCGTAGCGTTCGTGGTCAAATCTAAATCATCGGATTCTTTATGTAATAAAAAATCCCGTGTTGAACCACCCACCATATAAAGATGATAACCATGTTCTTCAAACAAAGTCGCTAAATTTTTAAAATACGTCCACTGCTCCATTTTTATTTCCTTTCTCGAATTACTCCATAGGTATTACGATATTGATCGAATGATAAAAATACTTCATAAACACCTTCGGCATAGGCTTTTTTATGAAAAGTATGATGAATAATTTCTAATTCCTCGTTCTCGTTTCTTAAGAGGATACGATGCTCATATTGATATTCATTCACGCGATGAGAGATGACTTCAATATCTTGAGAACTAGGAAAACTATCTTTCAAAAACAAGGCCGTTCCACTTGGCGCATCTTTTTTGGAAATATGATGCGTTTCTTCTATTTTGATAGAAGGAAAAATCGGTGCAAGCTTTTTAAAAAAGCTTTTAAATAACTCATGGATAATAAATAATTTTCTAGAATCACAATGGGAATCTTTTTTTCTTTCGCTTTTTGATCCCATGTTTGAATTTCTTCTTCTTTTAATCCGGTAGTGCCTATTAAAAGAGGTATCCTTTTTTCTAAAGCCATTTCTACCGCTTTTTTCGTTCCTTCTAAAGAAGAAAAATCAATAATGAATCCAACTTCTTCATTAAAGAAATTAGAAATATCTTTTTCCTTATCGGCTCCTAAAACCGAAACACCCTTTTCTAAAAAAAGACGATAAATTTCACTACCGGTTTTTCCACTATAACCTTGTATTAACACTTTCATGGTTGTTCCTCCACTTTTATATATGAAAAAAGAAAGAACAACATACAAAAAAAGTGATGTTGCCATCACTTTTTCACTTATTAATTGACCTTATCTTTTAAAGCTTTTGCGGCTTTAAATCCAATGGCCTTGCTAGTGGGGATTTCAATGGCATCACCAGTAGCAGGATTCACGCCTTTACGGGCGGCACGAGTTTTAACTGCAAAATTACCAAAGCCGGCTAATTTAACTTCTTCATCTCTTGCTAAGCTCTCAGCCATTGCTAATAACATAGCGTCTACAGCAGCTTGCGCATCCTTTTTGGTAAGATGTGCTTCACTTGCAACAACATCAACTAACTCTACTTTATTCATTTTCATATCCTCCGTGAGTTTTTGTACTTTTAAAATACCATATTTGAGCCCATTTAGCAACATTCTAGCCATTTTAATGTAGTATTCATGCAATTTTGTTGCTTCTTTGGGCCTTTTTTATTTTTCCCTATCTTTCAAAATTTATGCTTCTAATTTTAAATCTTCGTTACTATAAAGATGAAAAACATCTTTACATAAAAAATCAAATAATAAAGTAAGTAAAATGGTGCCCGCAATTTGTACACCAAAAATTGCAATATACGCCATTGGGTTATCATAACCCATTGTTTCTAACACAGAGATTTGTCCTACAAGTCCACAACTACCCATACCTGCCCCAGCACTGGTAGAGGTTGTTTTTAATAGACATACACCAATCGGTCCTAAAATCAAACTTGTAAGGATGGTCGGTAACCAAATAGCAGGTTTTTTAATAATGTTGGGCCAATATAACATCGAGGTACCTATACCAATGGATAAAGATTTTCCTACACCATTTTTAGCGCGTAACGATTGAACAGCAAAACCTACCATTTGTGCCGTACAGCCAATCACGGCAGCACCAGCCGCTAGTGGGATATTGCCTATATGAATGGCAACACATACCGCTACGCTTGAAATTGGCATCGTTAATACCATACCCATTAATGTAGAAATAATGATGGACATAATAATTGGAATTAATGGCATAGAGATTTCAATCAATTTTTCAATACCATAAATTAGATAATAGCTTGGATAAATTAAAATAAAGCCTAAGCAACTACCAATGACTAAATATAGAAATGGAATTAATAAGATATCAATTGGTGTTTTTTTCTTAAGAAAAGACTTAACAATCAAAATCGTAAAAATGGTGACTAGATAAATTAAAAGTGGGTTTTTACTACCTCCCGCAATGGTAAACGTTGGAATTGGATTCGTAGCTTCTTTTAAATCAATCGCACTAGCGATACCACCTAATACTAAACAGGCAACAATTTCTAATGGTGCCATATTTTTATTCATGGATAAGGCAACACCTAAAGCAATGCCAGGTCCCATTAAAGACATGATAACAGTAGCGATATCTAAACCAATTTGAAAATTCATTAAAGCAAATATCTGTTTAAATATCGTTCCAATAATCAAAGTGGCAAATAATCCGATAGCCATGCCACTAGATGTTTTACTAATAAAGTCTAATACTTTTTTCATAACAACTTCCTCATGTTTTCTTAAAAAAAGCTTCAAACGAAGCTTATTTTTTATTCTTTACGTTTTCAATATAATTTTTTATTGCATTAAAAGATTCATCGCTTAAATCGTGCTCAATTTTGCAAGCATCGGTAAGGGCTTGATTTTCAGAAACGCCCATTGCCATTAATGCACGAGAAATAATGCGATGTTTTTCATAGGTTTTTGCTGCAACTTGATAACCTGCATCCGTCAAAGAAATCTTTCCATCCTTCTCTACCATAATTAAGCCGTTTTCTCTTAATTTTTTCATAGCAACAGAAACGCTAGCTTTTGAGAATTGCATATCTTCTGCTATATCAATCGCGTGAACATAGCCGTTTTTCTCTTTTAAAATCAGTATTCTTTCTAAATAGTCTTCTGCTGATTCATATAATTTCATCGAATCATTCCTTTCTTTGGATGGCGCGCCCAACACGATTCGAACGTGCGACCCCAACCTTCGGAGGGTTGTACTCTATCCAACTGAGCTATGGGCGCAGGGATTCAACCATCATTTTAGCACGCCACGAAACGCTTATCAACTCACTACATTTTCTTTTTTTGAAAAGAATAGCCGATTTTTGCTAATGTTTTTTCACTAACAAAGCGCGTAAAGAATTTTCCTATCGCTATTTTTTTTGAAGGAATTAAAATCAATTTTCCTTTTAAAGCTTTTTGAACGGCAAACCGAGCCACAAATTCACTCGTTTGCGATTTCATTTGGAAACGAACGTCCGCTACTTCATCAAATTCGGTTTTTACGGGTCCTGGACATAATACGGAAACCCGCACTTTGGATTTCATTCTACGTAATTCTTCATAAACCGCTAAAGTTAATTGATACACATAGGCCTTCGTTGCATAATATTCCGCCATTAAAGGTCCTGTTGTAAAGGCCGCTGCGGAAGCAACATTCATGATATAGCCATGATTTCTTTCTATCATTAAATTAAGATACAATCGAAAAAGTACGGTTAAACCTTCTACATTGACTTGAATCATATTAGTGAGTTTATCCATTTCCATTTCATGAAAATAGCCACAATGACCAAACCCGGCATTTAAAATGACGAAATCAATCGGTTGATCTTTGGTTTGTTCAAATAATTGAATGCAATTTTCTTTTTTAGACAAATCTAACGTAATAATTTCTACCTTCGTTTGTAATTCTTTTTGTAATTCTTCTAATCGGTCTTTCCTACGCGCAACTAAGATTAAGTCATGTCCTTTTTTGGATAAGACTCTTGCCATATCGCGACCAATACCTGAACTTGCTCCTGTAATTAGCGCTAACATATCTTTTGCTCACTATTTCTTTTTGAAAGAATAAGATACTTCTGTTGTATTTTTAAGAACATTATCTTGATAGGTAAAAGTCGTCTTTTTATAGCTACTAATTTCTTTCATTCCTATGACTTTAGCTAGAACGTATTCTTCATTTCCGTTTTGACTATGCATAAAAATGTTAATACCTTTTTGCGTATATTTCGTAACATGACTTTTGATTGTGTCATATTCTTCAAATTTACCAGAAAGGAGGTTTAATGGCGTAGCATTATAAAAGTAAGCATAAACTTCTAAGTTCCAAATTGCTTCACTTTTTTCACTTAATGTTTCTTCATTTACCGCATAATAGAATTTTCCATCTTTCTTTTCATAGGTATATTTTTCTTCTGAAGTCTTACTTCCTGAAGTGGTATTTGTTTTGGTAAGCACAGTCACTTTCATCACAAAGGTTCCATCTTTATCCACGTTCTTTACTATAGAGCAAGTGGTTTCCTTATCAATTATCTTCTTGTTTTGATTATACGACGCTTCTATAGTTTTAGAAGAAACCTTTTTATAAGGATATTTTTCAATATCTTCCATATTACTAATTTCTAACTTTTGGGTTAAACCATCAAATTTCCCTTCACACCAAGAAGAAGGAACTTTTTTTTCAAAGCAAAACCCAAAAATTAAAATGACTACAATGAGTAATCCTAATAATCTAAAAAGGTGTTTAAATAGTTTTTTCATAAGTTATGTCCTCCTTAAGTATTACAATTTTAGTATAATACATTTTTTATTGCTCGTGTGAAAGAAATGAATCCATCAATAATTTCTTTCCTTATATTTTTCATTTTTTTAACAAAATAGAGATAGAAAAAAAGTTTCTTTCCTTTTCACTTTTTTGTCTATCTTTAATCTTCGCACTTTTCATCGCCCGTTGGGTTTTGAATACTATTACCAATATTGACAAGATGGTCTCCCACTCTTTCTAAATTAGAAACTATGGAGATGAATAAAGAATTTAATTCAACCTTACAGTTTCCACTTGATAAACGTAAATAATGTTGATTGGTTAATTGCTCTTTTAAAGTATCGACTTTTTCTTCTAATTGATTAAGTTCTTGTAAGTGAGCCTCTGCTGTTTCATCAAATGTTTCCATCGACAACGTAAACATTTTTTGAATCAACTGATACATAGATTGAATACTTTCTTTTCCTTCTTCGGAAAAAGCTTCATGTTCATCGTCCAATACTTTTTGAATATCAATCAAGTTTTCTGCATGGTCACCAATTCTTTCAATATCGTTCACGACGTGGAAATAAGAGCCTAACGCATTTTCATTTGCGTCATTCATCAAAGGCGCAAGTTGAATTAAAAAACGCGTAATTTCATTATTCATGTAGTTAATCTTCTTTTCTACTTGAAGAATCTTTTCTTTTCCTACTTTTGTTGAAGTCATTAATTCTTGCATCGCAGCATCCAAATTTTGCTTCGCTAAACTAGCCATATATTCCACTTCTTTTTTGACTTGAACAAAGGCAATCATTGGAGTTTTTAAAAGTCTTTCATCAATGTATTTTAAACGAAGTACTTCGCTTTCTTCTTTTTTATCTTTAATAATCCAAGTAGATAGAGTCACTAATTGGCGAATAAATGGTAAAAGTAAAAGCGTTGTCACTACATTAAAGAAGATGTGGAACACAGCAATTTGAAATTGGGCATTATTAGGAAATAATTTTTCTAATAATTGAACGACTTCTGCTTTAAATATCCAAATAAATATCGTAAATAATACCGCACCAAACACATTAAATAATAAGTGAATGAGACCGGTTCTTTTGGCATTAGCATTAGTGCCAATCGTGGCCATAAGGGCCGTTACACAGGTTCCAATATTGGATCCTAAGATAAGAAATAAGGCATTTTCCATGGTTAAGGCACCTTGCCCGACCATAATAATGATAACACCAGTAACCGCAGATGAAGATTGAACAACACCCGTAAAAATGATACCAACTAAAATTAATAGAAGGGGAAAATCAATTTTAGAAAAGAGTTGAACAAAGAAATCCTTCACTTCTATGTTATCAAATGCATTACTCATCAATTCTAAGCCCACAAAGATTAAACCTAAGCCACATAAAGTTGCGCCTATATTTTTGACTTTATCGTTTTTAATAAACATCATCATGACGCCAATAAAGGCAAAGACAGATGTAAATAATGAAATATTTAAACTAGATAAGGACACTAACAAACCGGTAACCGTCGTACCTATATTAGCCCCCATAATAATCGCGGCGGCTTGAAATAGACTTAATACGCCCGCATTAACTAAGCCCACTACCATCACGCTTGTCGCGGAGGAACTTTGTATAATTGCGGTAATCGACGCGCCTATTCCTACGCTAGCAAAGCGATTATTTCCAATTTTTCCTAATAAATTTTTAAGGCCTTTCCCCGTTGCCTTTTCTAAGCTTCCACTCATTTGGTTCATTCCAGCTATGAATACGCCACAGCCAGCTAGTAAAGAGAGGATGCACACTACAATCATCGGCATAAATAGATTCTCCTTTAGATAATACTTTTCTATTCTACCATACTAGGAGAAACTTTTTTATATATTTTAGAAGAAAAACTTGTATAAAGAATTCTACCTTACCTACGAAATACATCGTAAACTTGAAGCCTCTTTAATAAGCAAGATAAAATCTAAGATTACATGCAAACTTAGAATTCGCAAATTAACACATTTAAAAATATTAATTATTATAAGAAAATTATCAATTTTCATTCGACAGTTTTTTTCTTCGTTTTTAATTTGTCATCCATTTTTGTAATTACCGGTTTTCCTTCTACACTAATAAGGGGTGTAATTTCCGAGCCGG
>ERZ824600.3753-NODE-3753-length-14119-cov-3.265429_pt1 | contig 14119 bp, 15 predicted proteins | sample MGYA00519933_ERZ824600 | MGnify/ENA primary metagenome ERZ824600 (study PRJEB31778, sample SAMEA3449178) | human gut metagenome | biome: human gut; feature: human-associated habitat; material: faeces | place: United Kingdom | collected 2010/2012 ... | reverse complement strand
CTGCTTTCCGGTGATTACCCATAAGACCAAAGTGGCGGAACGCAGGGAGTTCCTGGACCGCTTCCGGAGCGGAAAGTATCGCGTGCTGGTGACCAGCAAAGTGTTGAACGAGGGGGTGGATGTGCCGGAGGCGGCGGTCGGGATTGTCGTTTCCGGAAGCGGAAGTTCCCGGGAGCACGTGCAGAGACTCGGACGCATTCTCCGGGCTTCGGAAGGAAAACGGGCGGAGTTGTATGAACTGGTCAGCGAGGGGACGTCGGAGATGGGGGTCAGCGAACGACGGAGAAAGCACCGCGCCTACGAGGGGCGGTCCCATTCCGGAGAGGCGGGAGAGGAAGAGGAAACATGCTGACAAAGGATCTGCTGCGTTTCCGGGTCGCTTCGGGACGGATTCATCCGAAATTTGTGTCGACGGAGGATCCGGAGCTTCGCGGATTTGCGGAAGAGCTTCTCCGAATCTACGGGGAGGGGGCCGGCCGCTCCCGCTCCAAGCTGCAGGAGGTTCTGGAACCGCTGACAGGGACGCTGCCGGACCGGAAACTGGCGCAGGGAATTTTGAAATTGTATGATGATCTCTGCGAGTATTCCGGTTCGTCGGAAACGGAATATCCGGCATTGCGGCGGATTCTGTTTGCCTGCTCATCCCGGATTCTGGAAAGCGGAGAGGCGGAGGGGATGTCCCGGGAGGCGTTTCGGGAGGCGGTGTTCCGGACGGCGGGCGACGCGGTTCTGCCGCTCCGCGAGCACATCTATCCGGATCTGCCCGAGTTCGAACGGCTTGTCGGACTGCCGGATCTTCGGCCGGCGGGGCTGCTGGAACGATACAACACCTCGCTGGCGCAGTCGCTGGTTCTGTTCGCGGAGGAGCTGGATCTGACTCTGGAGGAGCCGGATGGAAAACGAATGCGCCGGTTTTTCAAGTATCTGAAATTCTTCCGTCTTCTGGCGGATGTGACGAAGTGCGGAAAGTGGGAGGAGTCGGCTCCGTCCGCTCTCCGGATCCGGATCAGCGGACCGGCGTCGCTGCTGGACGGGGCGTCGAAATACGGTTTGCAGCTGGCGTCGTTTCTGCCGGCGGTGTTTCAGTTGCCGAAGTGGAAGTTCGCCTGCACGCTGAACTTCCGGGGAAGACGTCTCCGGCTGGTGCTCGACGACTCCAGCGGACTGCGCCGTCCGTTCGGGCGGATCGGAATCCATGTGCCGGAGGAGGTGCGGATGTTTGCAAAACTGTTTGCCGAACGGTGCCCCGAGTGGGAGGTTTCGTCGGACAGTCCCTTTTTGAAGGGGCGGCGCGGCCAGAGCTTTGTGTTTCCCGATATCACGTTCACCCGCGGCGAGCGGAAAATCTATCTGGAGCTGTTCCATAAATGGCATTCCAGACCGCTGGCGGACCGCCTGGAATTCCTGCGGACCAATCCTTCGATTCCTCTTGCAATCGGCGTTGAACGCAAACTTCTGGAGTCGAATCCCGCGCTGGGGAAAAAAGTCGAGGAGGATCCTTTGTTCGGAAGACGGATTTTCCTCTTCCGGGAATTCCCCTCAATCGAAAAAGTCCGGAAATTGCTCGAACGTTGGGACGAGGAACTGCTCTGATTCTTCCGGCGGATCAATTTCCGCATCGGAAACTCCTACTTGAGAACCCGGTTGAACTCCAGAACGGGGAAAATCCAGCGAAGAAAATTCGGTTTCTCCCGCGTGTTCCAGCGGATTGGTTCCGGATGATTTTCCAGAATGGGAATAAGTTTCGCCTGATCGCCGTTCCGGGAAAAAGTACCGATGAGAATCCGGTCGGCCCCCTGAACGACGGCCGCGGCAATTTCCCCGGAAAGAGGACGCGCGGAGCCGTCGACCAGTGCATTCAGCGCAAAGGGCAGGGGCGCAGCCGCAGGCCAGTTCAGTGCAAAGCGGGCCGGAGTTGTCGGGATGGTAAAGGGACAGCTTCCGATTTTCGGAGTCCGTCGGATAAAGCTGTCGATGGACTCAAAAACCGGATCAAATTCCAGCAGCTGCTGAGCGGAAAAAAGCGGAGCCGGTTTTCGGATGCTTCCCGCTCCATGAACGTTTGCAGAAGCTGAAAGATTCCGCTGGACAATGGTATCCGGTGCAAACAGGATCTGCTCCTCCCGGCTGAGAAAGGGGAGAAGAGCCGGCCGGACCTTTCCAATCCAGATTCGTCCGCTGATACTTGGACTTTTTCCATTCAGCCAGAATAAGACCGTGCTGTGGGCGACACCGATGCTCTTGGCGAACTGGGAGGGATTCCCGTATTCTGAGATCACCCGATGAAACACGGAACGCAGTTCCGGAGTGATGTTCATAGGTCTGTTCCTTTCTTTGGCGGACGGGGACGGGCCTGCTCCGTTTCCCGGAGGGAAGAGAATCTGCAATCTCCACTCCTCTTTCGGAATACGTGAAAATCAATCGTCCCGATTCCCGCCTTCGTGATCAGCTTCGTCAGTTTGCCGAGCAGATTCTCCCCGAACGCCTTGACGCGCATGTCCGTAAAATAAACTTTGCTCTTTTCCATGATGATCGTTCCTCCTGAAACAGAAAAGCCGCATTGATCCTGAAAAGAATCAATGCGGCGTAGTATTACTGCATGGAAAGCATCTGCTTCCTGTGCGGATGAATTACATCATTCCGCCCATTCCGCCCATGCCGCCCATTCCTCCCATGCCGCCATCGGGCATCGGAGCGGGTTTCTTCTCTTCCGGAGCGTCGGTGATCAGGCACTCGGTGGTGAGAAGAAGTCCGGAGATCGAGGCCGCGTTCTGCAGTGCGGAACGGGTCACTTTCTTCGGGTCGATGATACCGGCTTTGAGCATGTCGACATATTCGCCGGTCGCGATGTTGAAACCGTCGTTCGCCTTGCCGGCGAGGACTTCCTTGACGATCACGCTGCCTTCATAGCCGCCGTTGGATGCCAGCGTGCGGAGAGGCTCTTCGATCGCGCGGAGGATAATGTCCACACCAACCGCTTCATCATCTTTGAGCTTGAGGGCTCTGGCAGCCTTCGAGGCGCGGAGCAGAGCAACACCGCCGCCCGGGACGATTCCTTCATCCACAGCAGCTCTTGTCGCATGGAGAGCATCTTCCACGCGGGCTTTCTTCTCCTTCATTTCCGTCTCGGTCGCGGCGCCGACATTGATCACGGCAACACCGCCGGCCAGTTTCGCAAGACGTTCCTGAAGTTTTTCACGATCGTAATCGCTGGTGGTCTCTTCGATCTGCTTGCGGATCTGATTGACACGTCCGAGAATAGCGGAGGTCTCGCCTGCGCCTTCCACGATCGTCGTGTTTTCCTTGTCGACGGTGACGCGTTTCGCACGGCCAAGCTGCTCCAGCTTCACGGAATCCAGTTTGATTCCAAGATCTTCGGAAATGCAGGTGCCGCCCGTCAGGATCGCGATATCCTGCAGCATCGCTTTTCTGCGATCGCCGAATCCGGGAGCCTTCACCGCGCAGACATTCAGAATGCCGCGCATCTTGTTGATCACCAGGGTCGCAAGCGCTTCGCCTTCGACATCTTCCGCAATGATCAGCAGCGGCTTCTGAGTCTTGGCAACCGCCTGAAGGATCGGCAGCATGTCGTTCAGATTGCTGATCTTCTTCTCATAGATCAGAATGTAGGCATCTTCCAGCTGGCACTCCATGGCTTCCGCGTTGGAGACAAAGTACGGGGAGAGATAGCCTTTGTCAAACTGCATGCCTTCGACAACATCGAGGGTCGTTTCGATGGTCTTGGCCTCTTCCACGGTGATGGTGCCGTCTTTGCCGACCTTGTCCATGGCATCGGCAATGATCTTTCCGATCTCGGCATCGCCGTTTGCGGAAATCGTCGCAACCTGCGCGACCTGCTCGCTCTCGGAAACATCCTTTTTGATCTTGTCGAGTTCGGCAACGATCGCGGCAACCGCCTGATCAATTCCGCGTTTGATGGACATCGGATTGGCTCCGGCTGTCACATTCTTCAGGCCCTGTTTGAAGATCGCTTCCGCAAGAACGGTCGCGGTCGTGGTTCCATCGCCGGCGATATCGCTGGTCTTGCTGGCGACTTCGCGGACCATCTGAGCTCCCATGTTCTGGAAGGGATTCTGAAGTTCGATTTCCTTCGCAACGCTCACACCGTCCTTGGTGATCGTCGGGGAGCCGAATTTCTTGTCGAGAACGACATTGCGGCCTTTCGGACCGAGTGTGGCTTTCACTGCGGCGCTGAGCTGCTCAACACCGGAAAGAAGCTGACGACGTGCCTCGTCATTGAACAAAAGCTGTTTTGCTGCCATAATGAATCATCTCCTGAAAATAGAAATAAGATGTTTTTTGTAGGGTTGGAAGATCAGCCGATCACAGCGAGAATGTCGCTGGAGCTGAGAATCTTGTATTCCTGATCGTCGTATTTGACTTCCGTTCCGCCGTATTTGCTGGTCAGAACCACATCGCCGACTTTGACGTCAAACGGAATCTTGTTGCCTTTGTCATCCAGTTTCCCGGTTCCCAGGGCCACAACTTTGGCCTCCTGCGGTTTTTCCTTCGCGGAATCGGGAATCAGAATCCCGCCTTTGACCTGTTCCGCAACCTCAATTGCCTGGACAAGAACTCTGTCGCCAAGAGGCTGAATCTTTACTGCGCTCATTCCAATACTCCTTTTCACTTTTATGTGTTTCGGTTTTCTTTTGTTGTCTGAAAGAAACCGCTGCCCGGATTTCACTCCGGACAGCGGATGATAGTTGCGCTTATTTGTCGTCGTCGACAATTTCGGCATCGACCACGCCGTCGTCCGGTTTCTGTCCGCCGGCGTTGGCAGCTCCTGCGTTCGGGGCGGCTCCGGCCTGTGCTCCGGCCGCGCCCTGCGCCTGCTGCTGTTTGTAGATCTCTTCGCCGAACTTCATCAGACGCTCTTCAAGCTCTTTCATCGTTGCCTTCATGGCTTCGGTGTCATCGCGTTCGATGTCCTTTTTGAGCTTGTCGATCGACTCCTGAACGGGGGTCCGGACATCCGGAGAGAGCTTGTCGCCAAGATCCTTCAGCTGCTTTTCGGTCTGATAGACCATCGAGTCCGCTTTGTTCTTGACTTCAATCTTCTCTTTCGCCGCCTTGTCCTCGTTCTCGTGAGCCTTGGCGTCGTTGACCATTCTCTGGATCTCTTCTTCGGAGAGTCCGCTGCTCGCGGTGATCGTGATCTTCTGTTCCTTGCCGGTTCCGAGATCCTTTGCTGTCACGCTCAGGATGCCGTTCGCGTCAATATCGAAGGTCACTTCAATCTGCGGGACTCCGCGCGGCGCCGGGGCAATGCCGTCCAGACGGAAGCGGCCGATCGATTTGTTGTCCGCCGCCATGTTGCGCTCGCCCTGCAGAACGTGAATGTCCACAGAAGGCTGATTGTCCGCCGCCGTCGAGAAGATTTCGCTCTTCTTCGTCGGGATGGTCGTATTTCTGTCAATGAGCTTCGTGGTGACTCCGCCGAGCGTCTCAATTCCCAGCGAAAGCGGGGTGACGTCGAGCAGAACCACATTGTCCACTTCCTTGTTGAGAACTCCGCCCTGAATCGCGGCGCCCGCAGCGACCACTTCATCCGGGTTGACGCCCTTGTGCGGCTCTTTTCCAAAGATGTTCTTCGCGGTCTCCTGCGCCTTCGGCATACGGGTCATGCCGCCGACCAGAATCACTTCGTTGATCTTGGACTTCGGCTCGCCGGAATCCTTCACGCAGGTCTCGCACGGGGCAACGGTCCGCTGAAGCAGATCATCGCAGAGTTTCTCAAGCTGCGCTCTCGTCAGCGTGATCTGCATGTGAAGCGGACCACTCTGATTCATCGTGATGAACGGAAGATTGATTTCCGTGCTCATGCTGGATGAAAGTTCGCATTTGGCTTTCTCCGCCGCCTCTTTCAGACGCTGGAGGGCCTGCGGATCTTTCCGGAGGTCGACGCCGTTCTCTTTCTGGAAGGTGTCGGCCAGCCAGTTCACGACTGCGGCGTCGAAGTCATCGCCGCCCAGGTGGGTGTCGCCGTTGGTCGCCTTCACTTCGAAGACGCCGTCGCCGATTTCCAGAATCGAGATATCGAATGTGCCGCCGCCCAGGTCGTAGACTGCGATCACTTCTTCCGCTTTGCTCTTGTCGAGTCCGTAGGCCAGAGCTGCTGCGGTCGGTTCATTGACGATTCGTTTGACGTCAAGGCCGGCGATTCGTCCCGCGTCTTTCGTCGCCTGTCTCTGGCTGTCGTTGAAGTAGGCGGGAACTGTGATCACGGCTTCCGTGATCTTCTCGCCCAGGAAGGCTTCCGCATCGGTTTTCAGCTTCTGAAGAATCATTGCGGAGATTTCCGGCGGAGAGTAGGTCTTGCCGCCTGCAACGATGGCAACGTCGCCGTTCTTGGCTTCGGTCAGTTCATACGGAACCCGTTTGGCTTCTTCCTGAACTTCGCTGAATTTCCGTCCCATGAAACGCTTGACGGAGAAAATGGTATTCTTCGGATTGGTCACGGCCTGACGTTTTGCCGTCTGACCGACCAGACGCTCTCCTGTCTTTGTGAAAGCCACAATCGAAGGAGTTGTATTGGCGCCTTCCGCATTCGGAATAATCTTAAACTTTCCCTGATCCATGACAGCCATGCAGCTGTTGGTTGTTCCCAAGTCAATACCAAGGATTTTTCCCATAAGTACGCCCTTTCCTGTTTTTGTTTTCCGGTTTTTTGTTTTGTTTGACAACCCGCTTTCTAGCAAGCATGATGCCAACTTGAAAAAAAATAATTTTTACGCTCGTTTTATACGAACATCTCCCTTCTGTCACACTGCGCCATCGGGCGGGCTGGTGTGACAAAATGAGTCATTGTGTCACAGTCGAAAGCTCCCCCCCGTCCTTCCCCGTTTCCGGGGCGCGCTTGTATTTCTTCCGGAAAGAGCTATATTCCTTAAATTAAGAGAATACAAAGACATCTTTTTGAGAATGAAGATCATACTGTAATTTTGTTTCGGGAGGGGTTGCCATGTCCAAACGGGTTCTGCTGTTCTTGCTGAGCGTTGTTCTTTTCGTCTCCTTGTCCGCGCTTTCTCCGGAGTCCGGAGATCACAGGGCGGCGCCGCCGGTAAAAAACGTCGAACAGAAGACGGTCGAACAGAAGACGGGGGAACAGAAGACGGTCGAACAGAAACGGATCGAATGGCTGGACTCCCGCATCCCGGCCGGAATCGATCCGGCGGAGCTCTCCCCCGATGAACTGGAACATTTCCTCTCCTTAAGAGAAAAGGAGATCTACCGCTGGTTTTCCGTTCAGGAGGATAAACTGATCCGGGCGGTCGGCATGGCGCTTCTGGCGTCTCTGCTCTGTTTCGGGATCGGGTTCTTCTGCTGTCATCTGATCAAGAGGGAGCTGAAGAGGCAGAGAAAAAGAGTCGTTTTCTGGGAAGTTCTTCATGCGTTCAATGCACCGATTTTTCTGGGAATTGCGGTCATCTGCATTTTTTTCGCGTTCTATCCGCTGCTTTCGTCGTTTTCGAATACGGTTTTTCTGTTCAATGTCCGCTTTTTCTTCACGCTTCTCACGCTGATCGTCGCCTGGGCGGCTCTGAATGTGGTCGGCGTGATCAACACCCATCTTCAGAATCTGGCGCAGAGAGCGGACAATTCACTCGATGATCTCATGGTCAAGGTTCTCCGCAACATCCTGAGAATTATTGTGTTCGTGGCGACAATCATGTTCATCGGGCAGAGCATTTTCCGGATCAACATCACCGCTCTGGTCGCCGGAGCCGGAGTGGTCGGACTCGGAGCGGCGCTGGCGGCCAAGGATACGCTTTCCAATTTCTTCGGGACCCTTGTCATTCTTTTCGACCGTCCGTTCAAACTCGGGGACCGTATTCAGGTCGGCGATCTGGAGGGCATCGTCTGCGAGGTCGGCATGCGAAGCTCCAAAATCATTGCCGACGATGAATCCATCTACACTCTCCCGAACAGTCTCCTGACCACTCAGCCGGTCCGCAACATCAATCAGAAAAATCTCCTCAAACTCATGTTCGATGTCACCATGACCTACGATACCACCCCCGAACAGATGGAGCGTTCCATTCAGCTCCTTCATGAAATCACCGACAATTTCCACGGCACCGATCTTCCCGGCTACTCTCCGCGCATTTTCTTCTCCCAGTTCGCCGCTTCGTCCATGAACATCACCGTCATCATGTGGCTGAAGACGGAATCCTATGCGCAGGAGGAGCGCTGGAGAACCGAACTGAATCTGGCCATCCTCAAGCGCTTCTCGGAGGAACATCTCAACTTCGCCTATCCGACGGTGACGAATTATCTGATCAACACACCGGATCACCCCCTGAATGTCCGGAATCTTCCGCCGGTCTCCTGAAACCGATCGGCGGGAAGGGGGATTCGGAGTTGAAATTTTGAAAAAAAAAGCTATTAGTATCCGATATACCGTCCGGAAAACGGAATCCCGGGGTGCGCGGAATGTTCGTGCGGACGGCTCTCTCCTGTCCCGCATCCCCCGTTCCGGAACAAGCTCGGAGATGAAAGAGAAGAAATGGAACTGACGCCCATCGGCTATCTCTCCTGTCCGCAGAAATACCGCTTCGAAATGCCGCGGCAGGGAGCGTTCGCGAACAATGTCGGACGGATCGTGCTCAATGACGATCCCCGTCTGGCGGATGCCTGTCACGATCTGGAAGGCGTCGAACGGATCTGGGTGCTGTTCCTTTTTCATTTGAACTCGGGATGGAGACCGTTTGTCCGTCCGCCTGTTTCGCCCGGCGGACGGAGAATCGGAACGTTCGCAACGCGGGCCCCCTTTCGTCCGAACCCGATCGGATTGAGCTGCGTGGAGCTCGAACGGGTGGAACGGAACATCCTTCATATCCGGAATTTTGATCTGCTGGACGGAACCCCCGTTCTGGATCTGAAACCGTACGTCCCGGCCAGCGACTCCTTTCCCGATTCCCGCGTCGGATGGCTGGAGCAGGCGGAGGAGAAAGCGTTCCGGATCGTTTATTCCGATGCCGCCCGGAACCGGATCGGCTGGATCCGGGAGAACGGAGGGCCGGATCTGGAAAATTTCTGTTCCGTCCAGCTCGCCCTGGATCCGTTCAATCGGAAGCGGAAACGTCTGGAGCGGGATCCGGAAGGAAACTGGAGAATCGGATGCCGGACATGGCAGGTTGTGTTTCATGCGGAAGAAAAGAGAATTTTCGTAACTTCGGTTCTCTCCCACTACTCCTCCGGAGAACTGGCGGAAGAGGGGGACCGGTATGGGGACAAGATGCTCCATCGGGAGTTCCGGAGGGTGTTCCCGAATGAGTGAACAAGAGAAAATCAGCATCATTGTGCCGGTCTTCAACGCGGAAAAGTTTCTGCCGGAAACGCTGGAGGCGCTGTGCGGGCAGACATGGAAAAATCTTGAAATCATTCTGATCGACGATGCCTCCACGGACTCCTCCGCCCGGATCTGTGCCGAATACGCGGCAAAGGATCCCCGCTTGATTCTGATCCGCAAAACGATCCGTCAGGGGCAGGGGGCGGCCCGGAACGAGGCGCTGCGGATCGCTTCGGGCGCTTTCGTCGGTTTCTGCGACAGCGACGATCTGCCGGATCCGGACATGTTCGAAACTCTTTATCGAGAGCTTGTCTCTTCCGATGCGGAAATCGCGGTCTGCGCATTCCGGACCCGGCAGGGGGACGAGACACGGAAAACAGGGCCTCTCCGGATTCTTTCCCCCCGGGAGGCGGTTCTCGCTTTCCTGCAGGACAATTTGTTCGGGGCGTTTTCCTGGAACAAGCTCTTCCGCATTGAGGTGTTGAAAAGAACCGGAGAATATCCGGCGATCGGTTATGAGGATCTTGTCTATATTCCGCAGGTCTGTGCCAATGCGCGGAAAATTGTCCGGACGGAGCAGACACTGTATTTTTACCGTCAGCATCCGGGCAGCGTGACCTGTGCTCCGTTCAATCCATGGAAAATGAATCTCCTGAAAGCGTGGAACATGCTTCTGCCCCCTCTGCTGAGATATTTCCCGGACCTCTCCGAACAGATTTACGGAAAGGCATGGTTCGACTGCATGGGGTTGTTCCATTCGATTCTTCGAAGCGGAACGCCCTGTCCGGAGGAGGCCGCTGTTCTTGAACAGGCGCGAAAATATCGGCAAAAGACTGCTCTTTGCCGGACACCGTCGTTCGGAAGAGCTCTGGTATTTTCGTTTGCGCTTCGTTTTCCCGGATGGTATCGCGGCTTCTTCCGGCTGGGGCGGAGAATCCGATTCGGACTGCTTCCCGCAAAACGTCCGTGAAGTTGATCCGCCGCATGGAGGAGAACGAGCTGCCCGGATGGCGGCCAATCAGTTCTTCCGAAGAACATTTTCCATCGGAAAGAAGATGATCGGATCAGCGGATGGATCTCCATGATTCATTCGGATCTTTTCCCGTGTGCAGGAAGTAGAAGGCCAGAAGAGAGAAGTGTGTCCCGGGCTCGTAAGCGGGACCGTGGGCAAGAGTCCCGTCAAAGAACAGAAGATCGCCGGCCCGGAGTAAAACTTTCTCTTCTCCGATGCAGTAATAAAATTCGCCGGACAGAATGTACAGCAGCTGATCGGCTTCCGTTATGACACGCTCCTGCTGCTTCCCGTCGCCTTCCGTAACCAGCATGACCTGAAGATTTGCCGTATCAAGCGGCGTTTCAAAAATCATCCGGTAGCGGAGTCCGTGGTTCTCCTCCCGCTCCAGATCCTTCTGATCTTCCGGATGGATCAGGATCCACTCTTTGCGTTCGGCAGCCGCGATCCCCTCAAAAAGCTCGGACAGCGCAATGCCCAGCGCCCGCGCAATTTCCGCAAGAACCGGAAGGGAGGGAACGGTCCGGAAATTTTCTATCTTGGACAGAAGTCCTGCTGTCAAATGGGTTTTCTCCCCCAGTTCCTGAAGGGTCATGTTCCGTTGTTTCCGCAGATCGCGGATCCGGCAACCCAGCGCTGTAAGTTGTTCTCTCATTCTGAAATCCTCCGAGTCAAGCGGCCGTTCTCCCGGCGTTCCTGCAATCCGGTTCCGAAAGGAGCAGGGGCTCTATGGATAATATATTGAGCAATAGGAAAGATGGCAAGAATAAATTGAGAAATATTCAATATTTTTATCGCAGAGAAGTTGCTTTTAAGAACAAGTTAACATATATTATAAAAAATTTTCCTTATATGCAAAAAAAATAAAGAAAAAGAGAGAATGATGGGAATTGTATTTGCCGTGTGCTGTCTGATCTGCAGTGCGGGAAACGATTTTATTTTCAAGCTGTTTGCCCGTCGCCGCCGGTCTCGCGGAGTGTTTGCCGGTCTGATCGGAATTGTCTGGTTTGCGGTGCTCTGCATGATGCCGCAGGAGTGGGCGGATGGACGGGCAACGGTCTGGTGGGGGATCCTCAGCGGATTCTTTTCGATCACCGCAAATCTTCTGCTCATTGAGGCGATGGGATTGCAAAGCGCCGGAATCTGCGCAACCATTTACCGGTTCAATCTGCTTTCGGTTGTATTCGGAGCGAGGATTCTGCTCGGAGAGAAAATCGGTCTGCTGCAGGGAATCGGTATCGCCGTGGCGGTGATCGCGGTTTTGTGTTTTCTGCCATCCTCCGAAAAAACAGTCCGCAGACGAATGCGCCTTGCCCGTCTGGGAACCGGCCTTGTGATGATGGCCGCCCTGCTTCGCGGCGCAATGGGAATCGCTTACAAATATGCGTTTCTGAACGGGGCGGACCGGAATGGGATTCTGCTGATCAATGCTCTTTTCTGGATCGCGGGCGGATTCGTCTATGCCCTGTTCCGGGAACGCTGCAGGCTGCTGCCGGATCGGACAATGGCGGGGTATGGGATTCTCTCCGGAGTTTGCGTGGTCGGAATCGTCGGTTTCATGGCGATGGCGCTCCAGGCGGGGAATGCGGCTGTCGTGCTGCCGATCGCCCAGATGAGTTTTCCGGCAACCTTCCTGCTCAGTGTGCTGTTCCTGCATGAACGCATCGACCGATGGAAGCTGAGCGGGGTCGCATTTGGAATTCTCGCGGTGATTCTGCTCTCTCTGCCCGGATGACGTGACGGCCGGGAAGATGTCAGACCCCGGTTCCGTCAAACGCCGGAATAAAGGAGTCGCTGGCGGATTCGCCGTCCTGCACAAAACCGTCCTCGATTCCGGAATCATAGAGGTGCTGTTCGACCCGCTGATACTCCTCGTCCGTGACGCGGCGGTTCAGTTCCGGATACTCCGCGGCGCGGCCGTGCGGAACATACTGACGCATCAGACTGAACAGAACCTCGCCCGGATCAAAGGTCTCCGCCACCCAGTCAATCACGCGGAGGGTGTTCTCCACATGATTCGGCAGCAGGAGGTGGCGGATGACAACGCCCCGTTCCAGAAGGCCGGTCTCTTCGCTGATCCGATAGGAACCCGTCTGGCGGAACATCTCGCGGACGGCCCGTTTTGCCGTCTGAAAATACTCTTTCGCATGGGAGTAGCGCAGTGCAAGGGCGTCATCGCTGTATTTGACATCCGGCAGATAGATCTGAATTCTGCCTTCCAGGCGTTTGAGATTCTCCACGGATTCGTAGCCGTTCGTGTTGTAGACAACCGGTACGGGAAGCGGTTGCTCCAGCGACTGGAGAATCGCTTCCGTGAAGTGCGTCGGCGTGACAAGATTGATATTGTGCGCCCCCTGCGCAATGAGTTCCTCGTAGATCTCCCGGAGGCGGGATATGGAAATCTCCCGTCCGCGCCCTTCGCTGCTGATCTCGTAATTCTGGCAGTAGACGCAGCGGAGCGTGCAGCCGGAGAAAAAGACCGTTCCCGATCCTTTCGTTCCGCTGATGCACGGCTCCTCCCAGAAATGGAGCCCCGCCCGCGCGACAACCGGACGCACTCCCATCCGGCAGAACCCTTTCCGAACCTCCCGGTCCACTCCGCACTCGTGTGCACAACAATGACATTCTTTCATCTGTTCTTTTCTCCGTTTTCGGGCAGAAGGGAAAATATAGCACAGCAAGTTCTCTCTGCAAAATTTTCCGTTCCGCTTTTTTCGAAAAAACTTGATTTTTGCGGATTCCCGGGTAGGTTACCTTCATCAAAATAAAGGAAAGGAACTGACTGCCATGAGCACGAAGAAAAATCTGTCGGCAAAAGATCTCAGTGAAAAATTCGGCGTTCCGGTTTCCGAAAAGGATCTGAATACGGAAGATGGAGCCTCCTCCCGCGGACTGAATCATCTGGGAGATCTTTCCGAACTGAACCGGAAAGAGAACTTCTCCGCGAATGCCCCGCGGAATCCCGTCCCGGAATCCTCTCCGGTCGACAAGGAGAACGAACCGGAAAAAAGTTTTGCGGAACTCTTTGAAGCACGCGGCGGCGTGATCGCCTCGAACAAGAGTGAGCAGGAAAACGAGAAGCCGCCGAAACGGACTCTGAAAAGTTTCGTAAAGGAGGAGGAAACCGATTTCGGAAAACTCTTCAGCCTCTCCCAGGCAAAAGTCGTGGACAAGGATTCCATCGCCCTGACCGATGAGGAAAGTGAACCGTTTGAAATTTCCGAAGAGGATTTTTCCGGAAAAACCGCATTCCACGGTTTTCAGGATCTGCCCGGTGAACGGAGCGGAAAAAGGAGACACTGAAAGCGGAGACAGGAACAATCGTTCTTTTCAACATTTACGGCCGTCGATCGGAGATTTCCCGTTCGACGGCCGTTTTCCATCCGCATCTGCGGAGTGGATTTACTGCAGGGCGATTTCCATTGCAAGGGTCTGCTTGTCCCCCTGTTTCAGAATGCGGAAGTCTTTGCCCGCGTTGGCGGTTTCGACACAGACCATGCCGAGATACTCGTCGTCGCCGAAATCCGGCATGCGGCGGGATTTGGCGATCCAGGGATTCCAGACCACCGTTGAAAGCGATCCCTCTTTGCGGACGTGAATCGCCTTGGCGTAAGCCGGATCATGGATCACGCATTCCGCACTGGAACTGTCGTAGATCCGGTCGGTTTCCGCGGATAAGCGGATATCCTCCTCCTGAATATGGCGCATTCCGGTGAGGGTGTCCAGATACTCCGCCTTGTCCAGACCGGAGATCCGGATCCGCGTGACGTCGGAGACCGCAAAATAGGAGT
>ERZ824600.3752-NODE-3752-length-14120-cov-5.103733_pt1 | contig 14120 bp, 10 predicted proteins | sample MGYA00519933_ERZ824600 | MGnify/ENA primary metagenome ERZ824600 (study PRJEB31778, sample SAMEA3449178) | human gut metagenome | biome: human gut; feature: human-associated habitat; material: faeces | place: United Kingdom | collected 2010/2012 ... | reverse complement strand
CGGTTTTAAAGCTTTGCGGGGGGTGTGGGGGCGCTTTCTCGAAAGCGTCCCCCGCTCGTTCCCCGCGTATCCGAGTTATTTACAAAAAGCATTATTTACAAAATGCATATTATATGATATAATTAAGGATAATCGTAATATGGAGTATTATACTTAGGCGCGAGATCACAAGGTCAAGCGAAAAGCACGGGAGGTATCTACATGGAAAACGGGATAAAGAGCAGCGGGCGGCAGATACCGACCTTTACCGTCATTCTCGCCGTACTGCTGTCGGCGGGCGCAGCTCTCATTGCGCACGATGTTTTCGACGGCTGGCTGTGGCTCTCGCTCTCGGCGGGATTCGGCGCGGTCGCGGCGTTCATCTCCGGCATACGTGTTCTTGCGCTCGCACCGCTGCTCGGCTCGATCGCTTCCGCGGTAATCTATGCGCCGTTCGTTCCGGCGTGGAGCGCGGCGGCGGCACTGCTCGCACTCCTCATCTGCCTCAGCGCGGAGGGCAGGATGACCAAGAACGTCTCGCTCATCGCCTCCGCAGCGGCTCTTATACTGCTCGGTCTGCTGCAATTCGCGGCGGATGCGTACCTCGGCGGAGAGCTGTCGTGGACGGCTATATGGAATGAGATCAAGGCTCCCTTTTCCGTAATGCGCGACAGTCTGCTGAGCAGCGCCGAAGCAATGGAAAAGAGCGGCGGGCAGATATACGGCGTATCGGTCGGCGAGCTTACCGCGGCATTTCGGCAGATGAAGGCCTCGATGCTCCGCGTGCTGCCGTCGATAGTCATAGTGACGGCGCTGTTCATAGGATGGCTCGCGCACGGCATTTTCGGCGGCTGCATCCGTTTCCTTGCACCCCCGCAGCTCGACAAGCGCGGCAAGGTGACCATGAGCCTTACGGCGGCGGTGATATTCACCCTCTCCTACCTCGCCTCGGCGATATTCGGCGCGTCGTCCGACAACAGCCTGATAGCCGTTTCGGCGGAGAATATGGCTGCGGTGCTCGCGCCCGGCTTTTTTGCGGTGGGGCTCGGAACGCTGCTCTCCGGCGCAAAGCGCCGTACCGGCGGCGGGGCGATGTTTGCCATCATCGTTATGATATGTATCGGAGCGCTGATATCGAGCGTCGGCATTGCCGCGATACTGTTCGTGCTTATCGGCGTGATACACACCTTTCGTGCGGCTGCGGCTGCTCGCCGCAATGAAGAATGACCGCATAGGCAGATAAATTTCCCGAGCTGTCGAAAAACAGCATCCGGGTTGGATATGCAAGGCAGGACACGCGAACGGAAATTCCCGCTGCGACAGGCAAAAGGGCATTCTTGAAATCCATCGGAAAGCCGCGCAGACTCATCCGATACCGTCTGCCGTCACATTGCAGAACACCCCTGCGGCGCTGCCGCGGGACAGACATACACACGGCTGTATGATCACTCGACTTTACATCCCATTTTAACGCTTTAAAAGCTATGCAGGGGAAGACAAGACTGTCGGCTCTGCCCGGTGCTCTTTATTCCGGAGCATCGCGGCGCGCCCCGAAAACGGAGGACAAGCGATTGAAAAACAACAACGTAAGCGGCTCGCGCCGCGCGAGAGGACAGCGAATACTGAGCGGCAGAAGAAAGCGGCTCATCAAGCAGCGCGCGATAACCATTCTTCCCAGCGCCCTGCTCGCGCTCTTCTTTCTCGGGGTGACCGCGCTCATCTGCACAAAGATCCCCGACCCGGCGGCACGCACGGCGACCTCGGTCACCGTCGCCCTGCTCTACATCCCCGCCTGCGCCGCGCTGACGGTGCTGACGAGCGCCCTAAAGGCGCACCGCAGCTTTATACTCGACCGCAGCGACAAAGCGACGGACACCGCCGTGCTCGACGCGCTGCTGAACCACCGCAGACCCATCGTCATCTTCGACGAGGGCGGCATAATCAGATGGATAAACAACAGCTTTGCCTCAGTCTGTGTAGAGGGCGAGGAGGCGGTCGGCGCGTCGGTCGCGGAGATATGCGGCTTTACCGCCGAGGATGTGCTCTCGCCCGACTCCGAGGAGGGCTACGACTACCACCGCTTCGGCAGGCAATGGGGGGTGAAGGGCTACCGCCTGACTCTCGACTCGCGCCGCTGCATAATGGCATTCTTCAACGACCGCACCGAGGTCAGCTCCCTCTACATGCAGATACAGAACGAAAGTCCCGTGGTCTGCTACATCATGATAGACAATCTCGAGGAGCTGATGCAGTACGTTCAGGAGCAGTACCGAACAATCGCGGGCGAGGTCGAGACGGTGCTCAAGAGCTGGGCGGAGTCGGTCGGCGGCATCTTTCGCGAGTATGAAAAGGAGCGGTACATGTTCATATTCGAGGCACGGCATCTCGAGGAGTTTGCCGAGCGGCGCTTCGATATCCTCGACCGCGTGCGCGAGGTGCGAGTCGGAGACGGCAGTATGCCGGTTACTATCTCCATGGGACTGTCAGGCGGCTTCGGCAATCTTGCAGACAAGGAGCGCGCGGCAAAGGCTGCTCTCGACATGGCGCTGCAGCGCGGAGGAGACCAAGCCGTCATTCGGCGCGGAGGCGCGCTCGAATTCTACGGCGGAAAGAGCAAGGGCGTATCCAAGCGCACCAAGGTCAGAGCGAGGGTCATTGCAAACGCGCTCGCCGTCGCTATCTCAAAGTCGTCGAATGTGCTCGTCATGGGACATGCGGGAGCGGATTTCGACTCGCTCGGCGCTTGTGTCGGCATTGCGCGGCTCGCGATTTTCTGCGGCGTTCGCGTCAACATCATCGTAAACGACCGCGACCCGAATCTTGCCCGCGCGCTGGCTATGCTGAAGGCGACACCCGATCTGTCCTCGGTATTTATCGGCGCATCCGACGCGCAGGACACCATCACGAGCGAGACGCTGCTCGTTATCTGCGACGTCAACAATCGCGAAAAGTTCGAGTCGCCCGAGATCGCGGACAATGTTCTCTCCACCGTCATAATCGACCACCACAGAAAGACGGCTGAATATCCGATAAACCCGATAATCACCTACATCGAGCCGTCGGCATCGAGCGCCTGCGAGCTGGTCACCGAGATACTCGAGCAGTCGATACCCACCGGCAGCCTGCCTAAGGAAGAGGCGGATATGATATTTGCCGGTATCCTGCTCGACACCCGCCGATTCACACGCAATACACACACCCGAACCTTCAGCGCGGCGCTGTATCTGCGCGGCGAGGGCGCAGACCCGGCGGATACCGAGGAGCTGTTCAAGACCGACCTGCGCGACTTTATGAGCGAGGCGAGATTTGAGAGCGACGTTATGCTCTACCGCACCGCGATAGCCGTGTCTGTTGCAAGCGGAGGCGGCGAGCTGACTGCACTCGACCGCGTATCGGCGGCTAAGGCGGCGGACAAGCTGCTGTCGGTCGACGGTGTAGAGGCTTCCTTTGTTATCTGCCCGCTCGACGGCTATGTTCACATCAGCGCCAGATCGGCAGGAGAGATAAATGTTCAGCTCATAGCCGAAAAGATAGGCGGCGGCGGACGCTTCGACGTTGCTGCTACGCAGATGACGGGAGTAACTGTCGCAGAAGCAAAGCAGATGCTGCTTGATGCGATCGACAGTTATCTTGACGAAGAGTAGCTCTGCGACGATGATTCTGCGGCGATAACCGCAACACAATTTAACTACAGCATAACCCTGCGGGTCAACCGCAACACAATTTAACTACAGCATATCCCTGCGGTAGAGAAAATCGTTTGGAGTGTTCGATTTCGTCGCGCAAGGCGTACAATTGTACGTCGCGCGGCGAAATCGGGCGCAGAAAAAGCGAAAACATATTATCTTATGCAGGAATCCGTCAGGATTCCGACACATTATCTGTAAAGTTGATTTTTCTTAAGATTAACTATACAAGCTCTGTTTTCGCTTTTTCGGTCCGGACGATTTTATCACCGCAGCAATAGGAGGTAAAAAAATGAAAGTAATTCTCACTCAGGACGTAAAGGCTCAGGGCAAAAAGGGACAGCTGATAAACGTCTCCGACGGCTATGCAAGAAACTATCTGCTCCCGCGCGGACTCGCGGTCGAGGCTACCGGCGCGGCGCTCAACGACCTTAAAAACAAGGAGAGCGCGGAGCGCCACCGCATCGAGGTGGAGACCGCGGAGGCTAAGGCTACGAGCGAAAAGCTCCAGTCGGTACTCGTAAAGATCGAGGCGTCCGGCGGCGCGGACGGCAGACTGTACGGCTCTGTTACGAGCAAGGACGTTTCCGAGGCGCTCCGGGCACAGACCGGCATCGTTATCGACCGCCGCAAGATAGATATGGACGGGATCAAGGCATACGGCTCCTACACCTTTGATGTAAAGCTGTACACCGGCATTGTCGGCAAGATAAACGTAGTAGTCACCGAAAAGTAAGCGGCATAATACCCCATCGGCACAGCCGAAGGGTGCCGATGTGATATCCGGCACGCAAACAACAAGGAAGAGGTAGTATTTTTATGGAACTAAGTGACATCAGACGAGAGCTGCCCGTCTCGATAGAGGCGGAGCAGTCGGTCATCGGCTCGGTGCTTATCGACCCGGACAGTCTGAATCTCGTCGCGGACAAGCTGACAGCGGAAGATTTCTCCACCGAGGATCACCGCGAGATATGGCTCGCACTGAAGGAGCTGTACCTGCAGGACAAGACCATAGACGTAGTTACCCTGATAGATATGCTCGTCCGTCGCGGGGTCTACTCCTCGAACGAGCAGGGACGTACATACATCCGCGTACTCGCTGAGATAGTCCCCTCCTCGGCTAACATAAAGGACTATGCAACTATCGTCCGCGACAAGAGCAGGCTTCGCCAGCTCATCACCGCCTGCAACGAGATAACCGAGACGGCATACACCGCACAGGACGATGTGAGCAACATCCTCGAGCAGTCGGAGCAAAAGATATTCTCGATAGTTCAGGGCACAGGCAACAAGGATTTCGTTCACATCCGCGACGTTCTCGTCTCGGTCTACGACGGGCTGCGCGCACTGAGCGAGGACCCGGAAAGCACGAAGGGCACGCCGACCGGCTTCGGAGACCTCGACAAGGTGCTCATCGGTCTCGGCGACTCCGACCTCGTGCTCGTCGGCGCGCGCCCCGGTATGGGTAAAACATCGTTCTGTCTTAACATAGCCGCCAACGCGGCAAAAAAGACCGGCAAAGCCGTGGCGGTATTCTCGCTCGAGATGTCCTGCGAGCAGCTCGTACAGCGTATGCTGTCAAGCGAGGGGCTCATAGAATCGGGTGCAATGCGAAGCGGTCAGCTCTCCGGCGAGGACTGGACGCGCATCGCACACGCCGCCTCAGCCCTCTCCGAATGCAATATCTACATCGACGACACCCCCGGCATCACCGTTACCGGTATGCGGGCAAAGCTCCGCAGACTGAAGCAGAAAAACCTCGGTCTCGTCGTGGTCGACTACCTCCAGCTGATGAACTCCGACCGAAAGATAGACAACCGCGTTCAGGAGGTCTCGGATATCTCACGTAACATGAAGCTGCTCGCAAAGGAGCTGCATGTCCCGGTCATCTGCTGCGCCCAGCTCTCGCGTGCGACAGAGTCGAGAACCGAGAAGATACCTATGCTGTCCGACCTCCGCGACTCCGGTGCGATAGAGCAGGACGCGGATATCGTTATGTTCCTATACCGCCCCGAATACTACGAGAATGGTAAGGAATCCAAGGGCGGTGCGGTCGAGCCGAAGCTGAATGTGGCTAATGTTATCATTGCAAAGAACCGACACGGTTCGACGGGAACGGTCGAGCTCGGATGGTTCGGACAGTATACTAAATTTACGTCGATCTCCGATGTCGAGGAGCCCTCGACATGACCGCTCGGGCGAATAGCTTTCCCGAAGCGGAGCGCACGGTGCACGGCGAATGTGCGGCATGCGGCGCTGCGCCCGATAATGCAAACAGCAAGCCCGACACACGCCGCGGCGCATCAAAAGCCGCCCCGCTGACCGAGGCGGTGCGACGCGCCGTTGACCGCTGCGGGCTGCGCGGCAAGACCCTGCTCGTGGGTTACAGCGGCGGAGGCGATTCCTCCGCGCTGCTGCATGCGCTGCATGTCTGCCGCGAGGAGTACGGGATAACCCCCGTCGCCATGCACCTCAACCACTGCATCCGCGGTGAGGAGGCAGACAGAGACGAGCGGCACTGCAGACGCTTCTGCCGAGAGCACGGCATTGCTATCAAGGTCTGCCGCGCCGACGTACCCGCCTATGCCCGAGCGCACAGACTCGGACTTGAGGAGGCGGCGCGCGAGCTGCGGTATGCATATCTGCGCGAGGCGGCTGAGGAATACAGCTGCAGCTGCATCGTCACCGCCCATCACGCAAATGACGAGCTCGAAACACTGCTCTTTCGACTCTCGCGCGGCAGCGCGCTTGCGGGGCTCGGCGGCATACCCGAGTACAGCGTCTCCCGTCTCTCCGGCGGCATACCGGTGCTGCGCCCGCTGCTGTCCGTCCCGCGCTCCGAGATAGAGCGCTATATCGCCGAAAACGGCATAGAATATGTTACCGACAGTACAAATCTCGAGCCGTGCTGCGCACGGAATGTTATCCGCTCCCGCTGCGTGCCTGCGCTCTGCGAGCTGTCGCCGCACGCGCCCGAGGCTGCATACCGTACCGCACGGCTGCTGCGCGAGGATGAGACGCTGCTCTCGGCGCTTGCCTCCCTCCCCGAGGACGTGCTGAAAAGGCTGACCGAGCTGCTCGGGGAATACCGAACGGGCACCGACGGCGAATACGGTACGGGCAAAAGCGCAACAGACACAAGCGGCGCGGCGTATAGCGGCGCGGCACAAGCCGGCATAGGCTCTGCCGAGTACCCGGAAACCGACCGCCCTCGGCATACTACCGGCGATTCGATACGGAATACCTACGATTCGATAAAAAGTACCGACCCCGCCGATAGTATCGAAAATACAGCGGCAGCCGCACACATCCGCAGCACCGACAGCATCACTGTTCCCGACCGGCTGCCCGCACCGCTGCTGCGCCGCAGGTTGCTCTCGTTCTATCGGGACTACTGCGCCCGCCGCGGAATATCCGCAGAACCCGGCAGCGACAACATAGAGGCGCTCGCGAGGCTCTGCCGCGTCGGCGCTACGCACGAGGAGCTGAGTCTGCCCGGCGCGGTGCGCGCGACAAAGCTGCGCGGCGGGATAATGCTCTCTCCCGATATCGGGCGCGGTGCGGACAGAGCACCGAGCTCCGGCGACAGCCGGACGAGCACGACAACCGCGAATGACGGCGATTATCCGGCGGCATCCGGCGGCAGCGCGTCATGCGATAAGACAGACGGTAAGACATATGGTGATACATACGGTAAGACATGCGGTAAGCCCGACGGCGGATCCGCTGCCGAATACCCTCTGCGTCCCGGCGAAAACCGCCTGCCCGGCGGGGCAATGCTGATCGTCGTGGAGAGCGTCCCGCACGACAGTGCATCGATCTCCGAGCCGTGCGGCACGACGGGGAGCGGTACGGCAAAAATTCGTCACCCATCGGGCGAAAATATTTACAATTTATCTACACACATAACCGTCGCATCTGCTAAACTTAAAGGTACATTATTCGCGAGAAAGCGACAGCCCGGAGACCGGGTGCTCGTGCGCGGCAGACACCGCACGGTGAAAAATCTGTATCAGGCGGCAGCCGTACCGCCGCAGGAGCGGCAAACGCTGCCGATGATCTGCGACGAAGACGGCATCCTTTGGATACCCGGCGCCGCAGTGCGAGACGGTGCCCAAATCGACTCAGCAGCCGCGCGCGCGGACAACGGGAGCGACGAGGTATCCCGTGTTGACCTTATATACATCGCGCCGATCGATAGTTGACGGCGCATCGGCACAAATTATCTTTAAATTATCATTAAATCAATATCAGCATACCTTAAGGCGAAAGGAAAAGCATACAATGTCTCAGATAAACAAGGACATCGAAAGAATTCTCGTCTCCGAGGGGGAGATCAACGAAATAGTCCGCCGCATTGCCGCCGAGATCGACCGCGACTATGCGGGCGACGACTCAAAGCTCGTGCTGCTCTGCATTCTCAAGGGCTCGGTCGTCTTTATGGGCGAGCTGATGAAGCGCATATCGCTGCCGGTGGAGATAGACTTTATGAAGGTCTCGTCCTACTGCGGAGGCACATCGACCTCCGGACGCGTTAACATTATCCTCGATATTCACCGCGCCGATCTTTCAAACTGCAATATCCTCATCGTCGAGGACATCATCGACAGCGGACGCACCCTCTCCTACCTCTCGGAATATCTGCGCCTGAAGGGGGCAAAATCGGTCCGCACTTGCACTCTGCTCGACAAGCCCGACCGCCGCGAGGTCGAATTTGAGCCGGACTACATCGGCAAGGTCATTCCGGACGAGTTCGTCGTCGGCTACGGTCTCGACTACGACGAGGCGTACCGCGCGCTGCCGTATGTCGGCGTTCTGCGCCGCAGCGTTTACGAAAAATAATATGCAGACGGACAAAAATTCGCCGAGGCTCAATAATTACGCCGTATTCCGGTCAAACTATCGGTATGATACTTTGGAGGCAACATGAAAAAGAATAGATTCTCCTCATTCTTGTTTTGGATACTTCTTATGGGAGTTATCATAATCTCCGCCTCGTTCATGCTCCGCGACACGAGCTCCGAACGGCTCAAGTACAGTCAGGTCGTCGATCTCTTCAAGGGCGAGCAGGTCAAGAGCTTCGTTCTCGACGAGAGCAATCAGCTCAAGATGGAGCTTCAGGACGGGAGCACCGTCAGCTACAAGCTCCGCTCCTTCGAGCAGTTCTACCTTGACCTGAGCGATACGGTCAAGGAGCAGAAGGAGAGCGGCATTATCACAGACTACGATATGCCCGCCCCCGTTGATATACCGTGGTGGGTCAGCCTGCTGCCCTATCTGATAATGATAGGTCTGTTCATAGCGCTGTGGATATTTATGATGAATCAGGCGAACGGCAGGGGCGGAAAGATAGGCTCCTTCGGCAAGTCGCACGCCAAGACCTACGATGCGGATAAAAAGCGCGTCACCTTCGCCGACGTTGCGGGCGCAGACGAGGAAAAGGAGGAGCTGGTCGAGATAGTTCAGTTCCTCAAGGATCCCGCTCATTTCAGCCGCCTCGGCGCAAAGATACCGCACGGTGTACTGCTCGTCGGCCCTCCCGGCACAGGTAAGACCCTGCTCGCAAAGGCGGTGGCGGGAGAGGCAGGCGTTCCCTTCTTCTCCATCTCCGGCTCGGACTTCGTTGAGATGTACGTCGGTGTCGGCGCGTCCCGTGTCCGTGACCTGTTCGCAAATGCCAAAAAGCATCCCGCAGCGATCATATTCATCGACGAGATCGATGCGGTCGGGCGTCACCGCGGCGCGGGTCTCGGCGGCGGTCACGACGAGCGCGAGCAGACGCTTAACCAGCTGCTCGTAGAGATGGACGGCTTCGACGGATCGGACGGCGTTATCGTTATCGCCGCCACCAACCGTCCCGACATCCTCGACCCCGCTCTGCTCCGTCCCGGACGCTTCGACCGTCAGGTCACCGTCAACTATCCCGACATCAAGGGCAGAGAGGCTATTCTGCGCGTCCATTCCAAGGGCAAGCCCTTTGAGGGCGATGTGGATCTCTCGGTCATTGCACGCAGCACCACCGGCTTTACCGGCGCGGACCTCGCAAATCTGCTAAATGAGGCGGCACTCCTTGCGGCTCGCCGCGGAAAGTCACTCATCGGTATGAACGATATCGAGGACGCTATGATAAAGGTCGTGGTCGGAACTCCGAAGAAGAGCTCGGTCATCAGCGAAAAGGAGCGCAAGCTCACCGCATATCACGAGGCGGGTCACGCGATAGTCGGACACATTCTTGAGCCCGATATCCCCGTTCATCAGATATCCATCATTCCGGGCAATAAGGGCACCGGCGGCTATACAATGTCTATCCCGACAGAGGACCGCTCCTACATGACCGTCTCGCAGATGAAGGCATCTATCGCCGGTCTGCTCGGCGGACGTATGGCGGAAAAGCTCATCCTCGACGATGTATCCACCGGAGCCTCAAACGACATTCAGCGCGCAACGAATATCGCCCGCAATATGGTCACAAAATACGGCATGAGCGCCGAGCTCGGACCTATCGTTTTCGGCAGCGAGCACTCGGACGACGAGGTGTTCCTCGGCAGAGATTTCTCCTCCGGGCGCAACTATTCCGAGCAGACGGCGGCTAAGATCGACTCCGAGATCTACCGCATAATCGAGGCTGAGTACAATCGCGCAGAGCGCATCCTGACCGAAAAGATGGATAAGCTCCACTTCATTGCCGAGTTCCTTATCAAGAACGAGATAATGGACGAGGGTCAGTTCAAGGCAGCTATGGAAACCGACTCTACCATGGAGCAGCTCGAGGAGATGAAGAGCGAGCAGCGCCGCCGCAGCGAGCGCGAAAACGCCGAGCAGGCTAAGCGCGACGAGGAAGAGCGCCGCCGCCGCGAGCAGGAGCAGAAGGTGCGCGAGCGCGAGGAGGATGCTCGTATCAAGGCTATGCGTGAGGCGGGCTTTTATGTGTTCCCCGCCCGTCCTTTCCCTGACGAGAGCAGCGACGATCGGGATGACCCGGGCAACGACACAGGCACGGACGCTTCGGACAGCCGGGACAAGACCGACTTGAATGATACGACCGACACGAATGATGCAGCCGGCTCCGATGCAAGCTCCGATAATACCGATAACGCAGACTCGGACAGCAGCAAGCCCGATGCACACGATAGCTCGAACGGCTCGGATAGCTCGGATACTTCGGATTCCGAAAACAGCTCGAACGACTCCGATGATTCGGATAATGACCGGGCATAACCTCGGAATATCCCGCCGCTCACACGTAATTGCTTTGCTTTAATAATACGTCGGCTCTGCATGACGTTAAAACGGACACGGCTCTTCGGCTGTGTCCGTTTTGTATTTTACTCGGGCATTCTGCGTACTGCACCTTTATGGGTACATATTATTCGAGCTGTCTCGGCAAAACAGAACAAAGGGCAAAGACAATACCCTCGACGAGAGTTCTCTTATGTTGTTATAGTGATATATATCAATATATTCCTCAAATATCCCCATAAAAACAAATATTATAAAAATCAAAGTCTTCCGACCTTTGACATCTGTACGATGTCAGACTCAAAAAGATATGCTTTAGTCGCTTTGAAAAAAGTCATTTTTACATAACCACTTGACTTTTGTATTCACCTGCGTTACACTAAAAGCAGAAAAAATGCCATATATATTAAAGAAAGAACATTATAAAATATGTTTGAGTATCAATCAAACAATATAAATTGACAATAATGTTCAATCTGTTTATTTCTGCGCTAATACAAAACCGGCAAGCTCTTGCGCCTTCGACTGCAAGTAAGCTGAACCATCTCGGTTATCAAAACAAAAAAGTGGAAAAATCAGTACACAAGCCGCTTTAGGAGAATAGACATGAAACCAATTGACATAAACGACCTCGATTCGAGTAAAAAATGTAAGCGTTCTTTCGCTATCGGAAAACTAATTATCACATCGATAATAGGAATCGGGATATTATTCGCAGCAGTCACTGTGTTTTCAGAGCTTCTCTCAAACAACACAAAGGAGACAAGCTTCTCTGAAATAACAAAAACGGTTCAAGAATCGGAAAACGAGTATCGCGCATCGTGCAAAGCAGTTAACTATAAGGATTTGTGCCGATATACCGACGAATATCTCGGCACACGTATTTGCTTAACCGTCCGAATCACACAGATTTTCACCCCGAGAGCGTCAAGCTCAAAAAGCTGGGTCGGGCGCGCAAATAATGACGGATACGGCGCCTATTTCGGCAATGAATTCTACTTTATCGATAAACGTGCATCCGGGTCGGTAAAAATATTGAATGACGATGTTATTACGGTGTACGGCGATTTTGTCGGTCTTGAAAAGCTCACCCGAGCTCTGACCGATACAGAAGAAGAGTTCCCTAAAATCGAAGTACGATATGCAGATCTTCTTGCCGAAGATAGCACTTTTAATGCAAATAGCGAAGAATAATAACTCGTTGGGAGGATAAAGCATGTTAAGAATTATAGTGGCTGAGATTATACTGTTTCTAATCTCTCCGACTGACGCAGTACTCGGATTCCCGATTCTACTCTGTTTATATGTGCTTACGCCGTCCAAGAACAAAAAGAAGAAGCGCAAGCAGGAGTATGACGAATACGATTATTGGCAGGACAATCAAGGCTTTTAAGGCAGGGCACTAAAACAGACAGCAGGAACCATATCGTCTAAGGCGGTCTTTCCCTGTTGAGAAATAATGCAAAAATTTGATAGTTGTATTTTTACGAAAAACAAGACGGTCTCCGCGATATTTCGCCGCGCACACCACCGCCTACACATCACCTCCGCGCGAAAAAAAGTTGACTTTACATTGCAAAAAGACTATAATAGTAGTTGTATGTACACATCGCACAGGCGAAATAATCAAACCGAAAGAGGAACGTCATGGACAATATCGAGCTCGGCAGACGCTACGACGGGATAATAGAGCGCTGCGTCGCCATCTTTGAAGCAAAAACAAAGGATTACGGTCCGACATGGCTGTTCTTTCGCGACGAGTCGTTTGTCGATCAGCTGTGGATAAAGGCGCGCCGCATCCGCACCCTCGAGGAGAACTGGGACGACAGCCTCGTCGGCGAGGGCAGAGCCGACGAGTATCTCGGCATCGTCAACTACGGCATAATAATGCTCATGCGCATGCAGAATCCCGAGCTCTTCCCGTCGCCCGGCGAGGTCGTCGCCGATACCGAAGCGTACTATAAGCTGCATCTCTCTGACATGAAGCGGGCATATCTCGATGCCTTCGCCGGCGTCAAGGCGCTGATGGAGCGTAAAAACCACGACTACGGTGCGGCTTGGACCGAGATGCATCTGCACTCCATCACCGATCAGATTATCGTTAAGCTATTCAGAATGAAAAATATCATCTCCACCGGAGGTAAGCTCCTCGCCTCCGAGGGGCTCGACGCGCAGATCTCGGATATTATCAACTACTCGATTTTTGCCCTGCTGAAAATGTCGATGTAAATACAGTCGCTGCTTATTGCCCCGAAACGGCTATGCCGACAAACACAGAATAGCAGCGCGTTATTGCCGCACTGCCCAAATCACCGATACGAGCCGCTGTGCATTGCCGCCGCAGTTCGCCGATCAGCGCCGGACAGGCGATACTACCACCCGATAATATCGGCATAAAATCAAAAAACAGCTCTCCGCATGCCTTCGGAAAAACTCGGGCACATGGGGAGCTTTTTTGCGTATTTTCGTCGCTCATCCGTGCTCATCTGTGCTCATCCGTGCTCATCCTCGCTCATCCGTGCTCTTCCGCGCTCATCTATGCTCATTCGCGACGCTTATATGTTCTCATCCGTGACGCCTGCAGCGCCGGAACGCTCTCAATCTGTATCGTCTGCTGCATTCCGCCGCAAGCCTTAATTCACCGCCGGGTAGAATGCGGTTTGGCATGATGAGACTTAAATGCACCTCCGCAGCTGCCGAAGCAGCTGCGAACCGCCGCTCCGTCTTAAACCTCTGTCCACAGATACGCTTTCCGCCGCATAAGCGATCTCACAACGCATATAAGCTCTACGCGCAAGCATTTCCGCTGCGTATACAAGCTCTCAACGCAAGCAAGCTAACTGCGGTAACCGTTCTCTCCGCTCACCGTAGATGTCAACACAGACGGTCATCATATATTATATTATACCGGCCTTCAAAAGCAGACTAAAGTCTGTACGTTTTTCGGACTCTTGCACTTAAATGTATTGTTTTTACATATTCAATTATGGATTTATGCATATAACTATGTATTCAATCTTATAATCATGTTCTCTCGCGCCTCTAATATGTCGAATTATGCATGCCATGCTTCTACGCGCTTCTCCGGCATTTTCAGACACAGATCCATAAAGCTTACGTGCCTAAACACATATTTTCTGTCGAATATTTTTTTGCATAGAAGAATATTTATTCTTATTTCGACATTTTTCCTCATGGCAGGTCACACATTAGTAC
>ERZ824600.3751-NODE-3751-length-14122-cov-4.036255_pt1 | contig 14122 bp, 15 predicted proteins | sample MGYA00519933_ERZ824600 | MGnify/ENA primary metagenome ERZ824600 (study PRJEB31778, sample SAMEA3449178) | human gut metagenome | biome: human gut; feature: human-associated habitat; material: faeces | place: United Kingdom | collected 2010/2012 ... | reverse complement strand
GCTAAAAAATGTAAAAAAGAATTATATTGAAAGAAACTATTTTTATCAATTTCATGTGTATTTTTGCTAAAATATGTTTTACCAATTATAGAATATAATGATGTTCCTATCTTACTTATTATTTTATTTATTTCATTAAGAATATAATTATATGCACCATATATTGCCACATCTCTTAATCCAAGATTCATTGAAATTAAAACAATATCAATATTGTTAGCTATTACACCACTTATTTTATGAACAACCAAATCTTTTGTATCTTTTATCATTGATGTGTCTTTATTATTTTTACTTAATTGAATTTCTTTTTCTTTTTTTATTGTATATCGTTTCATAAATATATTAGTTAATAAATTGCATAAAATGCACCCAAATAATATGTATTCAAATTTTGCATTTAATATCAACATTATTATCTCTACAATATATTTTATAATTGAACCTATTTGATAAATTATATTAGGAATATATTTTTCTCCTTTGGCATCAAAATATATTCTATACGTAAAGAAAAAATAATTAATGGCATTAGAAATTGCAAATAATATAAATGTTATTGTTATGTAAACGTCATTTAGTGTATTTCCTTTTATTGTAAGTGGAATAATAAACGAAATTACAAGTGCAAGTGCAACGATTATTATACCTATCCGTTTAAAAATATAACTAATTCCTGATAATTTTCTGTTTATTTCTTCTATATTCTCTTGAACAATAGGCTTATACAATGAAACTAATGCTGCACTAGAAAATCCCGCTTCAGCTAAAACTAAATATGCAAAATATTGAGAAAATAACTGATACAAAGCATAAATATTAGTTCCAAGTTTGACATAAAATAATTTAAGTAAAATTAAATTCAAAAAGATCATAACCATTTCTGGTAATGCATCTGTTAAAAAATTCTTAATTGCCTTTTTCATTTTTCTCTTTCTTTTGTGGAAGTGTTAATTCATTTCCCCATTTTAGATTTTCCTCTTTTGGTTCAAATTTTAGAAAACCTGCCCAATGGAAAAAAGTCAATTCTCCAACATAAATTTTACCATTTACATAATAAAAATCAACACGTAAGCTTGGAATACCTTTGCTTAATTTTTTAGACAATTCAATCATTTTATTTATTTTTTCAGGAAATTTATGTACTTCTTTAGATGAAGCATACTTAATTTTTAAATCAAGTTTTTTTAAATTTATGTCATAATAATCATTATACCTATTTTTTCTTTTATCACCATAACATACTAATATATATTTAGGTTTCCCATTAAAACAAAATATATTATATTCAATTAGTTTACTTCCATCATCATTTTGTAATAATTCTTCAACAATTATTCGAGGCTTTACATTTTTATATGGGTATTCTCTATGATTATAGAAATAATTGTTTTTTAAACTATTATTTAATTCTTTCTTTAATGCTTTCAAATCCAATGATTTTAAATCAGTACATACCTCTCCTCCACCACATCCATGTGTCGTTTTTATTACAAATTTATTTGGAAGGTCATCAAAATTTATTTCTTCAAATTTATTATATATTCCTATTGTAGGAACAACATATTCCTCACCAACTGTTTCTTTTACATACTGTTTTGATTCATATTTATCAACCAATTTACTATATTCTGGATTACGATCATAAAGTTTCAACCATTGTAACTTTGAACTATAATCCTTTGGATTTTTTAAATCTAATTTTTCATTCATTTCAAGGAAATATTTTAATTCAATATATTGCTTATCTGGTAAAAATCGAAATATACCTTTATTCATTAAATATAAAATACCCTTTTTTGGTTCACTAAATAATTTTTTTATTTTTCCCATAATATCATAATATAATCAAATTATAGAAATATAATTAATTCTATATTGATTTTCCTTTCTAATTTTTACATTTTAATAATTAAAAATTTTATTTTTATATGGCATCAAGCTATATCCATTCCACATTCTATATATTCTAAATATTAACCAAATTATTAAAAATAAAAAAATTAATGCATCATATATTTTTTTATTTTTAACCTTTTCCCTATAGACAAGATATAAATCAGAATAAATAATATATTTTGGAATTTCAAAAAAAAGCATTAGTCGTGATGCAGCACCTACCATAATAGTTATTGGAAGTACAGACATAAAAAAGATATGTGACTTAAAATATATATAATGTCCCTTTCTTATTATATACTCCTGAAATTTATTGGTAAATATCATTAATAAATACAAAGCATATATTGGAATATAACCAATCAAGGATATTTGTATTTTATTTAAATACCCTGAAAATCCTGAATGTTCTATTAAAGCTTTAATAATAGGCATTCCAACAAATCCTATTAAGCAGCAAACAAATGGAAGTGATATTTCTGTTTTCTTATTAATATATTTATCAGGAAATAATTTATAAAAGATTAAATAAGCAAACATTATAATTGCTAAATAATGCGATAAAAATGCAATCAAAACAAATAATATACCAGTAAGCCATTTATTATTTTTAATTTTTTCTAATCCGATACAACAGATAGCGGCAGCAAAACAATTTCTAATAATATTTAAACTTTTTAATAAAGGAATAAAAAATAAAATAATTATTATAGATGATTTAGAATCATCAAAATTTTTGTCAATTAAATATATATAAGATATAATTATTGCCGAATGTATCAAGAATTCAAAATTAATATAACTTCCACCAAATAATTTTACAATAAACATCAAATTAAATAAAAATATTCATAATCATTAAACGTTAAATTGGATATAGAAAAAAAACGGACATATTTTATTTTTTCAAATTGTTCCATATATGTTACAGTATCAGTTCCACCTATACCATCTGAAACAACTCTAAATGTTGAAAATATTATAAAAATCGTATAAATTATGAAATAATATAAATATTTTTCTTCAATATTAAATTTTTTAAAACTTATTTTTTTATTTTGGCATTTAGACTCTATTGATTTTTTTGATAGTAACATTATAATTATCGCTAGTAAAACATATATTATTAATGTTTTCCAATCCCATGATTTTTCTAATACCATAATTTAACACCTCAATCTAATAACATATTTTAATAAACTCATCAGTAATTTGATCAATCATATATTTGTTTTCAATAAAATTATTTTTATAATCTTTCCTTTTTTCTATTTTTTTATTCAAAATTATACTAGCCCACTCCTCTGCAGATTTATTTAAATCAATATACTTAACTAATCCTGTTATATTTGCTTCTTTAGTAATAGTATTAGATATAAAACAAGGAAGTCCAGAAGCCTCTGCTTCAATTATAACATTTGGCATTCCTTCGAATAAAGAAGGAAAAATTAATTTATCAAAAGCCATAAAGTATTCATTAATATTTTTTTTAGGTTCAAGTAAAATGACATTTTTTTCAATATTTAATTCTTTTATTTTATTTAAAATTTCTTGTTTTAACTCGCCTTCACCAATTAATACTAACATACTATTCTTATCTTTTTTTAATATTTCTTTAAATATATTAAGTAAAAAAATATGATTTTTTTGTTTATTTAATCTTCCAACATGACCATATAAAGTTTTATTACCAACATTTAATTCTTTTCTTATTTTATCACGACTTTTTTCATTAAATTTAAAATCATCATAATTTAAAGCATTATGTAAAATAGTTACTTTATTTAAATTATTTTTACCAAAAACAAATTCAGCTGCTTCACTAGAAGGAGCAATTTTAACATTTGGTATTACTTTTGGCAAAAATCCAAATAACTTATTTATAAATTTTCCATTTGTAACTCCTGCATTACTAGATCTGTATATAAGTTTACTTGCACCACCTAATTTAGCCGCAAATAAATCTAAAGTTGCAAGTGATTGTTGACTAGTTCTTAATACAGAAACATATTTTTCTTTTTTAACAAGTTTTTTAATTCCAAAAAAAGATTTAAATGGATTTTTTGATTTGGGAGGAATATAAAATATCTTTCCACCCATTTTTTTTATTTCATCATCATAAAAACCCTTATTTTTTTTGGAAACACAAAAATCAATTTGATACTTACTTTTATCTAAACATCTATAAACTTTCATCAAAAAAGTTTCTGCTCCGCCTCTATCCATGCTAGATACAATACATAATAACCTTTTCATATTTCACCTATTTTAAATATTTTGTTAAATTAATTATAGCATCACTACTATATTTTTTAGCATTAACCAATACATTTTCTTTTAAACTAATAACATTTTTTTTATCTAAACAATACAATAACTTATTTTCTAATTCATTATTATCAAACATGTTATAAATATAACCAGTCTTATTATCTATAACAATATCCTGAACATTATCCCAGTTACTTGCAATTACAGGAACACCAGAAAAATATGAATCTATAATTGTTCCTGGTATTCCCTCTGTTTTAAATCTAGTTGGAAATATTAATAAATAGTAATCTTTTAAAACATGTGTTGATAGATTACTATCAATACATCCTTTATACTTAATATATTCAGGGAAATTATTTTTTAATTTTTCAAAATTATCTTCATAATTATTATCAATAGGCCCATATATATCTAATGTATACACTATTTCTTTTTCGTTTATTTTTTTTAAAACATCAATAAGATCCTCAATTCCTTTTTCCTTCATAACTCTTGAAAAAGTACAAATTGGAAAAGGTTTATTAAATTCAAAACATAAATCTTTAGTTTTTATAGGATCAATAATTTTAAAATTTACTAATTTATCTATATTATTAAAACCCATGTTTTCTAAATCATTTTTCATTTTAGTTGTTTCAACAAATATTTTATCAAATTTTTTTAAATTTTTAATTAGATAATTTTTATTTTTTATAAAACCAGGTAACCAACCACCAACAACATCGTAAAATAAATTAAATTTTCTTTTTTTATTTAAAAATACAAAAAAAGGAATAAATACTTTAATACCATTGTAAGCTGTTAAAATAACAATATTTTTTGAATTTTTAGAAGCTCTAATACAATTTAAAACCATTTTTAACGGATGTTTTTTCCAATTATATGTATCAATTATATTTATATTATCTTTTCCATATTTATTAACTAATGATTTATATAAATTTTTAGTTTTAACAGTTTGCCCATCAAAAAACTCTTTATTTCCACCAAAATGACCACATATAGTAACTTTATACATTTATAAAACCACCTACTTCATTTTTTTCTCTCTAAATGTTTTATTAATTAAATAATTAATAGTATTTGTAAAAGTTAACAAGCCTGCTATTAATGGATTAAATTCATTACATTCTCGATGCATTTGATAATGATATTTTAAAAGTTTACTCTTTTTTCCAGATGAAATTGATTTTTCATTTTTTCTATATCTAGATAAAACTGCATCACATTTATATCCTTTTTTAACTTTTTTTAAAGCCTTACACCATAAGGCATAATCATTTCTTTTTTTCAACAACGGTATTTGAATTAATCCCACTTTTTCACTATTATACATTACAGTCAAGCATCCTATTGAATCACCCAATAACATACTAAAATAACTAATTTTTTTAGGACTAATTCTCTTTTTGTTTAATAAATTACCATTCTTATCAATAAATTCATAATCAGTGTATGAAAAATAGCAATTATTTTCTTCCATAAAATTTACTTGTTTTTTCAATTTGTCTTCAAGCCATAAATCATCACAATCAAGAAAAGCTATATATTTACCTTTTGCGTTTTTTAATGCTACATTTCTAGCAACACTTGCTCCAGAATTTTTATCTAATTTTATATACTTAATTCTTTCATCTTCTTTTGCTTTTTGTTTAACAATATATCCAGTATTATCTCTTGAACAATCATCAACGATTATCATTTCCCAATTTTTATAGCTTTGATTTAAGACAGAATTTATTGTATTTTCAATTGTATCTTCATCATTATATGTTGGAGATATGATACTTACCAATGGTTCCATATATAATTCCTCACTTCATAAATTCTTCTATTTTTTCTCTTGCATTATTTACTGACTCATCATTTTGTTTCATAACATACAATTCTAAATTAGGATATGTATATGTATTATATGTATAGAAATCAGAGCCTATTAAGTTTTGTGTTTCTATTGTCCACCCTTTCATATTACTCAATTGTTTTTTTACTAATTTAGCCATACTTTTATTATCTAAATTAGTATTAAAATTATCACTTATACTATCTAATATTTTAGAATAACTAGTTATTAAAGTAGTTGATGAAGTCATTTTTTTAATAACTGCTGTTAATATTTTTTGTTGGTTCTTAACTCTTTGAACATCACCAGCTGAAAAAGATTTTCTTTCCCTAGCATACGCAAGTGCTTCATTACCATTTAAATGTAAATCACCTTGATTAAATGTATATTTATGAAAAGCACTTTCTGTAAATTCAAATTCATTATATATATCTACTCCACCTATAGCATCTATAACCTTCTCAACAGTAGAAAAATTAACCTTAGCATAATAATTAACCTCTATATCAAGTAAATCCTCAACAGCCTTAACAGATGATTCAATACCATAATATCCAGCATGCGTTAGTTTATCCTTTGCACCCTTCCCCGTTAATTCAACATAATAATCCCTAGGAATAGATGTAAGTAAAATTCTATTATTTACAGGATCTATAGTCGCAACCATATTAACATCAGTATTTGTAACATATCCAATAGAACCATAAGCATCGCCACCAGCAATATATAAATTAAAAGGCGTATTAGTTACATCAACATACTTAACAATATCAGTAGTTTCAACTAAAACATGTAATGTATCTATTTTTTTAACCTTAATACCCAAATAAGATAGATCAGAATTAATCAAACTATAAACAGATTCATTAAGTAATAACCCATCAATAACACTATCACTCAAATCATCTAACATTTCCTCTATATCTTTATACTCAACTTTACCATAAGTAATTTTAGTATTAAGTAAATTAAAAGCCTTTTCATTATTACTTTTAGAAGAATTAGAATAACCTATTTTTTTATCTTTTAAACCATCAATACTATCAATTCTACTACTCTCTAAAACAACAATATAATATGTATCCTTTTGAACAATAGAATTATCAATTTTGTCCAAAAAATTAATTAACTTATCAACATATACAACACCAGAATAAAATAAAATACCAGATATTGTAAACATAATTAAAGTACAAGTTATTTTAAGTGGTACTTTAATTTTTTTAGGAATAATTAAAAGTAACATTAATACGTAAATAATGCCAATAATACTTCCTAACATAATCAAATATTTATTAGGAATCATATTTAAATTAATTAAATAAACAAAAAAAACAACAGTTAAAATTATTGATATTATAGAAAAAAATATACATACTTTATTTATAACTTTTCTTTTTTTATTTTTCATGCAAAAACACCCTTCACTTCACATCTACTTTATTATATCACAAATAAACTTCAAGTCAAAGAAAAACATAGCAACTTTACTATGTTTTTAAAATCCAATGTACATACAAAGAATAAAAAATATCATTCCAAGAGCAAAGGTTAATCTACTTATAAATAACTCTCCACCACGTTCTTTTCTATTCGCGAATAAATTTTCATTACCACCAGTAAAAGCACCAGATGCAGATTCAGCCTTTCCACTTTGTAATAAAACAATTGCGATTAATAATATACATACAATAATTAATATAATTTTTAACATTTTTTCCTCCATAACTACAATAAATTATATTATATAATCTAACTAAAGTCAATTTTTTATTAAATTAATCTGTTTTTTTAATAATTAAACTTGATTTATTATCAAAATTTAAACTATTAACAAATAATTCATAATCTTTTATATTTAATTTATCAATTATATTATATCTATCATCATATTTACCATATTTAATTATAGAAGATGTAATACTATCATTCATCGAATATATATTTTCACTCATATATATTAAATTACTTTTTAAAACCTTTTTACTTCTAAAAAAAGTATTTTCATCTATATTATTAGAATGTATTTCTCTTTCAATATATTCAATTAATTCATTATATTCTTTGCTTTCACCAAATATTGTTAAAACCAAATGATTATCTACAACATCATAATCAAAACCACAAGTTTCAGATATAATCCCCATATTTTTTAATTTTTCATTAAAAATAGAAGATCCACCAAATTTGCTATTTAAATAAATACTAGCATAACTCATTATATCAATTTTATCCAATTTCAAAGAATCAATATTAATTTTATATGACATACTTACTTTAGGAATCGTAACATCCATTATTAAAGTACTAGATGCTCTATTAACTTTATCAGGTTCATCATATTTAATTTTTGAAACATTAACTTTTGTACTATTATCTAATCTATATTTTTTAACAATATCAAACACTTCTTTATATTTAACATTACCAGTAACAACTAAAAACATATTTGAATTTCTATAAAAACACTTATATATAGTATATAGATCATCTTTAGTTATTTTAGCAATACTTTCTTTAGTACCAATAACAGAATCTTTAATAGGATGATTAATAAAAATATTACTCATTATTTCTTCATACATTCTTCTATATGGATCATCCCTAACCATTTCTATTTCTTGACCAATTATACCTTGTTCTTTTTGGATATTTTCATCAGTAAAATAAGGATTATTAGTATATTCTAGTAAAAATTTTAAATTTTCATGAAAATTTGCACTCCCCGAAAATAAATAACTTGTTTTAAAATATGAAGTACTAGCATTTGCATCAGCGCCCTTTGAGGCATAAAAACTAAAAGGATCTTCACCATTTTCACATTCAAACATTTTATGTTCTAGAAAATGGGCAACACCAAGAGGCATTACTAATTCTTTACCATCTAAAATAAATTTATTATGAATAGAACCATAATTAGTAGTCAAAACAGCATATACACTTTCCTGTTTTTCTTGAGGAATAACATAGACATCTAAATTATTTATTTTTTCATAATACATATTTAAATCTAAATGAGATAAACTAATTGTTTTCATCTAATACCCCCTTTAATAAATAAACTGAATCTAATTTAATTTTTTTACTTAATTTTATTATATCATCTTTAGTAACCATATCTATCTTTTTTATTCTATCTTCTAAAGAATCAAACATTAAATATTCCTGACTAGCAATATTACTTGCCATCGTAACTAAAGAATCATATATTTCCTTTAATCCACATTTATAAGTTATTTTGGCACTTTCAATATCCTCTAAATCAAATTCCCCCCTACTCATAGCATCTATTTGATTAATCGTTTCTTTTAAAACCTTTTTATAATCTTTTTTATCTATTCCAGCATATATAAACATACTATTAGTAACAGGTGATATTACACTAGAAATACTATAACACAAAGAATTTTTTTCTCTTACATTCATAAATAATTTACTATCAGGCGATCCACCTAAAATAAAAGAATAAACACTTGCTACATATTGCATTTCAAAAGAATCCATGCTTTCTATTTTACAGCCTAAAACAAAAGTACTTTGCCTTACATTTCTAGTTTCAACTACTTTTTTAATTTTAGTTCTATATTTTTTATGTTCAATTATATGATTTAATTTTTTATTTTTTGTTTCTTTAAAATAATCATTTAAAATATCTACATTATCATATTCACCAATTACATATATATCAACAATATCATTTTTTAAAACATTTAAATAATATTCATATAAATTATATTCATCTATTTTTTCTAAATCTTCAATATATCCATCTTGATGATATGAAAAAGGACTATTTGGACTCATTATTTCTCTTATTCTACTTTTAGCATATCTTCTAGGACTATCATAAATATCTTCAATATATTTTTTTATATAATTTTTACTTAAATTTAATGTCTTTTCATCAAATGATTTATTGTTAATATTAGGATTAAATAGCATGTCCATTAAAAATTTAATTACTTTTTCTAAATTACCTTTTTCTGTATATTTATCACTTAATGAAGTTATACTAAAACTCATTATTGAATAATTACCTGAAGAACATACATTATAACCATAATTGGCATTATATAATTCTTCACTTTGAATAATCATTTCTCTTTCTGTTTGATAATTTTTTGTTCCTCTATTTAACATATCAGCAAGTATATTTCTTTTAGTTATTTCTTCTTTTTTTATTTTTCTTCTAAAATCAACTCTTATATAAACAGTTTTAAATTTATCAGTTTTTAAAGTATGTAAATTCATTTTCCCTCCTTCTTAAAAAGTCAGTATTTATAATACTGATTTTAATGCAATTTCAATCATTTCTTTAAAACTTCTTTCTCTAGCATCAGAATCTAATGAAGCACCTGTTACAAGTGAATCTGATACTGTAAGTAAACATGTAGCTTTTTTATTTAAGGCTTTAGCATTATGAAATAAAGCAAATGATTCCATTTCAACTGCTAAACATTCATATTTTTCATATAATTCTTTTATATCTAAATTATTATAAAAAGCATCACATGAATGTACTCTACCTACAATTATATTATAACCTAAATTTAAAATTTTATCATTTAATTCACTATCAGAATATAAAATATTATTAGTATCACCATTCTGAACATAACCATAAGTCGATTCTGAATAACATGAATTTACAAGTAAAACATCATATACATTCAAATTAGGACTATAGGCTCCACAAGATCCTATCCTTATAATATTTTCAACATCATAAAATTTATATAATTCATAAGAATAAATTCCCATACTAGCATTTCCCATACCAGATGCCATAATTGTTATTTTTTTGTTTTTATAATAACCAGTATATGCAAGTATTCCTCTTACATCACTTACAAGTTTATAATTTTCTAAATAATTTTCTGCAATAAATTTAGCTCGTTTAGGATCGCCTGGCATTAAAACAGTGTCTGCAATTTCTCCTTTTAAAGCTTTTATATGTGGTGTCATGTATACCTCCTATAAATAAAATAAATGACTAATAAATAATAATATTGTTCCAAAAATTATACCAAGTATTGTTATATAAGTATCTTTATATTTTAATAAATTTAAAAATAGTTCGCCTAATATAATATATATAATCATACCTAAATTAATGGTTGAAATAATTACCATTAAACTAGTAGATATATTTAAATAATGATTTAAAAAAATATGAAATAGATTCCCAATAATTGGTGATAAACTAAGTAAAATAATTGTAATTATTAAATTTTTTTTTGATAAACTTTTAGAAAATAAACCAGATAATAATAGACTAAATAATATATTACAAAAGCCTAGTCCAAAACCTAACATAAAAGGATTGGAAGACATATTAATTTTCATACCAACTATTAAATTGTATATCATAATTGGTAAACTAATAATTAGGGCCAAGTGCAAGTAATGATTCTTTTTATTGTCTTTTTTAAGTTCATGATCAGGAATAAAAATATCACACATTTTTATAATTATTATTCCCATAATCATATATCCAAGCAACAAAAATAATTTATTCGCACCATCAAAAACTTCACCAATACCACTAGCAGAATCAGGCAATAATTCGACCATTATTAATGATGATCCTAGTCCTAATGTACTTGCCATCATAAACTGAATAAATTTATCTGTTTTTTAAAACCAAATGATAAAAAAACACCACTTATTAAAAATAAAGATGCTATTAAGCTAGCAATTACACTCATTTTTTCACCCCATTTTTGGTATAAATATTAGTAATCCAATTATTAAGGACATTAATGAAAATATTAAAGTTGCACCAGATGCACAATCTTTTGCGATTTTAGCAAGTGGTTTTCTTTCTAATGTAACTAAATCAACAGTAGCTTCTAAAGCACTATTAATAAGTTCACATCCAAAAACTAGCCCATAACAAACAATTATAAAACACCATTCTATTTTATTAATATTAAGTAAAAAACCCAATATAGTTGTAATTATAATCGCACTCACTATAATAATAAAATTATGTTCATATTTGATTGCATATATTATTCCATTTATAGCATTTTCAAAACTTTTTTTATATCTAATAAAATGATTTCCTTTTATACCACTTCTTATTTCTTTATCGAGTAATCCCCATTTCATTCAAAATCTCCTCTTGTAAACCAAACATTACCGTTTCATCTTCTTTTTTCATATGATCATATCCAAGTAAATGTAATAAACCATGAACAATTAAAAAAGCCATTTCTCTTTCTTCTTTATGTCCATATTCTATAGCTTGTTCATGTACTTTGTCTAAACAAATATAAATATCTCCAAGTACTCTTGCACTATATGCTGATACATCATCAGTATCTTCTAAAGCAAAAGAAATAACATCTGTTGGTCTATCTACATTTCTATATGTTTTATTTATTTGATGTATTTCATCTAAACCAACAAAAATAATATTTACTTCACTATTACTAGCATCCATTTTTTTTAATGTATATTTTGCTATTTTTCTTACAAAAGTTTTATCAATTTTTTCTAAAGTATTATTAAAAATTCCTATTCTCATATCAATCACACCTCAATTATATCAAATCATTAATATTAAAGTCCAGAAATATTAATGATTTTTAACAAATACATTATTAATATAATAACAAATGTTATTATTATAATATTATAAAGAATAACATTTTGAAGTATTTTAGGTAAATGATCTTGTATATAATTAATTATTTTGTACGCAAAATATCCGAAAGTGCCACCTATTACATTAAGCATAATATCATCAACATCAAATACTCTTCCAATAAACATTTGTGTTAGTTCAATAGAAACAGAAACAATAAAAGAAATTAATAAAGCTGGTTTAACATTCTGTAGTTTTAAAATATAACCTGCAAAGAAACCAAGGGGCATAAACATAAACATATTACCAATTATATTTCTATAAAAAGCTTCACTTGTTATATCATATCTTAATATTTCTTTAAAAGGAATAAAATTATTAGTTCCCCATGATACATCTTTAAATGTTACAACATAGAATAAACACAAAACATAAAAAACAAAGCCATATAATAATATTTCTTTATAGGGATAAAATTTTTTATGATTAACAACTAAATATGTTATTCTAAAAGATATCAATATTACAGAAATAATTACAATCATTGGCCATATTTGAACCATTACATTTCTTACAACATCTCTAACCACTTTGCTCAATCCTCTCATAAGCTGTAATATTTTCACACACAGCATAAAATACTTCTACTTCTATTTTACTATCATTTAGAGAAACTTTCAAACATTTTTCATAAATTATATATTCTTCGTCATTTAGTTTACTATTTATATTTTTTCTGCCCAATTCTAAAGCTTTTTCAATGGCTTCATCATAATTATATACATTATCTATTTTATTTACTTCATATATAATATTTTTATATAAAGAAACTATTTTATTCTCAAAAATTTTATTTTTTTCTATTTTTCCATTTTTTTTAAACAAATTAAATTCTTTATTAAATAATTTAATACTATATCTAGTACTTTTGTTACCACTTAATTTTTCTTCACTATAAACAAGTGGAAAACTAACACTAGTTTTATACCAAACTTCTCCCATTACTTTTCCTTCAGCTTTTACAATATTTTTTATATTTTCATTTAAATATATATTACCACTAATAATAATATCACCCTTTTTAACCGTGCTACCAGTTCTTTTTACTATAATTCCATTAGAAGCTTTAACATCTAATATAACAGCATCTTTTAAAGCAACAATATTTCTTAATTCATTTGTATTATTTTCTTCACTTTTAATTCTTTCTTCTAATTTTAAAATACATCTTGTACCAACATTTTCTATTTCTAACCATTCTATATTATCTTTATATTTAGTAAGTATTATGTTTTTTATGTTTTTTAATTCTTGATAATTTTTTTTAAAGCTATATTTATAAATACCATTTTTATTTAATTCTTCATTTAAGTTATTTTTTAATTTATTGTTATTGGTTACAATATCAATTTCAAAAGTAATTTGACCTAAAATATATATAGTAAATATACTGATTATAATAGAAATAATAAGAAATAAGTTATTTTTTAATGTTTCTTTTATTTTAATTATTC
>ERZ824600.3749-NODE-3749-length-14132-cov-2.709952_pt1 | contig 14132 bp, 12 predicted proteins | sample MGYA00519933_ERZ824600 | MGnify/ENA primary metagenome ERZ824600 (study PRJEB31778, sample SAMEA3449178) | human gut metagenome | biome: human gut; feature: human-associated habitat; material: faeces | place: United Kingdom | collected 2010/2012 ... | reverse complement strand
TAATGGGAATCTGTGATGGAAATGTAGTAAAAATGTGAAAAAAATAAGTTCTCTGGAAAAGAGAAAAGTGCTACAATAAGAAACAGAAAAATGATCAGGAAATGAGGAAGTAATAATGAATAGAGGAATAACACAGAAACAGTATCTGGGGTTGGTCCCGCCGACGGAGGAGGACGCCCGCTCCAGCCAGATGCGGATACTGGATGCATTAAAAGAGAAAGGAATCACCGCATCATTTACCCTTCCAGCGCTGCAGAAACTGTATCCCATCTGCGATGAGGCAGACTATAACATAACGGTTTCCCTCGCATGGAATGGAAGCATCTGGCAGGTGGTTGATCTGGAAGCGGGCGATACAGCAGCAGAGCATTACGGCTATGCCGCTGATCTTGGAAGTACGACCGTCGTTGTGCGCCTGGTAAACTGCAGCGACGGTACTGTGCTTGCCGAGGAGAGCGAATACAACCGCCAGACTGCCTATGGAACCGATATTCTGACGAGAATCTTTGCCTGTAAGGATAAACCGGAGGTACTGCAGGACATCCGTGCGTGTACGATGGAGACATTTACACTGCTCTTTGAAAAACTTCGCCAAAAGACAGGAATTGTGCCGTCGGATGTTCTCTCAATGGTCGTATCCGGCAACACAACGATGATCCATTTCCTGCTGGGACTGGATCCGTTCTGCGTCTTTTCATCCCCGTACGCCGTGCGCGCAGACCGCGTCGGATTCCTTCCGGCGAAAGAGATGGGATTTCCCATGAAGGGATGTGTCTACTGCGTGCCGGGAAAATCCAATTACCTGGGCGGTGATATATTAAGCGGTATGATCGCAACGGAACTCTATAAAAAAGAAACGATCAGCGTTTTTTTTGATATCGGAACGAACGGCGAGCTTGTCGTCGGAAACCGGGAATTTCTGCTCTGCGGCGCAGGCGCTGCCGGTCCGGCGCTCGAGGGCGGCGTGGTCAAAACCGGCATGCGAGCTGCAGAAGGCGCTGTTGATACGGTAAAAATAGAAGACGGGAAAATCCAGTGCCATGTAATCGGAGAGGGTAAGCCAAAGGGCATCTGCGGTTCCGGCATTATCGATCTGCTCGCGGAATTATTCCTAAATGGCTGGATCAACCTGTTCGGTACCCTGCAGCCGGAGCGGTCCGAAAAGATCAAGGAAGACCCGGAGACGGGAGAGTGGTGCGTTGAATATAGTGAAGGGCTGTGCTTCTATCAGAGTGATATCGCCGAATTCCTTCGTACAAAGTCAGCGGCCTACACGATGGTTGAGTACATGATGCGTGAATCCGGCATTTCCATGGAAGAAATTGACCGGTTTTACGCGGCTGGTGCATTTGGAAAGCACGTTTCAAAGGAATCCGCCATCACGATCGGCATGTACCCGGATATGGACCGCAGCCGCCTGATCTGCGCCGGAAATACGTCGCTTGCGGGAGCAGAAAAAATCCTGCTGGATCGGACCTGCATCGACGATATTGACCGCATTCTGGACGAGATGGTCTACATCCAGTTCGGCCAGGTCGCCGCTTTCATCTCTATGATGAAAGCGGCCCAGGCAATCCCACACACGGATCTGGAGCTGTTTCCGAGTGTACAGAAGAAGCTCGAAGAAAAACAAAAAGAGAAATAATGGCAATTGCTTGACCGCAGTCGAATTGTGTCATATACTTACTATTGATAATGAGAATCAATAAGGAGTGAAATATATGACACTGAAAGAACTGCCGATCGGCAAAACAGCGACCGTCCGCACGGTAGGAGGAGAGGGCGCGCTGCGGCAGCACTTCCTAGATATGGGAATCATTCCGGGGGCGGAAGTGACGATGGTAAAGTATGCACCGATGGGAGACCCTGTGGAAGTGCGGATTCACAGCTATGAACTGACACTCCGCCTCGCCGATGCCGGACGGATTGCCATTGATGAGATGCGGGACGCTGTAAAAGAAAAAGAGCAGCCGGATGCGAAAGCAATTCCGCATCCCGGCTTTGGAGAGGGCGGAAAGTACCACAATAAGGCAGAGGAGCATCCGCTGCCGGAAGGAGAGCTGTTGTCCTTTGCGCTGGCCGGAAACCAGAACTGCGGTAAGACCACCCTGTTCAACCAATTAACGGGATCCAACCAGCACGTCGGAAACTTCCCCGGCGTGACCGTAGACCGGAAGGACGGTGAAATCCGCGGCCAGAAAAACACGCTGGTCACCGATCTTCCCGGCATTTATTCGATGTCGCCGTATTCAAGCGAAGAGATCGTCACCCGGAATTTCGTTCTGAATGAGCATCCGCGCGGCATCATCAATATTGTAGATGCGACAAATATCGAACGAAACCTGTATCTGACGATGCAGCTGATGGAACTCGACGTTCCGATGGTACTGGCCCTCAACATGATGGATGAGGTACGCGAAAACGGCGGTTCTGTGCTCGTGAACCAGATGGAAGAGAGACTTGGCATCCCGGTTATCCCGATTTCCGCTGCAAAAAACGAGGGAATCGATGAACTGGTTGCCCATGCTGTCCATGTGGCCAAATACCAGGAAAAACCGGGCAGAAAGGACTTCTGTGAGGCGAATGACCACGGCGGTGCCGTCCACCGTGCGTTGCATGCGATCATGCATCTGATCGAGGATCACGCCGCAAGGGCGGATATTCCGGTGCGGTTTGCGGCGAGCAAGCTGGCAGAGGGCGATGCGCTGATCCTGGAGCAGCTGGCCCTCGATGAAAACGAGAAAGAGATGCTCGAGCATATCGTCTGTCAGATGGAGACGGAGCGCGGCCTGGACCGCGCGGCGGCGATTGCGGATATGCGTTTTAATTTTATTGAAAAAGTCTGCCGTGAGACCGTGGTAAAACCAAAAGAGAGCCGCGAGCATGTGCGGAGCACAAAAATTGACCGTGTGCTGACCGGAAAATATACGGCTCTGCCATGTTTTGCCGGGATTATGGCGGCTGTCTTTTTCCTGACCATGTGATCGGAGCATCGCTGCAGAGTGTGCTGGAGGTTCTGATCGGAAAACTGACCGAGCTCGTGGACAGCGCCATGACAGCATGGGGCGTCAATCCGGTGCTTCATTCCCTTGTGATTGACGGTATTTTTAACGGCGTCGGAAGTGTCTTAAGCTTCCTTCCGATCATCGTCACCCTGTTTTTCTTCCTGTCCATTCTGGAAGACAGCGGCTATATGGCGCGCGTGGCATTTGTGATGGATAAGCTGCTCCGGAAAATCGGCCTCTCCGGCCGCAGTATCGTGCCGATGCTGGTCGGTTTTGGCTGTACCGTGCCGGGCGTCATGGCGAGCCGCACCCTGCCTTCCGAGCGTGACCGGAAAATGACGATCCTATTAACTCCGTTTATGAGCTGTTCGGCAAAACTTCCGATTTACGCGTTCTTTACCGCCGCATTCTTCCCGAAATACAGTGCCCTTGTGATGGTTCTTCTGTATTTCGGTGGTATCTTCATGGCTGTCCTGATGGCGATGCTGATGCAGGGAACTTTATTCCAGGGGGAAGCCGTTCCGTTTGTCATGGAGCTTCCAAACTACCGCATGCCGGGGGCAAAAAATGTCGGACAGCTTTTGTGGGATAAGGCAAAAGACTTCCTGCAGCGGGCATTCACCGTCATTTTTGTTGCCACGATTGTGATCTGGTTTTTACAGACCTTTGGAACGCATCTCAATGTCGTGGAGGACTCCAAGGACAGCATTCTCGCCGTTGTCTCCGGCCGTCTCGCCCCGGTTTTTCGGCCGCTTGGATTTGGAGACTGGAGAGTATCGACCGCCCTTCTAACCGGATTTATGGCAAAGGAGAGTGTCGTCTCCACACTTTCCGTACTGTTCGGCACGACCGCGCAGCTGACCGAAATTCTGACACCGGTTTCCGCATTAAGCCTTCTGGTTTTCTGCCTCCTCTATACGCCGTGTGTGGCGGCAGTCGCTTCCATCAAGCGGGAGCTTGGCGGCAGATGGGCAGCCGGTGTTGTCGTTTCCCAGTGTGTGATCGCCTGGCTGGCAGCTTTTGTCGTACATGGCTTTGCACTGCTGTTTGGCATGTAAAAAAGAACATTAAATAAGAAAAGCTCTGCAGAACAGAAAATGCAAAATTCTGATCTGCAGAGCTTTTGATATATGGCTGGTAAAAAAATGCCGGTTTTAAATTTTTCGTATCACATGCTTTAAAATTCCTGTTTTGTGGAGCAGAAAGATCGAGCAGTCCATAAACAGATGGGCAAGAAAGGTGCTCAAAATGACACCATTTGATTTCAGCAGAAAGCCGACATGGAACCCATACCAGCACACGAAACCGGAGTAGGCGCTCATGATGACAAGAAGCGGTAGATTTTCCAACACGCCCCGCATCGTTTCAAGAAAACTCTTGACCGTAAAGTCGAAATACAGGAAGCGGCCGACCGTCAGTGTCAGGAAATAGAGAATCAGGCCGTCGTAATTCGTGTCCTCGTAGATAAAGCGGATGTACAGAAGAATCAGTACAATATAGAAGACCGAAATCAGCCGCACCGACGCCTTCTGCTCCGGGTCAAGGTGCGTGAGCTTTACCAGAACCACATCGAGCCAGCTCGTCAGAAAGACGGAGAGCACGATAAAGACAAGAAGCACCACATCCTGATATTTCTCCCAGTACATCGAAATCTGCGGCAGACGCTCATCGATAATGTAATAGAGGGAGAGGAAGAGAAGAATCGAAGTGCCGGAGAAAACCAGCTCATAAAAGCTTTCCACAATCTGATACTGCCTGCGCTGGTGTTTCTTCCGGCGTATTTTTTTCGCTTTTTCCTCTGTCTCCTCTTTTAGCTGCCGCTGAATCTGCAATTTTGCAATCAGAAGCACAAGGGCAAGCACCAGAATCAGGCCGAGCAGTGAGACAAGCAGAAAACTGCCCACATTGGCGGGATCAAAATAGTGAAGAATATAGTATCGTTTCAAATAAAATCACCTCTTCTGGAAATTCTTTTTTTGATTTCTCTTCACTTTAGTACCAAATCCGGAAAAAGTAAAGTACAAAAATGAGAACAGAAAGAAAGTGTCTGATAAAAAATGACCGAAATGGAGAGAATAAAGTGATCGATGCGTGACAAGGAAGAAAAGATGACGATCAGTCAAACTCGGTCAAAACAGGGCGATAAAACATGGGAATCCGTCATAAAACTCTAAACTTATGCAAATGCGACAAAAAGAGAAGGTAAAATTCATGAAATATTAATGATTGATTTTGAGTGAATATGACGATATAATAAGCTCATCAAAGCAAACACGATCAAAATAAAGCAGGAGGGAAATATGATTTACACAGTGACATTCAATCCGTCTCTGGACTACATTGTATCGGTGGAAGACTTCAAGCTCGGCCTTACCAACCGCACAAGCTCCGAGCTGATGCTTCCGGGCGGAAAAGGAATCAACGTATCGACCGTACTTGGAAACCTTGGAATTGAGAGCACAGCGCTCGGATTTCTGGCAGGCTTTACCGGAAAAGAAATCGCCGGACGGCTCGACCAGATGGGAATTAAAAACGGCTGCATCTGGCTGGAAGAAGGATATTCCCGCATCAACGTCAAATTAAAGAGCATTGACGGAACTGAGATCAACGGACAGGGACCCGAAATCCCGGAGAAAAAAGTGGAAGAGCTGATGAAACAGCTTTCCGCACTCGGCGAGGGCGACGTTCTCTTCCTCGCAGGCAGCATCCCGTCATCCATGGCAGATGATGCCTATCAGAAAATTATGGAAATGCTCGACAGCAAGGGCATCCGCATCGTCGTAGACGCGACCCGTGATCTGCTGATGAAGGTTCTGCCGTACCACCCGTTCCTCATCAAACCGAACAATCACGAACTCGGCGAGATTTTCGGTGTGGAATTAAAGACAAGAGAGTCGGTTGTTCCGTATGCAAAACAGCTGCAGAAAAAGGGCGCACAGAACGTTCTGGTTTCCATGGCAGGCGAAGGAGCCGTTCTCGTTGCCGCATCCGGTGAGGTCTTTGAAGCTCCGGCCCCGAAAGGAAAGCTTATCAACGGCGTCGGCGCAGGAGACTCGATGGTAGCCGGATTCATGGCAGGCTACATGGAAAAAGAAGATTACCTCCATGCGTTCCATATGGGAATCGCAGCGGGAAGTGCAAGTGCTTTTTCTGAAAACCTTGCAACCCGGGAGGAAATTGCATCTGTTTACGAACAGATTACAAAATAAAAGGGAGGACGTCTCATGAGAATCACAGATTTGCTGGACATCCGCAGTATTGCACTGGATGCCGCACCGAAAAGCAAACAGGAAACGCTTGATGCAGCCGTAGCGCTGATGGTCAAAAGCGGAAAGATCACAGACGAAGATGCGTACCGTGCACAGGTTTACGCAAGAGAAGAAGAGAGCACCACAGGAATCGGAGAGGGAATTGCGATTCCGCACGGAAAATGTGATGCAGTAAACAAACCGGGCCTTGCAGCCATGGTGATCCCGAACGGCGTTGATTTTGATTCTCTCGATGGAGAGCCGGTCACCCTGCTGTTCCTCATCGCAGCGCCGAACACAAAAGACAACGTTCACCTCGATGTCTTAAGTAAACTTTCCATGATGCTGATGGATGAAGAGTTCACCAAGAGCCTTCGAAACGCAAGGACACCGGAAGAGTTCCTTGCCATTATCGACCGCGCCGATGAAGAGAAAAAGAGCGTAGATGAGCGTCTTGCAGAGCCGGTGGAAGCAAAAGAAAATCAGGTGAAGATTCTCGCCGTTACTTCCTGCCCGACCGGTATTGCCCACACTTACATGGCAGCCGAGGGAATCGAGAAAGCAGCGAAAGCAAAAGGATGCTTCGTAAAAATCGAGACACGAGGCTCCGGCGGAGCGAAAAACGTGCTGACTGCACAGGAAATCGCCGATGCGGACTGCATCATCGTTGCAGCCGACGCACAGGTTCCGATGGATCGTTTCGACGGAAAGAAAGTCATCCAGCGCCAGGTATCCGACGGTATCAGCAAAGCAGATGAGCTGATCGAGCTTGCGATGTCCGGAAACGCACCGGTTTACAAGAGCGGCAATGCGCAGACAGCCGCAGCAAGCACGAAGAAGAACAGCGGCGGTATCGGCCACCAGCTGTACACCCAGCTGATGAATGGTGTTTCCCATATGCTTCCGTTCGTTGTCGGCGGCGGTATTCTGATCGCAATCGCATTCCTGATCGACGGACTTCTTGTTGATATGAACTCCCTTGATGCCGCAGCCAGATCAAACTTCGGTACGATTACCCCGGCTGCAGCGATGTTCAAACAGATCGGCGGCGTGGCATTCGGCTTCATGCTCCCGGTTCTTGCAGGCTACATCGCCATGGCAATCGGCGACCGGCCGGCACTTGCCCTTGGTTTTGTCGGCGGTATGATGGCATCGAGCGGAACCTCCGGTTTCCTTGGAGCACTTGTTGCCGGTTTTGCAGCAGGCTACATTATCCTTGTCCTCCGCAAAGCATGTGAGAAACTTCCGGAAGCACTCGAAAAGATTGCGCCGGTTCTGATTTACCCGGTAGTCGGCATCCTTGCGATGGGACTTCTGATGCTCTTCATTGTAGAGCCGATCATGGGAACCGTCAACATGGCACTGAACAATGGTCTTGCTTCCATGGGCGGATCCAGCAAGCTGATCCTTGGCATGATCCTCGGCGGCATGATGGCCATCGACATGGGCGGCCCGTTCAACAAAGCAGCTTACGTATTCGGAACAGCAGCCATCGCAGCAGGAAACTACGACATTATGGCATCCGTTATAATCGGCGGTATGGTTCCTCCGTGTGCGATTGCACTTGCAACCCTGCTGTTCAAAGATAAATTTACAAAAGAAGAAAGAGAATCCGGTCCGACCAACTTCATCATGGGACTCGCCTTCATCACCGAGGGTGCGATTCCATTCGCAGCAGCAGACCCGATCCACGTTCTTCCGGCCTGCATCATCGGCTCTGGCCTCGCAGGTGCGCTCTCCATGGCATTTGGCTGTACCTTAATGGCACCGCACGGCGGCATCTTCGTTGTACCGGTTATGGGAAATGCGCTGCTTTATCTGGTGGCAGTTGTCATCGGAACAGTGGTATCCGCAGTTCTGCTTGGAGTTTTAAAGAAAAAAGCTGCATAAAAGAGTAGAAAAAAGGCAGAAAACAAAGTAAAATAAAAATATCAAAGATCCTATGGGAGGAAAAAATCATGAAAGAATTTAAGTATGTTGTAACAGATCCAGAAGGAATCCACGCTCGTCCGGCAGGAATGCTGGTAAAAGCAGTCAAAGAATTTTCCTGTGATATCAAGATCGCAAAAGACGGAAAAGCCATGAACTGCAAAGCCATCTTCGGCATCATGGGACTGGCTGTAAAACAGGGCGAAGAAGTTACCCTGACCTTCGATGGAGCAGATGAAGATGCTGCATACGAAGCAATCAGCAATTTCATGAAAGAGAACTTGTAATTCTACAGAGCCATGCGGAATGGAAGAAAAAAGTGCGAATCATGCTTGCATGAATGAGTGCTTTTTTCTGGAATTCCATATGGCGAGAAGCCACATCGAAATGGAGCGTAAGCGGAATTGAGATGGGGCTCTGGAGAATTACAATATAGTAATCGGCAGGAGCGTGTTTGAAAAACTTTCTGAAACTAAGAAATCCTTTTTAAACACGCTCCGGCTGTCTGGACAGAAAATTCGGATATCGAGAACAAAGGTGGAGAAAACTTATGCAGATTTATCAGGGAAAAAGCGTATTTTCCGGCATTGCGATCGGAAAGATCCGCGTATACAAAAAGAATGAGCGTCAGGTAAAACGTGTGAAAGTAGAAAATCCGGATGCGGAGATGGCACGGTTTGAGGAAGCAAAGGCAAAAGGAATCGCACAGCTTGGCGTTCTGTATGAAAAAGCATGCAAAGAGGTTGGCGAGGCCAATGCAGCGATCTTCGAGGTACATCAGATGATGATGGAGGACGACGGCTACAACGAGTCCGTCGAGAATATTATCAAGAGCCAGGGCGTCAACGCTGAGTATGCCGTTGCAACGACAGGCGACAACTTTGCGCAGATGTTTTCTGCCATGGACGATGATTACATGAGAGAGCGCGCGGCAGACGTAAAGGATATTTCCGAGCGTCTGATCTCCATCTTAAACGGAGACGACACCGACGCATCCTTAAACGACGAACCGGCGATCATCGTGGCAGATGACCTTGCGCCGTCTGAGACGGTACAGATGGATAAGGACAAAGTTCTTTCTTTTGTTACCGTACACGGTTCTTTAAATTCCCACACCGCTATCCTTGCAAGAACCATGGCGATTCCGGCACTGGTCGGAACACCGCTTCCGCTGGATGAGAGCGTAGACGGAAAGATCGGCATCGTAGACGGATCCGACGGAACCATCTATGTGGATCCGGACGAGGAGACTCTTGCTGCCATGCAGAAGCGCCGCACCGAGGAGGAGGAAAAGAAAAAACTGCTCCTCACCTTAAAGGGAAAAGAAAATATTACACTGGACGGACAGAAAATTCTGCTGTATGCTAATATCGGAAACATCAAAGACCTTGCGGCTGTCATGCAGAACGACGCGGGCGGCATCGGCCTGTTCCGAAGCGAGTTTATCTATCTGGAGCAGGATCACTATCCAACAGAGGAGGAGCAGTTCCGTATCTACAAACAGGCAGCAGAGACGATGGCGGGAAAACGCGTCATCATCCGTACCCTCGATATCGGTGCCGATAAACAGTGCGATTATTTCGAGATGGAAAAAGAGGAGAATCCGGCACTTGGCTGCCGTGCGATCCGCATCTGCCTGGAACGACCGGAAATCTTTAAAACTCAGCTGCGTGCCATTTATCGGGCAAGCCATTATGGAACCATATCCATTATGTTTCCAATGATCATTTCGGTTTCCGAAGTGAAAAAGATCAAGGAAATTGTAAATGAGGTAAAAGCGGAATTGGATGCCCAGGGGATTCCATACGGAGAGGTGGAACTTGGCATCATGATCGAAACACCGGCGGCGGTAATGATCAGCGATCTTCTTGCGAAAGAAGTGGATTTCTTCAGCATAGGAACAAACGATCTTACGCAGTATACGTTGGCAATCGACCGCCAAAATCCGAGACTGGATAATTTTTACAATTCTCATCACGAAGCTATCCTGCGTATGATCCGGATGGTGATCGACAATGGCCACAAGGAAGGCTGTTGGGTCGGTATTTGTGGAGAACTTGGCGCAGATACGACACTTACAAAAACGTTTGTTGACATGGGGATTGATGAATTGTCCGTGACACCATCGATGGTATTGAAGGTAAGAGAAGCGGTGAGGGAGATCGGTTAGCATCCCGGAAAAGAGGGGAAAGGGAGAAAAAGCGGGGCGCCAGAGATTTCTGGCGCCCCTTCATCTATTCATTAATTTATGTTTTTACGTTTTCTTTTAACTATTCAGGACATCCTTTCCCTACATTCGCATTTCGAACACTTCGTGTTCTTTCTCGCCTTTGGCAAGGCTAAAAATGCTCATATGGGGAGGGGGAGCCCTATTAGGTCCAATGTGCAGAAAAACAATGTCTTTTACGTGCAAGCACGACAATTCATTGTTTTTTGCACATCGGACCTGAATAGTTACCAAGAGAAAAACTTTGGACAGTGGAGGGGCTATGGAACTTATAAAACAAAAGGTTCATATGAACCATTGTAACAGTAGAAAAGAAGTTACGACGACAATAGATACCGATTACAATGTGCCGGATATCAAGCCGGATGCGCGGAGTATCATGCAGGAAAAGGGAAATGTAGTCATCGAGGAAATGCATCTGCGGGATGGCGAACTGGAAATCCGCGGAGCCTTGCATTTTACTGTGTTGTATGCGGGAGAGGAGGACGTTCCGGTATGTGATCTCGCCGGCAATACGCCATTTTATGAAACGGTGAAAATGGACTGCGAGGGTGTGCGGGAGGAAGAAATTTCCATTCAGGCAAGCATCGAAGATTTTCGTGCCGATTTGATCAATTCACGAAAACTGGGGATTCGCGCCGTAATCGTTTTTTCTGTGGCAGCGGAGACGATTTACGACGGAGAAGGTGCGGTGGATGTTGTGGCAGAAGACGATGTGTATACGAAGAAAAAGACGATGGACATCACAAAACTGCTTTTGACCAAAAAAGATACGCTGCGTGTGCGTGACGAGTGCCGGCTGCCGGGAACCAAAGATACGATCGGGCGCATTTTATATGAAGATGTGTCGCTCAATGAAATCGAGACAAGATGCGAAGAGGATAAAATGATCGTGACGGGAGAAGTGGATATTTTTGTGCTGTATCTCAATGCGGAAGAGCCGGCCGGCCTTGGATATCACGAATGTCAGGTGCCGGTTCAGGGAGAAATTCCGTGCGGAGGCTGCGACGAAACCAGTGTCCTTCAGGTCAAATCGCACATTCACAGCTATGAAATGGAAGTAAAGCCGGATGAAGACGGCGAAGACCGGATTTTGGATGTAGAAGTGGTCATTGCGTTCGCCATCTCGGCATACGGACAGGAACAAATGGAAGTTCTGACAGATTTTTACTCCACCTCAAAACGGTGTACTCCGGTATACGAAATGTCGTATTTTGAAAATCTGTTATTGAAAAATAAAAATAAGTCGCGCGTCGATGGAAAAATTTTACTGGATGAGAGCCGGCAGCCGCTTCAGATCTGGAAAGTAAACGGTGAAGCGCGTGTGGACGAAAAGCGTGTAGGAAAAGACAGCGTGGTGGTAGAAGGGATTTTGGATATCAATATATTGTATCAGTCTTCGGATGCGCAGGCACCTCTGGCGGCGGCCAAGGGAATGCTGCCGTTTGAGCAGGAAGTGCAGATTCCGGGAGTCAGCAAAGACAGCGACATTCGTCTTGATGTCAGTGTAGAGCAGATCAGCGGGACGCTTCTGGGAGAAAATGAAGCGGACATTAAGGCGGTGCTTGTCCTCGATGTACTTGCGTTTGAAAATCACGAGGAGCCGATTATCTCGGGCGTGGAAGAACAGGAGATGGATATGGCGGCGCGTGCCAAAGAGCCGGGGATGGTCGGTTATGTGGTAAAGCCGGGCGAGCAGCTGTGGGATATCGCCAAACAATTTTACACGACGAGCGATGCCATCGCCGAGACCAATCAATTAGAGGAAGAAACGCTTACGCCGGGCCAGATTCTCCTTATTGTGAAAGAGATGGAGCAGGCAGGATAACAACCATGAAAACTAGCAAGGAGCTGACAGGGAAACGGGGTCACCGCAATCCTATCAGCTCCTTTGCTGAGAGTTGAAGTATGAAAATAATACAAAAATTAATTGTTGTCCAATATATATTTTTTGATTGCCTGAAAACTTTCTTTGCTGATGTCATGCTCCATTCGGCAGGCGTCTTCTGCCGCAACATTTTCATCTACTCCTAACTGAACGAGCCAGGACGTCAAAAGCTCATGGCGTTCATAAATCATTTCTGCCACTTCCCGTCCCTTATCTGTCAGATAAATAAACCCCGGCTTTGTGACTGTGATATAGTCATCCTCCCTCAGATGTTTCATCGCCACACTGACGCTGGATTTCTTAAAGCCCATGTTTTCCGCAATATCAACAGAACGGACGACCGGAAGTTTTTTGCTTAACATAAGAATCTCAAGGTAATTCTCTGAAGATTCATTTAAGGTCATCTCGATTCCTCCCCTAAAGTATTTGAATATAAGTATAACACAATAAAAAATATAATTCAATAGGTAGAATTTAGAGAAATTTTATCAATAATGCAACTTTTAGTATTGACAACTAATGGCGGTTAGTGTATACTAACGAACGTAAGATAAAGAAAACGATATGTAACGGCAACTAATTCGAGGGAAACCTTGTGAGCATAGATTGGAGAGTTTAGTATGAATTTAAGTGAAGCAGAAGTTGGAAAAGAATGTGTTATCAGTGATATCGTGACAGATGATGAGGAAATGAAATCCTTTTTGTTCTCTCTCGGATGTTACAGTGGAGAGCCGATCACGGTTGTTTCCAGAAAGAAAAAGAACTGCGTCGTATCCATTAAAGACGGACGCTACAACATTGATATTGAATTAGCAAAAGCTATTTTAATATAAAGGTAACAGAATCGTTACCACCAAATACATATAAGGAGGCTTCTTTATGAGAATCGCGTTAACCGGTAATCCCAATAGTGGTAAGACCACTATGTACAACGCATTGACGGGAAGAAACGAAAAGATTGGTAACTGGGCCGGCGTTACCGTGGACCGAAAAGAAAGTCCGATTAAAAAAGATCATTATGATGGCGCGAAGGAACTGATCGCAGTTGACCTTCCGGGTGCATATTCAATGTCCCCATTTACATCAGAGGAAAGTATTACAAGTGGTTATGTAAAAAATGAACATCCTGATGCGATCATTAACATCGTGGATGCTACAAACTTAAGTCGTAGTTTGTTCTTCACAACACAGCTTTTGGAGCTGGGTATTCCGGTAATCGTTGCTTTGAATAAGAACGATATCAATGAGAAAAAAGGAACACAGATCAACGAAGTATTGTTGTCTGAGAAATTAGGATGTCCTGTTATTAAGACAACATCTACAACAGACACAGGATTGAAAGATGTCGTTGCCGCTGCTGCTGAATTGGAAGGAAAAGGACAGGTTCCTCCCTACGTACAGGGTAATATCAATCTGCATGACAAAACGGAAGTAGAAGCAGCCGACCGTAAACGTTTTGATTTTGTAAATGGTATTGTAAAAGAAGTAGAAGTACGTAAAGTACAGACAAAGGAAAAGACTAAAGGAGATGCGATCGATAAGGTGCTCACAAATCCGGTTTCCGGTTTGATCATCTTTGCAGCGATCATGTATCTTGTATTCTTTATATCACAGTCAACACTTGGTACCTATCTGGCAGATATCCTGACCGGATGGATTGAGACATTCCAGGAATGGGTAGGCGGATTGCTTGAAAATGCAAATCCTTTCTTGTATGCCCTGCTTGTTGATGGTATAATCGGTGGTGTAGGTGCCGTAGTTGGTTTCCTTCCATTGGTAATGGTTATGTATTTCCTCATCGCCCTTTTGGAAGATTGTGGATACATGGCTCGTGC
>ERZ824600.3746-NODE-3746-length-14136-cov-3.484483_pt1 | contig 14136 bp, 13 predicted proteins | sample MGYA00519933_ERZ824600 | MGnify/ENA primary metagenome ERZ824600 (study PRJEB31778, sample SAMEA3449178) | human gut metagenome | biome: human gut; feature: human-associated habitat; material: faeces | place: United Kingdom | collected 2010/2012 ... | reverse complement strand
GGGAACAAAGTGCGCGAATTATCACTCAATAAACTTTCAGTGCCGTCCCGGTTCGCCGGATCTTAACTGCTGTTCGGTCAATGCTCCGCGCGGAGTTGCATCGGTTTATGACTGGATGATCACCGAAAGCGACGGTACTCTCTGCATCAGCTTTTATGAGGATATGCACGCCGAAACAGCCGACGGACTGGAGATCGATATTTCCGGCGGATATCCGGCATCCGGCAGGGTCACTCCGTTTCTCCGTGCGGGTGAAAACGGCTCCGTCGAACTTGCGGTCAAAAAAGAGGACGGCTCCATTCTTCTGGTCTCCAGCGGCGGGAGCGCCTCCTCTTCGATCGTTCCTGCGGTCTGCACCGAGGTCAATGCGCCATTCTGCACGGTCCGTCCGGTCGCCATCGGCCCCGACGGCAGCAGTTCCTGGGCCGGCGATGCGGTCGAAGCTCTTCTCCCCGTCTGGGAAGTTCCCGCAACCGAGTAAACCCCAAAACGGGACAAAATATTCTTCCGCTCATCCGGACCTCTTCCTGAAAAGGGATTTGTCCGGATGAGCTTTTTTCAGCGTGCGATTTTCTCAAGGGTCCGACGGATTCTGCGGCTCCCATCCGGATTCCAGACACGGTCTGCCGCCTCGATCAGTTCAAAGGGACGGTAACAAAGAATCGCTCTCTCCCGTTCCGTCCTCCAGCTGACCACCCCTTCCCGGATCACCTGTTCGACCGGTTTTCCGAAGTAGCACTCCTTCATTTTCCGCTCCACGAACTCCTGCACTCTTCCGCGGGGCACGGAGAACGCCCCCGCCTTGCACTCCAGCACCGTCACAGTCACCCTGCCCCCGTCAATGGCGAAACGGAAACGGCAGCGGAGATTCAGAAACCTCCCGAACGGCGTATCTCTCCCGATATCATACGGATACAGAAAAGTGAATGTCCCGTTTTCGAGCTCCAGCCGTCCCCTTTTCATCTCCTCGGGAATCCGGAGAAACGATGCGGCAAACGGATTGCCGATCGATCCGGCCAGCAGCGCATTGAACTCCCGTTCCGTCAGCTCGAGCGTCCGTTCCGTCCCCGGCCCCTGCTTCACGGCGGTGCGGATGTTTTCCTGAATGGTCCGCATTCCCGTCATCATCGGAATAAAATCCGGCGATGTGGCGATCTGTGCGGTGATCGGCGATTCATCCAGCAGCATCACCGCCACCACCGAACACGCCGTCAGCAGCAGAACCACCGCAAACAGCGGAAGAAGAATATACAATACCAGTTTACGAACGCTCATAACGGAATCGTTCTCGGGATTCGCGCTTCGACAAATACGGCGGCACGCAAGTAGATCAGATCCGTCGGCGACGCCGTGAAATTCTCCGGATCATTGAAAATCAGCTCCTCCGCGCGAATCGACGGCGTATAATCAATCGATCCCGCCACCCCCGGCGCAAATTTTTCCAGAGCGCGCCGATCCTTCTCCAGAGCCGCCCCCTTCTGCTTTTTCAGCAGATTCTCCAGCTCCTCCTCCTTCTGCAGCACGGCGGTGAATCCGTCATGGAACCAGGAACCGTTTTTCCGTTCCATTCCGTACGCGAGGATTTCGGAACGGCGGCCGTCAAACAGCGCGACCGCCTTCTCCGGCATCTTGTCCTCCCCCGCAAACGCGGACCGGATCAGCCCTGCGGCGGACGGCACCCCGCGCACCCGGACGCCGGGACGCCCGTAGGCAAGACCGCAGACAAATGCCGAAGCCACCCGCAGTCCGGTAAATCCTCCCGGTCCTGTCCCGACGCTCCACTCCGCGATCCCGTCCAGAGAGCATCCCGCCTGTTCCGCGGCCCGTTTCAGCTCTTCCGGCAGCATGGACGCATCGTGTCCGTTCAGCATGATTGTATTGGAAAAAAGAAGTCTGTTCTGCCGGTCGGCAAGGGCAATGGACGCTTCGTTCCAGGAAAAATCCAGCGCCGCCCGAATTGCGTTCTGTTCCATCATGAAATCTCCCGTTCTGTACCGGATAAAAATAGCCTCTTTTTGCAGAAAATCAACCGTTTCCGTTCAGAAAAGCAGAACTTTCAGAAGCCAGGTCACGGGGATCACCACCAGCGCATACGCGGTCGATTCCGGCCAGGTTCTTGCGTTGGTCATCACGGCGGTGAAGCGGAACAGGAAGACCGTTGCCAGAATCCAGCCCGCATAGGGGATCAGGAACAGGATGCAGAAGATCAGCACAAAGGGGGGAAGCGCACCCAGAGGAAAACGGATTTTCATCCGGTCCGCCGCATACCATGTGAGAAACGACTCCGCCACCAGAAACAGAAGCGCTCTCAGAAGAAAGGATATGACCATCATGCTATCACCTGTCTGTTCGTGTTGACGGCTTTAACCTATATCGGCAAATGAAAAAATCAAGTCCGGGCGTTGAAAAAAAAAGCCGTCTCCTTTGGAGGGAGACGGCGGCAAAGAGAAAATTTCTCACTTGCGTCCGGCCAGGACACTCTTTTCATACCGGTCGATCTCCGGCAGGAAATCGACTCCGGCGGGAACCGAGTGCTGTTCGCAGAAATAGTCGTAGACCGCGCCGAGCGGGAACATTTTGAGTTCTTCGAGCAGGGCCATTTTCCGGCCGTTGTCGAAGTTCTTCTCCATTTCGCGAAGACGGGCGACGGGTTCGAGAAGCGCCTTGAGAAGGGCTTTCTGCATGTTGCGGGTGCCGACCACCCAGGCGATGATGCGGTTGATGGTCGCATCGAAATAGTCCAGTCCGATATGGACGCGGTCAACGCCGTTGCCGACGATTTCGCGGGCAATGGCCTGCAGTTCGTCGTCGAAGAAGACCACATGGTCGCTGTCCCAGCGGACCGGGCGGGAGACGTGCAGAAGAATCTCCTTGACGAACAGCAGCACCGCGCTGATCTTGTCGCTGATGATCTCCGTCGGATGGAAGTGCCCGGAGTCCAGACAGAGCATCACGCCGTTCTTCACCGCGTATCCCAGATAGAACTCGTTGGACCCGACCGTGCAGCTCTCCACCCCGATTCCGAACAGTTTGGACTCCACCGCATCGCGCATCAGCGACGGGTCGATCCGCTCCGCGAACATCGTGTCGAGCGCCCCTTCCAGACGTTCTCTTGCCGCGCGGCGGTCGATCGTCACATCCTTGAATCCGTCCGGGATCCAGGTGTTCATCACGGCCGGCGTTCCGAGCTGCCGTCCCATTTCCGCCGCGATCCGGCGGCAGGCGATCCCGTGCTCGATCCAGAACTGGCGGATTCCCTCATCCGGGTGTGAAAGCGTCAGATTCGACGCCGCCTTCGGGTGTCCGAAAAACGTCGGATTGAAATCCAGTCCCGCCTTCTGCTCCTTCGCCCAGTCGATCCAGCTCTGAAAATGTTTCGGTTCGATTTTGTTGCGTTCCACCGGCTTTGCGCTGTCCAGATAGATCGCATGGAGATTCAGCCGTTTCTTTCCGGGGATCAGAGAAAATGCTTCGGCGAGGTCCCCGCGCAGCTCCTGCGGAGTCCGTGCACGTCCCGGATAGTTGCCGGTGGAAAGAATTCCTCCCGACGCGCCTCCCGCATCCGGTTCGAATCCGCCGACATCGTCTCCCTGCCAGCAGTGAAGCGAGATCGGAATCCGTGCCAGCTGTTCCAGCGCCGCATCGGTATCCACTCCGAACGCCCCGTAATACTCTTTTGCATACTGATAGTTCCGTTCAATATTCCGCTGCGTCATCGCAAGCCCCCTTTCGTCTGGTTTCAGAAGAAATTTAGCATTTTAAGACCAAAAAACCTTGACAAAAAGGCCATTTTATAGTACAATAAAGCCAAAAAAAGGAAATCCTCATGCCCGTTCTTTCCCGTTCCGACTTTCTGGCGAACAAGGCCGTTCCGCTGAAACTGATCCGCCGGGATCCGCAGGAGTCGTATGGACTGCACAGCCACGAATTTTCGGAACTCGTGATTGTCTACCGGGGATCCGGCGAGCACCTGATTTACGGCGAACGGAGAAGCGTTTCCGCAGGGGATGTCTTTCTGATCCGGGAGCAGACACGCCACGGCTATGAGAACCTCCGGGATCTGGCGCTCTGCAATCTGCTGTTTGATCTTCATGAAAGCGGCAATCCGCTGTTTCTGCCGAGCTGCACGCCGCTGCTGCGCCGTCTGAATCTTCTGGAACCCGGGAGGATCTCCCGGCACGGTTTTCATCTCACCGCCGAACAGCTGCCTCCCGTTCTGCATCTTCTGGACGCCATGGAGGAGGAGCAGAACGAGCGGAAAGCGGATTACGCCTCCGCGCTCTCCGCGCTCTTTCTTCTTCTGATCGTCCGGCTCTCCCGGCTGCGGGGGACGGAAAACTGCGGAGAACACGAGGAGATCCCGCTGGAACTGCACCGTCTGCTGAACGAACTTTCCGTCCGCTCCGCCGAACCCTGGAACCGCGCGAGAATGGCAAAGTTCGCCGGCATGTCCATCCGCACGCTGGCGCGTCATTTCCGGAATGCGACCGGTCATCCGCCGAATGAATATCTGCTTCAGCTCCGCCTGAAGAAAAGCCTTCTTCTGCTGGCCGATCCGGAACGGACCATCTCCGAAATCGCCGAACGGACCGGATTTTCCGACAGCAACTACTTCTGCCGCCAGTTCCGCAATCACTATGGTCTCCCGCCGCAGCAGTACCGGAAAACTCATCCGGGATCATGAAACAAAACAAGCGGCAAACCGGAGATGCGGTTTGCCGCCTCCGTCCCGGCCGGGAGAAAATCAGACACCGCGGGCGGAAAGGATCTCGTCGATGGCCCGTCTGGATTCCACCGCCAGCACCGGATCCAGAATCAGATCCAGATTTCCCTCCATCAGCGCCGGCAGATCGTATGCCGAAACGCCGTACCGGTGATCCGTCACCCGGTTCTGCGGAAAATTATAGGTGCGGATCCGTTCGCTGCGGTCCCCGGTTCCAACTTGGAGACGTTTGGATTCCGCATGGCGCGCCGCCTCTTCTCTCCGCTGAATCTCCAGCAGTTTGGCCTTCAGAATGCGCAGCGCGATCTCGCGGTTGCGGATCTGCGACCGCTCCTGCTGACTTGCCACCACAAGTCCGCTCGGTTTATGCAGGATGCGAACCGCGGAATCGGTCCGGTTGACATTCTGTCCTCCCGGACCCGACGAGCGGAATGTGGAAATTTCCAGATCCTCGTGACGGATCTCAATTTCATCCGTCTCATCCGCCTCGGGCAGCACCGAAACCGTAATCGTCGATGTATGAATCCGCCCCCCGGACTCCGTTGCCGGCACTCTCTGCACGCGGTGAACGCCGCTCTCGAACTTCATCAGCGAAAAGACATCCGTTCCGGAGAGCGAAAAGACCGCCTCCCGGATTCCTCCGAGATCGCTGTCGGTCTGATCCAGCACCTCGCTTCGCCACCCTTTTTTCTCGGCGAACTTCAGATACGCGCGGAACATTTCCGCCGCGAACAACGCGGCCTCCTCCCCTCCCGCGGCCGGACGAATCTCCACGATCGTATCCCGAGCATCGGCCGCATCGCGCGGAATCAGAGCAATCGTCAGTCTCTGTTCCACCTCTTCCGATTTCTGTTCCAGCTCCTTCAGATCGCTCTCGAGCAGCGCGAGGAACTCCGGATCCTTCTCCTTCTGCATCATCTCCCGGTTTTCCCGGATCTCCGAAAGAATCCGATTCCACTTCTCGTACGCGTCGAAGATTTCGGCAAGCGACTGCCTCTCCCGGGAAAGAGCCCTGCATTCCGCCGGTCTCGAATAAATCTCCGGCTCGGCCAGTCTCTTTTCCAGTTCTGCAAAACGCTCCTTCATGGAGTCTATGTGAACGGCGATATCCTGCGGCTGCATCATCGGAATACGAAAAACCCGTCACGGGCCGGAAAGAAAAGCAAATCCGCGGCCGGACGGGTCTTCTGGAAGGGAGAAAAATTACGCCTTTTTCCCATAACGCTTGTTGAACTTGTCAACGCGTCCGGCGATATCCACCAGTTTCTGTTTGCCGGTGAAGAACGGATGGCACTCCGCGCAGATACCGACACGCTGTTCTTTTCTCGTGGAATAAATGTCCCACACTTTCCCGCAAGCGCAGATCACTTTTGCAGGACCATAATTCGGATGGATTCCTTCTTTCATTTCTGTAAACCTCGTTCTATGGGTTATCTTTCTTTCAGAGATTCTGTCCATCGGCCGCGTCCGCAGCCATAAAGAAGTCAATATAGCACAACTTTCCGGAAAATCAACCGACAAACAGGAAATTTTATTCCGGCCTTCCTCACTCTTCCTTCCGGGGACGCCGCCGGAGGATCCCCTCCGGAGCGCACACGGATTTTCGTTCTCCCCTCCGATCAGGGAACGACTTCAGGAATCTCCCGCTTGTAGTAGGCGGTAATCATTTTGCGGAGGAAATCAATATCCAGCTTCCAGTCGAGGATTTTGTCGCCGAGCGCCTTGCGGACATTGGTCTGATCAAAAATGATCTCCGACTCGAAATAGGGCATCAGATCGCCGATCATCTTCTGGACGAGCAGCTCCTGCTTGGAAGGATTCTCCACCACCTTCTGCACCGAGAGGCCGTGGGACTGGAGAACTTCGCAGACCGCCTTTTCAATATCGTACCGGCTCACCGGACTGTCTCCGGTAATATGATAGGTCTTGTTTTCGACGGGGAACATGAACAGTTTGGAAATCGTCTCCTGGACATAGTCGATCGGCACGAAATAGACCTTGTCCGTTGCGCCGGCCTGAATCCGGAGCGTTGTGGAGAACGGTCCCTTCGGAGAAATCCCGGCCTTCGAACAGGTCAGACGCTTCACCTGGCCGAGAAATTCAAGAAGACGGTAGAAGGCCAGCGGTTTGCGCACCACACCGTCCGACCGTCTCCCGACCACGATCGCGGGCCGGTAAATCGTATACGCGAATCCGGATTCCCGCACCAGTTTTTCCGCGTCGAATTTGCTCTTCTCATAAGAGTTGTTGAAATCGACCGCCGGCATATCGTCCTCCATCACGCGGCCGACCGTTTTTCCGGCCACGTACGCAGTGCTCACATAATGGAAGGTCGGGACATTCACCGATTTTGCCAGCGCCAGCGCCGCCTGGGTTCCTCCAAAGTTGGTCGCATACGTCTTTCCCTCGAGATCCTTTCCGAGGTTCACATCCGCCGCACAGTGGAAGAACGTGTCGAACGGCCCCTCTTTCGCCATCGCTTCCGCCGGAAGATTTCCCAGGGTTCCTTCCACGATTGTCACGCGGGAAAGAATATCGTCCGCCGTTTCCGGCTTTCCGTCGAATTCGCACTGCATCCGCAGAATTTTTTCCGCGCGGGACTGCCCGGATTCTCCGCAGAATCCCCGGCAGAGGGAAACCACCTGAAACGATGGATGTTCCCGCAATAATGCTGTTGTGAAGGCAGCGCCAACCAACCCTGTAATTCCGGTCATCAGAATTTTCAATGTTCTCTCCAAATTGTCGTTTTTATTTTAAAATGTAATTATCTTAAAATAAGAATTCCTGTAATATAGCATATCCTTGCCGTTAAAGCAAATAGAATGGCAAAAAAACCCTCTTCCGGCACAGGAAATTTCACATTTTGTGCCGGAACGGGAAACGGAATCTTCCGGATTGTCCGGGGAAGCGGGACGATCGGGGGGGGGATCCGTCCTGCTGCCCGCGGAGCGGACGGTCAGCGCAGAACCGGCCAGATTCGGCCGTTGGAGGACTGTTCCAGTTTCAGCGGCATTCCGAATGTCTGTTCCAGATTGTGCTCGGTGAGGATCTCGTCCCGGGAGCCCTGCGTGAAGATGCGTCCGTCCTTGAGAATCATGCCGCGATTGAAGTTTTTCGTGATCTCCTCGATCCGCTGCGTGATGAACACCATTGTCGGCGCGTTCGGACGGCTTGCAAGATCGTCGATCGCCTTCAGCAGGATCTCGCGGCTGGTGAGGTCCAGATAGACACACGTCTCATCCAGGATCACCAGCTCCGGATCCGAAATCAGCGCGCGCGCAATGATCGCCTTGACCTGCTCCCCGGAGGAGAGACGGTCGAAATAGCGGTCGGCAATCGCCCCGCCCTGAATCATTTCCAGAGCCGCGTGCGCGCGCTGGATCTCCTCCGGCGAAGCGGTCCGGAAAAAGCCCACTGTGGAGTCGATCCCGGAAAGGACGATCTCCAGCGCGGTCCAGCGGCGGTAGGTCGGATCGGACGCCCAGGTGTTCAGGAAGGGACTGGCCCAGGCGACCCTCTTCCGGATCTCGTAGATATCACAGGAGCCGTAGCGGTTGCCGAGCACGGAAACCGTCGCCCCGTACAGCGGCCAGACCAGTCCGAGCATCAGTTTCACCAGAGTCGTCTTTCCCGCGCCGTTCGGTCCGAGAACGAACCAGCGTTCGCCCCGTCTGACCGACCATGAAAAATCGTGAAGCGCCTCAAATCCTTCCAGCTTCACGGTGGCATTTCTGATTTCGATTGCGAGCTCTTCCTGCATCTTTCCTCTCCTCAATTCAACGGTAGCGCGCACGGATAGCTTCCCAGAATCTTCAGGGAGTGCGCCAGTTTATTCAGTTCCTCGATGGCTCCGGCGATTTTCGGATCGCTGATGTGCCCGAGCATATCCACAAAGAAAAAATATTCCCAGTTCCGCCGCTTCGACGGACGGCTTTCAATCATCGAAAGCGTGACCCCCGCCCGTTTGAACGGCAGCAGACAGTCATACAGAGCTCCGACCCGGTCCTTGATCGCAAAGCAGATGGAGGTCTTGTCCTCGCCCGACGGCTTCACCTCCTGCTTCCCGACGATCAGGAAACGGGTGGTGTTGTTGGGATTGTCCTGAATCCCCCTCTCCAGCAGTTTGAGTTTGTAGACCTCCGCGGCCAGTTCGCTTCCGATGGCGGCGGCGCCGTCCTCGCGGGCGGCGAGTTCTGCGGCCCGGGCGTTGCTGGAGACGGCGACCTGATCGGCCTCCGGCAGATTCTCCGTCAGCCACTGCCGACACTGTCCCAGCGACTGAGCATGGCTGTAGATCACCCGGATCTGCGACTTGTCACACCGGGCAAGCAGGCACTGCTCCACGCGCATATTGATCTCCGCGCAGATTTTCAGCGGGGAATCGACCAGCATGTCGAGCGTGTGATTGACCACTCCTTCCGTGGAGTTTTCCACGGGGACGCATCCATAGTTGCTCCGTCCGGCCTCCACATCATGGAACACGTCGCCGATCCCCGGTTTCGGGATATAGTCGATCGCGTGTCCGAATTTCAGTTTGGCGGCGAGATGCGTGAATGTGGCCTCCGGGCCGAAGAATGCGACCTTCAGCGGACTTTCCAGCCGCAGGGCTCCGGACATGATTTCGCGGTAGACCGCCCGCAGCGTGGAATCGGGCATGGGACCTTCATTGATGGATTCGAGTTTTTCCAGAAGGGCTTTTTCCCGTTCCGGGACGTAGAGGGGCTGGCCCCGTTCGCGTTTCCATTCTCCCACCTTTTTGACCACTTCATACCGCTCGTTCAGCAGGTGAACGATCTGCCGGTCGATTGCATCGATCCGCACTCTCAAGTCCTGAAGATCCATCATTTGTCAATCCTTCCGAAAAGTTTTGAATTTAAAATTTACAGTATCTCTTCTCCGAATTCAAGTATCGGACTGGATTTTTTCGGGTTATCATGCTAAATTGAAGGGTCGTGACAGACGTCCGCCGCGGAAAACACTTTTCCCTGCCCGCGGGTCCTCCCCGCCGGACAGCCCTTCCGGACAGCCGGACCTCTTCACATCACAACCAGCAGGAGAAATATCATGCAGAAAGAACTCGTCATTGCGGGTCGCACGTTCCGGAGCCGTCTGTTCCTCGGAACGGGAAAATACCCGACAACCCAATCCCTCTCGGACTCCATCCGCGCCTCCGGATGCGAACTGGTCACCGTTGCCCTCCGCCGGGTTGACGTCGGAAACGCCGAAGACGACATCCTCTCCGGAATCGACCGTTCCAAAGTGGAAATCATGCTCAACACCAGCGGCGCCCGCACCGCGGAGGAGGCGATCCGTATCGCGGAATTCGGAAAACGCGCCGGCTTCCAGTGGATCAAGCTGGAGATCCATCCCGATCCCACCTATCTGCTCCCCGATCCGGTGGAAACACTCAAAGCGGCTCAGATTCTGGTCGAAAAAGGGTTTACCGTCCTTCCTTACATCAATGCGGATCCGGTTCTGGCAAAACGTCTGGAGGATGCCGGGGTCCACGCGGTCATGCCGCTCGCGGCTCCCATCGGAAGCGGACAGGGGCTGCGGACCCGGTCCATGCTCGAAATCATCGTGGAGCAGTCGAATATCCCTGTCGTGATCGACGCCGGACTCGGAATGCCCTCTCATGCGGCCGAAGCCATTGAAATGGGGGCGGATGCGGTCCTGGTCAACACGGCGGTCGCCGCCGCAAAGGATCCGGTCAAGATGGCAACGGCCTTTGCTCGGGCCATCGAAGCGGCGGAACTGGCTCTCGCCGCGGAACCGCCGGCTCCGGTCTCTTCCGCCGTCGCAAGCTCTCCCGCCGATCTCTTCGCCTCCCCGATCTAAGATAAAAAAAGGTGCCCCGTACCGAGAGGGGTCGGTACGGGGCTGCAACAAAGGAGAGAGTATAACAGGCAATACTTGTCGGAATATCACCTGCTATATTGCTTTTGACCTTGTAATATAATAAATGTTCCATAAAAAACAATAGATTTTTTTATTTTTTTTGATCCGTGATTTCATTCACAGCATTTTTTGAATTCAAACCCGGCTTGAAATTTTTTTGAAAAAAATTTTTCTTCCGGAGGAATCATTTTTCCGTGAAAACCGGAACCTCCGTTTCCGGGCTTTGAAAGGGGGTTTTCCCGGGAAATTGCGGTATATCTTTATTTAAAATTTAAAGGCTGTTGGGTTTGTCGCGTTCCGGATCCTGAAGAATGCGGAGAAGACCGGCGCGGGAAATGCCGCGGATTTTCATGATTTCGGCAAGACGCTTCTCCACGGCCGGAATCTCCGCGGTCCGTCCGAGACGTCCCAGACAGCCGATCTGCCCGACATACGGCAGCAGAAGATACGGGTAGCACGCCGAATCCTTCCGATACTCCTCCAGCGCCTCCGCATCGCGTCCCAGCCGGGCCAGGGCAAGCGCGCGGAATCCGTGGATCCGTCCCATGTTCCGGTACGGCGTGTCCCGGAAGAATCCGGCGAGGTCCAGTGCATGCCGCGGATCCTGCCGGACCAGCAGTGCCGACTCCACCGCCCGATAGAGCGCCTCCGGAAACGCCGTCGTCAGAGCGGCCGCCCGAAGCTCCGCGCGCCCCGGGGCCGATCCGGGAACGGCTTTCCGTGCCGTCTCATACATCCGGGTCGCCGCAAAATTCACTCCGGCGGAGAGCAGCACGCCGCAGAGCGCAAGGACTCCTGCCACACGGGGGATCGCATGAAATTTCACGTCCTCCTCCGCGCCGAGCATCCGGGGCGCCCAGAAGAACCCGGCGAACAGCAGAGCGAACAGATCCAGCGGCCAGGCAGCAAACACCAGATCCACCATTCCGTGAATCAGAAGAACCGTGAATCCGAAAAAGATCAGCTTCTCTTCCGGACGGGTTTTCCGGAAACGAAGCAGAAACAGTCCGATCCCCTTGAAGGTCAGGAAACACCATCCCAGCAGAGCGGGTATTCCGAGACAGGCGGCGATGTTCAGAAACTCGTTGTGCGGATGAAGGGTCCGCCAGGCCGCGTGGCGGTGAAAGAAATATTCCGCCGTCTTATATGGAATATACGCCTCCTCGAACGATTCCGCGCCGACCCCCAGCGGATGATCCGCAATCAGAGCAAGGGTCGATTCCCAGATCACCGGCCGGATCTCGTCCTTCAGAAACGCATCCAGTCTCTCCGGAGCCCCGACGGTCAGCAGCGCCGTTCCCCCCAGCAGCACACCGAGCAGGGAAAACAGCAGAATCTTTCTTCCCCTTCCCGGCAGAAACAGAAAAAGTCCGATTCCAGCGGCTCCGGCAAACGCCAGCAGCGAGGCCCGCGAACCGGAACAGACGATCAGAAACGCCGAAAGCAGTGCAGCAAGACCCGCCAGACCCCAGCCGGCCCGGCGGCATCGACTCTTCCGGATGATCCACAGACAGACAAACGGAACCGAAACCAGCAGAAGCGTCGCATTCCAGTTCCAGTTTCCCGCGATGCCGGTCAGCGGTTTTCCGAATCCCCACTGCCCGGCGGTCAGCAGAAAGTCAATCAGCCAGAACACGCACAGAAACGGAGGCGCCAGACGGCGGAGCGCATCCCGGTTCAGCGCTCCGAACAACGGAATGGTCAGAAACGCCAGATTCAGTCCGAGACTCTCCAGCGTCCAGTACCCGTTCACAAAAAAATGTCCCAGCGCGGAAAGCAGCAGGATCAGCAGCGCCGCCACCGACCACCGGGAAAGACTCTTCAGCAGAAGAATCAGTCGTTCCCATTCCAGCAGGATCAGAGCCGCCGCAAGCAGTGCGAAATCCCAGCGGGGCAACAGCGTCGTCAGATCCGCATAGTTTCCCGCCAGCATTGCCGGCCGGTGCAGCAGCAGCCCCGCAAGAAGAAAACCACCCATCGCCTTACGCATCGACTCCTCCTTTCCCGGAATTCTCAAAGACGGTTCATCGATCCCTGCCGGTACCCCGACGGATGAATCACCACACGGGAAAATCCGAACGACCGGACCACATTGCAGACCTTCTCCTCCATCCGGAACGCGCGGGAGAGAGCCGGACCGCGGAACTCCAGCGATGCGGAACCATCCGCAAGCGCCCTCACCCGCGAACCGGAGAAACCGAGTTGTGCCAGCGCCTGTTCCGCCGCGCCGCAGCGCCGGAGCACCTCCTCCTTCAGCGGCACGCCGGTCGGGATGCGCGAGGCGAGACAGGCCGCCGCCGGAAGGGTCCAGACCGAAAGTCCCGCCCGCCGCGCCAGAAGCCGGATCCTCCGTTTCCCGATTCCGCATTCCGAGAAGGGATGCAGTATTCCCAGTTCATCCGCCGCCGCGATGCCGGGACGCCAGTCGTGCCGGTCATCAGGATTGGTTCCGTCCGCCAGAACGGAAAATCCGCGCGACGCCGCCGCGGACTGAATCGCGGAAAAGATCCGTTTCTTACAGTGATAGCACCGCCACTTGTCGTTGCAGACGATCCGGGGGTCCTCCAGCACATCGACCGGCAGTTCCAGATACGGAAGATTCCGGGAAACGGCAAATTCGTGTGCCGAACGGTCTTCCCCGGAAAACGTCAGCGGGGAATTCACATGGATCAGCAGAATGGAATCCGGACCGAGCACCCGGGCGGAAAAATCCGCCAGCAGCACGCTGTCGCACCCGCCGGAGAAGGCGATGGCGAGTTTTCCGATTCCCCGAAGATACTGCGCAAGGCGCACCTCCTCCGGAAGAGGTGTCAGTTTTTTTTCGCCGCCAGGCATTCCGCGTAATCCTTCAGAAGAGTGTCCGACATTGTTTTCCATCCGAAGCGGGATTCCACTAGTTTGCGTCCGTTTGCGCCGAGTTCCGCAGCGAGTGCGGGGTTGGCAACGAGTTCCCGGATCGCCGCCTCCGCCCCGGCGCGGTCGCCGGGCTTCAGCAGATACCCGGTCTTTCCGGGAATCACCACCTCCGGCGTTCCGTCCAGAGCGTACGCGATCACCGGTTTCCCGGACGCAAGCGCCTGGACCGCCGCCCGCGGCAGTCCTTCCCGCAAGGAGAAATGAACCAGAACCGATGCGAGCGCCAGATAGTTTCCCACCTCGCCCGGCGCCACCAGTCCGGCAAAGGAGAAGCGGGATTCCACACCCTCCTTCCGGATGAATTCCCGGATCTCCTCCATCATCGTTCCGTTTCCGATAATCAGGCAGTGAATCTGCGGCAGCTCCTTTGCGAGTTTGACCGCCACCGGGAGAAACTGTTCGTACCCTTTGAGCGGAAAAAGACGGGCCAGCGTCGCCAGAACAACGGCATCTTCCGGGATTCCCAGTTTTTTCCGGAGCACCGGATCCGGTTTTGCGTGGAGAAATCGATCCAGTTCCATTCCGCTGTACACCACCTTGTACTGATCCGGCGAGCCGACGCCGGCGGCAAGACTCTGATCAATCATTGCCTGCGCGAC
>ERZ824600.3744-NODE-3744-length-14138-cov-3.275012_pt1 | contig 14138 bp, 12 predicted proteins | sample MGYA00519933_ERZ824600 | MGnify/ENA primary metagenome ERZ824600 (study PRJEB31778, sample SAMEA3449178) | human gut metagenome | biome: human gut; feature: human-associated habitat; material: faeces | place: United Kingdom | collected 2010/2012 ... | reverse complement strand
AGATCCTCGGCGGCAAAGCGCTTGATAGCGGCAAAGGTTGCGTCGCTGATGACGTGCTCAATGCGGCAGGCATCCTCGGCGGCGGTGCTTTCGTTCACACCGATGCGCACAAGAAATGCGGAAAGCAGGGTGTGCCGCTCGTAAATTTTGCATGCGACCTCATGTCCCGATTCCGTGAGGGTAATGAAGCCGTCCTTGTCCACCGAGATGTAGCCGCCGGACTTGAGCAGACCCACGGCGCGGGAGACGCTGGGCTTGGAGAAGCCCATATATTCCGCCACGTCGAGAGAGCGCACGGATGCGTTCGTTTTTGACAGAACATATATGGTTTCCAGATACATTTCTCCGGATTCCTGCAAATGCATGATACTAACCTTCTTTCGTGCCGCACATGCGGATGATTTTCCGCGCGGGGGCGACCGTATCAGTGATCCTTGAATTCGTCCTCGCTGGCGGTATCGTCGGCGGGGATGTCGGTCACTTCCTCCACGGAGATGTCGTCCGCCGAGGGAATGTCGTCATCGCAGTCGAAATCGTCGTCAATGGTAAAGGGATTTTCCGCCAGATCCTGATCGAGCAGATATTTTCCCGCGATGGCGCTGACTGCCGCAAGGGCTAAGAAAGTTGCGGACAGGCTCCGCTTCTTTGTGAGAAACACTAAGAACAGAACCGCAAAGGTCACCGCCTGTACCATAAGAGTGATGCCGATGTAAAATTTGCTGTTTTTCAGTTGCTGTAGCATTTTGAAGTCCCTCCGTTTTTGTGAATTTCGGGCGGGAATGCGGCGGACGGGGTTTGTGCCGCCTGACCGTGTGCCGCCCTTATTTTGAATCAATTCGCGTTCTGCTTGAGATACGCGTTAATGAAGCCGTCGAGATCGCCGTCCATGACAGCGGAAATGTTGCCGTTTTCATAGCCGGTGCGGGTATCCTTTGCCAGTGTGTACGGCATGAAAACGTAGGAGCGGATCTGAGAACCCCATTCGATGTTGCTCTTTGTGCCCTTGATGTCCTCGATCTTTTCCAGTTTTTCGCGCATTTTGATCTCCATGAGCTTGTTTTTCAGCATTTTCAGCGCGGTCTCCTTGTTTTGGAGCTGACTGCGCTCGGTCTGACAGCCCACCACGATGCCCGTAGGGATGTGAACGATGCGGATGGCGGAGTCGGTTTTGTTGATGTGCTGACCGCCCGCGCCGGACGAACGGTGCGCCGTGATCTCCAAATCCTCGTCGCGAAGCTCAATCTTGCCGTCATCGTCCGAGAATTCGGGCATGACCTCAACCGAGGCGAACGAGGTCTGACGTCTGCCGGACGCATCGAAGGGCGATACGCGAACCAAACGGTGCACGCCGTTTTCGCTCTTTAAGTATCCGTAGGCGTTGGTGCCCTCCACCAGAATGGTGGCACTTTTGATGCCCGCTTCTTCGCCGTCCAGCCAGTCCAGCAGTTTGACGCGGTAGCCGTGCTTTTCGCTCCAGCGGCAGTACATGCGGTAGAGCATGAGTGCCCAGTCCTGCGCTTCGGTGCCGCCGGCACCCGGGTGGAAGGAAAGAATGGCGTTGTTGCGGTCGTATTCTCCCGATAAGAGGACTTCAATGCGCTGACGGTTTTCCTCTTCCTCGATGTCCTTGACCTCCTGCAGGGCTTCGGCGGTCAGCTCGGGATCGGTGGTAGAGCCGTCCTCGCTCTCTTCGATGGTCATTTCGATGAGATCCACGCAGTCGTCAACTCGCTTACGCAAATGCTCCCAGCCCTCGATCTTGTCCTTTAATATTTTAATTTGCTTCAGGGTTTTGGACGACTGTGCGGCGTCACTCCAGAAGTTCTCCGCACTCGTCTGCGCTTCCAGGGCGGCGACCTGCTCCCGCAGTTCGTCGATCCTCAGCGCCGTACCCAGATCATGTACCTGCTTGCCGATCTCCGCAAGCTCTCTTTTTGCTTCTTCCAGTTCGATAATCAAAGGTGTTCCTCCTGTTTGCAGGCGGCTCGACGAATCGTGCATCGCGCCGCCGTATGTACTCTTGTATCAAGTTATCTGTTTTCTTCGTAACGGCTGTTTTGCACTTGTGTCTACATGGACTGTTTCCTCTTGTTGTGTGGGTTCTGTATGTACCCTCACCCTGTATTTATGCAGTGCCGGAGGGGCGGGCGACCACCGGTCGCCCCTACAAAAAGGGGTGAAATCGGTACATAGAGATCGTATGCAGGGTGAAATCGCGCACGAAATCAAGATGAAATCGGTGCATAGAAACAGGATTTGGGATGAAATTGATGCACAAGATCAAGGTGAAATCGGCGCGTAGAGATCATGTGTAAATCATTCCAAAACGCGCTCATTTTAACGACCTGTACGCCTTGTCCGTGTAGGGGCGACCGGTGGTCGCTCGCTCTTCATTCATCGAACAGACAAAACCGAGAACATATTTCCCGTACAAACGCTTAATTTTTCGCAATCGCCCATTCGGAGTGTATAATAATCCCTCCGACCCTTTCAAAAGGTTTTGGGGATTCCAAAGACCCTTTCCCAAAAGGGTCTTTGGCGGGGTTCGGGGCAGAGCCCCGCGCGTCCTCGGCGCCCTGCGTTCTCTCCGCATCCTATTATATCAGGAAACGCACGGTTTGTAAACACCTTTTGCGATGTTTAGTTGACCTGACCCGTAAAAACCAAGCCGCGGCGGGCGTCGAGCGCCACAGCGGTGCCGTTGACCAGAATGCGCGTAGCGCCGACCGCCTCGCAGATCCCGGGAATGTTAAGGATTTCGCACGCCATGGAGGCGTAGGAATTCTTGCCGCCGTGCTCGCAGATCACGCCCTTGGCGTGGCGCAAGATGTCGAGAGACTTGGGCGAAACGGTGGGAACCACGAGAATTTCGCCGGGACGGAAGCGGTGAAGCGCTTCGTCCTCATCGGCGCAGACGCAGAGATTGCCGCACACCGACTGATCGCCGATGCCCTTGCCGGTTACAAGGACATTGCCCACAAGCTGAACCTTGAGCATATTTGTAGTGCCGGGAACGCCGAGGGGAAGTCCGGCGGTGATGACGACCACGTTGCCGTTTTCCACCAGACCGTGCTCCTTTGTGACCTCGAGAGCGGCGGAGAACAGCTCGTCGGTGTTCTGTTTTTCCTCCATATACAGCGGGGTAACGCCCCACGACATGTTCATCTGACGGCAGGTGCGCAGATCGGGCGAACAGCCGATGATGGGAGTCTCGGGACGGAAGCGGCTGATCTGACGTGCGGTGGTGCCGGTCGTAGTGACCGTGATGATGGCGCTGGCGCGCAGATCCTGCGCGGTGGTGCAGGTGGCGTGAGAAATGGCGTTGGAGACAGAGGAGAAGGATGCCTGACGGCGATCCGCAAAGCGGGCGCGGTAGTCGATGTCGCTTTCGGTGCGCTCGGCGATACGCGCCATGGTGCGGACAGCCTCCACGGGATACTGTCCCGCGGCAGTCTCGCCCGAGAGCATGATGGCGCTGGTGCCGTCGTAGATGGCGTTTGCCACGTCGGTGATCTCGGCACGGGTGGGACGGGGCTGACGAGTCATGCTTTCTAACATCTGGGTCGCCGTGATGACCTGCTTGCCCTCGGTGAAGCAACGGGAAATAAGACGCTTCTGCACAATGGGGATCTCCTCCATGGGGATCTCCACGCCCATGTCGCCGCGCGCAACCATGATACCGTCGGACACCTCAAGGATCTCGTTGGCATTGGCGACTCCGGCGGAATTTTCGATTTTGGCGATGATACGGATGTTGGGATTGCCCAGACGCTCCAATTCGTCGCGGATGGCGACAATGTCGGCGGCGGACTGGGTGAAGGAGGCGGCGATGAAATCGAAGTCCTCTTCCACGCCGAAGGCGATGTCCGCGCGATCCTTTTCGCTCAGGAAGGGGATGGACAGATGCGCGCCGGGCACGTTCACACCCTTGCGGTCGGAGATCGTGCCGCCGTTGACCACGGTGCAGTCGATCTGCTCGGGCTTGGTTGCGGCGACGCGAAGCTCGATCAAGCCGTCGTCAATTAAGATGGTGCCGCCGGGCGTGACGTCGCGGTACAGATCGGAAAAGCTGACCGATACGCCGTTTTCGTCGCCGCGGTGCTCCTGCATATACAGGGAAAAGTGTTGTCCCGCGCGCAGGGCGACGCATCCGCCCTCAAAGGTGCCCAGACGGATCTCGGGACCCTTGGTGTCCAAAAGGAGCGCGGTGTGCAGATTCAGCTCCTGACGCAGTTTTTTGATCATATTTGCCTTTTTGCGGTGCTCCTCGTAGGAGCCGTGGGAGAAGTTCAGACGCGCCACATCCATGCCCGCCTTCATCATTTCCCGCAGGGTCGCCTCGTCCGAGGAGGCGGGTCCGAGGGTGCAAATGATTTTCGTTTTACGCATAATATCTTACCTCTCAACGATCGGGAAGCCGCGAAAGACGGCTCGGGACCGAAAACAATCAAACTATAGTATATGCGGGTATATGCAGATATCGGGATCGGGCAAATGTCAGCTTCGGCTGAGCACGCGGACGCGATCCGAGAAGAATTTTTCCGTTTTTGCATCCGGACAGATCTCGCGAAGCATGCCGCAAAAGGCATCGAGCACGGGATTTTCGGTGTAAAAATGTCCCGCTTCGATCAGAAGGATGCCGTTTTCCGCCGCATCGGTGAGATGATGATGGGAAAACTCGCCGCTGACGTAGGCATCGGCGCCTGCCGAGATCGCGTCGCCGATGAAATCGCCGCCCGCGCCGCCCAGAACGGCAAGACGCGAAACGGGCTTCGACCCGCCCGCATAGCGCACATACGGTGCGGACAGCACGTCGCGCACCCGCTGTGCAAGCTCCTGCGGGGAGAGGGGAGAGGGCAGTGTGCCGATGCGTCCCATGCCCGTGCCGAAGGGGACGGAATCGCGCAGATCGAGCAGTGCCGCCAGTACGTCGTTCACGCCGCCCGAGACCGAATCCATGCGGGTGTGGAAGCTGAACACAGAAATGCGGTTCTGCACCAGAGAAATGAGCTTGGGGTCGGTGAGGTGCTTCACGGGACGGAAAATGAGCGGATGATGGGAGATGATCAGATCGAACCCGTTGTCCGCCGCATACGACACCGCATCCGACGTGACGTCGAGGGTGACGAGAATGCGCGCGCACTCCCGTTCGGGGTCGGGGCAGACCATCATGCCGTCGTTGTCCCAATCCTCCCGCAGCTCGGCGGGGATCCGACGGTCTAACTGCCGATACAGCTCTCCGTGTTGCATAATGCTTCCTCCAATTGTGCCGCGCAGGCAAGCTCGGACGAGACGTCCCGTCCCGCGCGCTGTCTGCTCTCGATTTCTTTTCTCAGCTGTGCCGCACGCCGCTTGACCAAAAGAACGGAGTTTTCCTCCCCCGACGTGAGGTGATATGCGCCCGCAAGTATTTCGGCGGGCGTATGCCGCTCGGGGATGCCGGTATACGCGGCGCAGATGATCTCGTACAGACGGTCCTCCGCGACCGCCGCCTCCCGTTCGATGGCAAAGCCGTTACTCCACAGCCATGCGCGGAGCCGATCCGAATGGGTCATGGGTTGCAGGATGAGACGGACGTCCGCACTGCGCACCATGGGCGCGGCGGCAAGCAGGGAGGCGATCAGCTCGCCGCCCATGCCCGCAATGATGATGTCCTGCGGGGAAAAATCCTCCGCGCCCGCAAGACCGTCCGCCAGGCGGAGCGTGATCCGATCCTCCAGTCCCGCGCGTGCAACGGTCTCGGCGGCGCGGGAAAGAGGCCCTCGGCGCACGTCCGAAGCCAGTGCGCACGGGTTATGCCCGCTCTGCACTAAATAGACGGGAAGCAGGGCATGGTCGGTGCCGATGTCCGCCACCCGCACGCCGGCGCGCACGAATGACGCCAGCGCGGGCAGACGCTTCCCGGGCAGGGACGCTCTGCCGCCCGATCCGGTTTTGGGACAGGCGGGGGCGCGGGTCAGCGATTTTTCCCCCGCGAAATTTGCCGAACGGTGCTCCATGAAGTCCTCCGAAAAAGAGACTGCCGCAGGTGACACGGGGTCATCTGCGGAAGTCGCCCAATTTCCCTTATTTATTGGCGAAATACGTGTTGATCTCGTCCACCAGCGTGTCGGCGTCCGTGCCGTGAACGGCGCAGGCGTCCTCGATGCTCTCGCCGCGGGAGGCGGGACAGCCGAGGCAGTGCATGCCGATGGCGAAGAAGAATTCTGCGGTTGCGGGATCGTAGTCGAGAATGTCGCCGATAATGCTTTCCTTTGTGACTTCCATGGTAATATCTCCTTTTTTGCGCGCTTTCTGCGTGAATAAAACATCTGATCCGATTATATTCCGAATCAAAATTATTATATCCCGCATTTGCGCCTTTGTCAACCGCGGGCGATATGTAAATATGTAAATTTATTTCCGATTTTTCCTCAGAAAACGGCGGTTTTCCCGTTGCGGCGGGCATATTTGACACGGGGCGCGGCGCGGGCGGAGACAGAAGGGGATGGCGGTCATTTGTTTTAAGTAAATTAACACATTGTTTTTATGTGTGTGTTACAATAAACAGAATATCAGACGGTGTTCGGCGTTTGAAAGCCGCAAAGGTGCAAAAACCGGAAAACCGCAAAAAGAAACGGAAGAGTGAACAGATGAAGGAACAGAATACCGAGCCGGTATACGGCTTTTTGGGCGCAGGCAACATGGCGTCGGCGATCATCGGGGGGATCGGCGGCAAAAACGTGTGCGTGTATGACGTGAACCCCGCACAGTACGAAAAATTCTCCGACATGCCCTATGTGCGCACGGCGGCGACCCCGCGCGAATGCGCCGAGGCGGCGCGCTACCTCTTTCTGTGCGTCAAGCCGCAGAACTTTGAGGCGCTCCTGACCGATCTGCGAGACTGTGACCTGCGCGGCAAGACCGTCGTCTCCATTGCCGCAGGCATCTCCACCGACGCGATCTGCCGCTGTCTCGGACGGCAGGAGGCGGTCATCCGCACCATGCCCAACACGCCTCTGCTCATCGGTCGGGGCGTGACGGCGCTTTCCCGCAACGCGTTGGTGTCCGACGAGGACTTTGCGGCGGTGAGCGAGCTGTTTTCGGCTTGCGGCGCGGTGTTCACCCTGCCCGAGGACAAGATGAACGCCGTCATTGCGGCGACCTCCACCGCCCCCGCCTATGTCTATCTGCTGATCTCCGCCATTGCGCATGAGGCGGCGCGGGAGGGCGTGTCCCCCGAGGGCGCGGATATGACCGAAATGATCGCCCGTATGGTCATCGGCTCGGCACACATGGTGCTGGAGAGCGGCAAGACGCCCGACGAGCTGATCACCATGGTGAAATCGCCCAAGGGCACCACCGAGCAGGCGCTCCTGTCACTGGAGCGCGACGGCTTCTGCGATGTGACGGCGCGCGCCATGCAGGCGTGCACCGCGCGTGCCGAGGAGCTGGGAAAGACCGCACTGTAAGCCGTTTTTCCGTTTTCCGACGTGCGTCGGAGATATGACCGATGCGCGTCCCGACCGCGTCTCATAGTTTCCCCGCCCCGTGCATAAAGTATACCACACAGAATGCGCGGGGAGGCGGTAGGGTATGCGAAGGGACGAGCGTTTCGGCTGGCAGCTTGCCGGCACAGCCATCGCGGCGTTTGCCGCAGGCGTGTGGTGCTTCTGCGCGCATCGGAGCGCGGTCATCTATCAGCCCGTGTCCTTTGACGGCTGTACGGACGCGGCACAGATCGCCATGATCTTTCTGCGCGCGTTCCTGCGCACGGCGTGGCCCCTGCTTCTGCTTTCCGCCGCGGCGTTCACACGGTTTGTGTGTCCCGCCTGCTTCTGCGTGATGACCGTTCGCGCGTTTCCCGCCGGACTGGCGGCGGGGTATCTGTACGCCGTGCAGGCATGGACGGTGTATGCCCTGTTTCTCGTTTTCACCGTCGCGGTCGCCTTTCTGTATCTGTACGTCTGCTGTATGGCGTATGCCTTTGCCTACGCCACCGACGGTCCGGTGCGGGCGCTGGACGCACCCTTTCACGCACGGCAGTTTTTCCTGCGTTATCTCAATGCCTGCGGCATCCTCGTGTTTCTCACCGCGCTGTGGTGCTGCGGCTGTCTCAACGGTCTGATCCGCGTTTAGGACGGCGATGCCGTTCCGCCCAATCCGCTTTTTTGAAGGAGTTTCCCGTGGAAGAAAAAAAACAAGGACAAAAGAAAAAGAGAACCACCCTGTTCGAGCTGCTCTACCGTACCCGCCGCGACGGCAAGGAGGTCAAAAAGGAGCCGATCGGCCCGCCGACCCTGGCGAATTTCTTTAAGTTTTACGGACGGCACTTTTACGATGCGGTCAAGGTGAACCTGCTCTTGGTGTTCGGCAATTTTCCCGTGTTTTTCGGTCTGTTTGCCCTCACCGGATACCTGAACCACAACGCAAGCGCCGCCTCCTCCTACCTCTTCAGTCCCCTGTACGGCGCCATGACCGCCGATCCCGAGCATGTCAGCCCCCTGACCATGCTGCTCTACGGCATTCACGGCGTGCAGACCGAAGGCTCGACCATGAGCGTGGCGACCTATATCTTCTTCGGACTGTCCGCACTGGTCATTTTTACTTTCGGCATCGTTAACACGGGTGTGTCCTACATTCTGCGCAATATGGTGCGCGGCGAGCCGATCTTCTTCTGGCAGGACTTTACCTATGCCGTCAAGCGCAATTTCCGTCAGGGCATGATTCTCGGCATCTTGGACTGCGCCGTGATCGGCGTGCTCTTCTATAACATCACCTTCACGTATTTCAATCTGGGACGCATCAGCTTCAACGTGTCCTTCTTCGGCAATACCCTTTTGGCGGTGGTGTACTTTGTGATGCGGTACTATCTGTACATCATGCTTGTGACCTTTGATCTGAGCATCTTCAAGCTCTTCAAAAACGCCTTCATTTTCGTCATTCTCGGCTTCCGCCGCAACTTCATGGCGGTTTTGGGAACGGTGTGCGCCGTGGCTGTGACCTATTCTCTGCTCATCGTCTTTCAGCCCGTGGGCATGCTCCTGCCCTTCACCATCCTGTTCGGAACGGGCGCGGTGATGGGCGCGTATGCCGCGTATCCCAAGATCAAGCAGATCATGATCGACCCGTACTACAAGTCGGACAAGCCCGGCAGTGAGCCGATCACGGATGCGCCGTCCGAGTGATATAAGCGGAAAACGCATGCGGCGCGGTGAAAACGCCGATATGACCCTTTTGCGCGCGTCGCGGCATATTTTTGTCCGCGCCCCGATATGATATACTACACATGACCGGACCTTTGCCGTCGCGAATGTCCGGTCTTTTTGTCGGTACGGCGCGCCTGTCTGTCCTGTTTCGGCTGTTTGCTTTGCCCGCGTCCGTGCCGCATATTCTCGGGGGTACGGAGGGGTCGGAAGGTGTCGGTCATTTCCTTTATTAACACATGGGTTTTTGCGCCCGCACTGCCGGTTCTGCTCTTGGGAGCGGGACTGTTTCTGGCGGTGCGGCTTTCTTTTTATCCGCTTCGCGCGCCGCGCGGCATGATGCGGGTCTTTACCATGCCGTCGGGCGACGGGGTGTCTCCGTTCCGCGCCGTGACCCTGGCGCTTGCGGGGACGCTCGGGGTGGGGAACATTGCGGGCGTGGCGTCCGCCATCGCCGCGGGCGGTGCGGGCGCGGTGTTCTGGATGTGGATCAGCTCCCTGTTCTCCATGGTGGTGAAATATGCGGAGATCCTGCTTGCCGTCCGTCATCGGCGGCGGGAAAACGGGGAATGGCACGGCGGCGCGATGTATTATTTCCCGGGAAAAATTCTGCCCGCCGTGTTTGCCGCCGTCTGTGTGGGGGCGTCCTTCTTTTTGGGCAACGTGGTGCAGGTGCGGGCGGCGGCGGAATCTCTGTCGGCTGTGACGCGTTTCTCTCCTCTGTGCGTGGGTATCGCCTTTGCCGTGCTCCTTGCCTTGGTGGTGGGCGGCGGTATGAAGAAGATCTCCGACCTGACCGTGCGCTTAATCCCGCTTCTGACTGTGGGCTACATCCTCCTGTCCGCCGTCGCCCTCATCCGCCGTGCCGACGCGCTGGGCGGTGCGTTCTGCACCATCCTTCGGGATGCCTTTTCCTTCCGCGCCGTGGGCGGCGGTCTGATCTATAATCTGTTCCGCTTCCTCCGTGCCGACAGCGTCCGTTACGGCACGGCGCGCGGCATCATGTCAAACGAGGCGGGATGCGGCACCGCTCCCATGGCGCATGCGGCGGCGCATACCCCGCATCCCGCCGCACAGGGCGCGTGGGGCGTGTTTGAGGTCTTTTGCGACACCGTGCTTCTGTGTACCCTCACGGCGCTGGTCATTTTGGTGTCGGGCGTTCCCGTTTCCGATGTCGGCACGGGCATGACCCTTGCCATCGATGCCTTCCGAAGCACGGTCGGTGCGGGTGCGGGCATCCTTCTGTGCGTCAGCGCCGTCCTGTTTGCGTTTGCCACCACGGTCTGCTGGGCATACTACGGACTGCACTGTCTGCATTATCTCGGGACGCGCCGCCGTGCCTCGCGGCTCTATGTCGCCCTGTATGCGGTGTGCGCGGTCACGGCGTCTGTCACCTCGGGCGAGGCGGCATGGGTGCTCTCCGACCTCTGTGTGGGACTTCTGACCGTGCTCAACACCGTGTGCGTCTGTCTGCGTGCGGACGAGATCCGACGCGACACCCTCGATTACTACGGCACAAAAAAGCGGAAGCGTTCCGCCCGTCCCTCCCTCTCGACGGTACGTCCCGCCGCTTGATTTTCGGTGCGGAATATGGTATGATGAAGATGAAAAATACCCGTCTGCGCCCCATGCGGCACGGACGGTCGAAAACGGAGATGCCTGCTTATGGAAATCAAGGAAATTCTGTCAAAGGTCGATCATACCCTGCTTGCGCCCGATGCCACGGTCGGGCAGATCTGTGCCCTGTGTGACGAGGGCATGCGCTTCGGCACTGCCTCCGTGTGCATTCCGCCGTCCTACGTCCGCTATGCCAAGGACTATGTGGGCGACAGGCTTGCCGTGTGCACCGTCATCGGCTTTCCGTGCGGATACATGACCGAAGCCGTAAAGTGCGCCGAAACGCGGGATGCCGTGGCGAACGGCGCGGACGAGATCGATATGGTAATTAACATCGGCTGGGTTCGGGACGGACGCTATGACGACGTCCTGCATGAGATCCGCGCGGTGCGGGCGGCGTGCGAGGGGAAGATCCTCAAGGTCATCATTGAGACATGTCTGCTCACCGACGCGGAAAAGATCGAGCTGTGCCGCATCGTCACCGAGGCGGGCGCGGACTATATCAAGACCTCCACGGGCTTTTCGCGCGGCGGCGCGACCCCGCACGACGTCGCGCTGATGGCGGCGCATGTGGGAGAGGGGGTCGGCGTCAAGGCGGCGGGCGGCATTTCGTCCCTCGCGGACGCAGAAGCGCTTCTGGCGGCGGGCGCGACACGTCTCGGCACCAGCCGCATTGTGCGTCTTGCCATGGCGGAAAGCGAAAACGGTGCGGCGGGGGAAACGGCGGCGCAGGCTGAAAAATAAGAGGAACGCACATGAAGAAAAGAGTATTTCTGATCGTACTGGATTCCTTCGGCGTGGGCGCGGCGCCCGATGCGGCACAGTTCGGGGACGCGGGCTGTTCCACGCTCGGACGCATTTCCCGCTCCCCGCGCTTTTCCTGTGAAAATCTGAGAAGCATGGGTCTGGGCAACATCGACGGGGTGCAGGGCGTCTCTCCCGTTCCGTCCCCCGCGTCCTGCTACTGCCGCATGACCGAGCGCTCGGCGGGGAAGGACACCACCGTGGGTCACTGGGAGATTGCGGGCGCGGTCTCGCCCCGTCCGCTTCCCATCTATCCGCACGGCTTTCCGGAGGGACTTCTGCGGGAGCTGGAGGAAAAGACCGGACGCGGCTGGCTGTGCAACCGTCCCTATTCGGGCACCGAGGTTCTGCTCGATTACGGCGAGGAGCATCTGCACACGGGCAAGCTCATTGTGTATACCTCGGCAGACAGCGTGTTCCAGATCGCCGCGCACACCGATATCGTCCCCACGGACGAGCTGTACCGCATCTGCGAATGCGCCCGCGCCCTTCTGTGCGGGGAAAACGCCGTGGGACGGGTCATCGCGCGCCCGTTTGCGGGGGAGGTTGGTCATTTTTACCGCACCGACGCGCGGCGCGATTTCTCTCTCCCCTGTCCCAAGCTCACCCTGCCCGACGCGGTGAGCGACGCAGGAAAAGAGGTCATAGCCGTGGGAAAAATTCGGGACATCTTTGCGGGGCGCGGTATTACGGATTGGCTTCCCACCCATTCCAACGCCGAGGGCATGGCGGCTCTGGAGCAACTTGCCGGGCGCGACTTTGAGGGTCTGTGCTTTGCCAATTTGGTGGACTTCGACATGCTGTGGGGGCATCGGCGCGACATCGACGGCTATGCCGCAGGGCTTGCCGCCTTTGACCGCTGGCTTCCATCCTTCACGGCGCGGATGCGGGCGGGCGATCTGCTCATGATCACCGCCGACCACGGCTGTGACCCGGGATATTCGGGGACGGATCACACCCGCGAATACACGCCGCTTCTTCTGTACGGCACCGCTGTCCCGCCGCAGAACGGCGGCACGCGCTCTACCTTTGCCGATATCGCCGCCACGGCGGCGGCATACCTCGGGATCCCCTTTGCGTGTGACGGCACGCCCATCCTGACCTTCGGCGAAGCGCCCACCGATGCGGCGCTGTGCCGCATGGCGCTTTCCGCGCGCGAGCGTGCCTATGCGCCCTATTCCGGATATCGTGTGGGCGCGGCGCTTCTGTGTGCGTCGGGCGCGGTCTACACGGGCTGTAACATCGAAAACGCCGCCTATACGCCCACGGTTTGTGCCGAGCGAACGGCGATCTTTTCCGCCGTCTGTGCGGGGGAACGACACTTCTGCGCCATTGCCGTGGCGGGCGGTATGGGTTCCGAGCCGATCTCCGGCGGCGCGCCGCCCTGCGGGGTCTGCCGTCAGGTCATGGCGGAATTTTGCGATTCGGATTTCCGCATTCTCATCGTGACGGGGGAAAACATCTTTCGTGAGGAAACGCTCGGGGCGCTTCTGCCCGGCGCTTTCGGTCCGCACAATCTGCGTTCCGCGCCGTCGGACACCCCCTCCCCGCCGCCGAACCACGATACCGAGGAGACGCTCAAATGAACATGATTTCGATATTGGAGCACAAGAAAGCGGGTCTGCCTCTCACCGATGAGGAAATTGCGTGGTTCGTTGCGGGCTTCACGCGCGGCGATATCCCCGACTATCAGGCGTCCGCGCTTGCCATGGCGATCTGTCTGCGCGGCATGGACGACCGCGAGACGGCGACCCTGACCGACTGCATGATGCGCTCGGGCGATACGGTCGATCTCTCTGCCTTGGGTCAGTACACCGCAGACAAGCACAGCACGGGCGGCGTGGGCGACAAGACCACCCTGATCGTTGCGCCCGTAGTCGCTTCGCTCGGCGGCGTTATGGCAAAAATGTCGGGTCGGGGTCTGGGGCACACCGGCGGCACGGTGGACAAGCTGGAAGCTCTTCCGGGCTACCGCACCGATCTCACGCCCGCCGAATTTATCGAGCAGGCGCGCTGCGTGGGGATTGCCGTCACCGGTCAGACGGGAAACCTGACTCCCGCCGACAAAAAGCTCTATGCTCTGCGCGATGTCACCGCCACCGTGGACAGCATTCCCCTCATTGCGTCCTCGGTCATGAGCAAAAAGCTGGCGGCGGGAGCGCACACCATCGTGTTGGACGTGAAGGTAGGGCGCGGTGCGTTCATGAAAAGCGAAGCCGACGCAAAGCGTCTTGCGCAGTGCATGGTCGCCATCGGAAAGGCGTGCGGCCGTCGGGTTTCCGCCCTCATCCCCGACATGAACGAGCCGCTCGGTTACTGCGTCGGCAACGCCTTGGAGCTGATCGAGGCAGCACAGGTGTTGCGCGGTGAGGTCGGGGGTCGGCTCTGGGAGTTGTGCCGTCTGCTTTGCGCCGAGATCGTGTCTCTGCTCTTCGGGCAGAGCGCGGAAAGTGCCTTGGCACAGGTGGATCGGGTGCGCAGCGATGGCACCGCCTACCGTAAAATGCTGGAATGGCTCGGAGCACAGGGCGG
>ERZ824600.3738-NODE-3738-length-14152-cov-3.333191_pt1 | contig 14152 bp, 5 predicted proteins | sample MGYA00519933_ERZ824600 | MGnify/ENA primary metagenome ERZ824600 (study PRJEB31778, sample SAMEA3449178) | human gut metagenome | biome: human gut; feature: human-associated habitat; material: faeces | place: United Kingdom | collected 2010/2012 ... | reverse complement strand
AAGCCACGGCAAGAGCCAGCGTACCCACCGGTTTTCCGGGTGTGGCTCCGTCGGGGCCGGCTATCCCCGAAGTCGCTATGGCACAATCGACGTGTAAAGCCCGCTGCACTCCACGGGCCATCTCCTCGACAACAGCACGGCTCACTACACCATGGCGGGCAATCGTGTCGGGCGACACTCCCAGTAACAAGGTCTTCACTTCGTTGGCATAGGATACAATACTTCCTTTATAATAGGCCGAACAACCCGGCACCAGAGTTATTTCATGAGCGATGTTTCCGCCCGTGCAACTCTCGGCCGTGCCAACCGTCAGATTCTTCTCCTGCAAGATTTTTCCCAAGGCTCCGGCCAATGTGGTATCCTCATGGCAGAAGGCGTGTGTACCGAGAAGAGCCAGCAACTTGTCAAACTGGACATTCAGAGCGGCCGTCACCTCGGCATCGTCATCGCCCGTAGCCGTGAGTCGCAACCGTATCACCCCCGGCTTGGGGAGGTAGGCCAGATGAACCGACGCGGGCAACTCGTTTTCAAAATCGGTGAGAAAAATCGCCAGAGCCGACTCGGTAAAGCCCTTTACCAGGCAAGTGGCATGATGTACCGACGTATGGTCGCAGAAACGGGCACGCAAACGGGGCAACACCTCGTGCGTAACGGCATATTGCATCTCCGACGGCACGCCGGGCATCGAAACCAGCACCTTTCCGTCGCGGTCGAACCACATGACGGGTGCCGTCCCCACCGGATTGTATATGACCGTGCAGGCGTCGGGCACCAGAGCCTGATCGCGCGTAAGGGCATTCATGGTAAAGCCTTTGTGGGCAAAGCGCGCTTCGTTCATTGCCTGTACCTGCTCATCGCGGTGCAAGGCGCAACCGTAAAGCTCGCAAAGGGTACTCTTGGTAATGTCGTCTTTGGTCGGACCCAGCCCGCCGGTCATCAGCACAACCGATACGCGGGCGAAGGCTTCAACGATAGCCCTCTTTATCTCCTCCCGGCTGTCTCTCACCAGAGTCACCCCGGTCAACTCCCACCCCATAAGGTTAAGCTGTCGGGCTATCCAGCCCGAATTGGTATCGGTTACCTGACCGATGAGCAACTCGTCGCCGATAGCTATTACTTCTACGTTCATTGTCTCTATTTTTTACAACGCCACCCGGGCAAACGGGGGTAAATCTATCGAACAGAAATCCTTGTCCTGATATTTATAGTATCCTGTTATGGCCACCATGGCGGCATTATCGGTCGTAAACGAGAAACGGGGCAGATAGATATTCCAGCCATAACGGGCGGCATGATCCTGGAAGGCTGCACGCACCGCCGAATTGGCCGACACGCCACCGGCCACGGCCACCTCCTTGATGCCGGTATCTTTCACGACACGGCGCAACTTATCCATCAATATCTCGACGATAGTAGTCTGCAAAGAGGCGCAAAGGTCGTTTTTGCGCTGTTCAATAAATTCGGGATTCTTTTTCAGTTCATCTCTCAGCAGGTAGAGAAACGACGTTTTGAGGCCGCTGAAACTGTAATCGTAACCGGGAATATGAGGTTTGCTCAGATGAAACGCCTGCGGGTCACCCTCTTTGGCCAGACGGTCTACAACCGGGCCGCCGGGATAGCCGAGCCCCATGACCTTGGCACACTTGTCAAACGCCTCGCCGGCAGCATCGTCGATGGTCTGCCCCAACACCTCCATGTGGTTATAGCTGTCGACCCGGATAATCTGCGAATTGCCTCCGGATACCAGCAGGCAAATAAAGGGAAAGGCCGGTTGACGGTTTTCCTCGCCCTCGACCTGTATAAAATGGGCCATGACATGCGCCTGCAAATGGTTTACATCGATGAGAGGAATGTCAAGAGCCGAAGCAAAGCCCTTGGCAAAGGAGGTTCCTACCAGCAACGATCCCATGAGTCCGGGCCCACGGGTAAAGGCCAGCGCATCAATCGAAGTCTTGTCGATACCCGCCCGGCGTATTGCCTCGGAAACGACCGGTATGATGTTCTGCTGATGCGCACGCGAGGCCAGCTCGGGTACTACGCCTCCGAAAGCTTCGTGTACGGCTTGCGAGGCAATAACATTCGACAACATCACGCCATCGCGGATAACGGCGGCCGAAGTGTCGTCGCACGACGATTCTATGCCTAAAACGGTAATACTCATACGCTCATTTTTTGTGTGGCGAAATTACACAATAAAAAAGAATTATATACTTATTTATTCTGCGAAAAATCATAAATTTGTCCTTGATTGGCGTATGAAATACCTGTTCAGAATCATCAAGATATTAATTGTCAGTGTATTGACAATATTCCTTATTTCGGTAACAGTATCTTACCTGTTGCTGAACATACCCGCAGTGCAACGGGAAATTACCCGCAAGGGTGAAGCCGAGTTAGCACGGCTGCTTGGTGCGCGCCTCACCATCGGCGGGAGCCATGTCTATCCGTTCAACCGCATACAACTCACCGACGTGTGCCTCTACGACCAACAGGGCGACAGCCTGCTCTATGCCCAGAAACTCATAGCAGGGGTGGCCTTGCAGGAGTTGTTGCAGAAAAGACTGGTATTTACCAACGTACAACTCTACGACTTCAAAATCGACCTCCGGCGAGAGAGTGCCTCATCGCCCCTCAACCTGCAATTTATCATCGACCGTTTCAAAAAAGAGGGCAACTCTTCCATCGATATACATTCCCAAATCAACACCATTCTCGCCCGCCGCGGAGAGGTGCATTACAACGTCGACGCGGCACCCCGGCGACAGCCGGGGGTATTCGATCCGAACCACATAGCGGTGCGCAATTTTCTGGCTACCGTCTCGCTCAAATCGCTGGACCGTGACTCCATCAACGTAAACATCAGAAAAATAAGTTTTGAAGAACAGTCGGGATTCTCACTGCTCAAACTGGGAGCCAAACTCATCGGAAATCGGGAGAAAGTCGTGCTCAGCAATTTCAAAATCACCCTGCCGCACACCGACATTTCGATGGAAAAGACCTCGACCGACCTTCTGGCCTATGACTCCCCGGCCGACTTTTACCAAAAGAGTGCCATCGACATACACCTGACCGAGTCGCACATCACGCCCGCCGACCTCGGTGCGTTTGTGCCCCGGATCAGAAACGTGCAACAGACAATAGACTTCGAGACACACCTAAAAGGCACCCCCGACAGTCTCTCGGGCTCTCTGCTCATCGATTGCGGAAACGATATTCATCTCACGGCCAAGGCCTCGGCCATCGGGCTCTCACGGCCGGCCGGCATGTCATTCTCGGGCACGGTGAGTGAATTGAATGTCAGCAATGATATTCTTCCGCGCCTGCTTCAAGAAATCATTCCCGAACGGCCCGAGCTATCCCGACAATTTACCCGCCTGGGAGCCTGGCAGTTCAACGGGCAGGTCGACAAGACTCCCGAGGGATTAAATGCCGACGGCCTTCTCTATTGCGAACTGGGTGAAATACAAGGCAATGTAAACATGAACATATTGCCCGGACGGACTGAAGACATATTCACCCTCAACGGCGAACTGAGAACCCCCGGTTTTGAAATAGGGAATTTTTTCGCCGCCGAGTCGCTTTTGGGCGAAGTGGCTCTCGACATCAAACTCAACCTGAACCAGCAGACCCGCGGTGGAGACCTGTGGGGCCGGGTCGAAGGAAACATCGATCATGTCGATTTCAAGGATTACACCTACCGCAACATTATTCTCAGTGGCAACTACAACAATACCAATTACGATGGTATTCTCTCCATCAACGACCCTAATGGCAAACTGCACCTCATCGGCATGATTGATTTGTTCGACACCCACCCCATGGTACGGGTCTTCGCCGAAGGGCAGGACATCAGACTGGGGGCTCTGAATCTTGCGCCACAATATGCCGAATCGACAACCAGTTTCAACATTACCAGCAACTTCTATGGCAACCACATCGACAACATCGAAGGAGAAATAATCATTGACACCCTGAGTTTTGAAAACGAGGGTCGGGTGTTCTCTACCGGACAGTTCGCCATTTCGGCCGAAAACAACGACAGCATCAAACGCCTGCATATCAACTCCGACGTCATCAACGGAGACATAGAAGGGAACTATTCGTTCAAACAGCTCAAAGAGCAATTCACGGAATTGCTCTCCATGTACCTGCCAGACCTGGCTGTCAAGGCGGGAACTTCTCACCCGAAGCCGGAGGGCAATAACTTCCGCTATGGATTCGTGGTCGAAAACAGCGTCGAACTTTCGTCGACACTGAACCTTCCCATAACCCTGCAAGAGCAGGTTCAGATATCGGGGTTCTTCGACGGAGACAACCGCCGTATCGGGCTGCACGTCTATGCCCCCGACCTGATGTTCAACACCAAACACCTATTTAACAACGAGATAAGCATTGAGAACAGCGATTCGACCGTCAATCTCTCCCTACGCACACAGACCTACAACAAAAAAGGCCAATACACCGGTCTCTCGTTCGATACAGAAGCCAAGGACAACCTCATCTTGTCGCGCATCAATTGGAGCAACAACAGCGACACCACCTTCTGCGGCGAAATAAGTACGTCGGCCCGTCTGTACGGTCGCGACAGCACAATCGACTGCCACATAGACGTGCTGCCCACCCGCATCATCATCGGAGACTCGATATGGCACATCAATCCGGCCACCATCACCATCGCCGACGGTAAAAGTCGCGTCAAAGGCATCGAAATACACCACAAAGGACAATACCTGCACATCGATGGAGAGGTATCGAAAAATCCTGCCGACAAACTCAACCTCTCGCTCAACGACATCAGCCTCGACTACATATTCGATGCGCTCAACCTGAAAAACGTCGTCTTCGGCGGACAGGCAACGGGCGACATCGTCATCGCCGACCTGCTGAACGGAACGCCCCGTCTCAGCACCCAGGAGTTTGCCGTAAAAGATTTTTCCTACAACCACGCCACCTTCGGCGACCTGAGCCTGTTCAGCCGATGGGACAACGACAACAAGGGCATATTCCTCAACGGTACCGTCTCGCAACCGGGCTACCCCGACACACGGGTCGACGGATACATCTTCCCCACCAGAGACTCCCTGAACCTGCACTTCGACGCCCAGCACATCTCTCTGGCATTTCTCAACCCCTTCACCGAGAAGATACTCAAAAACGTCGACGGTCATGCCACCGGTAAAATCAATTTCTACGGCCGGTTCAAGGCGCTCAACGTCGAAGGCTCGGCCTTGGTCGACCGCTTCGGGTTCGGCATCGACTATCTCAACACACGATTCTATATCTCCGACTCGATACGCCTCACCCCCGATGCCATCATCATCGACAACATGACCCTGGCCGGCGAAGACAACCACCTGGGCAAAGTAAACGGTATCATGCGGCACCGGCACTTCAAAAACATCGAATACTCGCTGAGTGCCTCGGATATATCCGATATGCTGGTCTACAACACAACCGAGAAGCAGAATAACGTATACTACGGAAAGGTGTACGGCAGTGGCTCGGTCAGTATCGAAGGAAATACCCAATACACCGGTATTGACATCAACATGATGACCAGCGACCGGTCGAAATTCACCTTTGTCCTCTCGGACAACGCCGAGGCCGAAGAGTATCAGTTCATCACCTTTGTCGACCGCTCGCGTACCCTCCACAAGAATGTATCAAAGGAAGAGCAGCCGCCCCTGTCGGCTGTCCTGCCGGAGACATCATCGCACCTGCTCTCGCTCAACCTGCAAATCGATGTCAACCCCCAGATGTCGATGAACCTGCTCATGGACCCCGCCACCGGCGACATGATACACGCCACGGGCAGCGGCAACATACGGCTCGAATACAATACGTTCTCCGACATGAAACTCTACGGAACCTACACCGTAGACAAGGGTAACTACAATTTCAGCCTGCAAGACCTCATCACCAAAGACTTTATCATAAAAACCGGCAGTAGCATATCCTTCTCGGGTGCCCCGCAAAATGCCAATCTCAACATCGAGGCCTACTATGCCCTCTCGGCCAATCTCGAAGACCTCGACGAGAGTTTCGCCACTGAGCCCGACCTGAACCGTACCACCATTCCCGTACGCGCCATGCTCTACCTCACAGGCAACCTGCAACAGCCAGACTTCCGTTTCGACCTTGAATTTCCCACGGTAACGCAAGACATCGACCGCCGCATACGCAGTATCATCAGCACCGACGACATGGTCAACCGGCAGATTATCTATCTGCTGGCCCTGAGCAAATTCTATACCCCCGACTACATGAACGTGGGCCAGACCCGTAACAACGAACTGGTATCGGTAGCCTCCTCGGCTCTTTCGAGCCAGCTCAACAACCTGCTGGGCCAAATCAACGAAAATGTCAACATCGGTACCAACCTGCGCAGCGACAAGGGCGACTTTTCCGATGTGGAAGTAGAAGTAGCCCTGTCGAGCCAGCTGCTCAACAACCGTCTCATCATCAACGGCAACATAGGCTACCGCGACAATGCCGTCAACAACAACACCTTCATCGGCGACTTCGACCTGGAATATCTGTTGAACAAGAGCGGAAACATACGACTGAAAGCCTACAACCACTACAACGACAAGAACTACTACATAAAATCGGCCCTCACCACACAAGGGGTGGGTATCATGTACCGCAAAGAGTTCAACAAATGGAGCGAATGGTTCTCGTGGTTGCGCCGCCGCAAGAACAAGACCGAACAGCAAACGCCATGACAACCACACCCGCCATCACCCTCGTCCCGCTCGGTGGTCTGGCCAACCGAATGCGGGCCATCGTATCGGGCTATACCCTGGCTCTCGACACGGGTATGCCGCTCCACGTGGTGTGGCTCCGCAACCACGACCTGAACTGCTCTTTCAATACCTTGTTTCGCCCGCTTGGGCACAACATCGCTCTTACCGAATGCCGCAAAGCCGATGCACGGGTCAAATACAATGTCCCCCTGAAAAGGAATTTTTTCCTCTCCGCCTTTTACCAGAAGCGACATTTTGCACCGAGACTCTACGATGCAGAGTTGTGCCGGCTGAAAGACGACGGAGAAGCGTTGCAACGTCGGGTATCCGGGCACAACTGCCTCATCGAGAGCGGGCTCTCATTTTATAAGACCGACAAGGAGTGGTTAAGGACACTCTTTGTCCCCACCGACGAAATCGCTGCACTGATAGCCCAACGCTGCACGGCCTTCACCGCCCGCACGGTGGGGCTGCACATTCGCCGCACCGACAACCGGGTCTCTATCGCAGAGAGTCCGCTCGCGCTCTTTACACAGAAAATCGACGACGAACTGTCGCAGCACCCCGACACGCTCTTCTACCTGGCCACCGACAGCGAAGAGGTAAAAGCGGAACTGCGGTCTCGCTACGGGGCACGCATCTTTACCTCACCCGTCAGGGCCGACCGCCACTCAACGGCCGGCATGAAAGAGGCCGTTGTCGAACTCTACACCCTGGCCCGTACCCAACATTTCTACGGGTCGTATTACAGCTCGTTCTCCGACTTGGCCGCACTGCTCACCAATCGCCCCGCCGACATTCTGCGTGTAAAATAATCCACACCTGTTTTTCCCGTCCTCTTTTCAAAAAAAGAGGCAGACCGATTAAACTTTCCCGACCGGCAGACATCTAATCGATATCTAAAACCTCATTACCATGAAAACGTCATCGATTCAAAAAATGGGTCTGGCGGTATATCTGCTGTGTGCATGGCTGATATCCACCTCGGCCATTGCACAAACACCAGCAAGGAGAGTCTCTCTGCGAGAGCGTAACCCCGAATTTTTCAAGACCGAAGAGGCCCGCCGCATCGGCGACCAGATAATCGCCTACCAGCGCTGCACCGGCGGGTGGCCCAAGAATATCGACATGACACGGGATATGAGCCAGGAAGAGCTGGATGCTGTCATCAAGGAAAAGAACCGTCGCAACGACTCAACCATCGACAACAACGCCACCACTTCGCAAATGACCTTTCTGGCCCGCCTCTACCGGGCCACAAAAGATACACGTTACCGCGATGCCTTCCGTGCCGGCGTCGAATACCTGCTCAGCGGCCAGTACGAGAATGGAGGGTGGCCCCAGTTCTGGCCCGAGAAACGGGGATACCAGTACCACATCACATTCAACGACGATGCCATGGTCAATACACTCACGTTGCTGCGCAGCATCATGAACGAACAAGAGCCCTACGACAAGGGGCTCATCGACCGGGCCATGAAAAAACGCATCAAAAAGGCTTTTGACAAGGGTATCGAATGTATTCTTGCCACACAGATTGTCGTCGACGGGCAACCCACCATCTGGTGCCAGCAATACGACCACATCACCTTGAAACCAGCTGCGGCCCGCGCCTACGAGTTACCCTCGTACTGCCCGCAGGAGAGCGCCCACATCGTGGCTCTGCTCATGTCGCTCTCCCACCCCGATGCCCGGGTGAAAGCCTCCATACACGGAGCCATGAAATGGTTCGACACCTACAAACTCACCGGCGTGCGGTGTGAGCGCGCGGGAAGAAACAGAGCCCTGCGCACGACCCGCCTCGTCAGCGACCCGAAAGCAGCGCCTATATGGGCCAGGTACTACGACTTAAAATATACCGAACCTTACGTCTGCGACCGCGACGGCATACCTCGCCGCCGGCTGGAAGAGATAGGCTACGAACGCCGCAACGGGTACAGCTGGTTCAACAACCGGCCGGCCGAACTTTTCGAGCGTTACGACCAGTGGGCCGACCGTCATGACCCCAAGAACAAAGTCGCCATCAGCCTCCATACCCCAGGAGCCAACGAGAACGGACTTATCGACATGTACCGCCGTCCGACCATCGACCGGAGCCAATTCGACGTCATCGTCAATCCGGGCGAAAGCATACAGGCTGCCCTGGAAAAAGCACCGGCCGATCCGTCAGTTGTTTTCAAGGTACTGATTCGTAAAGGCACCTACAACCAGAAAGTCATCATCGACCGTCCCAACGTCGTATTGGTGGGCGAGCAGCGAGACAGCACCATTATCGTCTACGCAGAGACCGCCAAGAGCCGCACCATCAAAGAGTATCGCGGCAAACCCGTAGGCAACGGCGTCGTCGTGTTGCAGGAAGGTGCCGACGATTGCATCATCAGCGGGCTGACCATATACAACAACTACGGAACGACCGTCGAAAAGACCACCACTCATCAGATGGCCCTCTTCGGAAGAGCCACCCGCACCATCGTCATCAACTGCAATATCTGGGCCGACGGTAACGACGCCCTCGCCCTTTGGGCACGAGGCGGAAACGGCATGTACTACCACGCCGACCTGTACCTGCGATGCCCCGGCGTAGACTTTCTCTGTCCGCGCGGCTGGTGCTATGCCACACGCTGCCACTTCGACGGCGACGGGAGAGCCATTATCTGGCACGACGGCAGCGGCGACAAGAGCAAGAAACTGGTCATCACCAACTCATCTTTCGACGCCCAGTCGCCCACCGTACTCGGCCGTTACCACCACGACGCACAATTTTTCCTGATACACTGCCGGATGTCGGACAAGATTCTCGACAACAACATCGGATATGCCTACACCGACAAGGTTCTCGACCCTTGCCCCTGGGGACAGCGCACCTACTACTACGGCTGCTACCGTGAAGGCGGGAACAGCGGCTGGCTGAACGACAATCTGAACGAGGCCGAACACGCACCGGCCTTCTACGGCATAACCGCCGCCTGGACCTTTGGCGGGAAATGGGACCCCGAAAAGCGCATACGCGAACTGTGGAATATTCTTGCCTATTAACCTTCGAACCATATAAAGAGCGAGGCTGCCCAATAAAGGCAGCCTCGCTCATAGAGTATAAAAAGGAATCAATCTCAATATACACAACTACGCACGACTCCATCTACCCGTACATAATAAACGCCAGGAGTTGGAAGTTGAATCGCACAATCGGTCGAGCTAACTACTTTCGAGACAAGAATCACTCCTCCGGTAGTAATCACCTCCATGCGAGAACCGGGCATCAACCCTCTCACCACAATACCGCCATCTGCCCTTAAAATTTCAAAGTCTTCATCGGTGTGCGACAGAGCGACGCCCGACGATGCCGAAAGCGGATCTGAAAGTTCTCCGAGACTACCATATTCATTGACAGCCTGTACCCGATAGACGTCGGTCTCAACCCATTGCGTCGGCGTATACGCAGGTTCCGTAGTAAAGCCCACAACCTTGTCGTTGCAAAGTACAACATAACACATGGCATAGTCGACGGCTGTCCATGAGAGCGCATTATCTTCGGTGAAAGTCAATCCCTCGGGTTTGGCCACAGTCTTCATCAGTTCTCGCGGATTCCAATAATCACTGCCATTCAACACATTGGCATAGGTATAAGTAGCTGCCTCCTCATCGGTCAAACTATTCTTTGCCGTGCCATATACCCTCTCGCCATTGTCGTCGACATAATAGTAGGTATCGCGGCGGTTGCTCAGGTCGAGCAGATTACCATCGGCATCGGTCGTCTTGTAATCGGCAAAGATAGCCGGTATCGTGCCCATGGTCTCATACCAGCCGGCCGCCGGTATCGTAATCTCGGAACGTGTATAGAGGAATACTGTCTTGCAGGCGTTGTGCCACGGGCGGCCCAACCACACATCGGTAGCCGAAGGCGGATTGGTAGGAGCAGTTATAGTGTTGTGGTCAAATACATACCCCCATTTGGTCGACGATCCATGCGAAGGAGCCACGATATATCCGCCTGAGGTGCGTACAATATTAAGGGTACACTCGTCGAAATAGACATCGCCTCCACCGTAAATAAAGTCTACTCCACCTTCGATAAGGCACTCTCTGAGATAATGGCGATGTGAATCGGAGGCCGTAGAGGTAAGATAAGTATCTTGATACGAACGCAACTTACAATTATACAGGCAGGCACGGTCGTTGTTGGTAAAGAGGGCCAAAGCCTGCGGACCGGCATTCTGTTTCACGCCATATTCATTCTCAAACGATATATTTTCGGCATAGAAATTGGGCGCTTGAACAACAACCGTGGCACCTTGACTCACATGCAGGGCATTCTCGCCACCAGACAGTTTATCATCGGTTATGGTTACTTTTTCTTTATCCTGACCGATAAGATAAATATACGGTTTGTTCTCGGGAATTTCGATATGATCCTTGTAGTAACCCTCCTTGATAAATATGAGCCACGGAGCAATGCGGTCGGCAGGAGCTGCCTTGACAGCTTCGGCCACAGAAAGATAATCGCCACTGCCATCTTGCGCTACAACAGCATCGAACAGTCGGGACTCGGGCTGACGACGGTCCATCGTCGTAAAGGTAAATGAAGCACCGGCAAAAGAGTTACCCGAACGGTCGACTATGGCTCCGGCCGGAATATCGACCGTGTAAGTTGTGTTATAGTTGAGGTTGGCATAACGGTACAGTACCGAGCTGCCGCTGATGGTTACATCGGTCAACGGTTCACCATCAAGGGTAACAGTGCCGTTTCCGGCTTTTACAATTTCGTTGAAATTAAGAATGATGGAGCCCTTTGCCATTGCATCGGCAGCCTTGTCGGCCGGAATAGTAGACAACAACAGAGGAGCCTCGAAATCATCGGGAGCAATCTGATCGGCCAGAATAAAGATGTCGCAGATTGAGGTTCCGTCTTGGTCGCCGGGAGTTCCTATAAGCGGAGATTCATAATCGGGATACCATCGAATCCACAGTTTTTCCTGATTCTCGGCAGCCTCGGGCAACTTAATCTCACTCTCTATCCATTTCTTGGATTCGGTAATTCTAATGGTATCAGCTGTGGTGAAGTTTTCGCCATCGGTAGAGTATTGGAGCAACTGCACCGAATAACCGTTGAACGAGCAAAGCATCTTTGACAAGACTCGTATATTATAATAGGTCGTCGATGAGAGTGATACCTCGAAATAATATTTCTCGGCTATCGTTGCCCAATTGACCCATGCATAACGACCTTCGTAGGTAGGATTGTTCGACAGGGCACTGCGATCAAGGGCTCCCTTGGTATCTCCGGCCAGATTGCGCTTGGTAAGCATACCGGCATTGGTCGACTCGTTGTAAATATCTCCCATACGATCAGCTCCACCGGCATTCCAGAAATCCCAGCCGCAAATAAACGGTTGATTTCCGAATGTAGCCACGACATCGATATCGGAAGTCATCTTGATGGTACGTGTCGTCTCGGTAGATGCATTTTCCCAATTGAGGAACGTATACACCTCGTTGGCCCATGCCGTAAGAGAAACCTCGGTACCCTCTTCATACATGCGTTTTCCATCAACCATCACACCCGGATTTGACAACTGAATGTAATAATCATTAGCATTCTCAACCGTCAAATTCAACACATAGGTATTCACCGGTTCAAAATTGGCGGTAAACTCTGCATCGGAAGTCAGTGTATGAACAAAGAGCGGCGTCTCGGCCACCACCTGACCGTCCCCATCGGTCCAGTTTATAAAATCATAGCCGAAATTCTCGACAGCCTCTAATGTAACCTGTGTATTGGCATTGAAAGAGTCTCCCAAGGGTATCTGCTTGATGGTTCCGGCCCCGTCCAAATTGGGTTTGGCTACGAGACTATATACGGGAACACTTTCGGGAATACCCTCAAATGTTCCGGCCAGCTTGATATTGGCCAGGCCCACCTGCTTGTTCGATGCCAGATTGTACAAATATATTTCGAGGGTCACCTCTTCACTCGTGCCATTGACCGTCGTAACATCAAAAGAGTAATGCGACGTCTCATCATTACGGTTAGGATTTGCCCCTTTTACCAAATTGATACGTTGGTCACCACAAACCAGATAAATATCAAGATTTCCGCCGCTCGTTCCATACCGGCAACCATCGAGCGAAACATTGGTAAGAGTAAATGTCACACCACTTTGGGGCTTGAAAGCAAACGTTATTTTATCGTTCTCGGTAGGAGAAGCATTCTGCGACACAGGCTGAAACTGGGTAAACTTTATGCCGTTGGTCTCTCGCATGGCAAAGTATGGCACATTGCTGCCGGTTGTGTGCATGTCGTATGAAAAAAGCGATTTTTCGCTGTAATCGGCCGTATGTACTTCCGTTCCTTCGTCAAACGGCCACTGAATATACCACTCGCCCTGTGAAGCGATTTTTGTACCGACAAACTCGACTTGTTGTATGCGTGTGTCAAACGTGGCATGTCCGCCACCGTTTACCCCGTTGAAAATGCGTACAACCACACTGTCTCTGTTGGTCGCCATAGGCAGAGAAATAGTATCGGGACTGTATGCTTGAAACCATGCCTGGTCGGTTGTAAATTCCGCAACCGGCAACCAAGTCTTGCACGTATCGACCGAATAGGCCACATACCACTTGGTATTGGTATCCGAGGCATATACAAGCGACAGTTTCACATCGGTATAAGAGGTAGCCGAGAATGCATATTGCGCATAATTGTCATGCTTGGAGCCATCGGCAAAATCTGCCAATGAAAGGCCTGCATTTGCCGGAGCATTCATCATGAGACTGTTGCTTGGATACTCGTTGGCACTGAGTTTGTATCCACCATTCGCCGAGAAAAGAAGCAGACCACTGCCACTGTGCGCCGGCACCTGATTGTCAGCTGGCGGAGTGTTATTCTCGGCATTGAATAACCAACCGGCCAACACCTTCCGGGTTCCGGGTGCAACGCCATCGTCTGGCGTCGCGGCAAATGTCGTTAACGGCACTGCCAAGACGGCCGCCAAGAGCAACCGTCTCCAAAAAGAAAAGTTTTTCATGTAACAAGATTTTAAGGGTATATTTGTAAGTTATCGAATATGCTTGGTTACCAGCACACGGCCATCGGCATATACGGCTTTCTTGACATAGATTCCCTGCTCGGGAACCGCAGGTAAAAGTCTTCCGTAAATATCGTAATAAAGCACCTGCGACAACAAAGCGTCTGAAACCGGTGTCTCATCGACCGAAGATACCGAAGAGGCGACGCCGTGCAGCGTAACATGGCTCAGACAGATGGTCTTGCCCGTCGCCTGGGAGCTATACCACGGATAGACACGCAAGAGCAGCGTCTCGCCGGCCTGCAACTCCACGACAGGCTGGTACTGCACAGCATACATGGTATTGGCCACCATCGAAGAGGTGTATTCGGCAATAGAGAC
>ERZ824600.3737-NODE-3737-length-14156-cov-2.639955_pt1 | contig 14156 bp, 10 predicted proteins | sample MGYA00519933_ERZ824600 | MGnify/ENA primary metagenome ERZ824600 (study PRJEB31778, sample SAMEA3449178) | human gut metagenome | biome: human gut; feature: human-associated habitat; material: faeces | place: United Kingdom | collected 2010/2012 ... | reverse complement strand
AGCTCATCTATCGACACCCTCACGTTTTCGGCACAACGCAGGTCTCAACATCGAATCAGGTTGAAGAAAATTGGGAGGCCCTCAAACTCAAAGAAAAAGGAGGCAACAAAACCGTACTTGCCGGGGTACCATCGGCCCTGCCCGCCCTCATAAAAGCATGCCGCATACAAGAGAAGGCCCGTAATGTAGGATTCGATTGGGAAGAGCGGGAACAGGTATGGGACAAGGTAAAAGAAGAAATCGCCGAATTTGAATCAGCCATACGCGACAATGCCGACAAGGAGAAAGAGGCCGAGTTCGGCGACCTGCTGTTCAGCCTCATCAATGCAGCCCGACTCTACAAGATAAATCCCGAAAACGCCCTTGAACGCACCAATCAGAAGTTTATCCGCCGCTTCAATTACGTGGAAGCCGGAGCCAAACAGCAAGGCAAGGAGTTACGAGACATGACCCTCGGAGAGATGGACACCCTTTGGGAAGAAGCCAAACAAAAAGGATTATAACCCACTCGACGTTTCAAAATAAAAAGGCACGCTAAATAAGCGTGCCTTTTTGTCGCATCGGGAAGTCCTACCTTTTCATCTCTCGACGATATTATTGTCGAGAGATGAAAAGATGTACATATCAGTCAAACGTCTTTTTTCTTTTACAATGACAGTTGTCTGCACTAAGAATATTTATAGCTTATAACTAATTCCTAAGAACAGGCGGCCCTCGCCATCTAACTTTCTACCATTCTTTAACTTCATGCACGACAACAGCCCCTGTGGCTCAATAAACAGGTCCATATCCGATGTTACACGGAACCGTCCCTGCAAACCGACTTTGGCGCCATAGGCAAAACGGTTTAAATTATCATCTCCACCTATACCTGCCGACAAGCCGACCAACGCAATAGCATCAAAAAGTCTATCGTTGCTAAATCCCGCTCCATGAGCCGAAAGATTAAACAGATAATCGGCCGACAACATAAGAGTCTTGTTCTCGGAGAAGCCGTCAAACCCGCCGAATTCGGCATCAATACGCCAAGCAGACAACGGAGAGAACCATTTACCCACCGACAAAGCGAATCCATTTCCTCCCGTAAATTTTCCCTGGCCGGTGTATAAAAGTTTCCCGCCATAAGCCACAGATACAAAAGTTTTCTTGGATTGCTCATACTCAGAAGAGTTGTTAGCACGGTCATAACGGTCAAGCTTATACCGAACACCAACGTTCATGGAAAGCAAGAAATCGACTGGGAGCGAAGCTACACGTTCCGTAGAGAATTTTTGGCCAAACATTCTCATTTGCGGTTCTATAAACAGGCCAAAACCAGAGGGCAAGCTCCACTCACCTTTAAGAGACACACCCATACCGGGATACAGACCGGTATTCGCGCCTGTCACATAAGCCAACACAGGTCCTACACCCACGGAGGCATTGAACAGCCGTTGCTCCTTATACCCGAACAGGGCAGCATTTATATCCCATAAATAGTCAAGTTCCACTAACCCGAACTTACGATAACCCGGCTTGGCATCTCCAAAGAAACCAACACCAGCCGTCAAGCGGAAGCCCGATACCGGAGAGTACCATTTTCCCCCGTATACCGATGCCATGACACCCAGACGTTCTTTCGTAGAGAAGACAAGTGCATGATGCAAGACACCCACAGGAGCAATATTCACGCCATAAAACATATGGTCGAAAAAAGATTCGTTGACAAAAGACTCATTATCACCCCACGAGCCACCATGTCTCATACCGTAACCGTACAAATGATACGATAAACCGACAGTTAATGTCGGGACAACATCAACGTGGGCAATAAGATTCTCCGACCAACGATTATCCTGGTTAACGTTGATACGTGGCTCAACAAAAAGTCCAAACATCTCGTTGAAGCGGAATGCTCCTTGTATACCGGCCCCCACTCCAACCGAGTTTCTGAAAGCACCTTGCGCCGAAACAAGATCATAATTTACTCCGGCAACACCACTCACGGTAAAGAGCCTGTCGGGATCGTATCCCCGCAGGAGATGAGAAAAATTCAACAGATAGTCGAGTTGGGCCCCCATTGCATAGGTGCGGTATTTGGAATATGCCGCATCTATCAGCGATGCGTTCAGTAAAAGGCGCGTACCCGACACAGCATTCCACCATGTACCTATACCGCCAAAAAGCCTCATGCCTTTGTTGGGCAGCGGTTGAGAAACCGATGACTGCATCACGCCGGCAAAACCGCCGCCTATTGTCAGATAAAGGTCTCCAATGCGACGGGGATAATCGAAGTCCTTGTCGAGATACCGGTCCTTGTCGGCAGAAAAAGGTGTCGGGCGATAAGTAATACCTGCCGATAATGAAGGAAGCGGGTCAAAAAAAGCCGTACCATCACGCCAGGACGTATTGGTAAAAATGTCGACCCGAGGTTCGACAAAAAGCGACCAATGTCCCACCAACCGCAACTCGCCATGCAAACCGGCCCCAAGATTGAAACGGCTAAAACGGCCAATCCTCGTTATACCAATATTATGATAGCCACCACCCACAAGGCCAGACAACGCAAACCGACGTAACGGGTCGTAACCGCCAAACAGGGAATGGAGATTGAACAAATAGTCCAGTTGAAGGCCCACTGACGATTTCTTTGTAGGGGCACTTTCCATTTGACGCACCACGGCAGACAGCCTCAATGCCGAATATCGGGAAAACTCATTTCCGGCTGCAACTGTTGCAAGCCATCCTGGATTCAATACATGGAAACCGGCCAATGTCGAGGAAAAGCCTCCTCCCAATGAAAAGAACCAACCTCTATGCGCACCGGCAAAATCAACCGCACGCCGTTTGGGCGCCGACTGAAAACGGTATCCAAAGCCCGCCGTAACAGAGGCCTCCCAGTCATATTTCAGCCACGTCGTCTCACCGTCGATATTGTCGGAATAGATACCCATACGTGGCTCTATGTAGAAAAACGTAAGTGGTGAGAAGTAAATCCGGGATTGAAGGCCCAGACGCAGCCCGCCAGCATGAGACCATTTTCCTTTCTGATACAGAAGCTGATACTCCATACCGGCGATACCCAATATATCGACAAGGCGGTCGGGATTATCGCCACGCAGCAGCGAAGAGATATTCATCAGGTAATCGGCCGACAGCGAAGCCAGGTAGGGATTTTTATCGGCCGGACCATTATGAAATCCGCCCCCTACTCCTATCCGTATACCGTGAACCGGCGTAAACCAGTCTCCGACAGAGAGGCCGACCCGTCCGCCCAAAGCCGAAGGTGAAAACAGGCTCGACGGCTTACGGTTGGTCATCACTCCCACATCGCCTGTAAAGAAAAGGTGGTCTCCCAGTTTCTTCTCTGCATACCGTTCATTTCCGGACGGTTTCTGCAGCATATGGTTCAGTCCATTAAAAGAAAGAGAATCCTCTTTCAAATATTTACCAGGCTGCCCTTGTCGACTATACGGTTCTTGTGCCGATGCTGTACAAACAGCAAAAACAGTCCACATCAAAAACAGTCTCATGACACTATTCACACGGTAAAACATTATATTCCCCCTTTTTTTCATTCCCATAACTTATTGTTGTAACAGTCCGACCAAATCTCCATCGATACTGGCCACATCGCGCAGCGACGGATCTTTCTGAAAAGCTCTCTCCATATACACCAAAGCCAGGTTCATCTCATCAATCCGATTGGCTGCCACCGCTCTGATGTAATCTTCTTTTGCCGAATCCCCCAGCATCTTGGCTTTTTCCCAAGCCTGTTCGTTAGCCTTGATGGCCAGTAACATCAACACCTCGTTAAAGAGAGACTCTGCCGATATTTCCTGAACGGCCTCGGTATAACGACCGTTTAAGGCAGCAGCATATATCCGTGCTTTATGATAAACGCCGGTATCGGGTAAGAATACGGCCAAAGAATCGGCCTGAGAAAAAAGACCGGCCGACAACCAAGCAACGACCTGGTTCAACCTCGTCTCATCGGGCAAATCCTTCAATTCCAGATAGGGAAGCAGCAACTCGGTGTCGGGCTTTCCCTGTTCAATAAGTATCGCTGCCAAATCGGTTGCCGCAACCAGAAAGTTAGGATATACTTCCAATGCCCTACGGCAAATAGCCTCTTTCTCAGCCATTGAATCGGTCAGATGATACAACCGCCAGAATTCATTACGAGAAAGTTCTGTGCTGTTCTCACGATAAAGTGTCCATATCTCCTCATCGGTGAGATAGCGATATTGTGAGAAAAGCAATTCATAACTAACCCTCCGCAAGCAGGGCAGATATTGTTTTGCTATCAGCGAGCGATAAAAAGGTAACGACACTACGGCATTCGATTGACGATCGGGATTTTCGGGATAGCGGTCAATCACCGACTGTATGGCATCGGCTTCCTTGTTTTTTCCGTCGGCGCGCAACAGCTCAATTACCTTACTCCACGATTCCACATCGGCAGCAGTAAATTTATCGATGTATTTTGCACTCTCTCCAAGTTCTTTCATGACAAGCGTCACAGCTGCCTTCACACGCATCTCGGCCAGTTGCCTATTCCTTTTATATCCGCCTTCGGGCGATGCTGTTCCCAAAACAGAAAAACTCTTTATCTGACTGTTCGGGTCGTTTTCCACCTGGCGTATCTGAGCAATCAATCGGGCCAGTTCCTCCCGGTTATTACTATCTTCGACATACAGCCGACTACCACCTACCCTGAACGTAAAGTTCACATCACCTCTCGTATCACGCAACTGCATTTCGGGTTGTGGAAAGAAACTCTCATTTTCAACCATCTTAGCCGCTACATTATACTCCAAGAATCGCAACGGGTTGACCACACCGCGCGCAATCATAAACGTATCACGGTAAACGACCCGTTTATAGTCTTCCATGGCAACCATCATATCGCAACGGAAATCATGATTGGGATTTTCTACATACACCGAATCGCGATAGTATATCATATCGTCGTCGCGAGATGATGTCTGCTTTACTTCGACATACGGTGAAAGTGGGTCGCGTGAAAGATCATAATCGAGCATCCGTTCCTGGGTGATATGATACTCTTTTCCATCGAAAATCAATGGATTAAGGTAAGTCATAGCCTTCTCGGAAATATTAAATATACCCGGCTGAATAATCAGACGGGCATCGGTCGAGAAAAGCCCCTTGGGCACCTTCACTCGTGTCTTTATGTGAAAATAGTTTCCTCTAAGTTCGATTTCCGTAGGTTCGGGTGCAACCACGTCGGCCACCCGCTTGGCAGCCACCGTAACCTCATCAAGAGCTATCGATGTGGGGTCGAGTACCACATCGACCGTCAACTGCCCGTTGACCGCTACCAAGCGTTCTTCATATCCCACAGAAGAGAATAAGATAGAGGCTTCGGAATCGATTTTGACCAGATACTTTCCTTCCTCATTTGTAACGCCTACAAGCTGATTTGTCACAGCATTGTAAATACTTACCCGATACAGGCATTCCCCTTTGAGATTTTTCACCGTACCGCGTACGTTGATTTCCCGAGCCGACAAGGTCAGCGGAGCAACAAGCACACAGCACATAATTCCCCATATCAGGAGATTAAGTCTTCTACATTTCATCGCCAACATTTTTCATCAATTATCACTTAAATATATAAGAGACCGAAACCCCACACTTCATGGGGACAAGGCTCCAACCCATACAGTCGTTTTCGCGGGGTTTCTCATCGCCCAACCGGTAACTGACCGAGCGCCATCGAGCCCCACCCAAACCCAAAGAGGTTTCAATGTTCCAATGCCGGCCAATCACAAAAACATATCCGTATGTGAGGCCTGCAGCCCACACATCACCGATATAACGGCGATGCTCATACTCTGCATCGTACAATGCACCCATAAGTGCCACACCCATATAATGTCGAGACATGGGGCGGGCAAACCAATACCTCAACTCGGGTTGCAATCGCGCATTGGTAGCTTTGACCCCTGCAATTGTTGCCGTGATGGGATTTATCACTACACCCACATCGAGAGATAATTTGGGCGTTAATCGCAATTCCATAGCCAAGTTTGGCGACAATACAGCCCAATCCAAGAGATTACTCTTTAACGCCACACGCTGAGCATCGGCCACATGCGCATAAACGACAAAAAATAGAAGCAGACCGCACTTGTAAAGTACATTCTTCATAACACAAGTTTTGTAAAATAAATCAACACTTTTAGATACATCAGTAATAAGCGTAGACAAACACCCGCTCATTACCATGTATACATATCAACAATAAAAATCTGCAAGTTCCATTTCAGTACATAAGGGAACTTGCAGATTCAAACAAATAATTATTAATCAATAGGAAAAAGTAGTATCTATTTAATTACAGCAACACGATTTGCCACCTGACAGGATTCAAATACACGATTGGGGTCTTCACCCATACCCTGATATGAAATACGTTCGGGAGAAACGCCCAACTGTATCAGACAGTTATAGACATTTTTGGCACGATTTTCAGCAACCCGTTTATTCCCTGCGGGGCTTCCCGTTTCCATGTCGGCGTAACCATAAACACAATATGTGCGGTCACTGGCACCATTATTGATTTGCTCGGCAATTAAAGCCAACCGGATTTTGTCGGTTTCTTTCAATATAGACATACCATAATCAAAGAATACCGTCGTTCCGGTCATCGAATAACCCGCCATATCACGTTCAACAATTTGTTGGAGAGAATCACGTTCGGCAGTTAAGCCTTCCATAATAGCAGCTTGCTCGGCCACTTTCTGCTCGGCTTTGGCTGCACGAGCCTCGGACGAAGCCAATAAATTTTTCAACTCTTCATTTTCAGATTTCGAGGCAGCCAGATTTTCACGGCTCTCGTTTACGTTGTCGTTCAAGCGCTCTATATCGGCTGCCGTATATCCGGGAACACCACGTTTGAAATCACGCTGATTGAATCGGTAAGTTACCCCAGCCGAAGCCGTAAAGCCCATCATGACAAGCCCGTCAAGTTTAGCCGGAGATGCAGAGGCAGGAGCAACGATACCTTTCAATTCGAGATTGATATCGAAACTGTTGGATACTCTGAACTTGTTTATCAAACCATAAGTAGCAGCAAAATCACGAAGGCTGCCATTTGTATGGCTATCATCTTGACTGGCCGAGGTAAAGTTGGATGTCATATATCCCATACCGATAAACGGCACAGCGTAGTATATGCGGTCTTCTTTGTAACCGGCAATCCAATTGGAGAGATTGGCCATAGCGTCGACATGAACAAACAGATAAGGCCAACCGAGTTTACCGTATTGCGGATGGAAATTATTAAACTTGCCACCTTGCAACTGGATTCTTGCACCAAATACGGGATGTAACCACTTTGCAACTGAAAAATTTCCTTCAAAACCCAAACGTTCATTCTTCGGCCCCAAATTTGTTCCACTCGATAGAGCAGTACCTATACCTACACCAGCCGAAATTTCCCAGTTATCCCATAAGCTATTGGTAACAAATCCGCCAAAACGGGGTTTGGGTGAAACAGGCTCTTGCGCTACAGTTACTGTAATAAATGTCATAGATAAAATGGCTAAACAGATCTTTTTCATAACACAAAAATTTTTAGATCATTAAAATTATAGGGATTATTATCATTCATTCTACCGTTACCGACTTTGCCAGATTACGTGGCTGGTCGACATTTCTACCTTTGTATATAGCAATATAATAAGCCAACAGTTGTAGCGGTATAGCTGCAACAATCGGGGTGAGACATTCGGGTACTTGGGGTATCTCGAGGGTGTAATCAGCCAATTCCGACATCGCCGTATTCCCCTTATTAACAATGGCAATAACCGCTCCACCTCTTGATTTAACCTGCTGCACGTTGCCTACAATCTTTTCGTATAACGAATCATTGGGCGCGATAATAACTGTCGGCATCTCATTGTCGATAAGAGCAATAGGGCCATGCTTCATCTCTGCTGCCGGATATCCTTCGGCATGGATGTAGGAAATTTCTTTCAGTTTCAAAGCGCCTTCCAAAGCGGTCGGATAGTTGTAACCTCGACCCAGATATAAGAAATTATGCGCATAGGTAAACACCCGCGACAACTCCTGCACCGACCTCGACAGTTTCAAGACCTCGCGTATCACATCGGGCATCTGCATCAACGTCGATGTAATCGCCTGAACTCTCTCCTGAGATACCGAACAACGAATCTGTCCAATGCAAAGTGCCAACAGCGTCAGTACAATAACCTGCCCCGTAAATGCCTTCGTCGAGGCAACACCGATTTCAGGGCCCACATGAATGTAGGTTCCCGAATCGGTATTGCGTGGTATAGATGCCCCTACAACATTACAGATTCCATATACAAACGCCCCTTTTCGTTTGGCCAGCTGAATAGCAGCCAGCGTATCGGCCGTCTCTCCCGATTGAGAAATCGCTATGACGATATCCTTATCGGTGATATAGGGGAATCCATACCTGAACTCCGAAGCATATTCGACCTCGACCGGCAACTGACACATTTCCTGTATGAGTCGTTTCCCGATGAGAGCCGCATGCCACGAAGTACCGCATGCCACAATAATGATGCGATGAGCCTCCAAAAACTTGTCGCGATTCTCTATCACTCCCGAAAGCACAACCTGCTTGCCATCATCGGTAATACGGCCGCGTATACAGTCGCGCAACGTATCGGGCTGCTCAAAAATCTCTTTCAACATGAACGTTTCATAACCGCCTTTTTCGAGTTGTTCAACACTCAATTTCAGCGTCTGAATATCTATCTTCGACGGCTTGTTCCCGTCAATGGTCATAATCTGCAACGGCTTATCCCGCCCGATAAGGGCTATTTCGTCGTCGTTGAGATATATAACCTTATCGGTATATCCGACAATAGGAGTTGCGTCGGAAGCAATAAATGTTTCCCCATCTCCTATCCCGATAACCAGCGGACTGCTCTTGCGGGCAACAACCAACGTATCGGGATTCTCTTTCTCTATCACTGCTATGGCATACGCCCCCACAACCTGTTTAAGGGCTTCTCTCACGGCCGATACCAAATCACAACCGTTGGTCGTTTTTACATATTCTATCAGTTGTACCAACACCTCGGTATCGGTATCACTGACAAAGGTGTAACCATGCTGCGAAAGAGCCTCTTTCAATACGGCGTAATTCTCTATCGTACCGTTATGCACCAACGCCAAAGCTCCGCTCTGAGAGCATTGCGGGTGTGCATTTCTGTCGTTGGGTTCACCATGTGTAGCCCAACGGGTATGAGCGATACCCAATGAACCTCGCACATCTTTCCCGGTACAACTGGCTTCAAGATTGGATACTTTCCCCTTGGATTTGTACACGCACATTTCACCATCTTCACGTTCCAATGCAATACCGGCACTGTCATACCCCCGATATTCCAAACATCGAAGGCCCTTAATTAAAACGTCATAAGCTCTGTGAGGGCCTATATATCCTACGATTCCACACATAATTATTTAAATTTGAATGAATTTCTTATAGATTTTTTCTTCTCCAATCTTCATACAAGCCGAGAGAAAAAGGCGTAAAAAACGATTTATAATCGGCGGTATCGTCCTTAATAATAAATTTTCGATACAACATGGGCAGCTCCCTGTCCTGAATATCTATCATTACGGCCGAATAAGGCACAAAAGGTAACTTTATACCCATTGGTTCACGCTGTATCGATTGCCACACGAAATAGGCAGACTTATCAAACGCCAACCATCCTTCGCCCATACGATACAGGTGTATCATGTTACGGTTCAAATGTTCACGCCATACAATATCTTCGACACGTACAGCCAGCAGTCGCACAAATTCATGTTTGTGCCGCAGAACCTTATCGCCATATCCGACCGGCATTTTCTGTTTCTCTACAAGTGTTTCCATTTCCGGATAATAACCTAATTGCAAGACATTAGCGCGTCTTTACTCCGAAAAGTTTTTGAGAGCCCAGGTCCATCACCTTATAAGCATAGCGCATCCCTTCAAACAAGGCATTGGAATAGACTCCGTTTTTACGATAAGCCCGCAAATGATCCTTAAATATCTGCCGGTGACTCACCAGTCCCGACGATGAAGCCCCACCTGTGCGCATGGTAACAAAATCCATTGGAATATACCTTACGCGAATACCGTTCACAAAAATCAGACGCAACAGATTCTCGAAATCGGCAGCGACCTTGAACGAGATATCAAAAGCACCCCATCGCACATAAATCTTCCGCCGACAATAAAACGAAGGATGTGCCGGCATGAAACCCAGCCTCATCTGCCACGGACGGAACCCCCGGGAAGAATAATAGCGTACGCAGGTGTGCAGGTCGGCATCGTCGACATAATGAATGTCTCCATAAACAGCATCGATAAGTGGATTTCCCAACTCCTCCACAATTCGTTCCAAGACATGGCTGGACGTGTAAAAATCGTCAGAATTCAATATTCCGACCACATCGCCGGTAGCCATGGCAATTCCCTTGTTCATGGCATCATAGATACCCCGGTCGGGTTCACTCACACAACGCAGCCGATCGCCAAAAGCCGGTCGATACTGTTCTACGATATCGAGCGTATCGTCGTGCGATGCACCGTCGATTACCAGATACTCTATATCCTTATAAGTCTGGTTGAGAACACTCTCTATCGTATTCCTCAATGTCTTGCCACTGTTATAAGTGGCGGTGATAATCGATATTTTCATACCATATCCGATAAATCAATGCCATACTGTTCTTTCAGGTACGACCGCATTTTCTCCTTGTCGTTACCACAGACCTTTTTTATCTCAAAAATCTTGGCATCAACCAGTGTACGATACCACCAACCTTGAAGAAAGTCCCATAAGAAGCCTTCTTTTCCGTCTAAAAAACCTAATTTATAAAAATATCGATATAAAAAATATGCAACAGCACGCCAAAAAAGAGGATATTTTGCATACTGTTGTTTCTGTAATCGTTTTTTTTGCACATCATTACAGAACTTCTCATTTATTCCCAATGAATTAATATTAGATAACTGAAACTCAGCATCCAAGAGTAATGCCGCTTCTCGAGAAGAATAATTATTATGTTTTTCAATAAAATATTTTATAGAATTTCGATTATCATCAATAAATTTCCCTGTAAAAGGAATTATATCTCCATCCAGTACTGTTAAGTGTTCATCCATTAAACGAATTTCATATCTCGCTTTACCATATCTAAACAGACGTATCATTTTTATTCCATTAACTATTCCATGCTTCAAGACTCGTCCTAAAAAAGCACGTCCTAAGGGTAAAACAATAGCAGAAATATGGCTTGGTAAACTCTGTAATTTATTGACTAATTCATCTATTAACTCCTCTGTCAAATACTCATCGGCATCCAATCGAAGTACCCATTGGGTAGAAATAGGAAGATTATCCAGCGCCCAATTAAATTGTGCAGCCTGGTTACCTGGCCATTTATGTTTTACGACCTCAGCTCCTAAATCTGTCGCAATCTCAACTGTTCTATCTGTCGAAAAACAATCCACGACAAACACCTTCGAAGCAAAGCGGTTAACATTCTCCAGACATCGCCGAATATGCATTTCCTCGTTGTAAGTGAGGATAATCACCGAGATATCAAGCATAAGTGTAATATATCAATTAAACAAGAAAACCGAAACTATCTTTTATTGCAGATCAAGAAGTTATTCCTTAACAATGCGCCTTTTGATAAACTTAGCAGGATTTCCGCCAACAACCGTCCATGGCTCCACATCTTTAAACACAGCCGCACGGGCACCAACGACAGCCCCTTCGCCTACAGTAACCCCCATGCCAATAAATGCATCGGCCGCCACCCAAGCGAAAGACTCTACATGTATCGGGGCCGTAATAAGTGGATTATGAGGATCGGTAATATCGTGGCTGGCTGTACACAAATACGCACCTTGAGAAATAACGACCTTAGAGCCCAACCGTATGCTTGCTACATTATAACAATCAGCACCTGCACCGATAGCTGTATAATCACCTATTTGCAAATGCCATGGAGCCCAAATTTTGGCCGAAGCACTTACCTTGGAACCTCTACCTATTTTAGCGCCAAATATCGACAGCACAATATTTCTCCATCGCCAAAACAAAGGACCAGCAAAAGGCCGGAACAACAATAAGTACGTCACATTCCATAGTAATCGACGTAACTTGTCGCTTAATGGGAGACATTCTCGATAGGCTTCAACTTTCATTATTTCTGTCCCCTTGTTCTTATATATTTGATTAACGAAAACGGCAAATATTCTCTAAAGAACTTTACCAATCTTATTTTTACTGTTGGAGTCATATACTTCGCCAACATTTCATCAAATGAGAAGTGACTCAAATCGTGATAGAAATTCTCTCTCGATGCAGGACGAGCACAGGAATGTACTCCGGCCTGATTTTTTTCTATGGCTTCATCAAGTGTACGTTCAAAACACATCATCTTATCTTCACTGCGACGAATCAAAGAAATTCCTTTTTCTGAATTCCCTATCAACAGCGAAACACCTTTTTCTATCTCTCCGATATGGCCAAAAGGATAATTTTTCCCTATTTTCCAAAAATCAGCTATGGTAATATCGGTTTTTCGAGGAAATCCCAAGAACCGACAATCATAGCAAGAAAGTTGTAAACTATTGTTATGATTATTAAATGACACCCAATATGCATCATTTTTCCCTCTCATTACTTTCTGACGGCCATCTTTAAATGTCATCACTCGTAATGTATCATACCAACCCTTCATCTTATGCCGAAAATTCACATGCACAACTTTACCATATCGACTTTCTATCCAATCCAAATAACGTTTATACATATATGGACTTGGTACGCCATGGCATATAAAATCGCAAACATATACATTAGGGTAATCTTTCCGCAAAAAAGATATCAAACCAGCAGTCTGACACGGTGTACCACAAAACAAGACCGTTTTTCCCTGTCGGGCATATTTCTGTATTTGTCGAAACACACGTCCGGTATAACTTTGGACATATTTACTTAAACGCAATTTTGGTAAATCAGCCTTATTTTCTATACAAATATGTTCGACAGACATATCATTCATGTACGCGGCACCACAGACTACCCCGCCCATTTCCAATACAGTATCGGCCAATGCCGAGAAAGCGCCACCACTCGAACTTTCAGCACGTACTTTCTCGTCTTTGTTCCAAGCTGCATATACCAGGGAATCTGCATAAGACGATTTATCTTTCAGAGGATTCAATACCGGACTTATTTTTTCACACAAGCCACAAGAGACACATTTGCTACTGTCAATCTGTGGACGATAAAAACCTTCCTCATTCGGTAAAAGCTGTATAGCCTCTTTCTCACAGACAGAAGCACATGCACCACAACCTGTACATGTGTCGTCACTACATAATTGAGGTAAAGAGTGATCCATCATTTACAATTATCCATTAAAAACTGAATAGATTTCTTTCTCTCTCGTTCCAATACATTTGTATAGTCAATATGTAATTTGTTATTGGTCGGGAACTTATCACCTTCAACAATCAAACGATTTTCCAAACTGAACAATTTTAACAGGCTCTGTTGCCGGCTATTATTTTGTTTTCTCAGCGGAGTTACGGTATAAAAATCTCGTTCTAAGTTTATGGCGAATGCCGTTCCATGAAAAGAATTTGTTATCACAAACTTCGCATGAGCAAACAATCCGACAAATTCAGACGGCCCTGCATCAACAATATTTAAAATCGAATTATCCTTGTCTTCTCTTGAAGCATTCTTACAAATACGTACCACAGGTACATGCAACATCTCATTTACATGAAGAGCCAGTTGCAAAATATAGGGACACGGGGTTAACTCATACAGCAAAATGTATCCTCTCTCCAATTGGGAAATCTCACGGGGGAGAGCAGCCACCTTAAGCCACTCTTCCTTGGAGAGCAACAACGTTGGGTCGAGAACCCAACAAGCAATCTTTCCAGATAAATCTTTAACCAGCCTCACACCTGCATCTTCTCTCACACCGATGGCATCAAATCGCTTCAGTGCCTCTGAATAATATGCCTTGGCATAAGTCGGAATAGCAGAAACGCCAAAACTGGATGCATAAGCCAAGCATTTCTTGTCTGTCGGTGCAAATTTCAGAAAATAGGGATCCAAAGAAGA
>ERZ824600.3734-NODE-3734-length-14160-cov-3.119887_pt1 | contig 14160 bp, 11 predicted proteins | sample MGYA00519933_ERZ824600 | MGnify/ENA primary metagenome ERZ824600 (study PRJEB31778, sample SAMEA3449178) | human gut metagenome | biome: human gut; feature: human-associated habitat; material: faeces | place: United Kingdom | collected 2010/2012 ... | reverse complement strand
TTCCGACCCTGAATCGGAAGAGATAAAGCGCACCGAGACCCAATTATGGGAGAAAATCAGAGCCAAGACCCTGAAAGGTCGCCGCACCGGTGTGGGAACAACCGCCGAAGGCGATATGATAGCCGCCATGGGCTTGCGTTACGGAACCGAAGAGGCAACAGCCTTCTCCGAGGGAGTACACAAGACATTGGCCCTTGCCGCTTACCGTTCGTCGGTCGAGATGGCTCGTGAGCGTGGCGCATTTGAAGTATATGATGCTCATCGCGAAGAGAAAAATCCGTTTATCAACCGTTTGCGTGAAGCCGATCCCCAACTGTATGACGATATGGTAAAATGGGGCCGTCGCAACATCGCCTGCTTGACGATAGCACCTACGGGAACAACCAGCCTGATGACACAGACCACTTCGGGTATCGAGCCGGTGTTTATGCCGGTTTACCGTCGCCGCAGAAAGGTGAATCCCAACGATGCCGATGTCAGAGTCGATTATATCGACGAGTCGGGCGATGCCTTCGAAGAGTATCTGGTTTACCATCATAAGTTTGTAACCTGGATGCAGATGAACGGTTATGAGGTGCGCAACAACTACACCCAGAGCGAAATCGATGAAATCATCTCGCGTTCGCCCTATTACAAAGCCACCTCGAACGATATCGACTGGATACAGAAGGTGCGTATGCAGGGCCGTGTACAGAAGTGGGTTGACCATTCCATCAGTGTGACCATCAACTTGCCGGCCGACGTTACCGAAGAGTTGGTAGGCGATCTCTATGTCGAGGCTTGGCGCTGTGGTTGCAAAGGGTGTACGGTCTACCGCGAAGGTTCCCGTTCGGGTGTACTGATAGCCGTGCAGAAAGAGGCCAAGAAAGAAAAAGAGAAAGAAGTTGCCCTGCAATCGGCAGGCGTACCGGGCGATATGGTGCGTCCTACGGAGTTGGAAGCCGATGTGGTACGTTTCCAGAACAATCGGGAAAAGTGGATTGCTTTCATCGGCCTGAAAGATGGTAAGCCCTATGAAATATTTACCGGTCTGGCCGACGATGATGACGGTATATCGATACCCAAAAACATCACCAAAGGAAAGATTATCAAGGCTTACGACGAGAACGGAAACAAGCATTACGACTTCCAGTTCCGCAACAAGCGAGGATATAAGACCACAATCGAAGGCCTTTCCGAGAAGTTCAATCCCGAGTATTGGAATTACGCCAAACTCATCTCGGGTGTACTCCGTTACGGAATGCCCATTGAGCAGGTACTTAAACTGGTCGGTTCGCTGCAACTGAACAGCGAAAATATCAATACCTGGAAAAACGGCGTAGAACGGGCGTTGAAGAAATATATGCCCAACGGAGCCAGTGCCAGCGGCCAGAAGTGCCCCAAATGCGGCCAGGAAACACTTGTCTATCAGGAAGGCTGCCTGATATGTACCTCATGTGGAACATCTAAGTGTGGATAATGCGAATAACCTTTTTTATAGAATATCACACCCGTTGGGGGCAACAGCTGTTGCTGAGCGGTGATGCCGAATCGTTGGGTTCGAACCGGGAAGAGCACGCCCTTCCCATGCAATATGTCGACGATGGCTGGTGGACAGCCACCGTCGATATCGACCCGAATCGGACATTTACCTATCGTTATCTGTTGCGTGAAGACGGAGTCATCTCTCGAAAAGAGTGGGGCGGGGAACATTGTTTCCGCCCCACTCTTGGTATTTCAGACTATCAGGTCTACGACGAGTGGTGCGATATTGCACAAGACCGCGCCTTTCTCTCTTCGGCCGTGCAGCAGTGCGGACTCCTTCGTCGTGAAAATCAGGCTCGGAAGGTCGATGAAGATGTGGCCGGGGTGAGATTCGAGGTGACGGCCCCGGCACTTTTGCCCCATGAGACGCTGGCCGTTGTCGGGTCGTTTACCCGGCAGCCTTGGAGTGTCGAGGAGGCCTGCCTCATGTCCGACGCCCGTTATCCGGTGTGGTCGGTAACCTTCCCGTCCGAAATATTGCGGCTCCCGGTCGAATACAAATTTGTCGTCGTCGACAAATCTACCCACCATATTGTGGCATGGGAAGAGGGGGCCAATCGGCGGTTACCCCTTTGGGTGGGAAGACCTGGCGAAACGATTGTTGCCGCAGCAGCCCATTTGCGGCTCTCCCGCCCTTTGTGGAAAGGGACCGGAGTTGCCATACCCGTATTTTCTCTGCGTTCTGAGTCGAGTTGGGGCATAGGAGAGTTTCTCGACATCGAAAAGATGGTCGACTGGGCGGTACTCACCGGCCAGCGGCTCATACAGATTTTGCCGGTCAACGATACAACCATGTGGCATACCTGGCTCGATTCCTATCCCTATCGGGCCAACTCGGTATATGCCCTCCATCCGGCCTATCTGCATCTGCCTGCCGTAGGGCGTCTGACCGACGACACGCTCATGGCTACCTATGAGCAGCGCGCCGCCGAGTTAAATGCATTGCCTGCGGTCGATTATGAAGCTGTGGTCGGGCTGAAAGATGAGTATGTGCGACAACTCTTTGCCGAGGTTGGTACACAGACACTTGCTACACCCGAATACCGACAATTCTTTGCCGACAACAAGGCCTGGCTTGTACCTTACGCCGCTTTCTGTTATCTGCGGGATACAAGACACACACCCGTATGGTCACAGTGGGGTGAATATGCCGTGTATGACCCCGAAAAGATAGCCCGTCTCACCTCCGAAGACAGCGATGCATATCTGTCGGTAGCCCGCTATTATTTTGAGCAGTACCATCTTCACCGGCAGTTGTCGCACGTCAGAGATTACGCGCGGAGCCGAAGCGTTGTGGTCAAGGGCGACCTGCCCATTGGGGTGAGCCATGAAAGTGTCGATGCCTGGGTCAATCCGCAGTTGTTTCACCTTTCCATGTGTGCCGGGGCTCCTCCCGACGATTTCTCGATAACGGGGCAGAACTGGGGATTCCCTACCTACAACTGGCAAGAGATGGCCAAAGACGGATATCGCTGGTGGAAAGCCCGCTTTACCAAAATGGCCGAGTATTTCGATGCCTACCGTATTGACCACATTCTGGGCTTTTTCCGTATCTGGGAAATTCCCGAGACGGCCGTCGAGGGGTTGCCGGGCCATTTCAATGCCGCTTTGCCGTTTACGGCCGACGAGTTGGCTCGGTATGGTTTCCCGTTCGATGAGGAGCGCCATGCCCGTCCGTATATCCATCCGGAGATGTTGCCGGAGCTTTTCGGCGATTATGTGCAGGAGGTGTGCGATAGCTATCTGCTTCGGAACGACGATGGTACATTCCGGTTGAAAGAGATAGTCGATAACCAGAAAAAAATAGCTGCCCTGTTCGATGGTGTCTGCGACGAACGGGCCCAAACGATAAGACGTGGACTCTTTTGCCTGACCGATGAGGTGCTTTTTGTCTCTGATCCCTATGCGCCTCATACCTGGCACCCCCGTATCATGGCTTATGAAACATATAGTTTCAAGGCGCTCACGCCCGAAATGCAGGAAAGCTTCCGCCGGTTGCACGACGACTTTTATTACAGTCGGCACAACGACTTCTGGCGGGAGGAGGCAATGAAGAAATTACCGACCCTCCTGTCGTCGACCCAGATGCTGGTATGTGGCGAAGACTTGGGCATGATACCCCAGTGTGTTCCCGATGTGATGGAGCATTTGCAGATACTCTCGCTCGAAATCGAACGCATGCCCAAAGAGTGGGGCAGGGAGTTTGGCGATACAAGCCGATATCCCTACCTCTCGGTATGTACTACCTCGACCCACGATATGTCGGGCATACGAGGCTGGTGGGAAGAAGAGCCGTCGAGAACACAGCGATATTACAATACGGTCTTGCAGCGCGAAGGCGTACCGCCAGAACAGTGTCCGCCGTACATCTGCGAGGAGATTATCCGCCGGCACCTTGCATCGCCGTCGATGTGGGTAATCCTGCCTTTACAGGACTGGCTGTCGATATGTCTCGACATACGGGTTCCCGATCCGTCGGTTGAGCGCATCAATGTGCCGTCCGATCCCCGGAACTACTGGCGCTATCGGATGCATCTGACGCTCGAATCGCTTATCGGTCAGGAGCGGTTGAACACAAAGATAAAAACCATGATAGCGCAGTCGTCTCGCGATTGATGTTGCATGCCTGACGTTGTGTGCCGACAAATATTCGTCGGGAGAGTTTGTCGGGAAAGATAAATGTGCTATTTTTGCCTTATATAAACTCGGGTGCAGCATGAAAGAACTTGTGTCGAAAACGCGAAAACTCCTTGTCGAGACGGCCCGGCAGTTGTTCGCCCAGAAAGGCATAGACAATACGACGATGAACCTTATAGCCGTAGCATCGGGTAAGGGTCGGCGTACGCTGTATACCTATTTCAGAAGCAAAACCGAAATCTATCAGGCGGTTATTGAGTCGGAGTTGTCTCATCTCGTCCATCAGTTGAGCGATGTCATGGGGCAGGACCTGCCGCCCGACGAGAAGTTGACGACCTATATTCAGGTGCGTTTCGACGTTTTCAGAGAGACGATTTTGCGCAATGGAACCTTGAAAGCCGAGTTCTTCCGCGACATTCGCAAAGTTGAAGCCGCACGGAAAAACATCGACAGGCAGGAGTTGGAATTCTTGCGTCGTATCATTGACGAAGGAATAAAGACGGGAATATTCAAACCTAAACCGGTATTGCCTACCTCATGGGTCATACACTGTTGCCTTAAAGGATTGGAAATTCCTTATTTGAAAGGCGTCTTCTCCGACATGGGGTTCGACGCGAGAAAACTGAAAGAATTTATTGCCGACATGACCAAGTCGTGTCTTGGCTATGAAAGAAATATGCAATCACAACTTTAAAGAAACGAATATGAAATTACTCGAAGGAAAAGTGGCCCTCATCACAGGTGCCGCCCGCGGTATAGGAAAAGCCGTGGCCATGAAATTCGCACAGGAAGGTGCAAATATTGCTTTTACCGATTTGGTAATCGACGAAAACGGCAAAGCAACCGAAGCCGAGATTGCTGCTTTGGGTGTCAAGGTAAAAGGTTATGCCTCGAATGCCGCCAACTTTGAAGAGACCGAAAAGGTGGTCAATCAAGTTAAAGAAGACTTTGGCTCGATAGATATTCTTGTCAACAACGCCGGAATCACCAAAGACGGTCTGATGATGCGTATGAGCGAAGCCCAATGGGACGCTGTCATCAACGTAAACCTGAAATCGGCTTTCAATTTCATCCATGCCTGTACCCCCATCATGATGCGTCAGAAAAGCGGAAGCATCATCAATATGGCATCGGTAGTAGGAGTTCACGGTAATGCCGGACAAGCCAACTATTCGGCATCCAAGGCCGGTATGATAGGTCTGGCAAAATCTATTGCCCAGGAGTTGGGCTCGCGCGGTATCCGTGCCAATGCCATTGCTCCCGGCTTTATCATCACCGATATGACCGATAAACTGCCCGAAGATGTCAAGGCCGAGTGGTGCAAGAAGATACCTCTCCGTCGTGGCGGAACCCCCGAAGATGTAGCCAACATCGCTACCTTCCTTGCATCGGATATGTCGTCGTATGTATCGGGTCAAGTGATACAAGTCGACGGCGGTATGAATATGTAATGCCCTTCATATGGAAGTCTTGTACGAAGACAATCATCTGATTATCGTCAATAAAAGCGTATCCGAAATTGTTCAGGGCGACAAGACCGGCGATACCCCGCTGAGTGAGACGTTGAAACTGTGGCTTAAAGAGAAATACCAGAAGCCGGGCAATGTCTTTGTAGGGGTAACCCACCGTCTCGATCGTCCGGTGAGCGGAGTGGTCGTCTTTGCCAAGACCAGCAAGGCGCTGGCGCGGCTCAATGAAATGTTCCGTGCCGGTGAAGTGAAAAAGACCTATTGGGCAATTGTGCAACCGGCACCCGAACGCGAGGCCGATGAGTTGAGACACTATCTTGTGCGTAACGAGAAACTCAACAAGTCGGTAGCTTGGGAGCGACCCCGGCCCAATGCCAAAGAGGCTGTACTTTCCTACCGCACATTGGCCCGAAGCGATAACTATACGTTGTTGGAGGTTGCGCTTAAAACCGGGCGCCATCACCAGATTCGCTGCCAGTTGTCCAAGATAGGTTCACCCATTAAGGGCGATTTGAAATACGGAGCCCGACGTTCCAACCCCGATGGTGGTATTTCGCTTCATGCCCGTCGGGTATCGTTCATACATCCGGTTTCAAAGAAACTTATCGATGTAACGGCTCCTGTGCCCGACGATGCTTTGTGGCATTATTTCGAGCGAGAGCTATCGGCATCGGCCATTGAGTAACCTTATATGGTGTATATAAAAAAGGAGATGAAAAATTTTTCATCTCCTTTTTCTTTATATTGGCGTAAAGAATCAATAGAGAATCTTTACTTGTTGTTTTTCGATGCGTTTGATGGCCTCTTCGTCGATGCGGTTGTCGGTAATGAGGGTGTGTACCAGTGAGATGGGTCCCAGACTGGCAAATGAACTGTTCCCGATTTTGGAAGAGTCGGCCACCAGGAATATTTCATCGGCCGACTGTATCATGGTCGATTTTACTACCAGGTCGCTTAGACTGGGGTAGGTAAGGCGCATGTCGCTCGAAATGCCGGCCGTAGCCAGAAACAGTTTGTTGGCATGGAGTCCCTTTATCGAATTGGCCGCCATCTCTCCGGTCAGAGACAGGGTGGGGGCTTTGAATTCGCCACCGGTAACAATCAGGTTTATATTGTGATTTTCACCCAGAATGAGAGCAATGTTCAGCGCGTTGGTAATGACGGTGAGCGACTTTCCTTCGGTCAGGAGTTTGGCAATCTCAGTCGTTGTGGAGCCGGAGTCGAGAATGATGGTGTCGTTCTCTCGTATAAACGAGACAGCTTTGCGGGCAATTTCTTTTTTCTCCTCGATGTGTGTCTGGTTGAAAAGTTGTCCCGTTTTGGCAAACGTACCCACATCTTTCAAGAAAGCACCACCGTGTTCGCGCTGTATGTAACCCATCTCTTCCAGAACTTCAAGGTCTTGACGTATCGTTACGTTGGTTACATTGAAGATGCGGCTCAAATCCTGCACTTTGGCGTGTCCGTCTTCCCGAATAAGATTCAGAATCTTTATTCTGCGTTGATTGAGGGCCATATGGTTATGTTTTATTGGTTATACGATATTCAATAATATGGTTTATCGATACGATTTTCAGTCCATGTTCGCGGGCTATCTCTTCCAGTTGCGGCAGGCGGGCCATGGTACCGTCGGGGTTGAGTATCTCGATGAGGGCACCTCCGGGTTTCATGCCGGCCATGCGGGTGAGGTCGAGCAGAGCCTCGGTGTGACCGTTGCGTTCGAGCACTCCGTTTTCAGCGGCATAGAGCGGGAACACATGTCCCGGACGGGCCAACTCTTCGGGCTTGATGGAGCCCGAAACCAATGCTTTGATTGTGGCTGCCCGGTCGTGAGCCGATACACCCGTTGTGCAGCCGTATCCTCGTAGGTCGACCGACATGGTGAATGGCGTTCCCAGCAGAGACGTGTTTTCTTCGGCCATGGGTGCCAAATGCAACTCACGGCAGCGGGAGAGGGGTAGGGGCGCACATAGCAATCCACGTCCTACGGTAATCATGAAATTTACAGCATCAGGGGTGATTTTTTCACCGGCAATGACAAAATCGCCTTCGTTTTCTCTCTCCTCATCGTCGATAACGATGACAATGCGTCCTTGCCTTATATCTTCCAATGCCGCTTCTACTGTGCTGAGCATACTATAATATATTTATGACAAAGGTAGATAAAAATAGCCTGAAACGGAAATGTTACAACAGTTTTTTTCTTTTGATGTTTTGCTTTGTTTCGATTTGTTCCTCATACTAATTCTTTTGTTCCTTTTTCTTTGCCGTTTGATTGTCTTATTTGTTAAATAATGAAAAAATATTTTCGTTTTCTTTCGATTTTCTTGCTTGATAACTTTTGATTTTTTTTATTTGCAATACAAATAAACGAGAAAACCATGAAGATAAAAGATTTGGAGTTACAGTCGGAAAGAAATCGGAAACGGTTGGTCGAAATTGTATATAAAGCAAAAGCCGGTCATATCGGAGGCGACCTTTCTTGTCTGAATGTTTTGACAGCACTCTATTATGAGATAATGCGTGTAGACGCCCACAACCCCCGATGGGCTGCCCGTGACCGTTTTGTCATGAGCAAAGGCCATTGTGTGGAGGCACTGTATGTAACCTTGGAATCAAAAGGATTTATATCGGCCGAGGTGGTCGATACGTTAGGCCAGTTCGGGTCGATACTCTCGGGGCACCCTACCATTGAGGTACCTGGTATCGAAGTGAATTCCGGTGCATTGGGACACGGCCTTTCGATAGGAGTGGGCATGGCTTTGGCCGCCAAGATGAACGGCGCCGACTATCGCACCTTTGTCTTGATGGGCGATGGTGAACAGGGTGAAGGCTCTATATACGAAGCTGCCATGGCGGCCCATCAATATAAGTTGGGCAATCTGGTGGCGATAATCGACCGCAACCATTTGCAGATAAGCGGCGACACCGAACAGGTGATGGCTCTCGAAAGTATAGCAAGTCGCTGGTCGGCTTTCGGCTGGGACGTTGTGGAGATGAACGGCGACGACATGAACGATATCGTGGCTAAACTCTCGGCCATAGATTATACGTCGTCGGCACCCCATTTGCTGGTATCACACACGACCAAGGGAAAAGGTGTATCATTTATGGAAAACAAAGCCTCTTGGCATCATGGCGTGCCCAATGAAGAGCAGTATCAACAGGCCATGCAGGAAATTTCGGAAAGAATAGCCGTATTAGAGGAGGAATAATTATGATTGCTTGTAGAAAAAGTTTTACCGATACATTATTGGAGTTGGCACGTGTCGACAAGGACATTGTTGCTGTAACAACCGATGCCCGTGGCTCGGTTACGCTGGGTGCATTTGCCGATGAGTTGCCCGAGCAGTTTGTAGAGTGCGGTATTGCCGAACAGAATGCTGTGGGTATATCGGCCGGACTGGCACACAGTGGGAAAAAGGTTTTTGTTTGCGGACCGGCCTGTTTCTATGTGGCCCGCAGTCTCGAACAGGTAAAAGTCGATTTGGCATATAGCCGTAACCCGGTGAAGATTTTGGGTGTGAGCGGCGGTGTTGCCTACGGAGCGTTGGGTGCAACTCACCACAGTCTTCACGATATGGCTGTGTTGCGCACCTTCCCCGGCATGAATATCGTATTGCCCTGCGATGCCCGGCAGACCCGCAAACTGGTCTCGTTGCTGGTAGACTATCCCGAGCCGGTATATGTGAGAGTGGGACGGGCCGCTGTTCCCGATGTTTATGAAAACGACGATTTTGAGTTCTCCATAGGAAAAGCCAACCGTCTGCTCGACGGAAAAGACTTGACCATCATAGCAACCGGTGAGACCGTATATCACGCCTATCAGGCCGGTCTGATGTTGCGCGAAAAAGGTATCGGTGCCCGTGTTCTCGATATGGCCTGGATTAAACCTTGCGACCGCGAAGCAGTCAAACAGGCAGCCGCAGATACCGGCCGCATCATTACTGTCGAAGAACACAGTCGTTGCGGCGGCCTCGGAGCCATGGTGGCCGAGATCCTGTCAGAGAATCCCGTTCCCATGAGAATCTTGGGTATACCCGACGAAAATGCCGTTCATGGAAACTCTCTGGAAATATTTGCACATTATGGCTTGAATGCCAAAGGTATATATACTAACGCGGTGGAATTCCTGCAAAAGCTCTAATAGTTATGAATACAAAAGTAATTGCCATTGACCAAAGCACATCGGCTACAAAAGCCATGTTGTTTGATGAGGAATGCCATTTGTTGCACCGCGTAAACATTCCTCACCAGCAATACTATCCTCGTGCCGGCTGGGTCGAGCACGATGCCCGGGAAATATTTGCACATGTTTTGGAGTCGGTAGCCCGTTTGTTGGACATCGACAAAGAGACAGACTGTAAATATTCCTTGGCTCTTACCAATCAGCGTGAGACTGTGGTGGTATGGAACCGTCACACCGGACAGCCCGTCTATCCCGCCATTGTGTGGCAATGTTGCCGTGGAGCCGAGATATGTCAGACACTGAAAGATCAGGGTTACGAGAAGATGGTACAGGAAAAGAGCGGCTTGCTGCTCGATCCCTATTTCTCGGCCAGTGGCGTGAAGTGGATTCTTGACAATGTCGACGGAGCTCGTGAGGCGGCCGACAAGGGCGACCTGCTGATGGGTACCATAGACTCTTGGGTCATCTGGAAATTGACCGAAGGTGCCGTTCATGCTACCGATTACACCAATGCTTCGCGCACGTTGCTCTTCAACATTCATACGCTCGACTGGGACGACGACTTGCTCTCGCTCTTCACCATACCTCGCAGCATGATGCCCGAAGCACGGCCTTGCGACTCATTCTTCGGAGAGACCACCTTCGGCGGACTCTTTACCGAGCCCATACCCATTGCCGGTGTATTGGGCGACTCGCACGGAGCCCTGGTAGGGCAGATGTGCTTCTCGGCCGGATTGGGTAAGTCGACCTACGGCACCGGTTCATCGGTGATGATAAACATCGGCGAGCAGCCGGTAGCCCCGCCCGACGGACTGGTTACCTCGGTCGGATTCTCGGCTTTGGGCAAAATATTTTATGCTTTTGAAGGCAATATTCATTGTACCGGCGCAACCATCAAATGGCTGACCGACAACCTGCGGCTTATCGATTCGCCGGCTATGGCCGAGGAGGAAGCCACACAGGTGGAAGATACGGGGGGAGTCTATTTTGTACCGGCCTTTGCCGGGCTGGGAGCACCCTGGTGGCGTTCCGATGTAAAGGCCACGATACAGGGTATGACCCTGGGAACGACCAAGGCCCATGTGCTGAGAGCCGCCCTCGAATCCATCGCTTATCAGGTCAAGGACCTGGTCGATATGATGACCCGTTCGGCCGGTATTCAGTTGCAGGAGTTGCGTGTCGACGGAGGTCCTACCCGTAACCGTTTCCTCATGCAGTTCCAGTCCGATGTGTTGCAGTCGGCCGTGTCGATATCCAATCTCGAAGAGGCCTCTTCGCTGGGAGCCGTCGTGATGAACGGATTCGCCCGCAAGAAGTGGACCGACTTTGACCAGGTGGCAGCCATGCGTCAGGCCAAAGAGCCGGTGCGCCCGCAGATGCCGCCCGAAAAGGTCGATGCCTTGCATCAGGGGTGGCTGGCAGCCGTGCAACATCTGCTTAAATGAACCATATACGATTAAACTCACTAATACCAGACTATTATGAAAAACAAGAAAAAATTATGCTTCGGTGTTATTATCGGAACACGCGCTTATTTTAATTCGGCTTTGGCTACCGACGTTCGTCGTCAACTGTTGAAGACGCTGACCGACGAAGGTTACGACTATGTTATACTTCCCGAAGATGCTACCCCGACAGGCAGTAGCAGTATCGAAACCCGTGAAGATGGCTTGAAATGTGCTGCCCTCTTCCGCGAAAACCACGACCGCATCGACGGAATCATCGTTTCGCTTCCCAATTTCGGCTTTGAAATCGGTATTATTAATGCCATCAGCGTAGCCGACCTGCATGTGCCCGTGCTGGTACAGGCTTGCAACGACGAAAACGACAAGGTCGACCTCGACAGCCGTCGCGACGCCTTCTGCGGCAAAATATCGGTTTGCAACAACCTCTATCAATATGGCATACCTTTCACCGATACCGTACTGCACACCTATTCGATATATTCCGAACATCTGGCCAACGACATCAACCGCTTTGCCGCCATCTGCCGCGTGGTAAACGGTTTGCGTCACGCCCGCATCGGTGCCATCGGTGCCCGTCCGTCGGGATTCCAGACGGTGAGAGCCAGCGAGAAGATTTTGCAGACATCGGGTATCACCGTTGTTCCTGTCGACTTGTCCGAAATAATGGGTATGGCCTGGGCCATCAAAGACGACGACAAGGCGCTGCTCGAAAAAGTGGCTTCGATTAAGAAATATGCCGGTGTACCCTCGCAATATGAAGAGAAACTCCTCCTGCAAGCCAAGTTTGGAATGGCCGTAGAACAGTGGATCGACGACAATGATATCGATGCCGTGGCCATACAGTGCTGGGATTCTCTCGAAAAGAACTATGGCTGTGCAGCTTGTGTTACCATGAGTATGCTGGGAGAGAAACTCATTCCTGCCGCTTGTGAAGTCGATATTGCCGGCGCTGTCTCGATGTATGCCCTGACACTGGCATCGGGTCGCTCTTCGGCTCTGCTCGACTGGAACAATAACTTCGCCGAAGACAACAACAAGTGTGTATGTACCCACTGCGGTAACTTCCCCAAATCGTTTGTTATGGACAACATCGAGCTGGGAACTCTCGGCGTTCTGGGCCGCACCCTGGGCAAGGTTCACACCTTCGGTGCCGTATATGGCAAAGTAAAAGCCGGCGACTTTACCTTCTTCCGCATCTCGACCGACGATCCGCGCGGTTGCATCAAGTCCTACCTCGGTGAAGGAAAAATTACCGACGATCCCTACGGAATGGATGGTTGTATCGCTGTTACCAAAGTCGACAATTTGCAGAAACTCATGAAATACATCTGCAAGAACGGCTTTGAACACCATGTGGCCATGTGCCGGGGTAATGTGAAAGATATCCTCGAAGAGGCTATCGAAAACTACCTGGGCTGGAAACTTTATGTTCACGAATAAAAAAGCTGAGCCATGATACTTGTCGATAATTATATACTGGCCATTCTCTGCTGCGTATATTGCTGTATATGCTGGGGCTCGTGGGCCAATACGCAGAAAATGGTCGCTACCAAGAAGTGGAGTTTCGAACTCTTCTATTGGGACCTGACCATCGGCCTTTTCCTTACCGCAACGCTGGCTGCCCTGACGTTGGGTTCCATGGGAAGCGAGGGTCGTACCTTCTTTGAAGATCTTGCGATAATGGACTGGTCGAGTATCAAGTATGCTCTGCTCGGAGGCATTGTTTGGAATTTCGGTAACATATTCCTCACGGCCGCCATTGCCGTGGCCGGTATGTCGGTGGGATTCCCCATTGGAGGCGGTCTGGCATGGATAGGAGGTATCGTATTCAACTATCTGCTTATCGTCCTTTCGGGACAAACCTATTCGGGCAATACCACCCTGTTGTGGATAGGTGTAGTACTTATTGTCGTGGCGATTATCATTTGCGGAAAAGCCTACGGACGCCTCTCTTCGGGAAAATCCGAGACGCCCCGCAAAGGTATATTGCTGGCCATCGTGGCCGGTCTTGCCATCATGTTCTTCTACGGACTGGTAGTGAAGTCGCTCGATATGCAGTATGTAGCCGGCGGTACCGGAACACTCACGCCCTTCACGGGAGTATTCTTCTTTGCCGTAGGTATTCTTATCAGTACCCCCATCTTCAATACAATTGCCATGAGATATCCGGTCTCGGGTGAGCGTGTAACGATGAAAGATTATTTCTCGGGCAGCATGCGCACACACTTGATAGGAGTCTTGGGTGGATTGATATGGATGAGTGGTATGGTCATCAGTTTCATGGGTGCCGGTGCTGCTAACCCGGCAATATCGTATGCATTGAGTAATGCCGCTCCTGTCGTGGCAATGATTTGGGGTGTATTTGTATGGAAGGAATTCAAATCGGCACCACAAGGAACCGGCAAACTCATTGCAGCGATGTTCTTGCTTTTTGTAGTAGGACTGGTGGTAATCACCCTATCTAATTGATGAAGAGTGTAATGAATGGATAATGTGGAATATTGAAAATGATAATATGAAAAGAGGTTCATTAGTTTGCATTCTTTGTGCTTTGCTGGGATTTTGTGCATATACGACCCCAGCCGCATCCGGCGAGAAGCATCGTGTGATAGTCCTTACCGATATTGAGAACGAACCCGACGATGCCATGTCGCTGGTGCGCTTCTTGACCTATTCCAACCAATGGGACGTCGAGGGGTTGATAGCAACTACGTCGGTGCACCAAAAACGGGAGTTGGCTACATGGCGCATCAAAGAGATTGTAAATGCCTACGGAAAGGTTCAACCCAACCTTCTCAAACACGAGAAGGGGTATCCTACGGCCAAATACCTGCTATCCGTTGTGAAAGAAGGTCGTCCCGACTATGGTATGCAC